>Ga0209006_10002822_pt1 | contig 15775 bp, 13 predicted proteins | sample JacPin_JW_Ref_O2_FD_188567 | JGI IMG/M metagenome (GOLD analysis project Ga0209006, IMG submission 188567) | Forest soil microbial communities from Algoma, Ontario, Canada - Jack Pine, Ontario site 1_JW_Ref_O2 (SPAdes) (version 2) | ecosystem: Environmental > Terrestrial > Soil > Boreal... | reverse complement strand
ATGCCAATGGATTGGGCCTCGTTCAACAATGCGCCCAAGCGCATTCAAAATGGTGGCTGGGCACGCCAGGTGACGCAGGCCGATTTCGCGATTTCAGACACCATCACGGGCGTCAACATGCGGCTGACCGCCGGGGGCATCAGGGAATTGCATTGGCACCAGGCCGCGGAGTGGGCGATCATGACTTACGGCAACTGTCGCGTGACGGTTCTCGATGCTATGGGCCGGCCCTACGTCGCTGACGTCAGTGAGGGCGACCTCTGGTACTTCCCCGCAGGCCAGCCGCATTCATTGCAGGGACTCGGCCCCGACGGCTGCGAATTCGTGATCTGCTTCGACGACGGCAACGCCAGCGAATTCAATACCCTGCTGGTGACCGACTGGTTCGCCCATACGCCGCCCGAGGTGCTGGCTAAGAACTTTGGTGTTCCGGCGCAGACGTTCGCCAAGATCCCGATGCAAAACCTCTGGATCTTCCAGGGCACCTTGCCCGGCGATCTGGCGTCGGACCGCGATGCGATCAGCAAAAACGGAAGCGTTCCGCCTCATCCGTTCATCTTCGACCTCGCATCGTCGGCGCCAGCGAAGCAAACCAAGGGCGGTGACGTGCGGGTTGCCGATAGCAGCAATTTCACCGTTTCGACGAGGATTGCGGCGGCGCTGGTAACGGTTCGTCCCGGCGGGATACGCGAAATGCACTGGCACCCGAATGCTGACGAATGGCAGTATTACATCAAGGGAAAGGCACGCATGACGGTGTTCAATACCGGCCCGAATGCGATGACGATGGATTTCAATGCCGGCGATATCGGCTACGTCAAGCGCAATCTCGGCCATTACGTCGAGAATGTCGGCGACACCGACATGCAGTTTATCGGAGTCTTCCGGACTTCCCAATATCAAGAGATTTCCCTGTCCAACTGGCTGACACACACGCCGGCGGCGCTGGTTGCCCAGCACCTGAATGTAGACGAGGCAACGATCGCGAAATGGCCGGACAACGGCCCGGGCGTAATGCCCAACTCGTAACTGGCGGGGTCAAGCTTAAAACCATGGAAGATCGCGAACGAGGCGGATATGGACGCGCTCAATGACGTCACGATCGGCATGACCGCCGAGAAGATCGTGACGGTTACCTCCGAGATGACCGTCGGTTATTTCGTGGCGGACATGCCGCAGGTCTATGCCACGCCGATGATGATCCTGCACATGGAAATGGCGTCGGGCGACGCCATCGCTTCGCATCTGCCGGCGGGTTTCATCAGCGTCGGCATGGACGTCAAGGTCCATCACCTCGCCGCAACGCCCGTGGGCCGGACGATCCGCGCCATTTCCCGCGTCATCGAGATCGACGTCAAAAGCGTGGTGTTCGAAGTCGAGGCCTGGGACGGCGATCGCAAGATCGGCGACGGCACCCATCGCCGGGGCATCGTCAATACGCGGGCGTTCGAAGAACGGTTCGGAGTGAAACAGCTCGCAACGAGCCTGGGTTGAATCCATCCGATTTTACGTTGCGTCACGCCGCGACACCGCGCGCCGGCGGGGCCATGAACTCCGGGCCCACGGGATCGCTGATGGTCTCGGCCAGTATCCGGTCGATCTCGGCCTTTGCCGAAGGATCGAGCGACCAGCCGGTCACCTCGTCGACCGGCTTCAACTGATCGGGATGACGCGCGCCCCACAATGCCGTCGTGACGCCCTGGTCCAGCATCCAGCGAATCGCCAGGTGAATGACGCGCTTGCCGAAGCGTTGCGCGAGCCGATCGAGCTTGCCGACGGCGGCGAGGTATTGGGCGAATCGGGGTTCGAGGAATTTTGGGTCGGTGCGCCTCAAATCATCGCCATCGAAGACCGTGCCTGCCCGCATCCGTCCGGACAGCAGGCCCCGGCACAGCGCACCGTAACCCAGCGTCGCAATCCTGTTTTTGCGACAATACGGTAGAAGATCCGCCTCGATTCCGCGTTCGAACATGTTGTAGGGCGGCTGCAGCACATGCAGCGGCGCAACGCGACGAAACCGTTCCATCTGGCCGACCGAAAAATTGCTCACCCCGATAGCGCGGATCTTGCCCTGCTCGAAGAGTGTCTGCATCGCCTCCGCGGTTTCCTCGATCGTGATCAGCGGATCGGGCCAATGAACCTGATAGATATCGATGTAATCGGTTCGGAGCCTCCGCAGGGAAGCCTCGACCTCCCGCATGATGCGGGCACGGCTCGCGTTGCGCGAGACTTTTCCGCCGTCCCATTGAAGCCCGGCCTTGGTGGCGATCAGAACTTCCGAACGCAACCGGCCCTCGGCGATAGCCTTGCCCACGATCTCCTCGGAACGGCCGAAGCCGTAGACCGGCGCCGTGTCGACAAGGTTGATGCCGTGCTCGAACGCGGCCCGGATGGTTGCGACAGATTCGGCCTCGTCGGTTCCACCCCACATCCATCCGCCGATCGCCCATGTGCCGATGGCAACCGGCGATACCTTGAGCGACGTCCCGGGAATGATCCTGAGCTCCGTGCTCATTTTGAGAGCCTCGATTTGATCGTCCATGATCCCGTTCCTTTCTTTGCAGCTGAGCCGTAAGCAGCCGGCAGGAGAAGACCGTCTGCCGCTTACGAAAAGACATAAGCCTAATCTGGTGACGGGCGGCGCTCGCGCTTGTCTCGGCTTGCCGGGCTCTACGTCGCTTGCTGGGATCTTCTAAAGCCGTAGCCCAGCACAATGGACGCTCTACGGGAGTTCGCACCCTGTCCGGACTCAATCGAAATCGAATTTAGCTGTCTGAACAGGAATTTAATGGCGCCGAACTCCCATCGACCTATCTTGTTCGCAGACGAAGAACCGATGCATGTGTCAAGGGAACCGGGAATGAATGACATCGGCGTTAGCCCATCTGGTTTTCGATCTTCACCTGCATCGATTGTTGAAATTTCACCACCGGATATCGCTCACCGCCGATTGGTGAATTGGGGCGCGATCCAGGCTGACAATGTAAGGGTCGTCAGGCGCGAGACGTTTGAGTACGGCTTTCAGGCTCAAAGACATTTGCTGGTCGCTTACGAGCGTGCCGAACGTGATAAAGGCGAGACCCTTATCGAGGGCTTGCCGAAATCGACATTGCGCGAGTTCAATTGCAAACTGAGCTTCGTGCCTGCCGGGCATCGGTTCCATAGCTGGCAAACGCCGCGGGTGCTGACGCGCCTCACCTATTTCTATATCGACCTGAAGAATCGGCTGTTCGATCGGGAGTCCGGCGTTACCGGTTCAACGATCGGTCCGCGGCTGTTTTTCTTCGACCAGGCGGTCTGGGATACGGCGCTCAAGCTCAAGGCCGAAGTCGACAATTCCGATCCTTCGAGCCGCCTCTATGTGGACGCCCTGAGCCTCGTGCTGATGCACGAACTCGGCCGATTGCAAGGAAAGAGACCCGGAGCGGCGAGGCCGCTTCGAGGCGGCCTGCCGGTGCGGCAGCAGAGGCGCGTGACGGAATTCATCGAACAGCATCTCGCCGAGGAGATTTCGCTGGCCGCTTTGGCGAAGCTCGTCGATCTGAGTCTCTATCACTTTGCGCACGCCTTCAGGCACTCCTTTGGCGTGCCTCCGCATCACTACCATATGGCCCGGCGGATGGATCGCGCCAGGGGCCTGCTGCAGTTGCCGGCGCCCTCGGTGACGCAGATCGGCATTCACCTTGGCTTTCGCGAAACCAGTTCGTTCACGCGGGCATTTCGTAAACTCACCGGAGTCACGCCGACTGAATATCGGCGCCAGCGACAGGATTGACGGAGACGCCTCGCCTGCGGTCGGTCGCGTCAACGGCGGGGCAAGCGATCTCGACCACGCATCCGGACCCCGGAACGATGGTCAATCGGAATCCATGCAACCTGACAATCGCGGCGACCAGGTTGAGCCCAAGTCCGAGGCCCGATATGTGTCCGGCCCTTTCCGAGCGGTAGAAGCGCCTCAAGACGGCATCATGTTCGTGTTCGCTAATGCCCGCGCCGGTATCCTTGACGCGCACGATGTTTTCGCCACGGCGGGGAATCAACTCGATTTCCACCTGTCCGCCCGCCGGCGTAAACTTGACGGCGTTGTCGACGAGGTTGGCCACCGCTTCGATCAGCAAATCCCGGTCACCATAGGCGCTCAATTCACGGGAAGCGTGAATGCGAAGGGCAATGCTTTTATCTTCCGCGATCGGCTCGTACATGTCGCCGACTTCGCGGATGAGATCCGCAAGCGCGACCCGGCCGAAACCTGCCGATCGCTGACTTTTCTCGATTTCCGCAAGCCGCAGAATGGCAGTGACGATCGCAAGCGATTGATCGATTGCCTCGATCGTTTTGTCTGCAACGACCTGCAGCTGATCCAGCGTCCTGGCGTTGGAGCGACCCCGCTCGAGCATCAACCGGGCCCGGGTGAGCGGTGTGCGCAGATCATGCGCTATGTCGTTGCCGACGCCCGCAAGGGACCGGATCATGGTTTCCATCTCGTCGAGCATGCCGTTGACGATCATGGCAAGTTTCGAGAAGGGATCGTCGGCGCGGCCATGCGGAAGTCGCTCACGTAAATCTCCGGCGACAATGCGCTGTACCCGCTCGTTGACTTCGACGATACGTCCACGGGCACGCGCGCTCAGCGCCACGCCGACCGCAAAGCAAAGAAGCACGGCGGGAAGCAAGCCCAGCGCGAGCGCCCGGCTCATGACGCGCGCGATCTCCCCGACCTCATCGACATTCCGTCCGATCACCAGCACGTCGCCGTCGGGCAATTTTCGCGCGATCACGCGGCCGGCCTGTCTTTCACGACTATCTCCGTCCAACCTGTCGACCACGGCGCTCTGTACCGCGTTGTCGGCCTCAAGGCCGGGCGGCAGGGCTTCCAGATTACCCGCAATCCTGCGCCCGTTCGGGTCAAACAACCCCTCGAGCAGAATGTGTCCCGGATCCTGCTCAAGACGCTCATCGATCGCATCGAGCCTCCGTTCAGGCGACAACTGCGCCACAACGCGCATTCGCGAGGCGATCACGCGGTCGGATCGCATCGTCAGGTCGGCTCTTGTTTTCAGGTAGATGAAGCCCAGCAGTGCTGCGATAAACGCCGCCAACAGCACGGCAACCAGCGTGGTCCCCCGCAGCGTGGTCGAGCGCGTGTACTCAGGCAATCGCATGCCGCTCCTGGCCCCCGGAACTTCGGAGGCACTCCGGTTTTCTGCTGGTCTTGAGGAGAGGTCTGGAGCAAAGCTGCGACACTCTTGCCGACGTCCGCGCCTGCCGCGCTCCTGGTCCAGCTACGGCAACAAAGCTAGTCCGATCGAGCCGGACGGCTCCATCCTACATAGGTTGCTTCGAATATCGTGTTGGTTTCGGTCGACCATACTTTGGTTTATTCGCGGGAGAACCCATCCCGGTGCGGCATTCGAATGGCCGTCAGCGCAGGGCCGTTTCGATGCAGTCGATCAGGACGGGTCCAGCGAACGGCTTGGCCAGGAAGCCGATAGCTCCAGCCTTCAGCGCCCGAGCGCGGACGCTTGCATCGGGGAAAGCCGTAATGAAGATGAACGGCGCTTTGTGACCCATGGCGCGCATCCGCGTCAGAAGCTCCAGGCCGCTCATACCCGGCATCTGCACATCGGCAACGACACACAGGGACTGGCTAAGGTGGTTCGACTGCAGGAACTCCTCGGCCGACACGAAGGTGTGGACCAGGTATCCGTGCGAGCTGAGAAGATTGTCGGTCGCGGCGCGAACGGATGCGTCGTCGTCAACGATTGAAATCACCGAAGGCATTGACAAGGCAGGTCTTTCCAAATGGGGCCGCGATAAGTCCCATTTAGCACCGCCGGCGCCGGAAAGTGAGTTGCCAAACGGGATTCCAAAACCATACTAAGGTTTGTAGGAACCGGGACTGGTTAACGAATTTCGGGCGGGCGCTAGGATTTGGTGCGGCGAACTCCGAGCATTTCAGCTTTTCTCACCAGATCGGCCAACGACCTCGTGCCCATCTTCTTCATGATGTGGCCGCGGTGGATCTTGACGGTAACTTCGGCCAGTCCGAGTTCGGCAGCGATCTGCTTGTTCATGAGACCGGACGATACCAAGGCCAGGATCTCCCGCTCGCGGGAACTCAGGGTCTCGAAAAGCGCCTGCGAGTCCGCCACGATCCTGTCGGCTTCGCGCCTTTTCCGATCTCGCTCGATCGCGGTTACCACAGCGTCCAACATGTCCTGGTCGCGGAACGGTTTGGTCAGGAAATCGACCGCTCCGCCCTTCATGGCCCTGACGGTCATCGGAATGTCGCCATGGCCGGTCATGAAGATGATCGGAATGCGAATATTCGCCTTGGCCAGTTCGGTTTGAAAATCCAGGCCGCTCAATCCGGGCAACCTCACGTCGAGCACCAGGCAGCTGGCGACATCCGGAAGCTTCGTTTGCAGCATCTCGGATGCCGAACCGAATAACTCTACCGTCAACCCCACCGACTCAAAGAGGTTGCTTAGCGCTCTGCGCACCGATGCGTCGTCTTCGACCACGAAGACGATCGCCTCCTTGGGCTTTGCGGGTTCCTGCGACGATTTTGGCCGCTCGGTCACGATGCACCCTCCTGATGGAAGGGTAGGACGAATTTAAACGTCGCACCAGTTCCCTCATTGGGGGAAGCCGACAGGCGTCCTCCATGGACTTCCACGATCGAGCGGCATATCGACAGGCCGACGCCCAGGCCGCTCGATTTGGTGGTGAAGAAGGCATCGAACAACCGCTCCGCGTTCTCGGCGGAGATTCCGACGCCGGAATCCGTGACGCTTACGAGCACCTGGTCTGTCTCATCCCGGCGCGATCGAATTAGCAGCTCGCGCGGCCGATCCGTGACCGCCTGCATTGCCTCAATGCCATTCATCACCAGGTTGATAACCACCTGCTGCAGTTGGACGCGATCCCCAAGGATCGAGGGCAACGCCGGCGTCAGCTCCGTTCGCAACAATATCCGATGGCTGGCCAGCTCGCGCTGCACCAGCGCGAGCACCTCGTTGACCACCTCGTTGATGTCGAGCGGTACCATGTCGATATCGGTCTTGGTCACGAGCGCGCGAATACGCCGGATCACCTCGCTCGCCCGAATACCGTCGTTGATGACCCATTCCGCCGAGCGGCGCGCGTTGGCCAGGTCAGGTGTTTCGCGGCCAAGCCAACGCAGGCATGCTTCGGCATTGGCGACGACGGCGGCGAGCGGTTGGTTCACCTCATGGGCAATGGAGGCTGTCAATTCGCCCAGCGTCGTCAGACGGGTTACATGCGCGAGTTCCGCTTGCGCCTGGCGCAATGCTTTTTCAGCATGATCTGCACGGATCGTCGCCGTGATATCCGTGCCGGAGCCCCGGTAGCCGAGAAACTCGCCGTTCGCGTCAAAAAATGGCTTGCCGCTTGTCTGGACGTACGGATGTCCGGCTCTGGTTGCAATGCAGTACACCAAATCGCGAAATGGCAGACGCGCGTCGAGCAACGCCCGATGCTGTCGCCATTTTTCGGGTTCCGTCTCGACATCGCTCGCAACTTCCCAGCGCGTCAGGCCAATGACGCGCGAGGAATCAAGGCCCGAAACGCTGAGGTGGCTCGACATCCGGGTTATCCGATGATCCGGCCCGGTCTCCCAGAGCCAGTCGGAGGCCGTTTCGGCGTAGTCGCGAAAGCGCTGCTCGCTTTCGCGAAGCGCAACCTCGGCCCGCCTGCGATCCTCGATATCCGTCGACGACCCGTACCATGTGACGATGTTGCCGGACTCATCGCGCAGCGGCTCGGCGCGGAACAAAAACCAGCGATATTCACCGTCGAAGCGCCGCAACCGCGCCTCCAGCTCGCCTCGCATGCCGGACTGCCGTATTGCGCCCCACTTCACCAGCATCGCCTTCCTGTCGTCGGGATGAAAAGCGCGAGGCCAGCCCTGTTCGGTCTGGTCCGGTGTGAGGCCGGTGTAATCAAGGGCCGTTTGATTCAGGAAGTCGGGGATCCCGTCGGGTCCGGCACGCCAGACCAGCGACGGGATCGTGTCGACGACCAGCCGAAAGCGATCTTCCGATTTCTTGATTTCGTTGAACGCCTCGTCCAATGCCTGCTTTGCGGTCTGTTGCTCGGTGACATCCATGTGTGTTCCGATGACTTCGACAACGTCGCCGTCGCTGCCGAAGACGGGATATCCCACGGAATGCACGCGTTTTATCGAGCCGTCCGGCAGCGCTATTCCAAAGTCAACTTCGGTGCGCACTTTCTCGCGGACCACCCGGAAAATCGCCTCGAGGGCAGGGACCTTGTCTTCGGGAAGGATACGATCCCTGAAGGCCTGCAGCGAAGCGGGCTCTTCCGGATCGAAGCCAAAAATATGGTACACACCGGCCGACCGATAAACGATATCCTCACGACGCACATCCCACACCCAACTGCCGGTGCGGCTCAATCTCTGCGCTTCGGTCAAATACATTTCGCTGCGCAGCAGCGCGGTTTTAATCCGCCCCTGGTCCTCGATCGCTGCCTGCAGGTCATCGCGGGAACGCCGGAGAATTCCTGACGTTTTTTTCTGCGCCGAAATCAGGAATGCAACGAAGAGCGTCGTGATGAAAAACAGCACCAGGCGCGGTATCTCCGAAACATTTCCGTCGAATAAATCGGGCTTCCAGATGAATGCGTTGCTCGGGGGCAGCAGATAAAAATGGAAAGCCAAAAGAGCGAGTGCGATCGCCAGCAGCGCCGGACCAAACCCGCCAAACCATGCAGCGCAAATCACGGCGCAAAGCATCGACGACGCGATGGCCTCGGCATGCAGGAAACGCGTGACAAGCTGCGCAGCAATTATCGCGACGGCGACCGACAACACCGCCATTGCATAGTAAGAAACCGTGGGCGGCCTGGACCGCTGTTGAGGGAGATCAGTTTTAGTCATTCTGCCTGCTCGCCCGATCAAGATGACGGGACTGCCCGCTGCGCGGCTGAATTCGGGAAATTCCAGGTCTGGTTACGCATCATTTTGCAGAGCGTCCCGGTGTCCCACCAGGCGAATTAGAGCACTTTCGAGGAATCCCCAAATTAAACCTATGTATGACCTTCTTGATCCCTATCGATATTTGACGCCGACCTACGTACGATTGAGCCATCAGCCCCAAACCTCCTAGTCTCACTGCCAATCGGAGCATCCGATCGCAAGTGAGAAGATGCCTACAATCCAGACCGAAAAGTCTGGGCGCAACCGCAGGAGGTGACAATGCACGGTCCCCTACATCCCTGGAACGGCGTGGCCAAGCGCTGCGTGATCTGTGACGGAAGGTTTGGTCTTGTCCGCTATTACGCGTGGCGAGCGCCGCTCTGTTCAAGGAAGTGCGCCGATCGCCTCAACGCCCGCCATCAGGAAGACCGCCGATGGCTATGTCGGCTTTATGCCGCCTGACCGCAGCAAGCAAGAGGCTGGGGTGATTCGGAATTCAAGATTTCGTAACGAGGAAGTTACGCTAACCGACGCCGTGTTCAGCTTCGCACTGGGAGGTGCAACATGAGATTCGTATTGGTGAATGGGAGATCGCCGTGCTCGCGATCCTTCTGCGTGAAGTGCAAGCAGCCGATCATGGAAAACTATCTGCGAGAAGTCGGGACGAACCTGATTTACTGCGACGACGATTGCTACACGGACCACTGCAAAAGCGCAGCCCAGATCCTGACACGTCATGCGCGAGCATCGTGAAGGCCTTCGGCCGGACGATCAGGCAATCCGGCCCAGGAGACAAGTCCACGCATTCGGGTGAAAGGATATCGCGATGAGAACTCATGACGGCAGCCGCGGCACGCACGATCGAATGGGAGCGGCGTTGGTGGCGGTTGATTCAAGCGCCGCGCGGCCGAGACCGGTACAACGGACGAATTCATCGATCCGGTCCGCACCGCATCGTGGCCCTGTCCGGAGCGTGCCGATGCCACCGATGTCGTGGAATGAAAAGGCGGAGTTCCTGGCCGATATCGACGGCTTTCCGATTCTGATGCGTTTCCTCGTGCAGGATGTGCCCGCGGAAATGCGAGCCCGCTTTGTTTCGGGAGAAATCGATATTCGTTCGCGGCTATCGAGCACGCTTGAGAAGATGGTCGATCGGATGCGCGGTTCGCTGCTGCAGCGCGAGAACCTCTCAAAACAACCGCTGGCAATTGTCGAGTTGATATCGAACGGAGAATCCCTGATCCCGCCCGCCTCCCCGCCGAACGAAACGGTGTTGCGCGTGGGACCGCTGGAGCTCGACCTGATCGATCGGGCCGCGAAGCGCGGCGACCGTCGGATCGATCTGCGGCCGCGCGAATTCCGGCTGCTCAAGTACATGATGGAACGGAGTGACGAATTGCTGACGCGGGCGATCCTCCTGAAAGACGTATGGAACTACAAATTCGTCCCCGAGACCAACCTTGTCGATGTTCATATGGGCCGACTGCGCCGCAAGGTCGACGGGGCGGATGAGATCCCCCTGATTCGCAACGTCCGCGGCGTCGGCTTTATTATGAGTGCGCCCGCCCCCTTGCACGTTTCGGCGACGGCCAGACTACAACAACCGGGTATCGGAGTTAAGTCGCTCGGGTGACGGCCGGGATCAGCACCGTGCCGGCTGTTTCATCCCAAGCTACGGTCGGGACAAATGACTTCCATCCGGCCACCCGGCCCGGGTTGAATAACGAGCTTGAAGCCGTGCAACTTTACGATCGCAGCCACGAGATTGAGGCCAAGGCCCACACCCGGCGTGCTTCGGACCTTGTCGGACCGGTAGAAACGCCGCAGCACCGCCTCTCGCTCGCGTTCACCGATGCCGCAACCGGTATCGATGACGCGAACGATGGTCTCATTGTCGCCGCGCGTCAGCTCGACGTCCACCCGGCCGCCCTCGGGCGTAAATTTGACGGCATTGTCGACCAGGTTGGCGAACGCCTCGAACAACAGGTTTCGATCGCCGCGCACGCTGGACCGGTGTTTCACCTCGACGCGCAAGTCGACATTCTTGTTCTCGGCAATCGGCTCGTACATGTCGCACACCTCCCGCAGCATGTCGTGCAACGGGACGTCCTCGAAAGCCGCCAGCCTTCGACTGTTCTCGATTTCGGCGAGACGCAGCAGCGCGGTGATGATTGCCAGCGACTGATCGATGCTGGTGATCGCCTTATCGGTAACCGCATGGAACTGCTCCAGCGTGGTCGCATTGGTGCGGCCGCGCTCGAGAACCAGCCTGGCCCGCGTCAGCGGCGTTCGCAAATCATGAGCGATGTCATTGCCTACTCCGGCGAGCGCGTGGATCATCGTTTCCATTTCATCCAGCATGCCATTGACGATGCCGGCGAGCCGGGAAAACGACTCGTCGACGTCACGGTGCGGAAGCCGCTCTCGCAGATCGCCGGCGATGATGCGCTGGACCCGCTGATTTACCTCCTCGACGCGCCTCTGGGCGCGCATGCTCAGCCATGCGCCGGCCATCAGGCAAAGGCAAAACGCCGGCAACAAACCCAGCGCCAGCGCCTGACCGACGACATGGGAAATCTCCCTGGCTTCATCGACATCCCGCCCGATCACCAGCGCGTCACCATTCGGCATTCGTCGGCCGACGGCGCGGATCACGCGAGCCTGCGCCCCGGCCGGGAACATCCGAACGACCGAAATGCTCTGGACCGAATCGTTCATCTTGAGCTCGGGCGGAAGCTGTTGCAGATTCCCCGCTATCCTGCGTCCGTCCGCGTCGAACAAAGCGGCATATTGAACGCCGCGGGAATCCTCCTTCAGATGCTGATCGATGGCGTCCGTCTGCTGGGCGCCGGACAAACCCGCGATGGAATTCAATTGAGTCGCGATCATCTTGTCCGATCGCGCGATCAGGTAGTCATCGGTCTGCCAGTAGATGAAACCGAACAGCACGATGACGAAAACCGCAAACATGCCGGCGACCGCCAGGGCCCGGCGAAAAGTGCTTGAGCGTATGAAGTGCGGTTCGCGCATCGAATTTCGCCGCCCGGATGTCCCGTTCGATATCGACGCCGGCGCGGCGCTAGCGCTCATCGGAACTATGGACCCGCGCGGAGAATGAAGCCGGCGCCGCGGACATTATGGATCATTTGGGTTTCGCCGGGACCGTCCACCTTGTGGCGCAGCCGGCCCATGTGCACGTCCACGAGATTGGTCGCGGGAACGAATTTGTAGTTCCAGACCTCTTCGAGCAGCATGGCCCGCGTCAACAACTGATCGCTGCGTTGCATCATGTATTCGAGCAGGCGAAACTCGCGCGGCAACAGGTCGATCACGCGATCGCCGCGTTTGGCGGTGCGCTCGATCAGGTCGAGCTCGAGCGTCCCGACATGCAACGTCGTCTCGCGCGTTTCCACCGGCCGGCGCAACAGCGCCTCGATCCTGGCGACGAGTTCCACCAGCGCGAACGGCTTGGTGAGATAATCGTCACCACCCATTCGCAATCCGCGGACGCGGTCATCCACCGCGCCGAGCGCGCTGAGCACCAGCACCGGGGTGCGTACCTGGTCCTTCCGAAGTGCCTCGATGACCGTAAGGCCATCCATTCCGGGCAACAGCCGATCGACGATCATGGCATCGGGCCGGGACGAACGCGCTCTATCGAGGCCGTCTATGCCGTTGGCCGACCATTCGACATCAAAGCCGCGATCGGCGAGTTCCGCGGTGATCTCCTCGGCCGTCTCGCTATCATCCTCGATCAGCAGCACTTTTGTCATCAATCGATATCCGACTGCGGCGAAACCGTCGGCGGCGCCTGCGGTTCCTGTTCCCACGGCGGCACGCTTGCCCGAGACCAACGCCATGTCAACGACCTCCAACCGCTGCAGGTTTCTCCCAAATCGAGCCGGACAGCGCCGCTCGCCTTGTTCAGGGGCTAAAAAAGGCTGGCGTACGCTGTCCGCTCCGCGGCCAACTGCCCACCGTCCGAGGGGAGTAAGCGCGGTGGGGCCGCTCATCTAACGATAGGCTCGACGAGCCGGCTGCACCATTAAATACCATTTTAGAGTCGGCCCAGTGCCCGGGACCGGCCGCCTGCCGACTTCGGGCGATTGGTTGGTTCGAGTTCGTGCTGGATTGCGGCATGGGCGCCCTCACCGGACTGCTTCGAAGCAAGATCGGCGCAATCGCAGCAATGAAGGCCGCGCTCATCGCCAGGCAGATGGATACATGCGGCTCGAAGTGCTCGGGACGAAACCGCTCGGCGAACCGCAATGGGGATCATTCGGCAGAAAGGACTCGCAATGACAATCACAGCTGAAAAAGCGTTTACCGTCGAAGGAATCCAGGTTCCCGACACCCAGTTGGCCCGTGAGATCACGCAGTTGGTCCGGGATACCGAGTCCGCGCTGCTGTTTCACCATTCGAGCCGCGTCTATTACTGGGGCGCGTTGGCCGGAAAGCGCCGCGGTCTCAAGTTCGATCGCGAGCTTCTCTATGCGGGCGCGATGTTCCACGACATGGGCCTGACGCCGGCGCACAGCAGTCACGAGCGATTTGAAGTCGACGGCGCGAACGCCGCCCGCGATTTCCTTCGCAGTCGCGGCATTGATCAACACGATATCGATACGGTCTGGACGGCGATCGCCCTGCACACGACGCCGGGCATCCCGCAGCACATGCAGCCCGTCGTCGCGCTGGTGACAGCAGGCGTCGAGATGGACGTGCTGGGACTGAGCTACGCCGAATACAGCGACGCCGAACGCGAAGCGGTGGTGCGAACGCATCCACGCAGCATGCAATTCAAGGAAGACATCATCGAAGCCTTCTACGACGGCATCAAGCACAAGCCCGAAACGACATTCGGCAACGTCAAGGCCGACGTACTCGCGGACAAGGATCCGGCTTTCAAGCGCGGTAATTTCTGCAGCGTCATTCGGGGATCGGCCTGGAGGGGCTGACGACATGCCAGGGATCGAAACCGATTCAACGGGAATATTCGACATCAAATCGATCGCGGATTCGCTGCCGGACACCGCGGCGACGCTGCTGGTCGACAGATATCTGACGAACCGCGACCAAGCCAGCGCGCGGGTTTTCCGGGTCTATCGCCCGACGCCGGCCCACTATCACGCGACCTGCGACGAATACCTCTACGTCTTCTCCGGAAGGGGAACGTTCTGGATGAGGGATGCCGCAACCAAGGCCGAGTTCAGGCCCGGCCAGTTGCTGTTTTTCAAGCGCGGCACCGTGCACGCGATGCCCGAACTCCTGGAACATCCGGTCGTATTCCTGTCAGTCGACACGCCCCGACGTGAACCGACGGACATCATCTTCGTCGACCCGAAGGACGGCTCGCCCGCGACGTTCATGGAACGGAACGCAGCGAGAGCGTGATTCAGGTTTCGTTGTCCGTCACCACAATCGCACAAGCGCCCGACTTCACCGAACCCCACCAACCGAGGAACCGATCATGGCTACCGACAAGAGGTTTACCAACGCAACCGGCGCGCCGGTCGCCGACAACACCAACATCATGACCGCCGGCCGGCGCGGCCCGGCGCTGCTTCAGGACATCTGGTTGATCGAAAAGCTGGCGCATTTCGATCGCGAGGTGATCCCGGAGCGGCGCATGCACGCCAAAGGCTGGGGAGCCTACGGCACGTTCACCGTGACGCACGACATCACCCGCTACACCAAGGCCAGGATTTTCTCGAAGATCGGCAAGCAGACCCCGATGTTCGCGCGCTTCTCGACCGTCGCCGGCGAGCGCGGGGCGGCGGACGCGGAACGCGACATCCGCGGCACCGCCTTGAAGTTCTATACCGAGGAGGGCAACTGGGACATCGTCGGCAACAATACGCCGGTGTTTTTCTTCCGGGATCCGCTGCGGTTCTCGGATCTGAACCATGCCATCAAGCGCGACCCGCGCACCGGGCTGCGCTGCGCAGACAATAATTGGGATTTTTGGTCGCTGCTGCCCGAGGCGCTCCACCAGGTCACGGTCGTGATGTCCGATCGCGGGATTCCGAAGAGTTTTCGTCACATGCACCTGTTCGGCAGCCATACCTTCTCGATGATCAATGCCGCCAATGAACGGGTCTGGGTCAAGTTCCACTTCCGTACGCAACAGGGGATCGCGAATCTCAGCGATGCCGAGGCCGCCTCCGTCGTCGCCAACGATCGGGAAAGCCACGGTCGCGACCTGTTGAACGCCATCGAGGCGGGCGACTTCCCGCGCTGGACGCTTTTCATTCAGGTGATGACCGAGTCCCAGGCGAAGACGCACAAACACAACCCCTTCGACCTCACCAAGGTGTGGCCGAAGGCCGACTACCCGCTGATCGAGGCCGGCGTGATGGAACTCAACCGCTATCCGGAAAACTATTTCGCGGAAGTGGAGCAGGCCGCCTTCTCGCCCGCCAACATCGTGCCCGGCATCGGCTTTTCCCCCGACAAGATGCTGCAGGGTCGGCTGTTCTCCTATGGTGACACCCAGCGCTACAGGCTCGGCGTCAACTTCAACCATATCCCGGTCAACGCGCCCAAATGCCCGTTCCAAAGCTACCATCGCGACGGCAAGATGCGCACCGACGGCAATCTGGGCGATACCTTGACGTTCAACCCCAACAGCGCGGGGCTCTGGGACAACCAGCCCGATTTCGCCGAGCCACCGATGGCCATCGAGGGCGACGCGGCGCATTGGGACCACCGCGTTGACGACGATCATTGGGAGCAGCCCGGCAACCTGTTCCGGAAGATGACGCCGCAACAGCAGCAGGCGCTGTTCGAGAACACCGCGCGGGCGATGGGCGACGC
>Ga0209006_10002821_pt1 | contig 15780 bp, 20 predicted proteins | sample JacPin_JW_Ref_O2_FD_188567 | JGI IMG/M metagenome (GOLD analysis project Ga0209006, IMG submission 188567) | Forest soil microbial communities from Algoma, Ontario, Canada - Jack Pine, Ontario site 1_JW_Ref_O2 (SPAdes) (version 2) | ecosystem: Environmental > Terrestrial > Soil > Boreal... | reverse complement strand
TTGTGTAGATGATGGGATTCTGAATGCTGCAGCCTCGTTGCAAAGCTTTTCGCACGGCAAATAACGTGACGCGACTCGGAGTCCCAGTCCGAACACGGTGCAGTGGAAATGCTGCGCTAACACTTATTCGGTTTCACTGGATTACGCTGGCGAAGGTGGTTCCAATCGTGTGTTGCAATGGCGTAGACGACTCATTTGATTTTGATAGTCTCTCAATCAAAATAGCCGAGCCAATCATCTGGTTTCCAGGACTTCAACTTTTCAGGGTATCAACAATTTTAACCATGACAGTGTGTAGTGCTTTCCATCAACCTTCTTTAAGACCAACATTCACCAGAAAGTTGTAGGTGAAGCAAGCAGGTAAAATTTGATATGTATCAACGAAGATGGAAGTCATGGGACCGCAGCTTGGGCATAACCGAAGAAACCCTTCAAATGCATTTTTCAAAGGGGCAGGCGGCAGGAAACCCTCCCGTCGGCATCTCACCGCATACCTGGAGAGCAGCGGAGACTGCATGGATAACGGATTGGGAACACTTGGGCGTGGCGGGACATGAGGAGTTATGGAAGCAATTACTCTGTACTAGGTGCACAAGACAACGGTTCTTGCCGTCGGGGACTCTTGGTCAACGATGGTGATTTGGCCCTCCTCTGAATCCTACTCTTTTCGAGAAAGGCGTCTGGGCCGTCCGTCATCTCATTGATTGAAGGTTTAATAGACCTCGTCCTCGCACCAGGCGGGCGTGTTTTTGTAAAACAGGATGACACAGGACACGGTAGAAAAATGTTCGCTTTGTTCTTGTATCTAGCGCCTGTTTACATCAGAGACACGCGCTTGCCCACACCTCCAGCCTCTGGAGGGACTGAAAATTTCCCAGTGCGATCAGACACAAACGCGCGATATCTATAACCACGGCCGTGAGCTGCTCAGTCATGGGAGATTGAGAGATCAAAGCCAAGAACTCACATTCTGCCAAGCCTCTCCCGTTCACGAGGAGCGACAGATGGCCTAGTGGACTGGAGGACTTTGCGTATATGGTCGGGCGTGATCTCATGAAGCTATCATATAGATGGGCAAGCAAGATCAACAACGCGGGAAGAGGGAACGTGAGCAAAACAGGCTCGCCTTCTTTGATGATTGAGCTGAGGTGATAGCCGTGGTCGCGATCGGTTTGGCGACAGTAGACCTTATCTGCTGCAACTATGCCACCGAACGTCACATCAATACCGTATCACCAAAACAAATAAAAATGAGAGAAAAAACGCACTCGTCGCTGTAGTGCTGCCTCCTCTGCCTTTGATGCGACCCCTCTATCGGGCGGTCCTCCGAAAGTGGCGTAACGTACCGGAGGTTCATCCCGTCTAGACATTCCGTCCTTCCGAGGGGAGGAGGAGTCTGCCGCGATAGACGCATGAATGACCTCAAGATGCGCATTATACAAAAGGGCTTGCAAATCCGCTCCTGAAAATCCCTCGGTCATCCTTGCAACCTCCGTGAAATCGACAGATGGGGAGACGATGACTTTCAGCGCAACGGCTTCCAAGATCTGACTCAGTCGTGTAAAAAAATTTCAATAGGATCAAGAATATGTTTCACGTGCCTCTTGACGTTCCATCACGTTCGGCATATCGCAGAACAATGACTTGTCGAGTCTACCCGGCCTGAGGAGGGCCGAGTCGATGAGATCTGGGCGACTATAGAACGGGCAACGGTGTTGAATGAATGAGCACACCCATCACGACAAAAAAGAGAAGGCACAGCACCTTGTAGCAGCCAGTACATAGACACCTTCCAAACCCTCAGCGCCATCCATTTGCGTGAGCAATTGGTTGACCACTCGATCCGTGACACCAGTGCTATCGTGCCCTCTATCTCCAGGACATCATTCGCACGCGGCGAGTATGAACGGAAGCACATCCACTCACCTCTTTGGTGCGATCGCATCAAACTCGTCAAAAAATAGCACACACGGCTTCGCCGAACTCGCTCTCTCAAAGAGATCACGAACCTACAGCAACCACGTCACGAGAATGGTCGAGACAAAATGGTCATAGCAGATAACGCACAGCTTTCTCACTAGCACCAATATACTTGTTCAATATCTCAGGTCCTTTCACGCTGATGAAATTGAGCCCGCACTCCTTGGCGATAGCCGATGCGAGAAGTGTCTTTCCACACCCCGGAAAGCCGTACATCAACAGTCTATTGATCAACCAATCAAACTAAGAAGTGGTGTAAGGTGAACCAAACAGTATACGCACCCAGATCGCAAACGTATCGGAGACTGCGCAAATATAGGCCCATACTTCGTAGGCCACTCCAGTGTCTCACGGAGTACCCTCTTCGTTTCCTGCAAGCCTTCGAGAACGCGAGTCAAAAACAAATAATAATAATAGAAGTTTTGTCGTGTGCACACAGAATCAACATACCTCCGATATCAGACCACGCGATGTCAGATTTCTGGAGTTTGATATCCCGCAAAGAAAGAGGTACAAAGTCCACTTGGGCAGCTTCAAAGTCGGCTTGTCTCAAAGATATACCACCATCCCCTGATGATGTCCTCATGGCCGCTTCGTGTACAGCCCGCGCGACTAGGTCCTGCAAGTCGGTCGCCAAATAGCCCTCCGTCATCGTTGCCAAGAGAGCAAAATTTACACCTCCTTCCGGACTGACATCAATCCCTACACCACAGTTGGCCACTTCTATCCTCCTCTCCACGATACGTGTTAGGATCTACAATTTCAAAAGGGCTGGGTTTCGTTTCACCGTGATACACAGACAGATATATATATATATGGTGTGGGCCAACTCACCTCCTTCCGCGCGTCCATATTCGGGGGGAGGATGTTCACCATGTCACTGAAAACGTGTAATCTCGCGAGGAGTGGATGGAGTGACGCCTGTGAAGCGGAAGTGCCGATCACGACGATCCCCCGTGCGTTCCGTGGTGTAGCGGTTGTAGAGGACGAATAATATGATAGGAAAAGTTCTGTGAGCTGGCGAGTGCGAAAAGACTCGGCGTGCTGGTTCGAGGAGAATGTTAATGGATAAAAGCGAGCTGTGAGAAGGCCGACGCACCTCGAGTTCTGCACCGAAGAGAGCTTCCATGTTATCAAAGATGAGAACGGCTGGGCGATACCAAGCTGCGGTGTCAAACCAATAGCGAAACAGATTCTTGAGTGCCGCAACAGGTTTGTCAGTGAACCCTGCCAGGTCAACATACAATGTGTCTGAAGCAAGAAGTAAAAAAGGATATCAAGGTGATTCCTCCATGATGGGAACCCCAGTTACGCACACGTATAAGTCAATGGGTCATCTTGCAACATCCTTGCTACCCTCTTTACGATCGAGGTCTTACCCGCACCAGAACGTCCTGTTATGAGTAAGGCAGAGACTGTACTCGCAAGATGTAACGGTCAAAAATGTGTCTCAAGATGATGGATGGCCGGACATACCACCATAAACAGAGGTCGAAGAAGCATGGATGGCAAGACGATGTACACAGAAAGACTTGCATCGATCCAGAATGTCGTTTACGCCAGCCAATAATGGTTCAGTGATGGACGAATAAGGGGATCTGACCGTTGAGTGTCACTGGGAAGGCGGAATAAACAGAAAGATTATGCCCTCACTCGTTAGACGGGACACCGTTAACTAGTGTCAGATTTTTGCTGTCGTCATTTGCATCTGATATGAAGACCGTATCAGCTTCACCCCCGTTCAACAGGGTTATCCTGTATGCAAAGGAAAAAGAGTCAACATTATGTTTTTCAAAAAGGCAATATAACACACTTGACAATACTCCATTCTTCGATCTCATTTCTTGCGCCCACAAAGAACGGCGTGACATGTCTAGGAGGGACGAGTGTGTTCCAACCGACGTACAGTTCGATCTGATCCCCGCCATCTTCCGCAGCTTTTGTGTTGTTGGTGGCGGTAGGATCCGAGGGCGGAGGGACGCACATAATGGTGCATCTATGATAAGTGACCGACCCGTCGGAGAGGGGGATATGAGTACTGGTGAGCTGAGCGAAAGAGTGTGGAGAGAGAAGTGCGAATGTTTTGTCTGGGTGGTAGTTGTGTGCTTTTTGGGGGAGAAGACGAGAGGGAAGAACTCGAAGGAGCTGAGGGGAAGCTTTCTGGACGTCAGGTTGACTTGCGATCGGGTTCGAGATCGAGGTGACAGAAGTAGAAGACCGAGGTGGACGGTGACTTTTTGGAGCGACGGTGATCTCAGTGTCGGTGGTGAGGATAAGGGGACCTGGTTTCAATTGTGGCTCCAAGGAGAGGACACGGAGACGAACGCGGGTGTGACCAAGGATCCAGACGTCGACCTCTTGACCGACATTTGCGACACGGACTTGGGAAAGGAGAGTTGACTCGACATTAGAAGCGTGAATTTCCTGTGTTGCATTATGTTATAGGTTGTAACTGTAGAAAGAAAAGGGACTGACGATGATTTCCCAGTCATCCGAGGAGAGTGGTTCTGTTGCGACGGACTTTGCGAGAGGAAGGTCGTGTAAAAGACCGATCTCGACCTTTTTGACAAATGTTAATTAATGAAAGAAGAGAGAGAGAAAGAGAAAGACAGACGATGTCGCCTTGAGAAAAGCCTAGTGCTTGGGCATACTGTGGATCTATCTCAATTGTCTCGTGATGGTCTGTTGAGGAATTAAACTGAGCGAGAGATGACGCCGAAGCCATTCCGGTCCAGCCGAGGAAAGCTTGTGCATTTGATTGTGGATGAGACAAGTGTACGGCGAGGGATTGTGGGCGCTGTTGATATTAAAATAAATAAATGAATAAAATAAAATAAAATGGAATAAAAATAAATACGATGTTACGGTTGACGAGAGACCCATAGATTGAGATTGGTAGATTGACCAGAGAGGATCGCAACGAGAGACAGTGAACACGAGCGAGTCGGCGCATAACTCAGTCACGTGGTCAACTACGATCAAATTTTTGATGCGATCAAAGCAACCGTCGCTTTGGCAGCGAGTATTTAGGTCGTCCATCCCTCCTATCCTTTTCGATATCTTTCTTTCTCTCCTGCTCCAGCGGACGGGCTTAATTTTATTTTTTTTCGATTTTAATCTCCATCCGCAAGTCGGATTCGTCATTCGTTTAGAGCAGAGCTCATGTCTTCGTATGTAACATAGCATTCTGACATCTAACTAACTCAATCACTCATCTACACAGGTCCGCTTACAATCTTACCGTCGCATCGACCGTCATTGGTGTCATCCTCTTAATCCTCCTCTTCGTCTTCTTTACTGTTTGGCTATACCGTAAACGCTATGCCCAAACGTTGGACGAAGAGGCAATGGTTACCAAACTCCAACATTACGAGTTCGATCACAAAGACCTTCACCTCTTAAAGACTCTACAAGAGCCACAGGTAGCCCATCTCCCACCCAACATCCGCACCTCCTTCGTCCTTCCAAATTCCACTTCCATCCGGGGCGCACCACGTACCACGGGCGGTGTTCTTAGCTACTATCCCGACACTTCTCCACCAGCCAGGTCCTCTATTTGGCGTGGAAAGCAATGGGTCACCATCACTCGTCCACCACCCCCAAAGCACCGCCAAAATAGACTGGCTACGCAGAGTGTGATTGGAGAGCGGGAAAAGAAGAGCAGGATAGAGAGGTTGAGTCAATTGATATCGAAGATGAAATCAGAATTCAAGGATGTCGAGTTGTGAAATGACCAGCGAGCACGACCTGATTTATTTATTTATTGTTTCAATTTGTAGCCACTAAACATAATTTACACCAAAATGAATGCCCTTTTGCTGGTTGCAGCAGCGATAGCTATAAATTTATTACCGCTCATCGTTAACGCCCAGTCCAATCTCCCTGACGTCCATCCTGGCATCTTCAACGTCTCTACAAGGATTATCATAAACGCACCCCTTCCGGCCGTTCGCGATGTCCTTCTCGACTTCCCTGCCTACCCCGTGTGGAATCCTTTCATTCGGTAAGCATATGTGCATATCAACCAACCCCTTACAGTTACTCAACACCCATATCAGCTTTCAAACTATAACAGACGACCATTGGGTCCCCCTTCCTGACCAGACTCTTCAGGAAAACCTCCGCACCATAGTCCAAGCCAAACTCCACCTCTCCTCCAACAAAACCAGAACCATTGTATCATACGACAACATCACTCACGTCGACCTCAAACACAATAGATGGGCATGGCGCCCCATGGCCATGGGCAAACGCCCACCCCCGCCGGGAAGAAGTGACATCGTTGTCAGGTCTTTACATGCCGAAAAGTGGACCGCGTTGAGTATCGTCCCCTGTGATACTGATGAGCACCGGCACGAGACTTTGTATGAGTCCCGTACTGTATACCATGGGCCCGTTGCCTACATCGTTCGCAAACTCTATGGTCCTGCCCTCCAAGAAGGGTACGACAGCATGGCCCACGCCCTCAAGAAACGTGTCGAAGAGCTTGATCCGAGCCTGGTCGTTCAATCACTCTGACTCAATGTCATTGTAACTTGTATGTTTTGGTCCTGGGACACTGTATCTAACTGAAATTCTGCACATGTATTCACTCATGCTATATCTTTCTTCATCAACTTGAATGTAAGGCTTTGAACATTTAACACGCTAATCTATGTCAAGTTCAACCTTGCTCTTGTTCATCATAGCCTGGTTCTGAGTGGTAGAGCCTCCGTGTCGGTGAAACGTGCTTGTTTTCAGCGCACCGTTTTACCAGAGAAGCAAAACACCCTTCGCCGTACCGTACCCAAATCGATTTCGATAGCTCCTGAAAATTTACATAAATAAAAGACATGCTATGTGGAATGTCTTGGGGGGAAGGAGTACTTGCTAGATTCGGACGTTCGGTGCGTCTGGCGCTAATCATTCTCTAATCTCTCATCATATCATGGCTTTTTTGAGTGCTCAACATGTCGATGCTCCGCGGAGCACATTCAGCAATGTCGGCCAAAATCAATATAATGTTGGAACCATTCAACTAGCACCTGCTTTCTCTGCAGCTACTTTCATCGCGTCAATGGTGCAGCAAGTTCAATCGTGTCGACAACAAATTGCCGCTCTTGTTTCCTCCATTGACACATTGCTGAAAACGTTGGATGCAGAATACCTTGCGGGGCGGCTGCTTGTACCCCAGACCTCTGGGACGCTTCAAAATCTAAATAAGTATGTGAACACCCATTGTCAGCGATCCCAGTGACTCATCGTTGTCAAACCCGGGAGCAGTTTGCTGCAGGAGATCTCCAACTTTGTCCAGAAGCAAACGGCTACTGATCTGATGAAATATTTGTCTACGAAGGATGAACGTCTTGCCCAGATCGACAATTATTATCGTCAACTTGAGGCTTTCACTGCTTCATTTCAGGTTAGTTTGGATTAGCGAAGATGTGACACTGGGTAATCATCTACTTGGACGCGTAGATTTCCGCACTTGTGAATATTCAAGATTGGCAGTTGCGAAATGACAAGGCTCGAGGCAACGATCAGAAGACTCTACATGATAAGTTGAACTATTTGGAATCAAATCATAATCGTCTCGTAGAAATGCTCAGTGTGTATCTTTCGAGGCTTAGCGCATGTACCGATGGCTCACAATGGCCTTCTCAGACAATCAGCACTATAGCCTGATAGCAATGATGGTTTCTCTCCAGAAAAACTTCGAACGGCTACCAGGAGGAATTCGAGAGCGCCGCTTCTTTATGCACAGCCTCCAATACCTCACCACAGCCAGCGGACCACAAATATCTGTGAAGAAATGGATGATAACATCCTTCGATGTGGAATTTGGGTCCGAGATTGCCTCAGGAGGCTAGTGCGTTGTTCATCTTTTTCTGGTCACCACGTCCCATTTTACATGATGAGCAGTGCACGAGTCTTTCAGGGAACCTGGAATAAGCTAAGAGTTGCCCTGAAAGTACTTAAAACACAGGATGGTATCACACCAAGCACTCATGTCCGTGTACACTCGTCTATCGATTTACCTCATCTGACATGCTAGTGTAGAGAATGAGACGCGAAATTGAGGTGGGTTGTCCTCGTGATATACGTGCGTTGAGTTGGGTCGTAATGTCGGGGACATGCAGGCTTGGTCTCAACTCTCACATCCCCACATACTTCGTGAGTGGTCGTTCACCTGCTGTGTGACTGCCATTGAAAACCAAAATGTTAGAATTTCTCGGTGCGAATCTACTAGATGACAAGCCCTTCATTGTTACACCTTATTTGGAGAACGGAAATGCCCGTGTTTTCATTGAAAATCACCCCGAGTGCAACCGCTTGAAGATTGTATGTGATAAACTCATGATAAATTTGCAACAAAAGTCTCAAACAATCATATCAGCTGTACGAGGTGTCACTTGGTCTAGTGTATCTTCATTCAAAGAATATCATACATGGCGATCTCAAAGCGGTAACGAGCCTCCACTTGAATTCTAACAATCTCTTATGTAGAGTCCCAAGCTAAACATTCTCATCGACGATGCTGGCAAGGCGGTGCTATGCGACTTTGGACTCTCCCGCATAAAGGAAGACGTTAACAGCCGAACAACCGTTGCTGCTATTGCTATTGCTGGCAGCCGCAACTGGATGGCGCCCGAAAGATTAGCCGGGAGATCCCTTAGTTTTGCTTGCGACATTTACGCTTTTGGCATGGTCATTTATGAGGTGGGCTATGGTCTGTTGCACCTTTGACTAGGATGATTGACTCATCATCTGAATCAGGTCCAGACCAACGAAATTCCTCTATCCTCATTTAGTGTTGTCTCACACGTTGACTTCATGGAACTTGTCGATCGGCGAGATATCAGACCACAGCGACCCAATATTGACGAAGCCCCCCAGATCACCGATGGTTTGTGGCAGCTCGCTGAAAGCTGCTGGGCAAAGTCTCCTACGGCAAGACCAAACGCCAATGGCGTTTGTGATACCATCCTCCATCAATTGCGTGACACGACAGTACACCATATCGATGCCATCGATAGTCCCAGACCTTGTGCCTCTCCCACACTAGGTCAAACCACCATCGCTGTGGGCAACCAGAATATTCCTGGCACCAGTGGTACATTACAAGCCGTAAAGGGCGGTGTCCAGGTTATTGAAGAAAAAGTTTGTGGGAGACATTAATGCTATTAGCATGCGCTCATTGTCGTTAACGATTTCGTTGTTCGCGATCAGAAGCCAGAGGAGCTGTTGATAACAGTGGTACCACCAGACGACGCAGCCGACGAGATCCTGATGCAGAAGTTCATACGGAAGGCGGCCAAGAAGCATGGCGTTGAATGCCCCTCAAACCTTGCCTGGAATAACACGGACTGTGGGTATGTGTACGGTTGTGGTGGCCACGAACTCACTTTCGCGCAATCGGGAATAGAGGAGGCAGCGGAAAAGCCGTCAGTCAAAAGTGTTGAAGAAAAGGTAATCGTGGGACTCATTATCGTTCTCGTTAATTCCTTCATCACTTTGGGATCAGAAACCGGAGAAACTGTCGATAAAAGAGGCACCACCAGCCGACGACATCCTAGAGTCCATACAGAAGGCGTCGAAGAAGTATGGCGTTGAATGTTATGACTGGCGCAAAACGGACGGTGGGTATGTGTGCGGCGGTGGCGGCCATTACCTCACTTTCGCGCAATTGGGAATAGAGGAGGCAGCGGAAAAGCTGTCAGTCAAAAGTGTTGAAGAAAAGGTAATCGTGGGACTCATTATCGTTTTCGTTAATTCCTTCATCACTTGGGATCAGAACCCGGAGAAACTGTCGTTCATACAGATTGTGGTGAAGAAGCATAATTATATATGCGATGCGTCGGCCTGGTATAAAACGGACTACGGGTATGTGTGCTCTATTGGTGGCCACGAAGTCACTTCCGCGGAATTGGAAATAGAGGAGGCAGCGGAAAGGCTATCAGTCTGAAGAAAAGGTCCGTGTGACTCATTATAACGGCAAATCCTCGTTCCCATTGATTCCTTCATAGATTGGGATCAGAAACCAGAGAAACCGTTGGTAAAAGAGGCACCACCAGTCGCCGATACACATGCAAGAAGAGCTCGTCCAGGAAACAGCTAAGAAGCTCGGCACCGAATACCCCCAAGGATTCGCCTGATATAAAACGGACGATGGGCATGTGTGCCGTGGTGGCAACCATAAAGTCACTTTCGGGCTATTGGGAACGGCTTAAAGGGTCAAATGTGTCTTCGGTCGTCACTAGGACACCGATTAACACAACTCTATCTTCCTTTCATAATAAACCCTTCTTTACTTCTATCTCGCGCACCTCGTTGTTAGCAGGCTCTACCTTGAGGACCATCACAATTTGGGGGGAGAACATCAGTCTCGTTTCCCGCGCACGAGATGCCGGGACAAAAAGCTAACGTCTACAGTAAGGGGGGCCATACTCGTGGCTAAGCCTGAGCAACAGCGGTTGTTCACCGGACCAGGCGAATGGTCTGGTAAACAAGTGTATGGTAAAACTTTCCGCACATCAGGGTGTCAAGCATATGGTTCAGCATATTGTACAATCTTCTTTGAAACTGAGATTGTACATAGTTTTATCCACAGTTTTCTCGATCTTCTTCCAGTCGGAGCGTCTCTGGATGAATTCATAAATATCCTGTGAGGGCGTTTTCAACAATTGAATAAGACGACAGAACCGTTCAGGACATACTTCAGGACGATATGCTCCACCATATCTTGTAACGTCCCGCACAATTTGCGCCAAGTCTTTTGCATCCTCCACAACATAGACATGTCCCAACATTTTTAAATGCGAAAAGTCTGCTGCGATGGACGGCACCTAATTGACATACCTTAACATAGGACATAGACAGATGATGACTGACTGACTTTCAGCGATGCAATGAAATGATGATACGCGTTCAAATCGGCGATGACCTGAAACCCTCCAGCCAAAGAGATGATCTGTCGTTTGATATGCTTCTGCAAAAGACTGAACTGACCGTGAATGTATTGACAAGGTGGTCGAACAGCCAGACCTTACCCAATTAGCCGTAATCCCACTTCTTGGTAGAAAACCTCCAAAACCTCTTTACTTGTACTGCCTTTCAGAAGCTTGCAGTGCACGTCCAAACATTGGATGGCTTTGGTGCAACCATGTGTTGGGCCGAGGTCGAGGGCAGTGTTTTCGGGGGGATAGTATTCACGCGGTTTAGTCAAGGTCAACATGATATGCTCAACCTTCACATGCCTAGCTGGTAAGAGAAACATCGACGTACAAGAGGGCGTCGGACGTACCTGATTCATTAATACCTGAGTCCCCGCGTTGAGTCCTGCCGCTACTGAATCATCCAGTGCATTTTCGAAGCGTTTCTTCTCTCGAACGACGGTATTCAGAAAGTCCGTTCGGTCAATATGCGGTGCCTGCAAGACATGAATATGTTGTTCATGAGGAACACCATTCATGCAAGAAGACAACCGTACCAGTTCTTTATCAAAATAAACCTGTACCATTGACTGAATCGTATCACCAATGTGAACTAACTCGAAGAATTGTAATAGTGGAGCAACGCTCGTTGTCGAGTCATGATCAGATGCCTTGTATGCATCCATTTGTTCGGTAGCTCTATGAGCAAAAGAGTGGTGAATATAATAGGGAAACTGTTCGGGGGGCATTGAAATGGTAGGTCCAAAACAGAAGGGTCGATATCAAGCCAAGACTTGTTCGGCGGTGATGTCCTGGAAGAGGGACCTCTATGAAACCGAAGGAAAAAAAAATACTCACAACTTAAATCCTGGAGAAATATGGCGTTCATTCAGGACCTGTAGCATTAGGGTAAATATCTCTTCAATCGTATCACGGACACGTTGGCCATAATGGCCGGGATATCCGGCAAAAGTCTCCACCCGCTTCAAAGAATCACGGCTTGAATGAATAAGTTCCAAAGCAACGTCTAGAGAGAGCAAAAGCTCTAGTTTGTTAGATCCAGGGGTAGGATGTCGCGAAGGTACAGACTCTCCACCGGCATCAAGATCGGCCCCAGAGGACGAAGAAGTCTCGGGCGCTATACCGATGGATCAACTTTGAGGAAAAGTGTGAAGTGAAACAACTCACCCTGAACAATTGGCCCAGCGCCACCCTCACTCTCTTGTATTTCCACCTCCTCAATCCCGAATAGTACACCAGCGGGTTGATCATTCTCAAAGTTTCTGGAATAGCCACTGGGCGCAGTGCCACCCCATCGCTGAGGATTCAGCATCGCGATACCCTGAGCGGCCGCCGTCCCTCCTGTGGTCAAAGCGGCACCAACCGCGCCGACAGTTCGAGGAACGATCGTAACTGGGAGCATCAATACGTTGGTGAAAGATGCTAGGACATTCTTTTTGAGTTGCGCAGGGTTGTGCGAACCAAGAAAACGTGCGGAGTTAGTAGATGTTCCCGGAGCTAAGGCTTGCTAAAGGTACATTGGGACATTAGAGACGAAGTTGGAGTAGTAGCGAGATCCAACAACCTTCTCCGCCCAGTCACGGCATATCACATGAAATGACAACTTGACGGATTCAACCTCTTCGTCCAGATACTCATCCATATTGATCTCGAACATTTGGTAGCTGATCGGTAGAATGTAAGACGAAAACGGAAGGGAAAGGACTGAAAACATACACGACATCTTCAGCTCGTGTTTGCGAGACTTGTGCATCGCTCCGCTCCGCGGCTATTTTGATGATGACATCCACCATACGCCACGCCTCACGAAAGGTTGCTGCCGTAGCCTTTAGATACACTGCATTCGATATTTCTCGCGCACGAGTGAGTAGGGGGGTAACATATTCGCTGACCTGACATATGTCATAAGGCAACAAGCAGGAAAATCCATAATGATAAGCAACATACGACGTCGACTGCCACACGCTCGGCGAATGATATCAAGACTTGTGAGGCGGGTGGAAAGACGCGAACTGCTCTTGAGCCATGTTCGATCAGCGCTGAAATAACATGGGTCATAAATTCATCCATAGCATCGAAATCTAGTTCGTTGTCTTTTCTATGCAAGGGATTCAATGTAGTAGCGACAAACAGTACATATGATAGACATACTTGAAGTTGTTCAAAGGTTCCCAATGTCCCTGTTCATAGAATAGTTCTCTCTTTTCTGCCCACACTTTTCCTAGTTCCCAATCGCCGGATCTGTCCCAAACTTCCCAACTGGATTCCGCTGCCTCTTTCATGCCGGCTTCCTCACCTCGACTATCGGCATGATCGAAAGCAGCAAGAAGAGTGGTGTCAAACCGCTCTATCGCGGAACGCAAGGAAAAATACATGCTCTCCCATGCCCTCAAAGGCTTTACGAGGGGGGACAAGAACAAGGAGAGAAGATGAAGGGTTTTTGCTTGGTGTTGCAAAGACGGAGAGATGAACTGGGTTAAAGCTGAGAGGATTGCGTGCGGCGGGGAAGATAGAGCGAGGGTGGTAGGCTTAAGGAGGCGGTGCGCGCGGATATACTTTGATCGAAATGTCGAGTCGGAGATGGGGTGAGCAGAACTCGTTCCGGAGTTATTAATTGAGACATTATTGAAAGCCCCAAGAAAGTCTCCCATTTGGTGGGACGGAGGCGCAAGGACGTCGAAGGAAGCAAAATCTCCAAAGTCATCATCTATGTGATCAACTGGGAGAGTTGGCGGGGCAGCTGCGCGAAGAGCAGTAGCCTTTCCCCGTGCCTTATTCTCCAAGTCGTCCAAAACGGACGCTAATTTGTGATGATCCACACCGAGAGACTTCCACTTGATCTCCCAGACCTTGTCCCGTTGTGCAAGTGAGGCTGTTCGACGTGAACATCGACTATATGAAGGGATATCGGGAACGGGGAGATGTGTGAGAAGGAATATGTGCAGATCTTCTGGGAGCCTCCCAACGAGAGTAGGGGCAGGGGGCTTATGAGCACGGGCACTAGTGTGAAGCCGCGTAGGTTCCAACGACACAAACTTTTCCATCGTCGTGGCAAATCACGTGATTATCACAGACCATAACATGTGTACGCTTCATTCTACAATATCGCGCTTTGCTGTCTGTCTGATGTGAACCATTTAGCGACCTCACAAACCCTTCCACAAGCTAGGAGCCCCTCTCTCGACCCGAAAACGGTTGAGGAACTAGAGAAACGGCTCGGTGGTAGACCAGACAAGGCCGAATTACTCGAACGGAACATTCTCAAGCGTAAGAGGAGGTGTTGAGTCCCTTTAACGCCAGAGTTGACACAGTTTTCCAGAGGACAATGTCGCCCCCGCTCTCCAAGCCGCAAAGGAAAAGTTGCAAAGATCACAGTTAGAAGTCTGTTGAAGCTGCATCACTTCTCATACCTGGCATTAAATCAGATCTATTCGTAGGATAAGCTCGATCAAGCGCTACAACAGCGGCCCAAGCCGGAAGAGCTCATTAGAGACGGCATTCTGAAAGGTATTCGCATCCAGGTCCATTCCTAAATACCATGCCGTTCGCTAACCACCCCAGTGCAGAGGACGCACTCTTTACTGCTTCTTGAATTTGCACCGGCGCATAATTTATGTGTAGGAGATTCCTGGTGTTATTTGTTGTATCAGTCAAGAAAGAATAGGGATGGATTGAACCCACTTATGAGTGATGGGGTTTGTAAAATATTTCATTCGCCAGTCAATACTACTGTCGGTTTCTTGAATTCCTGAGCCTCTCCCGCATCTCAATAGCTGCTCGCCTGGCACCATCTCCACCGACCCAACCTCTCCTGCCCAGCCAACGCACGAACCTGGGAGTCAATGCTGCTGTCAAACCCACCCTAACAGGTAAGAATATTGTTTTGTGAAGAGTATACGCCACGACAAGCATCGCCCAAATTCCTTCTTGGCCGTGGCTTGACGGATGTGATGTGCTAGCCGTATCATCCTGCCCCGGTTCTGGTGGTTTTGAAGGCCACGCCTTGGTTACAAGATCTTTGATGGAGCTGGCTAAACGAGAAACTTGCTCTGCACCCAGCAAATTGACTCCAGCAAAGGCGACACTAAAGTCAAGGGCGGAGAGAACGATGTACACTCCGAGCGCGTACCACCCATATAATTTGATGACATGTCTTAGTTTTTGAGCAAGGCTCGCGTCGGGTGCAGGGGATCGAAGACCGGGAGAAGGTGGTGGTGAAGATGCAAGACGGGCGGGGAAATGATGGAATAGACGTGAGGTGGATAGATGAGGATTTGTGAATGATGCTGGAATTGAGGGATAAATGCGTAAACGTGAAGTTAGAGGTAGCAGGGGAGCAGTGACCCGTGGGAGAGCACGAAATATTGGAAGACGAAGGAAATATGAGCGAACCATCGGTGACTTGTCACAGTTGGTCACATCACGCGTTACACACGAAATGCTTATTATCACGTGATCAAGTTGCTCTTTCAACCATGTCTCGCCATCGTTCTCGTTCAGAGGCAAAGACACCCTTGACACCATCCATCGTATCATCTATCAACTCAGTTTCAACCACATCACAGCGTACTCGTACTAAATCGAAACCCTCAACCACTCCCTTTGATACCCCAAACCCTTTCATCGCTTCAACTCAAGTCTATCCACGTTCTCGACCTCCCTCGCCTATCAAAAGTATCGCATCTTGTGCAATTCCAGTTTCAGAACAATTGGAACGTCAGGCATGTGCTGGTGTCATCCGAAAAGGAGGAATCGAGAGCCGACTCGATGTTGTCACCCGCGACTACATCCCTCCACCAAAATCAGAGACAAAGCGATCGAGGTCTACCCCTGCCGCGGTTAGTAACGTGGCCTCTCTGACAACCTT
>Ga0209006_10002820_pt1 | contig 15786 bp, 12 predicted proteins | sample JacPin_JW_Ref_O2_FD_188567 | JGI IMG/M metagenome (GOLD analysis project Ga0209006, IMG submission 188567) | Forest soil microbial communities from Algoma, Ontario, Canada - Jack Pine, Ontario site 1_JW_Ref_O2 (SPAdes) (version 2) | ecosystem: Environmental > Terrestrial > Soil > Boreal... | reverse complement strand
GGGCGCTTCGCGCACCAAGGCGGAGGTCAAACGCGACTTCGAATACTTGTTGCGGATGTGGGAAACTGTGCGAGAGACGACTCTCGCATCCAGCGCGCCGACACTCGTTTATGAAGAGGGTTCGCTCATCAAACGAGCGATCCGCGATCTTTACAGCAAAGAGGTAGAAGAGATCACGGTTGCGGGCGAGGCCGGTTACCGCGAGGCCAGGCAATTTATGCGCCTCCTGATGCCAAGTCACATTGACAGCGTGCAACTCTATCGCGACGCTCTGCCAATTTTCGTCAACGCTGGAGTCGAACCTCAGCTCGACGCGATGTTCTCTAACCAGGTAACGCTGAAGTCCGGCGGCTACATCGTTTTCAACCAGACCGAGGCTCTGGTCGCTATTGACGTCAACTCCGGTCGATCCACGCGCGAACACAATATCGAAGACACTGCGGTGCGCACCAATCTTGAGGCGGCCGATGAAATCGCGCGTCAGCTGCGTTTGCGCGACCTCGCCGGGCTCATTGTGGTCGACTTTATCGACATGGAGGAATCACGCAACAACCGTGCAGTCGAGAGACGGATCAAGGACGCGCTGAAAAATGACCGCGCCCGGATCCAGGTCGGCCGCATTTCGCACTTCGGCCTGCTTGAAATGTCGCGTCAGCGCATCCGGACCGGCGTTCTCGAAGGCTCGACCGTAACTTGCCCGCACTGCCAGGGCTCCGGCGTCGTGCGATCGACCGCTTCAATCGCTCTGCATGTGTTACGTGTGCTCGAGGACGCTCTAATTAAGAGCTCGACCCACGATCTTACCGTGCAAACGCGCACGCCTGTGGCCCTCTACATACTCAACCAGAAGCGCGTCAATCTGCGGGATCTCGAACGCCGCTTTGGCGTCGCGATCGTCGTAGAGGCAGACGACGCGCTAACTGGCGCTAACTACCACGCAATCGAGCGCGGTGAGCCGGCGGCCGGCGTTAAGAGCGAAGGCGAGTCAGTGAAATCGGTGGCTGAGGCCCCGCCGATCATCGATGAGACAGAGTCAGTCAGGGCGAAGGAAGGTGAGGCCTTTGAAGCCCGCGGCGAGGAGAATGAAGAGGCAGCGCGTCTGAGCGACCACGGCGGCGGTGGCGCCTTGCTAGAAGAAGGCGACGTAGGCCGCCGCCGCCGCCGTCGTCGTCGTCGTCGTGTAGAGCGGCCGTTCGGAGACAACCCCGCGCGAGAAGCTCCCCAGCCGGCGGACGACGGCTTGGCGGTCGTTGCCGAGATAGGAGGTGACCTCGTTGCGTCGAGCGGGGATGCTGACGCCTTTGACCGAAGAGGTCTGCGCAACGGAGAAGAGCGTCAACGGCGATCGAGAGGCTCGCGCGGCGGTCGAAATCGGTTCCGGCGAGCTGATGGAGAAGCCATGGTTGAGACTTCCGCGCCAGGATTCGATTCGCCCCCCTCAATGGTGCTTGAGCAGGAATTCGCTGGGTCCGAGGCGGATTATTCTACCACCCCGATGCTCGAAAGTTCCGTCTCTCAAGAAGAAACGACGACCGTGCCAACCCCGGTCGCTGAGGCGGCGGAGTGTGAGGTCGAGGAGCAGGTGACCCCTGCGGAAGGCGCGGCGCCGGCCATCGCTTCGTTTGTTACGGCACCGGCCGACACTGCGGCTGAGACGCTTGCGGCTGCTCCATCAGCGACCGAGCCACCACGCCCGCGCCGTAGCGGCTGGTGGCAGCGTGCGCGGGCGAGCGTCATTGGGAAGTAGATTATTGAGCGAACATGTGCGTTTTGGAAGCGGAGTTGGCGGGGCCGCCAACTTGATTCTAAGTTGTGTTCGTGCCTCCGGCGGGTGGGTTCAGTTGTTTTAAGGCTGTTTCTAGGTGCTCAATCGTCCTGGTCCGCAGCGCCGTCCTGCGCCGCCAATGCCGCGACTGCCTCCTCGAGCAGGCGGGCGGCCGTCCCTGGCTCCTTGGGGAAGCCGGCCTGGATCCACTGCGCCTGAAAGGCCCGGAGCGCCCGCCCGACCGCTCGTCCCGCCACAATGCCGCGGGCCATTAGGTCAGCCCCACTGATGGGGAGCCTAGGCTCGGGCGCGTCGGCGAGAAACTGGTCGGCGGCGGCAAAGGCGGTGGGGCCCGGAGAAGCTTCGGACTCGGCCTCAACGAGCGTGAGGGCGTCGCGCGCGACCTGACGTCTGGCGGCGAACAGCAGGGTCCGTAGCACGTGGAACGAGGGCGGCGCCGTGGTTCCGTGCAGGCCGATCAGCGTCGCGGCAGCGGCTTTGAGCCGTTCGGACTCGGCGTTGGTGAGGCGCAGCCGGTCGTTCAGCCGCTCCGCGTCTTCGGGAATCGCGACGCCGAGCGCCGCCAGACGTAGGAGAGTGTCGCCATTCAGCCCACGACCGACTTCGATCGCAATGAGGCGGCTGAGGCGCCTTGGATAGCCGACGCTGCCGAGGATCGGCTCCAGAAAGCCGCTCTCGCTCATCGTCTGAGCGATGTCGCCCGCCCGTGGCGCAGCCAGAAGCTTCAGGAATTCGGCGCGCACGCGCTCACGCGAGAGGCGTGCGAGACCATCGCGCGCACGGATTGCTGCAGACAGGCCTTCGGGGTCCAGCACGCCTGCTGTGAAGCGGGCCGAGAAGCGAAAGAACCGCAGAATGCGCAGATAATCCTCCCGAATCCGTGCGTTCGCGTCGCCGATGAAGCGCACCCGTCTCGCGCTGAGATCCTCAAGGCCGCCGACGTAATCGTGGACCGCGCCGTCGGCGGTGAGCGAGAGCGCGTTGATGGTGAAATCTCGCCGCCGGGCGTCGGCAACGAAGTCACGTCCAAACCTGACCTTGGCCCAACGCCCATCGGTCTCGACGTCCTGACGCAGCGTCGTCGTTTCGAGCGGGCACCCATCGACGACGATCGTCACGGTTCCATGCGAGACGCCGGTCAAAGCCACCTTGAACCCCGCCTCCCGTGCTCGGCGGACGACTTCGTCCGTCGTGGCTGTGGTTGTGAGATCGAAATCGACTGTCGTTCCACCGAGCACGAGATCCCGCACCGCGCCCCCGACGAGCCGAGTTTCTTCGCCCTCTTCGTTGAGGACCTCGAGCGCTCGGGCGAGCGGCCCTTGCCTGAGCGGCCTCTGATCCTTGAGCTTTCCGTTCGCAAGACCCGGAACAGCGATCACTCGAAGCGGCCCGGAACAAGCACCCCGTTTTCGACATGCGCCGGGACATACAGGCCGCGGCCTCGAGGCGCGAAAGCGTTGATGGCGACAAGGCCGAGCACGGCCGCAGCCAAGCCAACCAGGGTCATGACCGACATCCGCCCACGCGTCCAGTATTCGACCTCGAGCGGGTAACGGGCGCGCAAGGCGAGATAGATGGCATAGACCGCGAACGGGCTCAGGAAGAGCACCAACGGTTCGAGGACGGTCCTGCCCATCAGCAAAACAGCTTTTCGTAAAGGTTGCGCAGGATGCCCGCGGTTGCGCCCCAAATATACCGCCCCTGATGGGGCATGGCATAGTATCTGCGCCGATGTCCCTGCCACTCCCGCTCCTCGACGCGATGGTTGCCTGCGTCCATCAGGAAGGCGAACGGCGTTTCGAAGACCTCGTCAACCTCCAGCTTGTTGACTGTCAACACAAAGGACGGCTCAACCAGGGCGACCAAGGGTGCGACGCGAAATCCGGTTCCGGTGAAGAAGGGATCGAGCCAGCCGAGCGGCTCAACGAACCGCTCCTCCAACCCGATTTCTTCCCGAACCTCGCGCAACGCGGCCTCGTGCGGGGTTTCGCCCTTGTCGATCTTGCCGCCAGGAAAGGCCACCTGCCCCGAGTGGACGCGTAAGTCTGAGGCCCGCAGGGTTAAGAGGACAGTGAGTCCACCCGGCCGGTCAATGATCGGTAAGACGACGGCTGCGGCGCGCCATGGCGCAATCAGAGCTAGCTCCGGCAACCGCCTATCGGAAGGCTCGTCGTTTACGCTGCGAGGCGCGGCCTGCTCGAGGTCCGCCAAGCTTAGCGAGGGCCTAAGCTTTTGCTGCGCCCGAATGCGCAGGGTGGCCGAACTTGGGCTGGAGAGGGGGTCGACGCTCAAAGCCCTTCTATCTCACTCACAGGGCACATGGGGAAAAAAAGGCCGCCTGAACGAACCCCGAACCAGTCCTGGTTTCCGATTCGCTCCTTCCGGCCAAGCGCGACAAGGTCATAGAGCAACGCTCGCTTGACTAGCGCCCAAAGGTCGCCCCGAACCCTGACATAGGGCTTTAGACCCTCCGCAGCACCGCGCTCGAACCGAAGCGGGTGCTCGGAATCGACCGTCACAAGGTCTTCGACATTAGTCCGAAAAATCAGCCGTAGTTCGTCCGCTTCACCGCTGACGCCCATTTCGACTGCCAGAAACGGGGCGTCATTGACCCTGATCCCGACCTTTTCGACAGGTGTGACGAGAACATAACGGTCAGCCTCCTTCCGCAGAACGGATGCGAGTAGCCGCACGAGCGGCAAGCGCCCAATCGGCGAGCCACAATAAAACCATGTTCCGTCGGCAGCGATGCGCATGTCGATATCGCCGCAGTCGGGCGGATTCCAAGAAGGCGCCGGCCCTGCGCCGCGCAAGCGCCCCGTCGCCGTGTCGCTGAGTCCTCGCAGAACGCGTTCTGGCGCACGCCTCGGCCCCGGGTTACGCTCGTGCATCTTTGGGGGCGAATCTGACATAGGCGTGCTTTGGGCTTGCGCCGGAACGGCGCGCGCTCAATCTAGTGCGCTTGGTAAGAAAAATAAAACCGTAAACGATCCGCGTGTGCGCAAAGGACGAGCTGATGAACGTGACCAATATCGTCGATCCAGGTCAACTGACCCGCGACGCCGACGTGGCGCTAGAACGCGTCGCCGAGGCAAGGGCGGAGATCGGCGGCGTCATTTTCGGTCAGGAGCGCGTCGTCGACCTTGTCCTGACGACATTGCTCGCGGGCGGACACGGATTGTTGATCGGGGTGCCGGGACTGGCCAAAACCAAGCTTGTGGAGACGCTGGGAATCGTTGCTGGTCTCGACGCACTGCGGGTGCAGTTCACGCCCGACCTGATGCCGACCGACATTCTTGGGTCCGAGGTCATGGAGGAAGGTCACGATGGCAAACGGGGCTTTCGTTTCATCAAGGGTCCGATCTTCGCCCAATTGCTGATGGCGGACGAGATCAACCGGGCAAGTCCGCGCACCCAATCAGCGCTGCTTCAGGCCATGCAGGAGCAGCACGTCACCGTTGCGGGAATACGATATGATCTGCCGAGGCCATTCCATGTTTTGGCGACACAGAACCCGTTAGAACAGGAAGGTGCCTATCCGCTTCCGGAGGCGCAGCTCGATCGCTTCCTCCTACAAATTGATGTCAGGTACCCGGAAAGAGCGGCCGAACGTCGGATCCTTATTGAAACAACCGGCGAGCGCGAAGCGCGTCCGAAACCCGTGATGACCACTGACGATCTGATGGCGGCGCAGAGGCTTGTGCGCCGGGCTCCGATCGGCGATCGGGTGGTCGAGGTGATACTTGACCTGGTGCGCGCGGGTCGCCCGGGGGAGGGCGACGCTGAGTTGACCAAGGGAATCAGCTGGGGGCCGGGCCCGCGCGCCGCTCAGGCGCTCATGCTTGCGGCCCGTGCTCGGGCGTTAGTCGACGGCCGCCTGTCGCCGTCACTTAACGATATCGCCGTGTTGGCCGAACCGGCGCTTAAGCACCGCATGGCGCTGAGCTTCGCCGCCCGCGCAGAAGGCGAGACGATTTCGGCGGTGATCGGACGGCTTGTGGCCAAGACGATCCAATGATGCGGCGGCTTCTGTCGAAATGACTCTTCAGGTCTCCATCCGCCGCGAGGCCGCGACCCTCTCCGCTCGTCTGCCTAGCTTGGTTATCGCCGCCCGGCGAGTTGCCCAGACCGTGCGCCACGGCGTTCATGGCCGGCGGCGGGCAGGCTCGGGCGAGACCTTCTGGCAATTCCGGCCCTTTCTGTCCGGTGAGCCGTCATCGCGCGTCGACTGGCGCCGCTCTGCGCGAGAGGAGCGTGCTTTTGTGCGCGAGCGCGAGTGGGAAGCGGCCCACACGGTCTGGATCTGGTTCGACCGCTCACCGTCGATGCAGTTCGTGTCGAGTCTCGCGCCAGCGTCTAAGGTTGACCGCGCAGTTTTGCTGGGCTTGGCTTTCGCGGATCTTTGCGTGGGTGGCGGCGAGCGAGCAGGGTTGCTTGGCCTCACTCGACCATTGGCGACCCAGGGCGTTGTCGAGCGCTTTGCTGAAGCGATTGCGACCGAGGAGCGCCTCCGAGGGCCCTCTCAAGCCGCACTACCGCCCGCGCTACCTGCTGCGCCACGCTCGATGGTCCTCCTACTCGGCGATTTTCTTTCGGATCCCGAAGATGTCGCACGTGCGGTACTGGCGGTAAGCGCGGAGGGAGCGATTGGCGAATTGGTGATGATTGTTGATCCAATCGAGGAGACCTATCCATTCTCAGGCAACACGGAGTTTCTCCATCCTGCAGGTTCTGTGAGGATGCTTACACCGAGGGCGCAGAACTTGCGCGATGCCTATCTCGCACGCCTTGCCGCCCATCGCGAAGCGATCCGCGCGATCTGCGCCCGCTCAGGCTGGGGGATGAGCCTTCATCGAACCGACGCAGCGCCAGCAGAGATACTGCTGGCGCTGCGCATGCGTCTCTCTGCACCTGAATCCGGCGTGGACCTGCGGAGCGCTTAAGCGATGTTCGGACTTCCGCTTGCTTTCGCTGCCCCCGCTGTTCTGGCGGCACTGGTCGGTCTCGTCGGGCTCTATTTCCTGCTGCGCCTTACACCCCCAAGCCCGCGTCAAACGATATTCCCGCCGCTACAGCTTCTCATCGGGCTCGACCCGAACGAGACAACGCCCGCGCGCACGCCTTGGCCGATCCTTGCGCTCAGGCTCGCAATCGGTGCGCTCATCATTCTTGCCATGGCTGAGCCGCTCTGGAACAGCTTGGTGGCGCTCTCTGGATCGGGGCCGCTTCTGGTTCTGATCGATGATGGATTTGCCGCCGCGCCGGGTTGGGATAGGCGAATCGACTTCGCGCGGGAACGAGCAGCGTCCGCGGAACGGGCTGGTCGAATTGTCGCCTTACGGGCCCTATCGCAGGGCGGCATGGACATTGCGGCGCTGAACAGATCTGAGCTCGACGGTAGCTTGCGTTCGCTCGCGCCGGTTCCCTACGCACCGGACCGCGCGGCTGCGTTGCCGGCGATCGAGCGCTTCCTCGCCCGAGAGCCGAAGACCGAAATCTTGTGGATCGCAGACGGAGTTGAGCGCGGAGGGGCAAGCGCCTTTTCGACAAGGCTCGCATCGATCGCCCACTCCGTGGAGGTCGTGACTGACAGCCGGGGCGCGCTCGCGCTTGCCGGCGCCGACAACGAGGCGGGGGCCCTGACCACCGAGCTCATCCGGTCGGATGCGCGAGGGCCCGCGACAGGGGTTGTGCGGGCTCTCGACGCTCAAGGACAGGAAGTTGGCCACGCAGCGTTCGACTTTGGAGCCAAATCGGAGGTCGACGCCCATTTCGATCTGCCGGTTGAGTTGCGAAACGATGTCACCCAAGTCGTCATCGACGGTGAACGCTCGGCGGGGGCGGCGTGGCTCATCGACGAACGCTCGCGCCGTCGTCGGGTCGCCATCGCATCGGGCGCAAGCGCGGACGTCGCCCAGCCTCTGCTCGCCCCCAACTATTATCTCAAGCGGGCCTTGCAGCCATTCGCCGATATCAGCGAATGGCGTGATACTTCCACCGATCCGATCGTGTCGCTGCTCGACCAAAGGCCCTCCGTGCTCGTCCTCGCCGATATGAGCGTCGCGCCAGGCCCGGAACTCGACGCAATAACTCAATTCCTCGACAACGGCGGCGTACTGCTGCGCTTTGCGGGGACTCGTCTCGCTGCTGGCGAGGATACCTTGACCCCCACCGCTCTTCGCCGCGGAGGGCGTTTGCTGGGCGGCGCTTTGTCCTGGGAGACCCCAAAACATATCGCGCCGTTTGAGACGAGCAGTCCATTCTTCGGCCTTGCCGCTTCGGGCGAGGTGACGGTAACCCGTCAAGTGCTTGCCGAGCCCGAGGCTGGACTCTCCGAGAAAACTTGGGCGCGTCTTGCGGACGGGACGCCGCTCGTGACCGCCGAGCGGCGCGGCAAGGGCTTAATAGTGCTGTTCCATGTGACCGCTGACACCACCTGGTCGAATCTTCCCTTGTCGGGCCTGTTCGTCGATATGCTGCGTCGGATCGTGGCGGAAGCTGGCGCGCCGGGTCAGGGCGCCGCCGGCGGTGTCAAAGCCGCAGAGCATGGAATAGCGCGACCGCCCCTGCGCACCCTGAATGGTTTTGGCGTTCTCGGCTTCCCTCCGGCGCAAGCCGAACCGATCGGCGACGACTTTTCCGGCGTGGGCGACATGCTGCATCCGCCGGGTTTTTACGGAGCGCGAGATTCGTCGTGGGCAGTCAACGCCTTGGCTCCGGGGGAGAAGCTAGCTGCAGCCAAGTATGCGCCGCTTGTGGTGCATGAAGGTGCGCTCGCGATCGTGCCGCCAGTCGATCTTCGTCGCTGGCTGCTGCCGGCGGCTCTCATTGGGCTGATGGTCGACGGTCTGGTTTCGATTTGGCTTATTGGTGGCTCGCCTTTGCGCCGCAAGGGAGCGATTGCCCTTGCTGTCGTCGGATTGCTTGGTTTCGCTGCCGTCCCGCGCCACGCCCGCGCTGCGGAATTGCCGCCGGCCTCCGAACGCGATACAGATGCGGCCCTGTCAACTCGGCTCGCCTACGTCGCAACCGGCGACTCGTCGGTCGATGAGACCTCAAAGCTTGGACTGACAGCGCTGACGCGGGTGCTAGCCGCCCGCACCTCTGCGGAGCTTGCCGATCCGGTGGCGCTGGATCCGGGGCGCGACGAACTGGCTTTCTATCCGCTCATCTATTGGCCGATCGTCGCCGGGTTGCCACAGCCCAAGCCCGAAGCACGCACGCGCATCGCCGCGTTCATGAAGAACGGCGGCACGCTGATTTTCGATACGCGGGACGCGCTGATTGCGCGTCCGGGGGGGCCGCCCACGGCCGAGGCGCTTTGGCTGCGCAGACTTCTCGAGGGGGTGGACGTTCCAGAGCTTGAGCCCGTTCCCCACGACCACGTCTTGACGAAGACCTTCTATCTTCTGGACCGCATCGTCGGCCGCACCGCGATCGGGCAAACCTGGGTCGAGGCGCTCCCGCCGCTCGATCCGAACGACCACGCTCAGCGCCCGGCACGCGCAGGCGACAGCGTTTCGCCGATCATAATTGCCTCGGACGATCTCGCGGCGGCCTGGGCGGAAGACGCTGACCGGCGTCCCTTGTATCCGCTGATTCCTGGGGGGGGCCGGCAGCGCGAGCTTGCGCTGCGCAGCGGCGTTAATCTGGTCATATATACACTCACTGGCAATTACAAAGCCGACCAGGTCCACGCTAAGGACATTCTGGAAAGACTGACTCGTTGAGTGCCTGGTCAATCGCTCTTTCTCCCTTCGTTCCGTGGCCCGCGATTTACGCGCTGGCAGCCGCGGCCCTAGTCATCACAGCCGCGCTTGTCTGGCGCGGAGTTCGTGGCGCATGGTTGCGCGGGCTGAGCATGGCCCTACTCTTGTTCGCGCTCTGTGATCCCAATCTCGTTCAGGAGAACCGCCGTCCGCTCAAGGACATTGTCGCGTTGGTCGTCGATCGTTCTGAGAGCCAGGGCATCGGGGAGCGGCCGCATCAGACAGACAAAGCGCGCGAGGAGCTCGAGGCAAGGCTCAAGGCGCTTGGAAACGTCGATTTGCGCGTTGTTGAAACCTCGCGCGAAGACTCTGAAATCGAAGGGACCAAGCTGTTCGCTGCTTTGCGTGGTGCGCTCTCCGATGCGCCTCCCGACCGGGTCGGTGGAGCGATCGTCATCACCGACGGCGACGCGCACGACATTCCACAGTCTGTGGCAGCGCTTGGATTCAATGCGCCGTTGCATGCGCTGATCACCGGTCATGAGGGCGAGCGGCAACGGCGTATCGAGCTCGTTGAGGCGCCGCGCTACGGCATAGTGGGCAAAGATCAGGTCATTGAAGCGCGCGTACTCGACAGCGCCGACCACGGCGAGCCGGTCAAGCTTTCGGTTCGGCGTGACGGCGAGACGATCGCGACGATCGACGCCAAGGTTGGGGAGCGGATCGATGTGAACGTGCCAATCGACCATCCTGGCCCGAACGTGATCGAGCTTGAGATCGCGCCGGTCGAAGGGGAGATTGCCGCCGACAGCAATCGCGCCGTAGTCAACATCGAGGGCGTGCGCGATAAACTTAGAGTTTTGCTCGTCTCCGGCAAGCCGCATCCTGGCGAACGGATGTGGCGCAACCTGCTGAAATCTGACGGGAATGTTGATCTCGTACATTTCACCATTCTGCGCCCACCAGAGAAGGGCGCGGATGGTACGCCGATCAATGAATTGTCGCTGATCGCCTTCCCGGTCGCGGATTTATTCGGTCGCAAGATCAAGGATTTTGACCTCATCATCTTCGATCGCTATGCGCAGCAATCGATCCTGCCCTATATTTATTTGGAGAGCATCGCCAAATATGTTCGCGACGGCGGCGCGCTGTTGATGGCGGAGGGGCCGGAATTCTCCACACCCGACGGCCTTTACTATTCGCCGCTTGGAGGCATTTCGCCCGCCGAGCCGACTGGCGACGACGTCGAGGCTCCCTATCGCGCCCGTATATCGGACGACGGCCAGCGCCATCCGGTGACTCGAGGCTTGAACGGCTTCGACTCAAATAAGGGTGACCCCAGTTGGGGCCGATGGTTCCGGCTGGTTGGCGCAAAGCCGACGAACGGCGTGACGGTAATGAGCGGCGCGGGTGATAAGCCGCTTCTGGTGTTGTCCCGGGTCGACAAAGGGCGGGTGGGTTTGCTGTTGAGCGACCAGATGTGGCTCTGGGCGCGTGGCTACGACGGCGGCGGACCGTATCTCGACTTATTGCGCCGGCTGGCGCACTGGCTAATGAAAGAGCCGGACCTCGAGGAAGAGGCTTTGCGTGCCAGCGCCAAAGGACGCGAGATCATAGTCGAGCGCCAGAGCGTAAGTGGCAAAGCGTTGGAAACCAATCTTGTCGCGCCAGACGGCTCGAAAACCAAGCTTGACATGATGCCATACGCGCCCGGCCTCAGCCGTGCGCATTTGACCGTCAATCAGTTCGGCCTTTATCGCGCGGAGGACAGCGAACACGTTGCGCTGGTCAACGTTGGCCAGGAGAATCCGCTCGAAATGCGGGACGTGGTCTCGAACACCGAGAACCTGCGTCCGATCACTGAAGCGACCGGTGGTACGACGCGTCGCATCGCAGACGCTGGCGTTGGGGTCTCCGTGCCAAGAGTCGTCGGCTTGAATCCGTCTTCGAGCTATGGCGGCTTGGATTACATCGGCGTTAAGCGGACGGGATCGACCGAATTGATCGGCGCGCATTCGACTTCGCTGGCTTCCGGGTTCTTCGGCCTTGCGGCGCTATTCGGTATAACAACACTCGCCTGGGTGAAGGAGGGCGGCGGCTTGAGACGGCGGACGTAACGGACAGCGGATCGGAGGCTCGCAGCGGCCTTATCGACGACGTTGCCGCGACCCGAAGGTGCTTGGCGATTCCCGAAATAATTGAATCGGACGCTCCCGATAATATGTCAGCTGAGGTCCGACGGCTCAGCAATCAATGGGAAATTACATGCTGACTTCCGGCAAATTGGCTATCGCTTATAGCTCAGCAGGGTCGCGCGGCAGCCGAAGCACCACGGCTAGAATCGTGCCGAAAACGGCGGGGCTCCGCGTGAACGCGAGTGGCGCTATGGGATTGAGTAGCCATAAAAGGCACTCAAAGAGCGAATCCGGCGTCATTGGCCTCTCCCAACTGGGTCAAAAACTGGAGTCCACTGGACGGACTCGACCCGCTTAGCGCCAGTTGCCAACATTATTAGCCGGTCGAAGCCGAGCGCGGTGCCACTTGCGTCTGGCATATGAGCCAGGGCTGCGAGCAAATCCTCGTCGACGGGGTGAGAAACGCCGTAGATAAGCTGCTGCTTCTCCGTGCATGCGGCGAACCGCCGCCGTTGTTCAACAGGATCGCGCAACTCGTGGAAAGCGTTAGCCAGCTCGACACCACAGCAATAAAATTCGAAGCGCTCGGCAACGCGCGGATCATTGGAGCTTACCTGAGCGAGCGCCGCCTCGCTCGCTGGGTAGGCGTATAGGACGGTAGGTCGCCCGATACCTAAATTGGGCTCGACTCGCTCGGTGAGGACTCGGCTGAAGATGTCCGACCAGTCATCATCAGGTGCGACGCGAATACCGCGATCCGCTGCCTGTTGGGCGAACGCCTCGGTATCCGCACGGCCGATCGTCGGTAGGCTGTCGTAAACGTCGATGCCGGCATAGCGCCGAAACGCATCTCGCACAGTTATTCGCTCTGGGGGGTCGAATGGACTTGCCTCCCGACCACGGTATGCAAACATCTTCGCTCCAGCGATATGAGCGGCAAGCGCGATTACAGCGGCACAGTCCTCCACGAGACGTTCCAATGGGGCCTCTGCCCGGTACCACTCCAACATAGCAAACTCGGGCGCATGCAGGGGCGTTCGCTGGCGGTTGCGGAAGACGCTACTTAGCGAAAAGATTTGCAGCTCTCCCGCCGTCAATAGCTTTTTCATCGCGAATTCTGGCGAGGTATGCAGGTAGGCGTCATGCGTCGACCCGTCAGGCAAAACGAGCGCGGTTTTGAATCCGTGCAAGTGCGTCTCATTTCCAGGCGAAGCCTGGAGGGCGGCGGGTTGCACTTCGATGAAACGTCTGGCACAGAACCAGCGTCGCACGGAAGTCAAAACCCGCGCTCGGGTGAGCAACGAGTCGCGCCGTTCAGCGTATCGGGCTTTGCTCCAAAAGGGTCGCGTCATGGATGTGTTCAAAAGTGACGGCGTTGCGAGACGATACAGGTTTGAGGCCGCCCCCGTCTGGCCTTTGGCGCCAAAATTCGTCTGTTTCGGATCAAAGTCACCGATTTGCCACTCAACAAACCCCCACAATCTCGAGGGCGAAACACGCTCTCAGTTTCCGAGGATTAAACGTGAGAGTTATCGCGAGTTCAATCCGCAAGGGCAATATTATCGAACGAGAAGACGGTCAGCTGTGTGTAGTGCTTTCTGCGGAAAGCTTTCACCCGGGTAAAGGAACGCCAACAACTCAGATCGACATGCGCCGCCTTTCTGACGGGGTCAAGGTCAGTGATCGATACAAGACGACAGAGCAGGTGGAGCGCGCATTCGTCGAGGACGAGAATTTCGACTTCCTTTATGCAGACGGCGATGGCTACCATTTCATGAATGCTAGCACCTACGACCAAATTCAAGTTTCTGCGGAGGTGATCGGGGATCAAGCCCAATGGCTCCAGGAGGGTATGAAGGTTATTTTGTCGATATTCAACACGATCCCGGTCGCCATTCAATTGCCGCCCCGGGTCACGTTGGAAGTTACAGAAACCGAACCCGCGATGAAAGGCCAAACCGCCTCGTCCTCCTACAAGCCGGCGAGACTCGCGAACGGCGCTCGGGTAATGGTTCCACCTCATATCGCAGTCGGCGTTCGGATCGTCATTCAGACCGACGACGGAAGCTACGTCGAACGGGCGAAGGACTGATGGATTTGGAAATTACTAGACACGCATTCTCCTGTTAAGGACGATTCGCGATTCAATTTGCGATGCCCAGATGGTTTCCTAATCAGCAACTTTTTTCGAGACACCTGTGAAAAATTGGTATTTAATCCCGCGAGTTTTCACGCGTAGCTAGGGCTGCTGGTCTTAAACTAGCAACCAACTCTCGAAATGTTGGGTATGACAAGAAGCGCATCTCAATTCAATCATACGCAAGGATTGTTGCAACGCGCAGACTCGCGATGGTCCTACGATCGGGCCTTTTTGCCCGACAAGGAGCAGGCCGACCTTTGCACTCACAGACTTCCACCGGAATTGGCTTTTCTTGCTGCCGAGGACCTCTCGCCAGACTTGATGGTGGAGGATCTAGGCGCGACGCCCAGCGCGGCTTGGCCGCTTGATCGCCTATTGAGCGAAGGTAAAATAATTGAAGAAGCGTATTATCGAGCGTTAGCGATTCATCTAGATTGTGAATATTATAGTGGCGATCCTCCACTCGCACATTCTTTCGACGCGGTAAAAGGGTTACGCTGTGGAGTGGGGCCGCTGGAACCGCGAGCTGCCAGGCCTCGAATAGTCGTTGCGCCTAATGCACAATTCGTTTCGCGGCTAATTGAAGCGACGCGTTCGGGCTCAATTCGTTCGGGCTCGTTCGCACTGGCTTCGCCGCAGCGGTTTGCAAGTCTAGTACGTGCATACCGTGGCCCGGAACTTCTCGATGTTGCTCTAGATCGTCTTCCCGCTGGCCTCACCGCAAGGGAAGGGATGACTGCGTTTCAGACCGCGGTTGTTAGCACCGCTGCGACGCTGGCGTTCTTCCTTGGCGTCGCAGATTTTGAGCTTTTGCAGGCCCTGTCGTCAGCGGGTCTCTGGCTCATGTTTTCGGCCTCTGTCACGCTTCGATCGATGGCCGCGATTGCAAACGGACCAGAAGTTTCTCCCTCGAAAATTCCCGATGACGCGCTCCCTAACTATACGGTCGTGGTTGCGCTTTATCACGAGGCGAGCGTTGTCGAAGACTTGGTCAAAGCGATCGACGCGTTAGATTATCCAAAGGCCAGACTTGACATTAAATTTGTGGTCGAGCAGCGGGATTTCGAAACGTTCAGTCGGATCGTTGAGCTGCGCTTGCCGAGTCGTTACCAGGTCGTCGTGGCTCCATTGGGGAAACCCCAGACAAAGCCGCGAGCGCTCAACATCGCCTTGTCTAACGCGCAAGGAGACCTGATCGTCGTCTACGACGCTGAAGATATCCCAGCCCCGGATCAGTTGCGCTTGGCCGCATCACTTTTCGCCGCCGATAGAGATCTGGATTGTCTCCAGGCTCGTCTTGCCATCCGGAATCACGGCGAATCGTGGCTGTCCAAGCTTTTTGCGATTGAGTACGCAATATTGTTTGATGTTATTAATCCGGGCCTGTGCGCCCTTGACTTACCGATTCCCCTCGGCGGCAGCTCGAACCACTTTCGCGTTCGGTCCTTGGTCGGGGTCGGTGCCTGGGACGAATGGAACGTCACCGAGGATGCGGACCTTGGAGTTCGTCTCGCGCGATTTGGTTACCGCGTGAAGGCGCTTGATTCGGACACTTGGGAGGAAGCGCCCTTCGAGATTGGAAATTGGTTCCGGCAACGCGTGCGATGGCAAAAGGGTTGGATGCGCCCTGTCAACGATTATTTTTGTGCTGTTAATATCAAAAGGTTAGCTCCTTTTCAACCGGGACGCTTTCCCTTGTCGCAACGCCGTCGCAACAAAACGGGGCGACAGTGGATGAGAATCCGTGCTGGCAAACAACTTCGCCCCGACTTTCGACAGTCTGCTTACCAAAGCCGTCCGACGGGGTTGACGCCTCAGGAGACCCGATTTCTCTTAATCAGCGGGTCCAAGGTTCGAGCCCTTGTGCTTCCACCATCGAAATAGTTGAAATGAAAGATAAATTCGGCTCCGTTGTGTTTTAGAGACGGACAGCTCTGCCCTTCGCGGACCCAATGCGGACCCGCTGGGAACTGAAAGCTCTTCAGCTTTACTCCGGACTGACACAACAGGACGGCG
>Ga0209006_10002819_pt1 | contig 15788 bp, 12 predicted proteins | sample JacPin_JW_Ref_O2_FD_188567 | JGI IMG/M metagenome (GOLD analysis project Ga0209006, IMG submission 188567) | Forest soil microbial communities from Algoma, Ontario, Canada - Jack Pine, Ontario site 1_JW_Ref_O2 (SPAdes) (version 2) | ecosystem: Environmental > Terrestrial > Soil > Boreal... | reverse complement strand
AAAGTATTTGCCCGCCGATGACATTCCCTGCAAGTATCGCGAAGGTTAGTTGTGCCAGGACCAATCCTGATTTGGCAGCCGACGCGCCCAGTACACCCTGAACAAACAGCGGAAGGTAAACTGCGACGCCGAACAAGCTAATTCCCATGAGGAAGAAATTCACAGACATGACCGAAATTCGGCGGTCACGGAACAGACTCAGTACAATCAGTGGTTCCTCGGCGCGTTTTTCAACTAGCAGAAAGGCGACAACCAACACGGCTGAGGTAATCAGGAGCGCTCGAACATGCGGCGCCGACCAACCTCTCTGCCCGACCCAAGTCAAGGCGAGCAGCAACGGCACAATCCAGCCGCACAAGGAGACGATTCCCGCCCAATCGATCAAACGCCGCTGGCGGTGCGGTCGAAAGTCAGGAAGGGAGAAGTAGACCAACACAATGGCCATGACTCCGAGTGGCACGTCAACGTAATAGGCCCACCGCCAAGAAAGATGGTCCGTGACCCAGCCGCCCAAGGGAGGCCCCGCGGTGAAAGCGACGCCAAATACTGCCGCGATGATTCCTTGGTAGCGGCCGCGCTCGGACGGCAGGAACAAGTCGGCCACCAGTGTAAACGTGAGGGCGATGATCGCACCGTTGCCTAGGCCAAGGAGTCCACGAGCAACGATAAGCTGATTCATTCCGTCCAGCGGCATCGGCAGATTTCCTGCTGCGCCACATAAAAGCAATGAGACCACAAAGATCGCTGCGCTACTCAAATACAACCATTTCCGGCCATAGAGGTCCGAAAACTTGGCGACGATCGGCATGGCAATCGTCGATGTGAGCAGGAATGACGTTGTGGCCCAGGGATAGCGTGCGAAACCGTTCAGGGCGGCAACGGCAGTTGGCATTGCAGCGCCGGCAAGCGCTTGATTCATGGCCGCTGTCAGCAAGGTGACCACCATGCCCGTCAGAGCGAAGGTCAGGTGATTGCGGCTGAGATGCGCAAACGATGCCGTGTCCATCGGGGGCGAAATGGATGATGCGCTCATATATGCATCGAACAGTCGTTAGAACGAAGCTCTCAACGACAATTGCACCTCGCGTGGATTGTTGCGTTGGCTGGTGATTTTCCCAAACGACGACCCTCCAAAAGATGTATTAGGCGGACCGAACTGAACGCGATTGAAAAGATTGAAGAATTCTACCCGGAAATCAAGACGGGCTTGTTCGGTTAAGCGAGTAGTCTTTGACGCGGAGAAGTCCCAATTGTTGATGCCCTGTGCGCGAAGTGTTGGATCTACGCGCGACTCGTCTCCCAGGCTGAAAGGATCTGGGGTGGCAAAACATGCGGCGCTCACGACAGATGTGCCGGCCATCACACTGTGAAGAATTGAGCCGCCAGCCGATTTGTCACACGCGGGCAGAACATTCGGGCGGATGGTACCGGCACCGAAGAAAGTCGACAGGTTATTCGGGGCTGCGCTGCTGATTCCTAATGGAAATCCGCTGGCGAAGGTTGTGATCCCACTCACGGTCCATCCGGATACGAACTGGTTCGCAGCGCCCCGTGCACCCGCATAAAAGCGTTTGCCCCGCCCAAAGGGCACTTCAAGGGCGTAGCTCAGTACAAACCTCTGTGGGACATCAAAAAGTGCAAGCGACCTTTCTCCTCGTAAATTCGTATAGTCCTGAATTGCGCCAGAGCCAAGCGTATCGAGTTCAAGAAAAGGGGAGACGCCCTCAGAATTCGAGATCAATTTTGCCCAAGTGTAATCAGCCAGAACGGCTCCTCCATAGGAGAATCGTTTTTCAATTCCTGCCTGCAGGGAGTTGTAGTAGGTATCACCAGCGAAATCAGAGTTGGCTTCGACACCCTGATACAACGGGTAAGGACGTAGCATCTGTCCCACTGTGCACACGGGTACTCCGCAGACAGCAGGGTTCGCGGCCGGTTGGAGTAGACCCGCTCCCAGAGAATAGAATTTCGGAGAAAGCTGATTCAGGTCTGCTCCAACGTCGCCGATCTCGAGGGCGGGAACGCCAAGCGGGATGTGCTCTCCACGAGAACCAGCGTAGCCGACCTTAAAAAGAGCGCCAACTCCGATGGCTTCCTGGAGGTTCAGATTCCATTGCTGCATGTACGGAAATGATTGATAAGGAATTCTGCTCTGGATGCTTTGACCGATGAACGTGCTCAGCGCGCTTTTATTGCGACCGATCGGTTGGAGCAAGGGAGTCCCCAGCAGCGGATTGCTCAAGGTGCCTCCGAACGGAACGCTAGTGGTTGCGGAATTGATGGGCGAGTCCCACGGGCCCGCGACACCGACTCCTTGAGGCAGAAAATTGATTCCGTATCCAGCCCGGATAACCGTGTGCCTGTTGAACTGGTATGCGAGTCCAAGTCGGGGAGCAAAAAGCCGATAGTGGTCCTCAAGATCATGCCGACTCGGATATTGCGGGCTGCGAACCAGGACCAGCGGACTTTGCAGCTGCGGAAGCAGCGCCGTGTTGCGATCATCTGCTTCGGTATAGGAGCCAGGGATATCCCAGCGCAGACCGAGGTTTATCGTCAAACTGTGAGAAACCTGGAAGATGTCATTCAGGTAGTAGCCTTGATAGTCCTGATCCGCGTGCGCCTCGACTGCGGTTTCAAAGCCCGATGTGCCTGCCACGGGAGTAATGTCTCCGAGCATGAAATCGGCAATGGGGGTTACGCCAGATCCAGGCGGAGACAACGCTCCACTCGTAAAAATCCCCGCAAATACGAACAAACCTGACGCTGAGACGGTCTGCTGCTCGCGAAAGTCATAGCGACGTATATCAGCGCCGACTTTCAGAGTGTGTCGCCCCAAGATCTTTGTGAGTGACGCGGAGATGGCATAGTTGTTGGCCGCGTCATCGATTGTGACATCCATGCCCCCATACGGGTAAGGTATCGTGCCGATGACAATCGGGTCGGGAAATTGCTGATGCGTCAGGCTCCCGGAAATGCCTGCCCAGAAAGGACCGAACTGCGACAAGTCCACATTGTTGTTAGCCGGCGTAAAAGGAGTCCTTGAGCGTAGGTACGAAAGCCGTAGGTCACCGACCATAGAGGGAGTGAAGGTGTAAACGTCTCCGAGAACAATTTGCTGATCCGCAACCAGTCCTCTGAATAGGCTCTGCGGACCACCCCCGGTTGTGCCAAAGACGTACTGAGTGGGATGCGTATTGACGCTCCAGTAGGTGTAACGGCCAAAGAGCCGCTGTTTGTCGCTTAGTATCTGATCAATTCGCGCGTTGTACTGGTTCGTATTCGCGCCCGCCGCGGCATTGACGCTGTAGTTTACGGCTCCGCCTTGCAGGTTCGCATTGGGCACGGGCCAATAGTGAAGAACACTTGCCATTACCTTGGCAGTGGGGTCGATGCGATTCTGGCAAATCATGTTCAGTACCCCGTTACACGAGAACTGCTGCCCGGTTTGCGGATCGTAGATCGGGGGATCAGCGCTGAAATCGCCTCTCAACTCAGCGAGCGTCGGAGTTCTGCCTTCGAAAGGAATGCCGTTTCGCCGGGTGAACCTTTCATAATTGAAAAAGAAAAAAGTACTATTCTTCACAACAGGTCCACCAACCGTCACGCCGAACTGATTCTGAACGAGCTGTGAACGCGCAACATCGGTCTCGTTGTTGAAGAAATTGTTGGCATCGAGAACTGTATTCCGCAGATATTCGTACGCCGATCCATGGAACCCATTCGATCCCGACTTCGATGTGAACGAAACTACGCCACCCGCAAACGCTCCGAATTCCGGACCTGGCACACTCGTCACGACTCGGAACTCCTGAACCGCATCTTGCGTTGGAACCAAGACGGTGTCATTGCTCAAAACTTGGTTTAAAGATGATCCATCGAAGAAGAACGCGCCCTGGCCGGCCAGACCGCCCCCAATCTGATAATTTCCAAAGCCTGCAGCGTTCGTAGCATCTCCGGAGACGGCATAGTTTCCAGCACTGCTTCCTTGAGTGCCCCCCTGTGGAATCACGCCTGGCACAAGTGCAACGAGGTTCATCACATTCCGGCCGTCAAGCGGAATATCCTGCACTTGCCGTCCTTCAATTACCTGGCCGACCGATGATCCCTGTGTGTCCAGCAGCAGGGCCTGATCTTGAACGTTGACGGTTTCGCGCACATCTCCCAACGCAAGGGAGGCATTGAGGACTACGACGGTGTCAACCCTGACGTCGATGCGTTCTTGCACGAAGCGCTTGAAACCCGGACTCCCAATCTCCACTCGATAGGAGCCAGGGAGGAGGTCCACGAACCGATATTTACCGCTGTCATCCGTTCTCGCTTCACGCTTCTCGGAGGTCGTCGAACTGGTCAGCGTGACGGATGCATCTCTCACAAGAGCCCCGGTATTATCGGCGACGCGGCCAACTAGTGAGCCATAGAAATCCTGGGCCGAGGCCGGCAGCCAAGACTGCCAAGCGAAAACCAAACTTATCAGAAGCTGCATTACAAGCGTCCGGCTGCTTTGCGAAGTCCGGCCCAGACTGGCTGCGGGTGCCGCAGGGACGGAGGTTCCTTCTTGATTGCAATAAAACATGAAGCGCGGACTCCTGGTGTAGGGTACATGACTGCAGGGGTTGCAGATGTCATGTTTTCTGAAACAGCGCCAATCGCTCTCGCTCCAATCAGCTCTCGCGAAGGTTAACGTTTATCAAGCACCTGGAGAATGAAAACGCAGGGAAGATAGAAAATCGACGCCATGAGCAGTCGGCGTGCCGCCGCGCTGGACCTGTGAAACACAAATTGGGCGCCATAGTAGAAGAAACCTAAACTCAAAATCAAAGCTCCCACGCGATACAGAATGCTTGGCCGGCCCGCCGACGCCGCCAACTGACTGACGAGAAACAAGGCCAGTAGGGGCAATACCGTTTGTAAGCTCACAAAATGACGTTTGGAAGGCCCATGGGGCAACACGAAGTAACCCGCCCGATCGTAGTCTTCGCGATACATCCACGAGATGGACATGAAATGAGGGAACTGCCACAGGAAGAGCATGACGTAGAGGATCCATGCTTCCAAACTCAGCCTGCCCGATGCCGCTGCCCAGCCGATCAGGGGCGGCATGGCCCCCGGAAAGGCTCCGACCAGAGTACACAACGGTGTTTTTCGTTTTAACGGAGTGTATAGAAACAAGTAAGACACCAGCGTCGCAATCGTGAGCAGACTGGCGAGCGTGTTGACGGCAATCGCAAGATAAATGCTGCCCAGCGAAGAAAGTGCAAACCCAAACCATAGAACTGCGTTGGGTGTTAGCCTGCCGGCAGCGAGTGGCCGACGAGCAGTCCGGCGCATGTGGGCGTCGAAGTGACGCTCGATGTATTGATTCAGCGTACCAGTGCCGCTGGCTACCAGCAGAGTACCCAGAAGAGTATGAACGAGGCGCAGCCACGGAAAGTGATCCAGTTGAACAGGAAGGCCCAAGTAAAATCCGGTGAGGGTCGCAACCGCGATCAGGAAGTTAACTTCAGGCTTGGTGAGTGTCCAGTAATCGGACAGGGCGCCATGTTCCGCAGGGGCGGGAACTTCCTGATGGCTTGCCGTGGTGGCTGGTGGAACACCAATAATAAGGATGGACTCGGTGGCCACGTCTAGAGTACCTCCGCTTCGGTACCAGTCGACAACCTTGCCGGGATCGGCCGGCACCCAACTCGCTCTGCCTTCTGCGACGGTAAATTTTCGGGCGAGAGTATCTGCATTGTGATGACAACGGCTGGAATTAGATACGCAAACGTTACCCAGATCCACATCAGTGCTCCCGCGCACTGCTGATCCTGAAGAGCGGAGAGGCCGAAGAGCTCAGTTGTGGAGAAATAGCCGTAATAAACCTGTCGATTACAGAACGCCAGGAACGCAGAAAGAATGTCACAAGGCAGCGTGGCCAGGAAAAGGTACAAAGCCATGGACCATCGAGGTGACCTCGTCGCACTCGGCGAAAAGTCTACGATGGGCGACCAGAACAAAAGACCAGCCACCAGGAAAGACACGTCCTCAAAGTTGTGCAGCCACTGGGACTGCATGCCCGACTGAAACGCACCGGGAATATGCCACCCGATTACCGCGATCGTGCCCGCCAGCCAACACCACACGGGATGCCGACGACAACTATCGAGCCACCGCGTCGGCACACTGGCAAGGGGAGGACGGCTCTTGATGAAGAGCTTCGGTAACCCGCAGACCAGCGGGAACAGGGGCGCCCCAGCTAGAAGTAGCGGTGCACCAACCGTCATCACCAGCAGGTGCTTCATCATGTGAATCGTGAGCGACTGGTGATCGAGTGTTGCGAGCGGAGAGCCGACTGCCATCAATACTGAGACCACTCCCGCTGTAAATGCGGCGAGGCGCCAACCGCCGATGAGGTGTGGGAAAGCGCTTCGAAGAGAAAGCCAACCGCGCAAGTAAATCGACTCCGCGACCAGCGCCAGTACGGCGAGGGGGATCGACCACGACTGCACTTGTACGTGTGCTTCGGACATAGCTAGGGTTAGGGGCGTGGAGAGACCTCGCTTGCGCCGAGCGCCATGGCGCGAGAAGAATCGCGTGCCGGAGCTTGACTCGCCGGACGCAACGTTTTTAAGAATGCCACTAGCGCGGTTGTCTCCGCCGGGCTTAGATTTTTCCCGTAGGCTGGCATGTTCCCTCGACCCTGGATCACCTGGCGAATCAGTTGATCTTCGGTGAGTCGGAGAGCAACATTATCCAGCGCTGGGCCCCGCTGACCTCCTTTGTCATCCAGCGAATGACAGTTATGACATTGCTTGGCCTGAAACACGAGAGCACCGTGACGCTCCAAAGCCGTGCGGCCTTGCAGATATTCTGCTGGGATGGGCTGTGCACTCCAGGCATCCATCACGGGACTCCACGGTGTGTGTTCGGCTAGATGAGTCAGTGTGCCGAGGCCCACCGCAACCAGCAAAATCGTGAGTACGGCAATAGGCCTGCGTCTCCAGCTCTTTTCACCTTCGCCGGCTACAAAGGGAAGCGCCAGCAGGACGATGATTCCAATAGCAGGACCAATCAACAGGATCGGGGTCTCTGCCGATGGCGGCAAGAACGACAGCAGAGCATACAGCCATAAAAAGAAAAAGTCGGGACGCGGTGCAGTTTGAATAATCGTTGGATCCGGTTGGCCGCCTGGACCAAAGGGACCAAAATGAACTGCGCAAACAGCAATCGCGAGAAGAATAAAGCCGGAGAAGAAAATATCCTTCCACACCGCCTCGGGCACGAAGGGTACGCCTTGCTTGTGAGTAAGCTCGCGATATTCCTGCATATAGGTCGAGCGGCGGACGATGCGTCCCGGCATGGGCCATTCATTGATTCCCAACTTCAGCACCATGAGCAGGTGCACTCCGACAAAAGCAATCAACAATCCGGGAACCACAAAGACGTGCAGAGCGAAGAATCGCGAAAGCGTTGCGCCCGCGATGATCGGCCCGCCGAGCATCAGATTGACAGCCCAAGGGCCAATCACCGGGACACGGCTTGCGATCGATGCTCCGATGCCTAATCCCCAATACGCATCCTGATCGAATCGCAGTACCTGGCCGGTAAATGCCATGCCGAGCGTCACGAGCAAAAGAAGGACACCAACCACCCAGGTCAATTCTCTGGGAAACTTGTAAGCTCCAAAGAGGAAGACCTGCGCCATATGGATCAGGACAATCGCAACCATGAAGTTTGAGCCCCAGCCGTGCAAGGCTCGTATGAACCAACCCAGAGAGATGCCATGGTTGAGGGTCTGGAGGCTGCTCCACGCCTCGCCTGCGGATGGAACGTAGATTAGTGCAAGCAGTATGCCTGTAACAATTTGCAGCATGAAACACGTGAGCGCGGCGCTGCCGAAAACATAGAACCAGCTTGCCGTCTCGCGCGGAACCGGGTGCTCGGCGGTTTCGCGAATTGGCGCGCCTAGCTGCAGTCGCAGGTCGAACCACTCGCCGAGTTTCTGAATCAGGCGCATCTCGTCTTCCCTCCCGCCTTATTTGCTACGGGCTGACCGGGAGTGGGCATCTCGCCAGCTTTGATCAGAAGTTTTCGACCCTCGATCTTGTAGTGGTACTGGAACAAACCACGCTCCGGTGGTCCAGAGGCGCGGGATCCATCCTGGTAATAAGCGCCCCCGTGGCAGGGGCACATGAAGAGGTTCGACTGCGCGAACCAGCGAACAGGACATCCCAGGTGTGCACAATTGATGGCAAAGACCTGGAAAGTTTGGTCGTCAACATTCCGCACCCAGCACGCGATGTCGCCTGTTTCGCCATCCCACGCATTGACGACGGGATTCTTGTAAGTGGCGAGTCGTGTCTGGCCAGCTGGAAACTGTTCTAACCCGCCGAGCGAAAGCCATGACTCGTATCCGAACTTCTTCTCGCGAATTACCGGCGACAAGAGGTACCGCACAATCGGCACGGCCAAGAAAGCAGCGACGATACCGTTTAGGAGCAGGCCGAGCTTCACGAGCGCCGCTCGTCTGGACATTCCGTTTTCAGCACTCATCGAGATTCTCCGTTGGCTGGGTTTGTCGAAGCAATCGGGTACGGTTGGCCCGGAAACTTTGGCCGCTGGCTCGAAAGCCAGGCCACGACATCGGAAATGTCTTGACTCGACATGGGTCGGCCCTCGAATCCACCGCGCCAGTCCGGTGCACCCAACTCTGGTCGGCCTGCAATCACTATTGTTCGAAGTTGTTGGTCGCTCGTCAGAGCAAGGTACGAGCCATCTACAATCGAGCTTCCCTTGTTCCCCCCTCGACCGCCGAGTCCATGGCAGGACGAACAATACGTTTGATACGCATCGACGCCGCGTTGCGGGTCGCCTGGAGCCTGCGCGGCATAGGCCGGTGGAGTCAAATTGCCGAGTATGCCGGCCATGGCCCAGGATCGGATTCCTTGGACAATGGCATCGATCTGCTTGTCAGTAAGCATTCCGCCCGCCCTCTGAGCAAAGGCGGGCATCGGAGTCCCTGGCACTCCGTTTACGGCGGTGCGGCGAATCACGGCGTCGTCTGCAATCGCGAGAAAAACGGGATTTGCCAGAGCAATGGCGGCTCCTCCCTTGCCGTCCAGGCCGTGGCATCCTGCACAGTTCTGCCCATAGAGCAGCTTGAAGTCGACGATTTCCCTGGGGGGCACTACCTCCGAATCGGCTCGAGTGGTGCCCGGAGAACTTATGCAGGCGGAGCAAGCCAGGAAGGCGACGATCGCAGTGGTCGTAAGGGTAACGAGACTGGCCCGATGATTCATTGGAGGTGACTCTCTCCGCTTTTCTCGTCCATTGCTCCCGGCGCTTCAATCCCAGCCCGTATGGCGAAGGGAAGGTATTGCCAAGTGCGTATGCGCTCTTGCCGGGAGACCACAATGCCGGCGAAGATGCCGAATCCGACCTGGGAGAACACAAACCAGAGCCAGTCAATCCGCTGGTTGAGTACGGGATCCAGAGCTTCGAGGATGCTGTGAATCAGGCTCGTCCAGAGGATGGGTGCGATCACGCCTCCAAGAAGAATAGGACGGCGCGGAAACATCGGAAGGGTCGCACCATAAAGAAGCCCGACGAGCAAAGAACAGACTACGTGGATAATCGTGGCGATGATGAGCCCGTCCCAATGAAAGGCAGCGATTTGAGCAATCGTCGACCGATCCGGAAACAAACCAGCGGACAAGAGGTTGATCGGATACCACATGCCCTTACCGCTAACAATTCCATAAAGCACCGCCAGAATCGCCATGGCGACACTTCCGGCCAATCCGCCTTTGACACCAGCCGAAATCGGATAGATCTCCAGGGGCAGTCGTGCGCGGTGCAGTTCCTGGGTCATCCATTCGACGCGAACGACTTGCAGGCGACTGGTGGCCACCGCCGGGGTCTTCTCCGCCACCGACACGGATTCATGCTTTTCGTTTGGCAGCACGTCGCGGAACCACCCGACACAACCGGCAAGAGCGAAGATTGTGCCGAGAAGGCTGACGGAGACGCTGGTGACCAATCCTGCGAACACGAGTGTGAAGCCGAAGGCCAACACAATCGGCCAGGCCGTCGGTGCGGGAAGCTCAATAGTGCGCGGCACCTGCTCTGCTCCAGCGGGTAGCTCGAGAATGTCGGATGCCATCTTCCAGTCCTTCCCTCATCGTCCGATCAAATACACTACCGTGAAAACCACAACCCACACCGCGTCTACGAAATGCCAGTAAAGCGACAAGACGTCGACACGCTCAGCGTGTTCGGACCTCACGTTTCCAACAAGCGTCAACGCCATAACTATGGAGAGACTCATAAGACCTACCACGACGTGAAAACCGTGCAGTCCAACCAGCGAGTAGTAGGTTGTTCCGAAGAGGTTCGTGCTGATCGTCAATCCGTCGTGGTAAATCAGTCGATGCCACTCCGTGGCCGTCCCGTATATGAAAGCAGCACCCAACGCGATGGTCGCGAACCACCAGGCACCGAAACCCTGGATGTTGCCACGGCGAAGAGCTTTCGCGGCCATGTGAATCGTCAGACTGCTGGAGAGCAAACAAATCGTGTAAAAGATCGGGACGCTGAGAACCTCCTTCGACATCGGTCCCGTCAGACTCTTGCCGACATAGAAGAGGTACGCCACTACAAAGATAGTGAAAATCGCGGCCTCCGCGGCGATTAAGCCGAACATCCCGACGCGTCCGCGCGCAGGACGGCTCACGACGGATCTCTGTTCGGCTATGGTGGTGGACGCCGCGTTCATCGTGCTCTCCCCACTATTCATACTTCCAGTCAGGATCGTTCGGGTGCTTCAGGTCCCAGAGCGGACGCCGGCTCTTGACCATCGGGATAGAAACGAAGTTGTAGGCCGGGGGCGGCGAAGGCGTAGACCACTCAAGCGTCCAGGCGTCCCAAGGGTCGGGGCCCGCAGCTCGTCCCTTGAAGTACGACCAAACAAGGTTAACCACGAAAACTGTCGTGCCCAGCGCCTGAAAGAAGACACCAATAGTTACGATGAGATTCCAGACATCCCAGCCACGGCCCGGCTCGTAGGTGTAGATTCGTCGCGGCATGCCCAGCAGGCCAGGAACGTGCATGAAATCGAAAGTCAGATGGAATCCGATGAGGAACAACCAGAAATGCAGCTTGCCGAGGGTCTCGTTGCACATCTTTCCTGTCATCTTCGGGAACCAGTAATAGAAGGCTGCGAAAACCGTAAACAGAATCCCGCCCACGATCACGTAGTGGAAATGTGCAACAACGAAGTAAGAATTTCCCAGCTGCCAATCAAAAGGCGCGGCACTCAACATGATTCCTGTCAGGCCAGCAACCAGGAACTGGAAGAGAAATCCAACGCAGAACAGCATCGGGGTCTTGAACTCAATTTTCCCTCCCCACATGGTGGCCAGCCAGTTGAAGATCTTGATTCCAGTTGGAACCGCGATGGCCATCGTAGACAAAACGAAGAAAGTGTTGGCGTTCGAGTTCATGCCCACCGTGAACATGTGGTGCGCCCAAACACTCATGCCGATGAATCCGATGCAAATGGTGGCAGCCACCATCACTGGGTAGCCAAAGATCGCCTTGCGCGAGAAAACGGGAATGATCTCCGAAGCAAAGGCGAATGCCGGGATAACAAGGACATACACTTCGGGGTGGCCAAAAATCCAAAAGAAGTGCATCCAAATCACGGCCGACCCGCCAGCTTGGGTGTCGAAGAAGTGGCCGCCCAGATAACGGTCTACGAGCAACATCAGTTGCGCCGCCGTCAGTGGACTTACGGCAAGGATTACCATGCCGGACATGACGAAGTTGAGCCAGACCAGCAGCGGCATCTTCCCCAGGTTCATTCCGGCGCAGCGCATACATAGGATCGTGGTCAGGATATTGATTGCAGTGCCGATGCTGCCGAAGCCGGAAACGAGCAAGCCCAATGTCCAGAAATCGGTACTGTGTCCGACCGAAAACGTCCGCGAAGTTAAAGGTGCGTAGGCAAACCATCCCACATCTGGAGCATTGCCCGCTCCATACAGGCCGTTCGCTCCCAACACGCTGAAATAAAGGAGAAGCCCTCCGAATGCTGTAAGCCAGAAACTGAAAGCATTCAGTCGCGGGAAGGCCATATCCCGGGCTCCGATCATCAAGGGAACGAGGTAGTTGGCGAAGCCGAACACCAAGGGCATCGCCACGAAAAAAATCATAGTCGTGCCGTGCATGGTGAACATCCGGTTGAAGACCTGGGGCGAAACAAAGTCATTGTGCGCGCGGATGAGCTGGATGCGCACAATGCCGGCCTCGATCCCCCCGACCACGAGAAACAGCAACGCGTAACCGAGATAAAGGATACCCAGCCGTTTGTGATCGACGGTTGTAACCCATTCGTGGAGCGTATCGACAAGCGGACGCGACAATGGTTCCGTCCTTGGCAACACGATGGCATCAGTCGACATCGGGCGATCTCCTCAACGTAATCAACGAAGCGTCTCCAAGTAGTCTGTCAGCCTGTCCAGTTCTTGCTCGTTCAGCTCCATCGCTGGCATCAAGGAGCCAGGCTTGATGGCCTCGGGATTTCGAATCCACAACCGGAGGTTTTCTGGCGTATTAAGGGATGCGCCTGCGGCGATTGTGTCTCGGCTCATCAAGTGAGTGAGGTCGGGGCCGAAACGCCCGTTCGCCACGGTGCCCGCCACCGTGTGACAATTGACGCAGGCAGTTGTTTCGAATATCCGTTGCCCCTCTGATACAACATCGCCCGAGGGCTGTCGTTGCCGTTGTTCTTGAACCCAGCGGTCGAACTCATCCCGTGACTGAACGTAAATCCGCAGCAGCATTTTGGCGTGTTGTGTCCCGCAATACTGGGCACACTGGCCTAGGTAGACGCCCGTCTCATGCGGATCGATCCACATACTGTTCGGGTGGTTTGGGATCAGGTCAGTCTTACCCGCAAGGCGGGGAACCCAGAAACTGTGGTCCGTATCGGCGGATAGTAATTTGATGAATGTCGGCCTCGGATGATTGTCGTCGCTTACCGGTACATGCAGTTCATTCGCGGTGACGACACCGAGCGCCGGATATCTATACTCCCACCAGAATTGGTGGCCGATGGCGACAACTTCGATCGCATTGCTGGACGGAACAGCCTTTTGAACGCTAGCAATCACGCGCGCTGTCGCCATAAACAGCGCCACAACAATGAGAACGGGGATAACGGTCCAGGCCACCTCAACCTGATTGCTGCCATAGACCTGTGGAGGCTCGCGACCATCATCGGTACTCCTCTTCCTGAACTTGACAACTGAGTAGGTTAGAAGCGTAAACACCACCACGAATATCGCCGCCGTGACCGCAAGAACGAAGAGAGAGAGTCCAAAGATCGACTGCGCCGGCGTCGAAGCGGGCGCGAAGATATTGGTTGGACTTATGGACGGAGCCGCAGGGTCGGTGGCGGCCGCCGCAGCCGCGGACCAGAAAATCACTAGGAGCATCTGTGGTGCGCGTAAGAGATTCGAATTGTTCATTCGCCGCATCTGCATTTAGTCAGTTCCCAAAGTTTCGAATCTCTCCAAAATCAATGACGCCGACGATGGCGCGTCCGCCTTCTTGGCCGAGACGGGCAGGTGTTCCGCATTTGCTGTGGAGTTCTAGGCAATCGTTCTGCCGAGCACAAAAGCCTGCCCCTCCGTCCGCAAGTGCTTGAACCGGCACAAACAGCCGTCGAACTTTTCCGCGGCAGGAACTCTGGGTGCCAAGGTCACCGTGATTGCAGGCTAGTACGTGCCAGCCAGTTGGCAGTTCCCGAGCAGGAATCGGATCATCTTCACTCACGAGCTCTCTTGCGGAAGTACAAGACCACAAACAATCATGTGTTCCTCTTCTTCTGCGCCCACAGGTTTCAAGAGGTTTTGGCGGTCCACTTGCAGTCGCCTAGGAAAGGCGGACGGAATGCACATCCAGACCGGCATCCACGCTGTCGCTGATGACAATGAAGCCTTCCGCTCTTTCAGGGATGGAGAAGGAGAGAGGAGTTTTGACCACCTCGTGAGATTTGAGCGACCCTTTGCCATGGTGCCCAAGATTCTGGTCACGCTCAGTCACTTCGACCTCCCGTCCTACACCGCTTTGAGGTTAAACATCACGGCAGAAAAGATCAGCGCATCTGGATTTACTCTGCGCTACTTCACTTGGGCAAACACCCAGATACTTGGGCTTGGCGTCCAGTGGGTAGCACTTGCCGAAAGTCCAATCTCGCAATAGACAGGAGAATTCAATGAGTACGGCAGTTGCAGGATTCACGCTCGAAAACGTTATTTATGAAAAGAAAGGCGCCATCGCATACATAACGCTCAACCGCCCGAAGGTTCTCAACGCTCTGAAGCAGGCAGTCTTTGCGGAACTGAAATCCGCGTTCGAGGACACACGCAATGATGCTAACGTCCGGGGCGTTATTTTGACCGGCGCCGGGGACAAGGCGTTCGCCGCCGGCGCCGATATCGCCGAAATGTCCAGCTACACAGCGGTCGAAGCTGAAGAAGCAACGCGACGCGCGCAGGAAGTGACGGAGATTATCGAAAATCTTGACAAACCGGTCATCGCGGCCGTGAACGGCTTTGCTCTAGGCGGTGGGTGCGAACTGGCGATGGCTTGCACCATTCGACTCGCTGTCGAAGGAGCGAAGTTTGGCCAGCCCGAAGTCAAGATTGGAGTCATGCCAGGCGCTGGCGGGACACAGCGTCTCCCACGATTGATCGGTAAGGGCAGGGCACTACAACTGATTCTCACTGGCGAGGTCATCAGTGCTCAAGAGGCGTATCGGATCGGCTTGGTAAATGAGATCGTTCCGAGTCCCAATCTGATTGCGCGGGCCGAGGCCATTCTTAGCCAGATCATTTCCAATGCCCCCCTCGGAGTCAAGTTCTCTATCGAGGCTGTGAACAAGGGGCTAGAGGCAAGTATCTCCGAAGGCCTGCTACTTGAAGCTTCGCTGTTTGCGGTTTGCGCTGGGTCGGAAGACAAGAAAGAAGGCACGTCCGCATTTCTGGCCAAGCGTGTTCCACAATTTCAGGGCCGATGAGGCCAATGAGTACGTGACTGGGAGTCCAGGATGTAATCACGGCGGGATCTTCAAACAGTTGCCCCAAAACTTTGAAGAAATTCATAACTCAGGAGATTGACATGGCAGATGAAAACATATTTTCAGGTTTGAAGGTGGTGGACTTGGCCAGTTTTCTTGCGGCACCAGGGGCTGCGACCATCTTGTCCGATTTTGGAGCGGACGTCATCAAGGTCGAACCGCCCGGATCCGGCGACCCACATCGGCATACGTTCAAAATACCACCGCAGCCGGTCTCCGACGAGAACTATGCGTGGCATCTGGATAATCGCAACAAGCGCGGATTGGCCGTCGATCTGAAATCGCCGCACGCGAGGGAGATTCTCGAGAGGCTCGTCATGTGGGCGGATGTGCTCATCATCAATTTTCCACATCCGGTGCGCAAGCGTCTCAAGCTGGCATACGAGGATGTTGCCCCGTGGAATCCGCGCCTGATTTACGCCGACCTCACCGGGTACGGGGACAACGGCCCGGATGCCGATCTTCCGGGGTTCGATCTCACCGCTTACTGGGCACGGAGTGGACTCCTTACGCTGACGCGGGATGCGGGCGCCCCTCCCACGCTTCCCGTGTCGGGCAGTGGGGATCACGCCACAGCGGTGGGACTGTATGGCGCGATCATTACGGGCCTGTACCGGCGAGAACGCACTGGAAAGGGATCGCACGTGACGACATCCCTCCTTGCGCA
>Ga0209006_10002818_pt1 | contig 15789 bp, 14 predicted proteins | sample JacPin_JW_Ref_O2_FD_188567 | JGI IMG/M metagenome (GOLD analysis project Ga0209006, IMG submission 188567) | Forest soil microbial communities from Algoma, Ontario, Canada - Jack Pine, Ontario site 1_JW_Ref_O2 (SPAdes) (version 2) | ecosystem: Environmental > Terrestrial > Soil > Boreal... | reverse complement strand
CAGCAACCCTGAGCAATTGTGGATCTACATATTGAATTATGTATGCATAATAGCTATCTTTGACCGCAACACATTCGTCCAACGTGTTGCACGGAGCCACGGCCATCGACGCTCACCGATCCGCCCGCACAGGCCTCGTCGATGTCCACACCCACGCCATCGACGATGATCTGCCGGACCTGACGAGGGGCTATCCCCGCGACCGCTGGCCCAGCATCGATCGCACCAGCGAGACCGACGCGCACCTGATGTTTGGTGGGGAGTTCTACCGCCGGATCGATCACCGGTGCTGGTCACCCGCGGCCCGGCTCACCGACATGGACCGCGAAGGCATTGCGGTGCAAGTGCTTTCGCCGATACCGGTGACGTTCTGCTACCAGGCATCGGCGGCCGGTGCGGCTGAACTGGCGTCGGTTCAAAACGAGTTCTTCGGCCGGATCGTCCGACAGCACCCGACTCGTTTTGCCGCGCTGGGCGCCCTGGCCATGCAGGACCCGGATCGAGCCGTCGACGAGATGCGCCGGTGCATGCGTCAGCGCGGATTCCTCGGCGTCGAGATCGGCACCCAGGTCGGCGGTACCGAGCTGGCCGACCCGAGCCTGGACCGGTTCTTCGCCGTCGCGCATGAACTTGGCGCTCTGGTCCTGGTGCATCCCAGCGACCAGGACCTGTCGCCGCGCGTGACCGGGCTGGCACTTGGGTTTGGCGCCGGAATGCCCATCGAGACCGCACTGGCCGCGGCGGCTCTGATCGTCGGCGGCGCATTGTCCCGCCGACCCCAAGTGCGAATCTGCCTCGCCCACGGCGGAGGCGCGCTGCCCGCACTGATCGGCCGACTCGATAAGGGGGCGATCATGGCCGGCACCACCGCCGACTCCCCCGACTTGCCGAGCCGCCTGGCCGCCCAGTTCTGGTGCGACTCATTGACATACGGCCGGCGCCCGTTCGACGCAGCACTCGAACTCTTCGGGAGCGATCATGTCGTTTTCGGCTCCGACTACCCCTTCCCGGCGATGCCCGAGCCCATCGACGACATCGTGACCGACCTGCCCGCTGATCTGCGCCGCAGGATCTGCCGCATCAATCTGGAGGAACACTGTGGCGCACTTCCTTGGTCTGGGCCTGACGCACTATCCGCTGCTGGCAGGCACCGACGAACACATGGCGGACCTGTTGCGCTGGACACTGGCTGATCCCGACATTCCCGCTGAGGTCAAGGACCCTGCCAACTGGTCGGCGCCGATGCGCGCCGAATGGGGTGCCGACGGTGGTGTGGCATCAGCGGCACATCATCGAAAGCTACTGGTGGAGAACCTGTCTCGCTGCCGTGACACCCTCGACGAGTTCGCTCCCGACGTCGTGGTGGTGTGGGGCGACGACCAGTACGAGAACTTCCGGGAAGAGGTCGTCCCGCCGTTCTGCGTGCTCGCGTATGGCGACGTCGACGTCAACCCCTTTGAGGTGATGACCCGCCGTGGCAGCCCGAACGTCTGGGGCCTTCCAGACGACACCACCATCACTCTTCACTGCGACGCCGAGGGCGCTCGCCGGCTCGCCAGCGAACTGATCGGCCGGGGATTCGACATGGCCTATTCCTACCAAAAGCGCGGCGCCGCACCGTTTCCACACGCGATTGTCAATACCCAGCTGTTCCTGGACTACCCGAACGCCGGGTCGGCCTTCGAGTATCGGCTCATTCCCATCACGGTCAACTGCTACGGGCAGCATGCGATCGCCCGCCGGGGTGGCCTGGCGCGATTCGCGGCGATCGCCGGCGAACGGCTCGATCCCTCCGGGCCCACGCCCGCGCGCTGCTTTGCGCTGGGCCGCGCGGTCGCGCAGTCGTTCCGCGACACCGACCTGCGCGTGGCACTGGTGGCGTCCTCTAGTTGGTCGCACGCGTTCCTCACCGACAAGACCTGGCACATCACACCGGACACCGACGCCGACCGCCGGCTGTATCAGCTGTTCGTGGACCACGACTACACGACGTGGCAGGCCAGCGCCAGCCGCGAGATCGTCGATTCAGGCCAGCACGAAATGCTCAATTGGTTCTGCCTCACCGGCGCGGTCGGCGAACTCGGCCTGGACCTCGAGTGGTCAGAACTCGTCACCACCGATGTCTTCAACTCCAACAAATGTTTTGCCGTGTTTACGGAAGGGAGCGAACGATGACGACGTCCACCGTGACAGCACACATGCCGGTCGTCGACGACGACCTTGCGGCTCAACGGTTCCGGGTGCACCGCTCGGCGATGACCTCACCGCGCATCCACGCGGCCGAGATCGAGCGGATCTTCGCCAAGTCGTGGCTGTATGTCGGCCACGAATCGGAGATCCCCGATCCTGGCGACTTCGTCCGGCGACCGGTCGGCGGGCGACCGGTCTTCATGGTCCGCGGGGTGCAAACCGGCAACGTCAACGTGTTCCACAACACCTGCACCCACCGCGGAGCGCTGGTGTGCCGGCAGGACTCCGGCAATTCCAAAGTGTTCCAATGCTTTTACCACGCGTGGACCTTCGACTCGGAAGGACAACTCAAGGGTGTGCCGGACCGCGACGCCTACGCCGGTGGCGTGAACTTCGATGAGTTGGGGCTTAAGCGGGTGGAGCGCGTGGAGTCCTACCGCGGCTTCGTGTTCGCCAGCTTCGACCCCGACATAGTCGACCTGCCCACTTATCTCGCCGATGCCAAGGACTACATCGATCTCGTCATCGACGGGTGCGGCGGGTCGGTGGAGATAGTCCGCGGCACCAACCAGTACAGCTTCGCGGCGAACTGGAAGCTGTTGGTGGAGAACAGCATCGACGGATACCATGCGGAGTCCACGCACGACACCTACTTCAAGTACCTAGTGTCGATCGGCACCGACCTGCGCGGCGGCGTGAGCGGTCGAGCCGTCGATCTCGGCAACGGTCACGCCGTGATCGAGTACTCCTCTCCGTGGGGACGTCCAGTCGCCAAATGGGAGCCGCTGTTCGGTGAGGACGCACGCACCGAAATCGACCGGCTGCGGGGGGATCTGGATGCCCGCCACGGCGAGCAGAGAGCGCACACCATGGCCGAAGTGAACCGCAACATGCTGATCTATCCGAACCTGATCATCAACGACATCATGGCCGTGACCGTGCGCACGTTCTATCCGCCCGCGCCCGACACCGTCGACGTCACCGCCTGGGAACTGGCACCCGCCAACGAGCTGCCAGCCCTGCGCCAGCGGCGGCTCGACAGCTTCCTGACGTTCCTTGGCCCGGGCGGCTTCGCCACCCCCGACGACGTGGAGGCGTTGGAGTCGTGTCAACAGGGCTTTGCCAGCGGCGGAGTCGTGTGGAACGACATCTCCCGCGGCATGGGCCGCTCTCCCAAGGCCAACGACGAGGAACAGATGCGCGCGTTCTGGCGGCGCTGGCAGCAGCAGATGGGCGCCGCGGCGGACCGATCGGGTGTCCAATGACCACGGCGGCCTCACAGCAGGCCACTGCAATTAGGCAGCATGTCGAGGACTTCCTCTACGCAGAGGCCGCATTGCTGGACGCGTGGCGACTCGACGACTGGTTGCAGCTGTTCGACGAGGACGCCAAGTACGAGGTGCCCTGCAACGACGCGCCTGACGGCGACCCGGCCCGGGACCTGATGCTCATCGACGACAACTACACGCGCCTGAGTGCCAGGGTCGCCCGCCTCAACAGCCGACATGCCCATCGTGAGTTCCCGCATTCCCGGACCAATCATCAGGTGTTCAACGTGCGAGTGGATCTGTTGGGCAGCGACGTATCGGTGACCGCCTCGTTCACGGTGTGGCGGTTCCGGGCGGGACGGTCGAGTTGCTACGTCGGCCGGTACCGCTACCGGCTGCGGCAAAGCGATGGCGGTTTCCGGATCGCCTCCAAGAGGGCGGAATTGGACATGACCGACCTACATTCGGTCGCCGAGGTGGCGATCATCCTATGAGCGGCGCACTCAGCGGTCGGACCGTGCTGGTGACCGGTGCCGGCTCGGGTATCGGCCTGAGTATCACCACGCGGCTCATTGCCGACGGCGCTGCGGTGTTCGCAGCGACCCGCACCAAGGGAGACCTGGAACGCGTATACGAGCATGCCGCGATCGCGGGCGGTTTCGTCGGCGAACTCGACGAGCCGGGCGTGTCCGACCAACTTGTGGCGGAGGCAATCGAGACGCTCGGCCACGTCGATGTTCTGATCAACAACGCCGGCGGCGGCGTGATCCGGCCGACGCTGGAGCACGATGAGGAGTCGCTGAGAGCCACTGTCGACAACAACCTGTGGACCACGATTTACTGCGTGCGAGCGGCCCTGCCGCACATGGTGTCTCGATGCCACGGCCGCATCATCAACATCGGCGCCGACTCCGTACGTACCGGGCTAGTCGATCACGCGATGTACAACGCCGCAAAAGGGGGTGTGCACGCGATGGTCACCGGATTGGCGCGCGAGTTCGCCGACGCTGGTATCACCGCGAACACTGTGGCGCCGTGCTACGTGCGCACTCCCGAACTGGCGGCGCTGTTCGAATCGGGACAAGCACCTCCACGTCTGCTGCACGTGCTCGAGGAGGCAACAGCCATCGTGCCGACCGGACGCCCAGGCGATCCTTCTGAGATCGCGGCGGTGGTCGCCTTTCTCGCCCGCGAGGAGAGCCGATTCCTCACCGGGCAAACGATCTACGTCAATGGTGGCAGCAGCATGGGCTGATCGCAGCCACCTCGGATCTTGGCACGGCAACCCGCGGAACCTCTTTGAGGCGGCCGGCTGTCGCCGTTATCCGCTGTTGCGAAGGGTAGGCGCGTAGAGGGTGTTCCACACGATGCCAGCGTAGGCATCTGCCAACCGCTGCTGGCTCGATTCCGACTCTGCACGCACCATCCGGTGCAGGCCGCGTTCGGCCATCCATTGCAGCCAATACGCCGTCTCTGCGGCGGGCAACGACGGGTCGATGAACCCGCCGGCCTGTCCGTTTTCGATGTGGCCCCGTAGCCCGTCGATGTAGCGGCGCATCGCGTCGTCGACCGCCTCGCGCACGCCGTGGTCGCTGCCGATCGCTTCGTGCGTAGCGGCCATCAGCTCGGGGTGCGCACGGTAGGCGTCCATGATCCGTTCCAGAGCGGCGCGCAATTCCTCCTTGGTTGCTGTGCCGTCCAGCGACCACCATGCCTGCGCCGCGTCGAGGATGACCTGGGTGAACTCTTCGTACCAGGTGCGCAGCAGGTTGGTCTTGTCGACGAAGTAGGCGTAGAACGTCGAGCGCGAGATCCCTGCCTCTGCAACCACACTGGCGACGCCGATGTCCGCGTACGTCGCTCCTGACCGCAGATGCTGTTCCACGATCGACAACACCTGCGCGCGCAGCTCGTCCCGGCGCGCCTGGCCATGCTTGGCGGTGTCCGCGGTCGTCATGCCCTCACGCTACGGTCCATTCAGAAGGACGTGCGCTTGCGGGCGAGGATGTCCTTGGCGATCACTCGTTTCTGGATTTCGGCAGTCCCGTCGGCGACGAGGTAGGCCATGACATCGCGGAAACGTTGTTGCAGGGGGAACGCGGTGGCGTAGCCGAGGTTTCCGTGGATTCTCATCGCCGCTTCGATCGCGTCTTTGGCGATCGTGGGTGGCCACCACTTGCTCATCGAGGCGAGTGAGGTGTGGGGCTTGCCCTGTTCCCGTAGCCACAGCGCGCGGTAACACAGCCAGCGGGCGGCTTCGAGGTAGGTCGCGTGCTCGGCGAGGGAGAAGGAGACCCCTTGGTTGTCGCCGATGGGTTTACCAAACGCGTGCCGCTGTGTGGCGTAGACGGCGGCTTCGTCAAGACTGGCCTGAGCGGCTCCGAGGCACAGCAAGCCGAGGGCGGCGCGGCTGAAGTCAAAATGGCTCATCACCGCGCGGAATCCACGGCCGGGTTCGCCGATTAGATGCGAGGTCGGGACGAACACGTCGTCGAGGTGGATCGACCCCCACCCCAGTGGCAGGCAGCCCATGCCGGGCATGTGGTGCACGGTGACCTTGTCCCCGTCGAGGGGCACCAGGTAGCAGCTGACTCCCCTCGCGCCGGTGGTGCCGGGCTCGCGTGCGTAGACCAGCGCGGCGGAGGAATGCATGGCCCAGGAGATCGCGGTCTTCTCGCCGGTCAGCCTCCATCCGTCCTTGACTGGTCGCGCAATGGTGGTCAGTCCCCCGGCGTCGGAGCCCGAGCCCGGCTCGGTCAGGGCGATTGCGACGTTCTCCCGGCCTTCGATCATCGCCGGCAGATAGCGCTGTTGGACTTCTTCGGTCCCGTGCAACAGCTGCGAGCCGATCAGTCCGACCTGGACGGGCGCGGATGCGACGTTCACGTCTCCGTAGGCGAGGGTCTCGGTGGCAAGCCCGAGCGTCACCGGATCCTCGGCCCCGGTGCCGCCGAACTCCTCCGGCAGCCCGATACCCAGCACGCCGAGCTCACCGAGCTGGCGCAGGACGTCGAACGGGAACTCGGTGGACGAGGCGCGGTCACGGTAGCCGGGAAGCAGGACCTTGCGGGAGAAGTCGGCAAGGGTCTTCTGAAATGCCGTCTGATCAGGAGTGAACTCGAACGAAATCACCTTTGGTGCCTCTCTACAGTGCGGTCGACTTGGAGGTTACACGCATATCTGGATCTATATCCAGACTCATGTCCTGACCTATGTGTCACAGGGGCTTGACTACTTCGGTCTGACCATTTTAATGTTTTAGTCATGACCGCTCCGGACACGTTCACATGCCGTTCCCCGGACGGCACTCAACTCGTGGGCTATCGCTGGGCCGTCGACGAGGGCCAGAGCATCGCGGGCGCCGTCGTTCTGGTGCACGGGATGGGCGAGCACCTCCGCCGATACGACCATGTCGCCGACGCGCTCGCCTCCCAGGGTTTTGTGGTGTACGGACATGACCACCGAGGGCACGGCGCCTCCTTGGCCGCCACCGACGAACCCGGGCAGCTCGGGCCCAATGGGTGGTCGGCACTGGTCGACGACCTGAATCTGGTGATCGCCCGAGCGAAATCAGATCATCCTGGCCTGCCCGTCGTGATGGTCGCCCATAGCATGGGTTCGTTTGCGACTCAACAATTTCTGCTCGATCACGGCACCGACGTCGACGCGGTCGCCCTCACCGGAACCGCGGCTCTCGACCTTCTCGAACCGGCGTTGGACCTGTCGAGCGATCTGGACCTGTCCGCCTTCAACGCCGCGTTCCAGCCCGCGCGGACGGATTTCGACTGGCTCTCCCGCGACGAGTCGGTCGTCGACGCGTATCTCGCTGATCCATTGTGCGGATTCGGAATCGACGCCACATCGGCGAAAGAGATGTTCGCCGGCGCCCGCCGTCTCGCCGACCCCGCCGAGGTGGCCCGCATGCCCCACTACCTACCTCTGTACGTTGCCGTCGGATCGAAGGATCCCGTCAACGCCGAGCTCACGTTGATGTGGGCGCTGGTGGACCGCTACCGCGCAGCGGGTCTAGACGATGTCACCGTCCGCGTCTATGACGACGGCCGGCATGAGATCCTCAACGAGATCAATCGGGCAGAGGTGATCGACGACCTTCTGGAGTGGTTACAACGGGTTTCGGCGCTTCCGGCCGTGCACGACGCGTAGAGGACGAATTAATGACCGACGACACTCGGGCCGATCTGCCCGCACCCAAGGACCTCAACGCATCCTCTGCGTTGATTGTCGGCGGCACCGCCGGCATCGGTCTTGCCTCGGCCCGCGCGCTCGCCGCCGCCGGCGTACCGCGGATCGTGGTCGTCGGCCGCAACGCCGAACGCGGCCAACTGGCCGCGAAATCGATCGCCGAGCTCGGTGCGTCCGCGCACTTCGTCGCAGGTGACGCCGCCGATCCCGCCGCCGCGACCGCTGTCGCGGAAGAGGCGGATCAGATTTTGTCGGGTGTCGACATCCTGATGTGCACCACCGCTGCCGACGTCCGGCCCGAGCTGTTCATCAACATCCCGACAACCGACATCGGTCGCAGCCTCACCCAACTGGCGCTGCCGTCGATGCACATGGCCAGCGCCGTTCTGCCCGGCATGCGCAGCCGCCAAGGCGGTGCCATCGTGAACGTAGCATCCGACGCGGCCAAGACCGCCACGCCGGGCGAAGCGGTCATCGGCGCGGCCAAGGCCGCGATTGTGATGTTCACCCGGACGATCGCGATGGAGGAGAAGCGCTACGGCATCCGCGCCAACGCGCTCACGCCTTCACTGGTCCACGGGACGGCCTCGACCGAACGCATCACAGCCGACGGGTTCAGCGGCAAACTCTTCGCCCGAGCGGCCCAACAAGCTCACCTCGGCGTGCCGACAGCCGACGACATCGCTGCGCTCACAGTGTTCCTGTGCAGCCCGGCGGCCGCCCGGCTGACCGGGCAGGCAATCAGTGTCAACGGCGGCATCTCCGCAGCATAAAGACGTCGACGAGACGCACAAGCGCGAAAGAGCTTGTCGCTCACAGTCACCCGCTGTATCACCGAGACCCGGTTCTGGCCTCCATGTAGAGCGCGATCGCCTCGGACCGATTGATCGCGCCGATCTTGCGAAGGATCCTCTTCACGTGTGTCTTGACCGTCTCGACGGTGATGACGAGTTCGTCGGCGATCGCGGCGTTGGAGGCCCCCAGAACGAGCCTTTCGAACACCTGGCGTTCGCGGTCCGATAGCGTGGCCGCCAATGCCGAATCAGGCGCGATGGTCGGGGGCTCAGTGCGGTTGTCGTTTTCGACATCGAGGCTGATGGCTGCGGCGGCAATGCGGTCTGCTTCCTCGGTCAGCCGCGCCGCAGCGCGGGCGATCGAGGTCCGCTGTTGCTGTACCCGTTCGGTATTCAGCATGCGCTCGTGAAGCAGCGAATAGGCAGAGGCGAACGTATCCAGCACATCGATGTCACGGGCGGACACGCTGCCATCGCCGCGGCGGCAGACATGAAGAAGCGCGACCACCCGCGATTCGACGATGACCGGGGCGACGAGATACTGCGAGGAACCGAGCAATTCCCGGTAGCCGGAGGTCGCGGGCACGTCGGACTCATTCGTGCGGACGGTGTCGCGCAAGCGAATACAGTCGCGCTCGGCCACGCATCCACGACGCCGGATCACAGTGGGGCCGCCGTTGCGTTGGTCGGTTTCTTCGACGACGAATCCGTCTTCTTCGACGAACGACAGCAACGCCTTGTCGAAACCGAGCGCACAGAGTTCAGTGCAGGCTTGGCGGCCAAGCCCCTGCAGCGATCCGGCCTTCTTCATCCGACGGATGCCATTGGTCAGTGACCGCACCACATCACCGCGGTTACCATCTCTCATCACGCGCGCTTCGACCTGCGCCTGCAGGAACACAATCAGCTGGCTCGTACCGATCGGTGATGCGGTGCCGTCTCCCATGCCGCGCTCGCCCGTCAACGCTCGACCGGTGGTGGCGGCCGAGATGGTGATGGCCTCGTCGAGGGTCGTCGCGTCACCTCTCCGGGAGATGCCGAAAGCGCTGCACAGCTGTCCGTCAAGTTCATTGAGCCGAACCACCATTGCGCAGGTGTTCATCGCGCGCCTCCCGCATCAGCAGTGGCGATGCCGGCATAGACGGCGACCGCGGCTGCCCGACTGGACGTTTTGAGCTTCCTGGCGATGTGTTTGAGATGGGACTTCACCGTCCCTTCTGAGATCACCAGGCACCGGGCAATCTGGCCGTTGGTGGCCCCGGTCGCCACGTACGACATGATCTCCCGTTCGCGGGCGGTCAGCGCGGGCACGACGGGTTGTTCGCGGCGGTGGTAAGCATCATGTCGTTGTCCCGATATGGCGCCTGACAACGACCAGAAGGTCGTTCGGGCTGAGCCCCTCAGCAGCTCCTCGACGTTGGCGCACAGATTTTCGACTTCGTCGCGTTGTTGGGCTGCCTTCTTTTCGAGCACCGCGCTCTCGAACGCCACGGCCAGACACTCGGCGAAGGCTTCCAATTGATCGAGATGGTCAAGCGTCACCGTGCCGTCGGGTTCGGGGCGGTCGGCGTGCAGCATTCCGATTGCGCGGCCCTGGACGGTGATCGGGGCGGCGACATAGCCACAGCAGCCGGAGACATCGACGATCCCCTTGAACGTGCGTTTGTCTTCCCTCGGCGACGGGACGAAGGCTCCGCACCGCTTGCGGATCAGTTCCGTCTCCAGCGGAGCGTCGGCCAGTTGGATGTGGGCTCCCGCTACGTACTCGCGGAACGGTCGAGAGTAGGGATCGGCCCCCTCGTCCTCGATATGCAGGTGCTGAGGCAGCCACACGGAACCACGCACGGTTGAGATCATCGTCCGCGCGAAACCAAACTCACGGCTCAGCACCACCGGAGCGGCATGGATCATCTCGCGCGGCGACAGGCCGCGCAGATCCCCCAGGGCGTCGCGGATCTCCGACAGGCATCTCGCCCGCCGCGAGAGATCGCGATCGAGCAGTTCGCACTGCACACCCAGAATCGAAATCAACAGCTCGGCAGTTGTCGCCGAATCATCAGTCGGCTCGGGTGACAGGGCAATCCGCTGCTCGAGGCGTTGCCTCATTCCGTCCAACCGGCACCCCAACGTCGTCTGCGGCAGGTCGGGAAGCCGCAAGCCGAGATGGTCGGCGGCGGCGGCAACGGCTGCCTCGGCACGCTCAACCACCGTCGAAGCCTGCGTACTGGAAGCGATGGACATCAGCGAGACCATCACCGCACCTCCCGCGTATCATCTTCGGTAAACCAATCTTATCGGTCATACCATTGGACCAAAAGTATAGCGTGGTGTAGCAGAGGTCACAATGGAAAGAACAAATCGTCACGCCCACGTCAATTTTGTGGAGAGCGACGCGCTCGCGGGCGGACGAGCCGGTCGAGCCGCATCCTTGCCGTTCTTGTGCACCACGCCGCGCAATGGTCTAATGGTCAGGCCATATGGGAGGTCATGTTGCACGCTGTGGTCATACACGAGTTCGGCAGTCCTGCGGTCTTGTGCCCGGGGGAATTCCCCGACCCCGCCGCACGGCCTGGATGGGTGACCGTGGCGTTGCGCGCCAGCGCGCTGAACTGGCATGACGTCCTGGTGCGCCAGGGCAGCTACGGGTCGCCGCTTCCGCACATCATCGGCGCCGACGGCGCGGGTGTGCGCACCGACACGGGCGAGGAAGTGGTGGTGCTGCCATCGCTGAACTGGGGCGGCCGCGATGACGCGCCGAGCACCGACTGGGAGATTCTGGGTGACCATACCCCCGGCACCTACGCCGAGCTGGTCAGCGTGCCTGCCGACTGCCTGGCCGCCAAGCCCCCCGGCATGAGCTGGGCCGAAGCTGCCGCGTTGCCGCTGGTCGGAGTGACGACCTACCGAGCACTGTTTGTCCGCGGACGGCTACGCGCCGGGGAGTCGATGCTGGTGATCGGTGCCGGCGGCGGGATCGCCACCATGGCCGTCTCCCTCGCTGTCGCTGCCGGCGCGGGAATCACGGTGACCTCCTCCTCAGCCGACACCATCGAGCGCGCGGTCTCCGCGGGTGCCCGGGAAGGCGTGCTGCACACCGAACCGGACTGGCCGGAGCACGCCCGCGCCCAGTCGCCGAACACTGCCGGGTTCGATCTGGTTCTCGACCCGGTCGGCCGCTGGAGCGAGTCGATTCGGGCGCTGCGGCCCGGCGGCCGGCTCGTCGTACTCGGCGCCAACGCCGCGGAAACCGCACAGATCGACATCCGCGGCTTCTATTTCGGTCAGTTCGATCTGCTCGGAACGACGATGGGCAGCAACAGGGACTTCGCAGGCCTGCTCAACATGATCGATAGCTGCTCGGTGCGCGCTCCGGTGATCGACCGCGAGTTCCCGCTGGACGGAGCCGCCGAAGCGCACGAACACCTCGAGCGCGGACACACGTTCGGCAAATGCGTGCTGACGCACGTCTAGCACGAAGGAGGCGCACGATGACCGAAGCCCCCGAACTGGTCACCTACCGGCTCGAAACCGCCGATCCGGCGACCGACGGCCTGGCAGCGTATCTGACCCTGAACGATCCCGCGCGGCGAAATGCGTTGTCCGACGCACTGCTGGATCAACTCGACGAACTGCTGCGGCGGGCGGCATCCGAGTCGCGGGTCAGGGTCATCGTGCTGACATCGTCACACCCGGGGGTCTTCTCCTCGGGAGGCAACCTCGACGCGTTCGCCGACAAGCGCCCGACGATCACCAAGTACGCGGGCCTATCGCGGTTCCCCACCCTGTATCGCACGCTCACCGGGATCGACAAGCCCGTCGTCTGCGCGGCGAACGGCGACGTGCTGGCCGGCGCGCTGGGCATCGCATTGGCCTGTGACCTCGTGATCGCCAAGGAGTCGATCCGGCTCGGCTGCCCGGAGATCAACGTCGGCGCCTTTCCGTTCATGATCTCGGCGCTGATCTTCCGTGCCACCGGACGGCTGGTCGCCAACGAGCTCATGATGACCGGACGGCTGCTCACCGCCACGGAGGCCGCGGCCGCCGGGTTGGTCAACAACGTGGTGCCCGACGCCGACTTCGACGACACCGTGCGCCAGTGGGTCGCCGACATCGCTGGAAAATCGCCGTTGTTGCTGCGCATGGGAAAGCGGGCGCTGGCGGCGACCCGAGATCTGCCGCTCGATTCGGCGCTCGACTACCTGCAAGCCCAGCTCGCCCTGGCCTTCACCACCGACGATCTCGCAGAAGGAGTGCTGGCGTTCAAGGAAAAGCGCTCCCCGCGATGGCGCAACTCATGAGCCGCCATCAATCAGTCTGACAGTCTGAGGAGTCCTTGCCGTTTCGGTCTGACCATTCTATGATTCGTATGATTGTGGCCTCCAGGATGCTTCCTCGGAGGGCGGATCCCGACAACCGAGGAATAGCGCGATGAAGCCGAGCCCCTACACCGACCGCTACAGCCCACAGGAAATCGACCACTTTTACGGTGCCGGGCTGTGGTCCACCGACACGTTCCACGACCTGCTGATGCGGCGCGTCCAAGAGAACCCCGACAAGGTGTTCGCGACGGACGGAACGCGATCGCTGACGTTCCGGCAACTCCTCGACGCCGGCCGGCGGCTGGCCGTCGGTCTGCACCGGCATGGCTTGCGACGCGGCGACACCGCCGCCGTGCAATTGCCCAACTGGGTCGAGTTCATCCAGGTCCTGGCCGCGTTGTCGAGACTGGGCGTCATCATGGTGCCGATCATGCCGATCTACCGGCGCGAAGACGTCAGCTATGTGATGTCAAACGCGGGGGTGCGGACCGTGTTCACACCGGCGAACTTCAGCAAGTTCGACTACCTCGACATGTATCTCGGGTTACGACAAGAGCATCCGGACCTGACGATCGTCGTCGCCCGCCCCGACAGCGCCGCCGAAGACGTCATCTGCTCCGAAGGCGGCGTGTTCTCGTTGCAGGCGCTCGAGGCCGACACCGACGACGACAGCGCGCGACCCGAACTCGACGACCCACCCGGACCCGATGAACCGTTCGTCATCGTCTACACCTCAGGAACCACATCGCGGCCGAAGGGGTGCGTGCACACGTTCAACACGTACTGTTCAGGCTCGCGTGCGCTGGTCGGGCCGTTCGGCTACACCGACGCCGATGTGCAGTTCGGCCCCTCCCCCATCGCGCACACCACCGGGCTGGTGACCAGTGTGTTACTGCCCCTGCTGACCGGCGCATCGACACACGTCATGGCCAAGTGGGATCCGGCCCGGGGTATCGACGAGATTCAGCGCTTCGGCTGCACGGCGGCCGTGACGGCGCCGACGTTCCTGCACGGGCTGTTATCCGAATACGACGCCGAGCGCCATGACCTGTCCAGGTTGCGGTTGTGGACGTGCGCGGGCGCACCGATCCCCGCCGCGGTCGTGCAACGGGCCGGCGCAACGCTTCCCAACATCAAAGTGCTCAGCCTCTATGGGCGCAGCGAAAACCTGGTCACCACCACATGTTCGACCACGGGCGACGTGTCACGGGCCCTGACTTCCGACGGCACCGCGATGCCGGGCGCGGAGGTCAAAATCGTCGATCTCGACGGCAACGAGGTGCCTCGCGGCACCGAGGGCGACATCGCCTACCGCGGGCCGGCCCACATGATCGAATATCTCGCCAACCCGGAGGAAACCGCGGCCCTGTTTACCAAGGACGGCTTTTCCAAGTCCGGCGATCTGGGGGTGATGACCGAGGACGGATACGTGCGGGTCACGGGCCGGACCAAAGACATCGTCATTCGCGGCGGGATGAACATCAGCGTCCGGGAGATCGAGGAGCATCTCGCCCACCATCCGGCGTTGCAGGCGTTCTCGGTCGTCGGTATGCCCGACGAGCGGCTCGGTGAGCGAGTGTGCTGCTTTGTGGTCGCCGCCGCGGGACGCGACGCTCCGACGGTCGAAGATCTGCGCAAGTTCTTGCTCGAGCAAGGCATGCCGATCCAGAAGACGCCCGAGCGCGTCGTCGCCGTCGACGCTCTGCCGATGACAGCAACCGGCAAGGTCGTCAAACACGAACTGCGCAAGGACATCGAACGACGTCTCGACGAGGAAGCCGCGCAGGCCAAGCAAGTTGCGGGCGCCACCTGATGGAGCTGAAAGACAGTCCCGCCGAAGCGGAATTCCGCGCAAAGGCGCGTGGGTGGCTGCGGGAGACGTTGCCGAAGCTCGGCGGACCAGAACCTGTGCGCCTCGAGGACAAACTCGACTACTTCCACACCTGGCAGCGGCTGCTCTACGACGCGGGGTATGCCGGGCTGTCCTGGCCAAAGCAATACGGCGGCGGCGGCGCGGACGCGAAACTGCGCGCGGTTTTCAACGAGGAACTCGACCGGGCCGGTGCCCCCGAGCGGCTCAACATCATCGGCGAGGACTTTGCCGGGCCCACGATCATCGAGTTCGGCACGCCCGAGCAACAGCAGCGCTACCTCCGACCCATCCTCACCGGCGACGAAATCTGGTGCCAGCTCTTCTCCGAACCAGAGGCGGGTTCGGATCTCGCCTCGCTGCGCACCTCTGCAAACAGGGTGGACGGCGGGTGGCGCATCCAGGGCCAGAAGATCTGGACCAGCCGCGCCACGCTGGCGGCGCACGCGATCCTGCTCGCGCGCACCGGTGGCGGACCGCGGCACAAGGGGATCACCTACTTCCTGCTCGCCATGGACAGCCCGGGTATCGAGGTCCGGCCGCTGGCACACATGCTGGGCGAAGCCGAATTCAATGAGGTGTTTCTCGACGGGGTGTTCATCCCTGACGAGTGCGTCCTCGGAGATGTGGACGGGGGCTGGCGGGTCGCGATGGGCACTCTGGCGTTCGAGCGCGTCGCCATCGCTACGGGCCGGGTCAACACGACCGGAGCGGTCAACGACCTGATCTGCGAGATCGCCGAACGCACCAGCGACGACGGCACGCCGTTGGGCGCCGACCCCCTTGTGCGGCAACGGATTGCGGACCTGTACGGACGCGCGTTGGTGCACTACCTGATCGGCCAGAGGGTCATCACCGGGGCCGCCGGCGACGGGCCACCGGGCCCGGTCACCTCGATCGGGAAGCTGTTCTTCTGTCCCCTCGTGGAGGACATCGCCGATTTCGGGCTGGAGCTCGACGAGATGGGAGGACAGTTCGCACTCGCCGAGAAGGGCGCGGCTGATTCTGCCGAACAGCAGCGGTGGCTGCGCCTGGCGTATCAGGCACGCGGCACGGCAATCGCCGGCGGGTCGACGTTCATCCAACGCAACATCGTCGCCGAGCGCATCCTCGGCATGCCTAAAGAATGAGATCCCGAGGATGAT
>Ga0209006_10002817_pt1 | contig 15793 bp, 19 predicted proteins | sample JacPin_JW_Ref_O2_FD_188567 | JGI IMG/M metagenome (GOLD analysis project Ga0209006, IMG submission 188567) | Forest soil microbial communities from Algoma, Ontario, Canada - Jack Pine, Ontario site 1_JW_Ref_O2 (SPAdes) (version 2) | ecosystem: Environmental > Terrestrial > Soil > Boreal... | reverse complement strand
TGGCACATCGCTTATGTAAATGACGCGATTTGAGCGGCGGAGGTTGCAAGATGAGGCGTTTCAGGCACACGGAAGCAATATGCAGGCCATCGCCATGTGATCGATTGTGCTTTTGCTTTTGTCAGCTCAATCCTCCCAGGAGCCATTATCATCAATGTTCATCGCTATCCGACGAAATTGAGGATCCTTGGAAATATCATGTCATTTTATCTCCAGTGTAACATCTCGCTGCAGGACTGCAACGCGCTCTACCCGAGGGCTACCTCTCAGCAGGCTTACTTCACAAATACCAGTTGTGTGCAGGACCCTCGCCTATCGGGAAACATCGGGCGATGTGGATGGGCTGGAGCACCATGTTATGTGAATGGAACCGTTAGTAACTGTGCCTGGCGTGAGCTACACCCTTCATCTGTACTCCACATACCTCTCATCCTCTCCTTTCCAGCCTACGCCGAGGTTTGCGAAAGTGGCGTTTGCATTGGGTAAGTCACCTTTTTTTCTTTGCCAGACTGTGTTCTAAAGCGATCTGTTATTACAGTGGTGTCGGAGAACCTTGCATCCCGTTCGACGTTAACTATCAGTGCAATGGTACCCTACCCCTTCTGCTTCTTCTGGGTTTGAATAACTGGTTTGAATTTACCAGCTCCGGTATACTGTAATGTGACTGTTGGTCTTGGTTATGGTGCTATTTGTGGAGGGGAAGGCGCTACTGTAAATACTGAGGATGCATCAAAAGGGTTGAACTTCGGACTTGACTATTGTCTCAGTGGTCAGTCTGTGTGATATTTCGGCCGACCCTTGCGATATTCATTGCTTCACTTTTGCAGGTGTTGCAGATCAACTCAACACATCGTACTGGACGTGTTCAGCAGGGAACGATGGCCTACCCATCCTACCGACCTCGATATCATCGTCGTCGCCAGGATCACCATCGTCATTAACCACCTTGAAATCGAACAATTCTTCAAAATCGAAATTGATTGGACCTATAGTCGGGGGTGTGGTTGGTGGCTTAATGTTATTTCTCCTCTTGGTATTCTGCTGGCGACGCCAGCAAAAACAGCCCCGCGTTGATCCTTGGAGCGAGAATCAAGAGCCAGTATCCCTGCTACACAGACGCGGATTGTCCAACCAGAGCCAAGCCACTACTCGTACCACGACAACCTCCCGATCCCATGTAACACCATACTACGAGTCACCGTCCGAGATGCGTTCCGCAGGGATCAATCCTCGCCGCGAATTTGGCCATATCCAGAAACGCGTCCCTGCCCCTGCGGATCCCCCAGCGGCAGAGAGCTTGGTCGTTCTCGCACCGGATTCTAGTACCACTTCATCGCATCCGATGGTCAAAGCGACAGTACGATCTGCCCCTCACATGGAACCTTCCGCCTCAACCTCCAGTCCAGAATCTGTTTCGCAAGAGCTACCCTCAATCGTGGCACTTCCAATGCCTTCTGCGGTTACATTTGTAACATCCCCCACTCGAGCACACACTAGGCAGAAATCGCAAAATACCTCCAGCTCTTCTCTTCATCATGTACGACTCTATTCTCTCCCTGATACTCCACCTGTCTCCACAGAAGGCGTCGAACAAAGATTGCTTGAACTCCGGGATGAGGCGGAGCGAGGACTTGCAGAGATCCGTGCCCAGCGAACTGGCGACGACGAAATAATGCCACCTCCATATCACCTTCCTTAAGTGACGTGTTTTAGATTACTGCCCATCGCTAGCTAACGTTCGAGTTCATGTTCGTCAGATGTCTTGCTATTTCGTTGGCTGGTTGCAGGGTGTACACCTTATCTTTTCTTTTTCGGAGTGCACACTGCACAAAGCAGCGAAGTAGTCTTATCGAAGTTTCATTATGACCTATGTTCTGTATGTTTTGACATTAATGATTTTCATCTAGGTAGCTTCGGTACCACCTTGTTGTATGATATCCCACTTGAATGTACCTGACTGTTTGAACCGCAGTGAGCTGTAAAAACAATTGCAATTGTGCACCTCCAGATTGAGTGAGGGTTTCAAGCTTCAAGCTTCAAGTCCAGAGGACGGAAAGCTGCAAGATGGCAAGGTTCAGCCGCCAAATCAGTGGCATGGGGTCAAATAGTACAGCTTATCATAGCTACTAAAAGAGTATTTCATGATTAAATGGTTTTACAGTATCGACAATTGTTTATGATTCTAAGTCATGGAGAACCGTATAACCTGCCTGACGAAGATGCTCAACAGATTCACGACAATTAGTGTACACCTTATCAACCAACACCTGATGGCAACGGCATACGCCCATCGGGTGATATTGTGTGGACCAAGGGCAAGGAGTCGGATACAAAAGGAAGTCGTTTTGCCGAGATGGGTGTGCATGGACCGGGTGAAAAATTACCGTGAGAGGCTCAACGAATAGCTCACCCTGGGTGGTCTTATCAAAATGAGTTTAGAAAGGATGAGTGACGAGCTTACCACAACTTTGGCAGTTACCCATGTGTCACACCGCTCGTCTATTGGTGCCAATACAGTTTGCTGGAAGATAATTCATATATTAGGATAAGAAAACACGGAGGAGGAGAAACGCACGAATAATTTCAGGCGCTCGATGGCCTCCCGAGGCGGGAGAATCGGACGAGAACCTGTGCGATCCCATAGTCCTCCATTGAATGCTGCAAGGTTGTACAACTCGGGCATAATTTTATGGGACCTTCCGGTGAGCTGAACTTGGTAGCATGGAATGGAATAGTTGACCTACGAACGATGAGTATGTCAGATAACAAAAAAAGCAACGGGGACGAGAGGAAAAGACACGAGGACATAAACAACGTACAAAAGCCATTTGAACCCATTTTCGAATGATCGTGGCTTCTTGCCATCGATCCCATACCTTATCCTCGACATTAAGGACTCTCGCGTCAACTCGCTGGCCAATCTGTAAGGAAAAGACATGAGCATCATCTGTCATCTTGCTGAGCAAAACATTTCTGACCCGAAGGTTGGCATACAAGGAGAAGTCGATTGGCCGCCTTTCGTTATTGTTGATATGTGGTGCATTCAGCAAGGGTGGCACCGTCTGCGAATGGTTAGGAAGTTGTTGGCCTTCATTTTGCCTAATGAATTCTTGGAAGTTGTTTGAAGCACGCGAAATGGCGAAGGTGGGTAAGTTGACGACGCCTTGCCTCTGGCGTGTCGGTGAAGGGGTGGGATAGGGTCTGTATCTGGAACTGCGAGGGTTTGGCGTATACAAAGAACCGTTGTTACTTCGGTATGACGACGACGGTGTAGAAAACGGGGATAGTCCATTGCTTCGACGGAACGAAGGTGAAGGGAGCCTGCGAGGTGGCGTGCGAGGTGGCGTCCTAGGCCTCCTCTGTGGCAAGCTCAACGGTGTATTGTAGATAGTCATGTTGGGGGAAAGAGTGATGAATTAATTGTAGGGGCAGGAGGTTTGACGACTCAGCTTAAATACCCTGGGGGAGTGGCTCCGGTTTAGTGGCAATGTTGAGGCCGCTTGGACCGGGATAAAGCCAACGGGACGCAAGAACAGGTAGCTGCATTTTGACAGCGGCTTAAGCAGGCGAAAGTATGGATGCCAAGCAGCAAAATTGGAACTTTCTATGGAAACACGACGAACGAATGTACTGTATCCACAGAACAATCAATAATTGGCTTTATCCTTCGTACGCTCCATAGCTGAACATGGGTCGTGAATGCAAAATCGTTCAGTGCACAAAGCGGCGACGTACGATTGTAATGTAACAGCTTTTCAATCAAATCCACGTGTGTGAGAACCATCCGCCTGCAGCAGTATCTTTTCAGCTGTAGCTCATCCAGAGCGTCGCTTTTGTCACAGAATATCAGGTATATATAGTGATATTGAGTATGGTCTCCAAACTCACCCCTCACTAGTATCCTTGGCTAATAATTCTAGGTAAGTATTCCACTTGTCCCCGATGACTTTACCACACGAGAAACATCGGACTGGAATTATCTGTTGTTCTCAGTAAATGTTCAGCATACCACACGGTAGATAATAGGATATCCAAACCATTATTGTGAAGGTTCTTGAGATCACATGATCAAACTTCAAACGCGTCTCCATGGACCATCGCAAAACCACACGCCCGAGAAAAGCCCCAGCTTCCGATGTCGAAAAACGCCGTCTTTCAGCTATGCGCTCGATAAATTTGGCGTCAAAGAGCATTTCAACTCTTGTTGAATCAGGCTGGAAGTTGAAAACCTTTGAACGCGGATCAGCAGTGAAGACGGCATCGACGCTGCGGAGTGTCAACTCTTCTATCTCAACCATTTCGAGATGTCTACAGGAGTTGAGAAAAACCTGTCCAGAAGACATTGACGTGGAACGAGCAGCAGTTAGTGTATTGGGCAAGTTGATTGCACTGGAAATGGTGCGTGTTTAATGCGTCGTTTAGCAACGACTGAGTTGAGAAGAAAAACCAGTTCGATGCGGCGCTACTCGAACTGTCTAGGATGCACGGTCACCTTTGTTCTCTTTACCACCCTTCACCACCAGTCAAGCTGAAATCATTGTCGAAGAGGCTGACTGTAATTGACAGTCTCCACCTATTATCACTTCCTCATCCTCCTCCCAACCAACCCATAGACTCTACTATACTAACCGTCTTGTCATCATATCTCCATCATGCGATCGCGTCGTTTTCGGGTTGTTTATTTTCGTCCTCTACATCCAATGTTGCTGCCTTTCAGCCATTCTCGAAGGCGCTTGGCGAGACGCCCAGTCTTCTCTCGTGGATCCCTTTTTTATCATCTCTCCCAGAAGCACATAAAGACTCCATACTAATCGGTATTTACACCACGTTGTCTAAACTATCGTCGCCAACGCCTACCCAATCCGCGAAAGCCATATATAACCTTCAATCATATGCACTTTCGTGCCTCTTGCACACCAGCGTTGGCACGGTGGAACCCGATAAACTCTGGAGTCAGGCCACAAAATTTGCCACGACCTTGGTCAACAATGTCACAGCTGATGCAAGTGCGAAGGAGAATGCCACGCGAACCATACTCTCGAGCTACTCAAGTTTGGTTCGTATCGCAGAAGAAAGAGACGATAGGACATTCTTGACCGGTAAGGGTTTTGTGAGCCTTTGCCAATATTGGACAAGATTTGCCAAGCGAGTGCGTAACGTATTGCTAGCACATTCACTCAACACTCACTGGCGCATCAGGGAAATGATTTGGGTGCCCTTGATCAGATCGCAAGATTGATGCAATCTGTTTCGACACCATCACCTGCCACTGCCGTCGAGGTAGCCACGTCGAGCTTGAATCAACCCGTGACAAGAGTAAAATATACGGGGAACGGAGACACATTGGAGAAGGAGTCGACAACGTCACAGTCATGCGAGAACGAGCAAGATCTTATGATACTAGAGAGTGCGAGGTTGTGTACAACCTTCGCGCAGGCAACCGCTGTCCTCGACCGATTTAGCTCTGACCCCAACTCATTCAACGGTACGTCTTTCTACCTTGCGTGAGTACTCGACAGATTTATCAGACGTTCCGTAACCGACAGATGATACCCTGGTGCAACGAGTCAATCAAGCTACCACTTTGATTGAGCAATCTCTCCCACGGTATCTCCTTCACCAACCTGCCAGTACTGACGGTATCGGTACTGCTAAGCGAACGGCAAGTCAGATTGAGCGGGCCTTGGAGAGGTTAAGGAGGGCTGCTGCCAAGGCAATTGAGGCAACGCGCTCGACATCGTCAATAAACGGCGAGAAGGAATATATCACGTTGCTCCTGGTCGCGATAGTAAATGTCCTGAAGGGTGGATTCACGTCTGTGAGTGTGCCCTGAGAACTATCCAGCGAGTCCTGATGGAACTGTTTCTGCAGAGGCCAGATACGAATACACTAACACAGGCGCTGGACACACTCTTCGTTTTGGCACGGACATCGTTGAACCTGAAGAGTGTGCAGACATACGTACCTGCTTACGACTTCTTGGCGCAGGCAGTGACGCTTCTCGACTTTGATGATGTAGCGGAACTAGCCTCAGACTCCGAGCAGGAAGTCCGAGCAAATTTCGTTCGGTGTACTTCGGCTAACTTCCATAACCTCGCTAGCTTGTTGTGCCAAGGGGAGCTGTATGGACATGCCGTGCGATTTTTGATGCAGGGTTGCGATCTTGGTGAGCGAGCGTTGCGGATGCATTGCCGCCAAGGACCAGCGAATCAGGAAGAGGCTTGGGTGATCTTGGCGCAACAACTGTATCGTAGGTGGGAGTTGCTTGGTGCATGTTACACCAAGGTAGGGGATCGCAAGGTTCGTTGTGTATAAGCAGGCATATTCGATGTCATGAGGAAGTCTCATCTCTTTTAGCTTGCGTTCTGGGCATTTACCCAATCAGTCAAGGCATTTCCTGCCTCAGAGTTCACAACACAAACCCTAATAGGAGGACCCAATGCCGTGTTCGACACCTCCTCCAGTCTAAAGCAACTCGGGATGATCATTGACAAACTCACCTACCTTGGCTCTTGTGAACTACTACTAGATCCCGGCTCTATCTCTTTGAAAACTACAATGGATACCTGTACACCTGCTGTCGCCGGTATCGTGCTGGAGCGACAGTTGGACAGCCTGAACGGGATCGTTCGGAAAGAAGGTGTCCGTGCGTTAGGTATGCAGTTACTTGCCGACGCGAAGAGCATTTACGGAGAGGACATGCCCGTGAGAAGGGCGAGGATTCTTGTCAAATCTTTGGATCTGGTGTACCACAAAGAAGCGGAACCAGTGACTGGCATAGAATGTCCCGAAGATATTGGAAAGGAAGCGGAAATGTTACTTACGCAGGCAGTGGGTCATGACACACGACCAATTCATTGTATGCTAATTCTCTGTAGAACCTCAGACTTGACAGTAATCTTGCGCCATTCTGCCCACAGTATCGTGCGCTGGTGCACCTATGGCTCGCATTGCATCTTCACCGTCGCACAAATGGTCAACAGAGCACGTCAGTAGCACACCACGCTGAAGAGGCTTGCAAAATTCTTCGGCCTGTGATTGCTACCACTTTCGAATCGGAAGCGACACTTAAACCAAGGAAGTCACCCAAGCATAAAGTGGTTGCAAAGAAGGGTCTTGGGAAGGTTTCTACTGTTCCCCGTAATGAAGGTGGTACCAATAAGGTTGTTAGAGGCGTCAATCGGGCACCAGAGACACCAAGAAAACGGACAGGTTGAAATTCCCTACTGTTTCTTTGGGTGTTGTGCTAATTTATCTATTAAGCCATGGAGTCGCTTGACGTAACACCCCCCAGACAGTCTAGAGAGCTCAAGAAATCCCTCGCTGTCTTCGATAATTTTGATGGGCTTTTGGGCCTCTTTCGTATGTCCTATCCATGACTGAGCGCAATTCTTAAACTCAAACATTTGTGGCATTAGAGACTGTCGGAAGTCTGTTAGGGTTAGTGGGTCTGGTTCTTCCGAAAATTTTGGTCCTCGAAACGATACGGCAGCTATGTGTACGACACTATGGGGTATTCCATGATGGTGAGTAGTGCCTTCCCTTGGTCAAATCCGCTTGACTTTCGTCGTTAAGGTTATTTGGATGCATCTGTTGAATTGGCTCACGGATACGTCAAGCTTGGGAAAATGAAGAAAGCGAATTCGATTTACACTCAAATCCAGAATGGTATTCGAAACGGGCAAGCATCAAGTGAAGTTCGTATCCGGTTCTTCCTTCGAAGAGCAGAACATTTCGCCATGGACGACAATATTTCGCGGAGGTGAACCTGAAACGCGATTGCTTGATATCCCATCAATTAATAGTCATTTTGCAGCTCAAGTGTCTACTGCGAGGCACTAGGATTATCAAATACACTACTCGACGAGGACAAAAGGATGTCCGCCACCCAACGAGTGCAGGCACGTATTACTCGTCTTGCGAGAGCTGCTATTGCGTCTCAAGTATTCGCCATCATTCAAAATTCGAAGGTCAGTGCGATTCCCTTCCATCAATAGAAGTCTCTTATGTTCTGAGTAAACAGGATGACGTTGCCACTGCCCTGGATGCCATGTTACAATCACTTCGTCTCTGGAACCGGGCTGTGGATGCACTTACTCGCCTTCGCCCGCATAAACCAACGTCGGAAGCCTCCGACGAACCCAATCCTTTTGAAGTGCCCAGTACGAATGATGCAAAGAATTCTGAATCTTCACGATCCTCCCCCGTTCCTACAAGTAGAACCCTCAAAGGGCGTCTCCCCATAGACCGCCAGGAGCTGTGGATCGCCCAAGGCATGCTAGATACGCTATTTGCTCTCTGTGAAGCGTACTTCGCTCGAGGTGCAGCTAGAGAAGCAGAATACTTCGCTCAGCAAGCACAAGACTTTGCAGAATCGTTGAACGCTCTAGGCATGGTTGGTCGTGCATTAGCGCGAAAAGGGGAATTGCAGCTGCATCAAGGGCAGCTTCAGGAGGGGGAGGGAAGTATAACAATGGCTGTCGGTGTGATCCAGAATACGCCTAGCATTGACGGCGCGGATGTGCGCCGTCTACGCGGCGATTATAGCCAGCTATGCGCACAGAATAAACATGCTCAGGAGCTTTATGCAGAAGCGACTGGCATGTTGGAAGAATTGGACCAGCATTTTGGTGCCTTCGATGATCATTCGTTACGGTAAGCTAAACCAACGTTCAGTAGCAACGGGGGCTAACCTATGTTGCCGCATTCAGCAAATCTCTCGCCGCTGTGGATCCGACCACAGATGTACTTGTTCCCGCGCTATTTGCGACTGTGTTGCATCAACATAGTAAGAAATCTAGATATTCATCCTGTGGACGGCTTTGAACAGCGTAAATAGTCTGGCTTCTTCGTGACGATACCGGCGACCATGTCAAGATTCTGGTTGACAGGTTTATGTCTTTACCTCCATCACTGCAAAAAAAGGTCCGTTTTGATTCTCGTAAATCGAATGTATAGTCGATTAACGCAAGGACCAGGCAGAAGAGACCGCACTTATGGCGAAACTAGAGCTGCACAATGTCTATGAACGTTTCCGCGGGGATATGTTCCTCAATTCGCTGATCGAATCTAGTGCGTCACAACCAAATTTCTATCGCTTGGCGTGGTTGGTGCTGAACCTCACACAGCGATTGCCCTACCTATGGGCATGTCAGGGGACAAACTTCTTTCATTGGTTCCTTCGATGCAAGACATTATGACCACGCTCGATAAAGCCGAGAAATTGTTTTGGGCTGATCTAGAGCTCACAGCCCACCGAGGGAAAGTCTCGCATGTACGCGACACGGTTGTCTCGCTAGCTTTGATCAGAGCTTTGCAGACATCTCTGGGCAAAGCGGGAAAGAAAGGACCAGTTCTTGCTATCAACCTACTAGGTATGTTGCTTCGCTCTGTAAGTCGTGGAATAAATTCCCATGCGTTCTTTGGGCCACAGATGTATCCACCTCAATTACTTTACGTCGCGAAATGCTTGAAGCAATCGAACATAAGCTTACAGACGTCCGAACGTTCGATGACCTGCAATGGCCTTCGATGACGTCCAATGGCTCCCCGTTGCCTCGGCGCAAGAACGGCACACCATTTGGCTCATGGGGGCTCCTCGACTCCGACGATGACCACAATTCCCTTGAAACATCGCTGAAGCAATACTGGGAATCCATTCGAACCAAGTACAGATCACAGGTCGTCAATGCATCTGCCTTATCGGTCTCGCAGGTAGATATACTTCCTGCCAACTGGACAGTTGTGAACATCGGCGTTACTGAGGACAAAAGCACTATGTTCATCACGAGGCAGCGGGCAGGAAAGGAACCGCTAATGTTCTACCTACCTTTGAAAGGACGTCGAGAGAATGACGAGGACCAGCACTTGACGTTCGATGATGCGTTGAGAGAACTTCGAGAGATCATCAGCCTGAGTGACGAAGGAACCAGGCAGGCAGTGAATGTGATGAGCGATGATCCGGAGGGTAGAACTGCTTGGTGGAATGCACGAATCGCGCTGGATAAGCGCTTGGAAACATTGCTCGAGGATATCGAGTTTTGTTGGCTTGGCGCATTTAAAGTGAGTTTTCGAGGGGAGGGGGGCAGCCGAGGTGAAGACTTGCTAACGAATGTTGATGTCAGACTATTCTTAGCCAGCCAACGAACATGCCTGCCGATATCATGGCAAACTTGCGAGCACAATTCGACAAGATCTTCCAAAGGGGTCTGCGATCGCAAGAGAAGAAACCAAAAGTGCCGGTCAGGCTACATGATACCCTTCTAGAATGTTTCTCCAGCCTATCTCCGAAATGCAGGGACGAAGAACTGGAAGATCTGGTATACTTCGTTCTAGATTTGTATCAGTTCCACGGGATCGCGGTTGCAACAGCTGAGGTTGACGTTGACCAGGTAGCTGTGGACATGCGGATTGCACTGGAAGCCCACTCCGCCAGAGCCAAAGGGAAGGTCGTGTCGGAGAAAGACAGCCATATGTTCTTGGTACTGGATAAGAATGTCCAAGAGATCCCATGGGAGTCGATACCGATACTGAGAGGGAGGAATGTGAGTCGAATTCCGAGCATAGAATTTCTGGTGGATCGCATAGAGTTGGCAAAACGGGGAAAGGGACGGGTGGTTGACGCTGTGGAGAATGATGACCCAGTGGCGGCGGTTCATGGGCTTGTGGATCCGCGCAAGACGTACTATGTGCTGAACCCCAGTGGGGATTTAGGAAGAACGGAGGGGCGTTTTGCAGCCTGGTTGAAGAACATGCACAAGGTTGGATGGAAAGGTCTGGTAGGACGACCACCGAGTGAGCAGCAGTTCCTTGATGCTCTCCGCAGAGAGGATCTGGTGATGTGAGTACCGATCTACAATAAGTAGAGGTGTTGAACTTATTTCGGTTCATTTAGATACTTTGGCCATGGTGGCGGCGGTCAGTACGTGCGTTCTCATAAAATACGGAACCTGCCTCGTTGTGCGGCAACGATGTTGTGGGGTTGTTCATCTGGAGCTCTCCGAGAGATGGGTGACTTTGATCGGGTAGGAACGCCAAATCATTATATGTTGGCGGGCTGGTGGGTGGTTTTATCCTTAACTTTTCATCCCACGTTGTTGACGAATGGAAACAAGTCCCACACTTGTGGCTAACATCTGGGATGTGACGGACCGTGATATTGACAAGTTCACCCAGTCTGTGTTTGATAAGATGAAACTGACGGTGGAGGATGTCAGTAAATGGAATGGGGTGGGGAAGAGGTCTTTGGTAGAAGCCGTTGCTCAATCTCGAGATTGCTGTAAACTGAAGTATTTAACGGGTGCGGCACCAGTCGTGTATGGAATACCATTTTATTTGTAGTCGACCTCAAATTACAAGTACGGTTGGATGATTTAGGAGAGACTCCTATCCACTCACTTGAATTACATAATACGATCATCGGAATATCCAAACAAGACCAAACCGAGTCGGATACAGCTACCATCATTATCCTCATAGCCCTCAACGTTCAAAGGCTGGACTCACAGCCAAGCTAGCCATCACTCTCGATGGCCAACATCTCCGTAATGAACCCTCTCGTATACCGTTCCCCTTCCCCAACCATAACCTCACAGAGGCAGAGCCTCGTTTCCTCTTCAGCAGCATCTTTTCACACCGCCAAATCAACTAGTTCAGCTGGTCTTTCGCATTCCGCTTCTTCCCGCTCCTCGTCAGTCCACACAGTAGGACCAAGTCCCAATCACCGCGATTCTGAAAATGTCAACTCGATTCACACCCTTGGTATTCACGCACAAGAGGTTCACATCGTCAAAGTAACTGGAGATGCTGTCCATGTAGAGGCAGGGTCTGTAGCCGATTCTTTTCTTCAGACGCTAGGCAAATCATTAGCGCATGTTGTTCCACCCAGTCACACAGAGGACGGATCGGATGACCATATCGGACCACTACCCCCGTCTCCTCCAGCAAGCGTGGAACAGGTTCAAAAACAAGATGATCTTCAAGATCTCCCCATGGAGGCTGCCCCGAGACTTGTAACATCAAAATCTGACTATGGTCCGCGACTCCCTACGATGACTTCTCTTCGCGAACACCAGCCATCGACGGGGTTTCATGATTTCCACTCGGCCGGCCCTTCAAACGAACGCGGTCCCTTGCCATCATTGAACACGAAGCTGTCTAGCTCAACTTCAATCAGCAGTGTTTCTACAACTCGCCCCTCTAAAACGTGGTTCCACCCTGACAATACAACCAATACTACCATTTCCCCTGACACACCTTCCATGGAGGCTTCTGGTTCAAGGCCGTCACAGGCAGGTCATCTATCAGCAGATGGTTACCTTCAGCCTCCTTCATTGTCTCGCCCTACGCGACGATACACAACGGGATCAAGCCCCAGGTCACCAATACCGATGCACCGTCATGCAGTGGTAATGGGAGGCTCTCAACCAATTTCTTATGATGTTGCTGACGAAGAAGGCGAGCTTGCAAATGACATCCAGCTGCAGGCAGAGCAGATACGGAGAGAACGAATGTCAAAACGTGCGAAAGCCCAACAAGCTGAAGCAGCCTTGACCAGACAGGCAAGTAAGAAAGAGGAGGCCGATAACAACGTACTGGTGGGGAATCTCATTGGAGAGGACCATGTCAATTACGTCCTCATGTATAATATGCTCACCGGAATTCGCATTGGTGTAAGCTGCTCCCGCTCTCTTCCTGTGTGGATCCCGCATTGAAATCTGGACCATCTAGGTTTCTCGATGCCAGGCCAAGATTAAACGGCCCCTCACGGATGACGATTTTACTGCGCGTCACAAATTCTCCTTCGACATGTAAATCGAAATTTCATTCCCTCTTGACCGTTTACTAAACATCCTATTCAAGCGTCGGTAACGAGCTCACACCATCGGCGAGATACGATTTCAAGTTCAAAGATTATGCGCCATGGGTATTCCGTGAACTGCGAGAAGATCACTTTCAACTAGATCCAGCCGACTATCTCCTTTCCCTAACGGCTCAATACATCCTTTCCGAACTAGGGTCTCCTGGAAAATCGGGATCATTCTTTTACTTTTCTCGTGACTACCGCTTCATCATCAAAACGATCCGTCACTCTGAGCATAAGTTTCTGCTATCCATCTTAAAAGATTATCACGCACATGTGAAGAACAATCCACACACGCTTCTCTCCCGGTTCTATGGACTTCATCGTGTCAAGCTTCCTCACGGACGAAAAATTCACTTCGTTATCATGAACAATCTCTTCCCTCCCCATAGGGATATCCATGAGACGTATGACCTGAAGGGTAGCACTGTGGGACGAGAGTATTCGGAGGAAAAGGCCGCTGCAAACCCAAGGGCTGTCTTGAAGGACTTGAATTGGATCAACCGTGGCAAGATGTTGGAGCTCGGACCAGAGAAACGAGCTCTGTTGACGGAGCAGTTGAGACGAGATGCAGAACTGTTGCGGAAAATCAACGTCATGGATTATAGCTTGCTTGTCGGGATTCACAACATGCAGAGAGGCAATCGCGATAACGTACGGAAAAATACGCTGAAAGTCTTCTCGGTAAGTGTCCTGGTTGCTTCTCATTTCTTTTTGCACCTGCTGACAAAATCACTACCCGCCAGCCTGATATAGGTCCAATGCGGCGGAAAAATGCTCAATTGAAAGGTAGTTGGTCTCCAGAAGCCATTGCTATGAGGCGGGCCATGCGCGAATCCGATCCGAAACGATTGGGAAAGGGAACCATTCGACTTCCAAATTCAGACACGGGCGATCGACAGCAGTACATCTTCTACCAAGATGAAGGGGGCCTTCGTGCAACAGATGAAGGGAACGACCCAATGGACACGATCTACTACCTCGGAGTCATTGACATTCTTACACCCTATTCCGTGCTCAAGAAGCTGGAGCACTTTTGGAAAGGTTTGAGATCAGATCGCGTAAGTCTGGTTGTTAGCTGTTGGTGGGATCATTTATAACCTCTACGCTTGCAGCATAAAATCAGTCCGGTTCCTCCTGATGAGTATGCTGATCGATTCTTCGCGTTCATAAAGGCCGTAATGCGCGGTGGAGGGGGGGGCGGTCGATTCAAATCAGAATAAGGCAATGCATCACTCATTCATTCTTTTTTTTTAAATCCCGGGATTGGACTTTTAACCCAAGCATTGTGTATCGCTTATATCCTATCATCTTCGCCACTTTATTAATATCTGACAAGCAACCCTTCTGCCGCACTCTTTATAGTATAGATATCTTCGTCTTCTTCCCGCCTGCAACTCGATTGGTCGAGTGCGCCCTTACCCTCATTCCTGCAATCGATATTATTGGGTACAATATCCTGATACAGCTAGATACGAATACTATTGAAATTACTCATCCTCCAAATCCTCGCGCTCTTTCCTTTGGTCTATGGAGAAGGATCAACGGGTCGGCGTAAGTGAAAAGACAAAAGTTGAGCTTACTTCGTCGTGCAGCCCTTTTCTTGGCGGCAGCCTTCTTCCGTTCGACTCTCTTCTCCAGTGCTTGATCTGCCTCACCTTGCTGTTTGTTGTCTTCGAGGATCTGAAATTGAACTGAATACGACTACTCCCAAAGGTAAACCATCAACGCTGTTCACCTGTTCAAATTCATTGAGCTCGGAATCGGGTTTGTTTGCCGATTTATTCGCGCGGGCCTAAACATCCAATGACTGGTCCACCAACAAGCCATTTAAGAAAGTATAATATACCTTGGTAAGAATTTCTGCGAAACGTTCGAAAACCGTTTGTTCATGAAGTTTGTCGCGATAGAATTGTAGGCCTTCAATGAGTTTTTTGACAGATCGGTCTGACTTGAATGGAAGTAGCGAGAGACAGAAGGCAATGTCCCTCCACTGTCGAGGGTCTTCAGACAAATGGAAGCGCTGGCATAATTTCTCGACTATATTCTCTGCTTGCTTTTCCTAGTAACAGGATCAGAAAGAATCGCGTGGAAGATCAGAGTTATTTGGACTCGCCTTTTCGATGAAAGAGAAGATATATCTCATGGTGTTCTGGAATGCTTCCTCGCTAACTGCATGTTCTCCGGTCGACAAATGACTGATCACTGAAAGGAAGTGAGGACGATACGGAGAACAGAATAGAAGACGACGCACCGTCAGGTAGGTTATTGTAAATGGCATTTTCTTTCGTGGAGAGCTCAGTGAAAAAGAGTTTCGCCAGGTCAGCAATGCGTGGCTCCGCGTCCTCAACGCACTTGGCCATCTCTCCAAGTTGGCCCTTGACTTTAATCATGCCGTTCAGAATCAGATGAGTTAGGACCATGAGAGTATTCTTTTTGACCACAAGATCTTCGTCCGATAGGCCTTTGTAAAGCTCATTGCTATTCTCGTCCACAACATTGCTGAACGATACCGCAACATCGCCTAGAGCGATCACGATATTGCTGCGAATGTTTGCGTCCTTTGATGTTTCTAGAATCTTGAACAGTAACCGGTGGTGTTGGTCGCAAAATTGCGAACTAACACAGAGGAACTTGCTGAACGACAATGTAGCCGCGGCTCGCAAAGTTCGATTCTAACAAGGCAAACGATGAATGGGTCCTGGCCAAAATACTATTTCAACTCACCTTGAACTTGTGTGGACTTCCGCAAACATGTACCAGCATCGGCCCATACACAGCAAGAAGGGACTCAGGGCCGTATAGTAACTCGGTCTCACGAACGCCAGCTATGCGGTCCCCGATTTCATCCTCTGCGTTGCCAGCAACTTGGTCGAGTTCTTCTCCGTCTTTTGACTGGCGTGTTGGACTACCGATACCTGCCGCTGCTTT
>Ga0209006_10002816_pt1 | contig 15794 bp, 28 predicted proteins | sample JacPin_JW_Ref_O2_FD_188567 | JGI IMG/M metagenome (GOLD analysis project Ga0209006, IMG submission 188567) | Forest soil microbial communities from Algoma, Ontario, Canada - Jack Pine, Ontario site 1_JW_Ref_O2 (SPAdes) (version 2) | ecosystem: Environmental > Terrestrial > Soil > Boreal... | reverse complement strand
CCGAGATTGTTCAGTAACGAGCTGCGTGGGCCCGTTGCCCGCGCGACAGCCGGCAAGGACGCCGGCGTTACAACCGACGCGGCTTGCGGCTTGCCGCCAGTTCTTTCCTCCTGCGGGAGGGGTTAGAGAGAGTCAAAGTGATTGGAAAAGAAAGAATTCGCATCCGGTTGAAGGCTTACGACTATCGCATCCTGGATCAGTCGACGGGCGAAATTGTGGAAACCGCGCGGCGCACGGGCGCTCAGATTGCCGGGCCGATTCCACTACCGACCATGAAAAACAAATATTGCGTGCTGCGTTCGCCGCACGTGGATAAGAAGTCGCGGGAGCAGTTTGAAATCCGGACCCACAAGCGTTTGCTCGACATTCTCGAGCCGACGCAGCAGACGGTGGACGCGCTGATGAAGCTCGACCTGCCGGCGGGCGTGGATGTGGAGATCAAGGCGTTCGGTAAGGAACATAAATAAGCTTCGAGCGACTGGCTCCGAGCCAGAGCGGAAAGCTTCCCAGCCAATAGCGTCGTGGACTAGGACGAGCCATGCTGGGCACGGAGAAGGAAATGGCAACCAAGGTAGCGGGAATTCTGGGCAAGAAAGTCGGCATGACGCAACTGTTTGACTCGAAGGGCGACGTTCGCCCGGTCACAGTGCTGCAGGCTGGTCCGTGCGTCGTGACGCAGCACAAGTCGGCAACGAAAGACGGCTACGAGGCCGCCCAGATTGGCCTGGTGGAATTTGTGAAGGAGTCACGGCTCACCAAGCCGGCACAGGGTCATCTCGCCAAGCACAATCTTCCGCCGGTGAAGTTCATGCGTGAAGTGCCGCTTTGGGTCGAAGCTCCGGTCGAAGGGGTCGAAGACAGTCCGGTCAAAGTCGGCGATCGTGTGTTGGTGGAAATTTTCGATGGCGAGCGCTTTGTCGACGTCGTAGGAGTCAGCAAGGGACGCGGGTTTCAGGGCGTCGTGAAGCGCCATCATTTTGGCGGTGGTCCGAAGTCGCACGGTTCGATGTTTCAGATTACCGGTTCCATCGGATCCTCGGCCTTCCCGTCGCGAGTGTTTAAGGGAATGCGTATGTCGGGCCACATGGGCAATGCCCGCGTGACGCAGCGGAACCTGCGAGTGCTGGGCGTGGACAAGGACGAGAATTTGCTGGTGGTTGAGGGCAGCGTGCCCGGACCGGAGGGCGGCTACCTGGTGATCATGAAGGCCAAGAAACCGCCACGCGAGCGCCGAGGATTTGCTGGTTCGGCGACGGTGGATCCGTTGAAGGCCGCCAAGCGAGCTGCGAAGAAAGCATAGGGCAGCGGGCGAGGGCGCCCGCTTCACACAGGCAAAGAGAACAGATATGGCAACGATTGACATACACAATTTGAGCGGCGAGAAAGTTGGGACGCTCGATCTCGCCGACGAAATTTTCGGCGCGGTCAACGAAGATCTGCTCTGGGAAGCGGTGAAGCATTATCGCGCCTCGCAGCGCGCCGGTACGCACAAGACCAAGGCGCGCTGGGAAGTTTCCGGCTCCGGCAAGAAGCTTTGGAAGCAGAAGGGTACGGGCCGGGCCCGTATCGGATCGATCCGGTCGCCACTGTGGCGGCATGGCGCGACCGTGCACGGTCCGCAACCGCGCTCGTATGACTACACCTTCCCGCACAAGAAACTGATGGGCGCGTTGCGCTCGGCGCTGGCCTCCAAGTTAGCGGACGGGAAGCTGATCGTGGTGAATGTGTTCGACGTGAAAGAGCCAAAGACCAAGGAGTTCCGCAAGTCTCTGGACTCCTTGAAGGTGGATAAGACGGTTCTGATTGTCGAAGAGGCGAAGCACGAGAATCACAATCTGGCATTGAGCGCGCGCAACCTTCCCGGGCTCGAGCTGGTGCGGTCCAATGAGGTGCATCCGTATCACATCCTTCGCTATGACCGGGTGATTTTTTCGCAACCGGCAATCGAGAAGCTGCAAGTCTCACTGAAGTCGTCGGTTTCCAGGCGGAAGCACAAGCCGGAAGAAAGCGAAGTAGCGAAGAAGCCAACGCACGAGCGGCGGCGGCGAACGCGGCATGAAAAAGCGGCGGAGGTAGCCTGATGAAATCCGCATACCAGATCATTCGCCGTCCAGTGATTACCGAAAAGGGCCTGGCCATCAAGGAAAACCAGAACACGCTCGTGTTCCAGGTGGCTCCCAAGGCGACCAAGACGGAAATCAAGGAAGCGGTGCAGTCGATTTTCAAAGTGAAAGTGTATTCGGTGCGCACGGCCATGTATCCGGGAAAAGAACGGCGGCGCGGAAAATTCGCGGGCTACCGTCCGGATTGGAAGAAGGCGTACGTACGGTTGCGGTCCGGCGAGAAGATGCCGGAGTACGCGCAGAATTTGTAACCGCGATCAGCGATCAGCGTTCCGCCAGCCACGTCGGCGGGATAGGAAGCTGAGAGCTGATGGTTAACCGCTAAAGGCTGATTTTATGGCAATCAAGACATACAGACCGACAACACAGACGCTCCGCTATCGCACCACGATCGTCAATGACGACATCACGAGCAAGCATCCGCACAAGCCGCTGGTCGAACCGAAGAAGCGCACCGGCGGGCGTCGCAACTCGGGCGACATCACCATCTGGCACCGTGGCGGCGGACACAAGCGCAAGCTGCGCATCATCGATTTCAAGCGCGATAAGACCGGGATTCCGGCTACTGTCGCCACGATCGAATACGATCCTAACCGTTCTTCGCGCATTGCGTTGCTGGCGTATGCCGACGGAGAGAAGCGCTACATCCTGCAGCCCGAAGGGCTGAAAGTGGGACAGAAGATTGTGAGCGGTCCGGACGCCGACATTCTGGTGGGCAACGCTCTGCCGCTGCGGAACATTCCACCCGGCACTCAGATCCACAATCTGGAACTCAAGCCAGGCAAGGGTGGGCAGATGGTGCGGTCGGCAGGGGGATCGGCGCAATTGATTGCCAAGGAAGAAGAGTACGCGCTGGTGAAGCTGCCCTCGGGCGAGACTCGCAAGATTTCGCAGGACTGCATGGCGACGATCGGACAGGTTGGCAACATCGACCACGAGAACATCACCATCGGCAAGGCGGGACGTACGCGCTGGCTTGGACGTCGTCCGGTCAACCGTGGCGTGTCCATGAACCCAGTCGACCATCCGCACGGTGGTGGTGAAGGCAAAACTTCGGGTGGGCGGCATCCGGTGACGCCGTGGGGACAGCCGACCCGCGGGTACAAGACGCGGAACAACAAGCGCACGGACAAGTTTATTGTGAGCCGGCGCAGCAAGTAGCGCTGCGAAGAAAAGCAGGTTCCTCGACTTCGCTCGAAATGACAGAGCAGGGGCAAGGAAAAAAGAAGCCGTAGCTGACGGCTGAAAGCTGAGAGCTGAATTTATGGCACGTTCAACCAAGAAAGGCGCGTTCGTGGATGCTTACCTGCAAACCAGGGTCGAGGGCATGAATGCGCGCAATGAGAAAAAAGTGCTGCGGACGTGGTCGCGGCGTTCAACCGTAATCCCGGAGATGGTGGGGCACACGATCGCGGTGCACAACGGCAAGAAGTTCATTCCGGTGTATGTCACCGAGAACATGGTGGGCCACAAGCTGGGCGAGTTCAGTTTCACCCGGACTTTCAAAGGGCACTCCATGCGGGCGGCAACGGAAACAGCGGCCAAGCCAGCCGGGATCCCGGGTGGTCCGGGGGCAATTTCTCCGGCGGCTTCGTCAGCGCCGGCGGCACCGAAGGCGTAAGAACAGCTTCCAGCTAAGCAAAGAGAACTGAGACAGGCGAATATGGAATTTCGAGCTGAAATGCGTTACTTGCGGGTCTCGCCGCAGAAGGCACGGCTGGTCCTGGAATTGATCAAGGGACGGCGCGTGGAAGAAGCGCGCAACACGCTGGCGTTCACCAAGAAGCGCGTGGCGGCGCATGTCGGGAAACTGCTGCAGTCGGCACTGGACAACGCGAATTTTCTGAGCGCCGAGAAGAATCTCGATGTCGATATCGACAACCTGTATGTGAAGAGTGCGATCGCCAATGACGGGCCGCGTATGAAGCGTATCCGTCCGGCACCGCAGGGACGGGCCTATCGATTCCAGCGGCGCATCGCGCACATCGAGTTGGTCCTGGCGGAACGCGGGAAGAACGGCGAGACGGTGAGCCATGTTGCGAGCAGCGGAACAGCCGCTGCGGCCAAGACAAGGCGGCGGGCTCCTGCCGTGAAGGCGGCTGGTAAGAAGAAGAAAGTGGCTGCCAAATAGCAATTTTGATTTTCGGGTTTCCAGTTTCGAGTAGGGAAATGGTTGCGCATCCGAGAACACTCGAAAGCTGAAACTCAAAACTCGAAATTTTTTTGCAAGGGTTCGATTTTAGGAGAAGCAAATGGGACAAAAAGTCCATCCTTATGGTTTTCGCCTCGGCTTTACCAAGCCGTGGAAGTCGCGCTGGTTTGCCGAGCGGGATTACGACAAGCAGCTGCACGAAGACGTCAAGCTGAAGGCCGAACTGAAGGACAAGCTCAAGTCGGCTGGGGTCAGCTCGATCGAGATTGAGCGGCCGGGTAACAAGCTGCGCATCATCATCAAGACGGCGCGGCCTGGCATCATCATTGGGCGCAAGGGCGCGGAAATCGACAAGCTTAAGGCCGAGCTGCAAAAGCGCACGGCTGGTAAGGATATTTTTGTCGACATCCAGGAAGTGCATAAGCCCGAACTCGACGCGCAACTGGTTTCGGAATCGATCGCGCTGCAACTGGAAAAGCGCGTGGGCTTCCGGCGCGCCATGCGCAAGGCGGTGGATTCGGCGCTGCGCTTCGGGTGCAAGGGAATCAAGGTTCGCGTAAGCGGCCGTTTGAACGGAAACGAAATCGCGCGTTCGGAGTGGTATCTGCAAGGGCGCTTGCCGCTGCATACGCTGCGCGCCGATATCGATTATGGGTTTACCGAGGCGCGGACCACCTACGGCGTGATCGGCGTGAAGTGCTGGGTCTATAAGGGCGAAATTCTGCCGCAGAAAAAGCGGGAAGCGGTGCCGGCGGCGGCAGGCGGATTCTAAAAACGTTTTGCTGAGAGCCAAGAGCTAGCAGCTAAGAGCTGATTCTATGTTGATGCCAAAGAAAGTGAAGTATCGCAAGCAGCAGCGCGGGCGCATGACCGGAAAGGCCTGGCGCGGGTCGACGCTGGCGTTCGGCGACTTCGGGCTGAAGGTACTGGAGCCCGGCTGGATCACCGACCGGCAGATTGAAGCCAGCCGCGTGGCCATGACGCGCTTTGTGAAGCGCGGAGGAAAGATCTGGATTCGCGTGTTTCCCGACAAGCCGGTTACGAAGAAGCCAGCTGAGACCCGTATGGGCAAGGGCAAGGGCGCGCCGGACCATTGGGTGGCAGTCGTGAAGCCGGGAAAGATTCTGTTCGAGATGGAAGGTGTGACCATGGCGGATGCGACCGAGGCGATGCGGCTGGCCTCGCACAAGCTGGCGTTGCGGACGTCGCTGGTCAAGCGCGAAGGCACCAAGCACTAGGAAGCTCTCAGCGATCCGCGGTGGGCTTTCAGCAACTCAGGTCAAGGAATTTTATGAAGGCAGAGAAAATCAGGAATCTAACCGACGTGGAGCTTGGCAATCAGGAGCGCGAGCTCGCCGACCAGCTCTTCAAGCTGAAATTTCAGCTGAACATGGGACAGACGGAAAGTCTGAAGAAGATTCGCGGCCTGCGTCGGGATATTGCGCGCGTCAAGACGATACTCGGAGAGCGCGAGCGCTCGGCCGCAACGGAGAAACGATAATGGCGGAAGCTAAGACATCAGCCCAGGCAGCAGAGAAGGTTCAAGGCCGCCGCAAGGAAGTGGTGGGAGAAGTCGTCTCCAACCGCATGCAGAAGACGATTGTGGTGAAGGTGACGCGCAAGAAGGCGCATCCGTTTTACGGACGAGTGGTGGCGCGCAACAAGAAGTTCTACGCGCACGACGAGAAGAACGAGGCGCATGTTGGCGACGTGGTGCGGATCGAGGAGACTCGTCCGCTGTCGAAGCTGAAGCGCTGGAAGCTGAAAGATATTGTGCGGAAAGCGGCGCTGGTGCCGGAAGCCACGGTCGAAGTTCCGGGCGTTCCGAGCAAGTAACGTAGCCGGTGAGATAAGAGGGAGATTAACGCCATGGCTGTGATGATGAGATCGATGCTGGAGGTCGCCGACAACTCCGGCGCCCGCAAGCTGCAGATGATTCTGCCGCTCGGGGGCTCGACCGGATTGAATGCCGGGCTGGGCGACATAATCACGGCGGCCGTGAAAGAGTCGGCTCCCGAAGGCCAGGTGCAGAAAGGCAAAGTGGTCAAAGCGGTCATTGTGCGCACGCGCAAGGAGCACCGGCGCCGCGATGGAACCTACATCCGCTTCGACCAGAATGCGGCGGTGCTGATCAACGATGCGGGCGAGCCGGTAGGGACGCGCGTGTTTGGACCGGTGGCCCGCGAACTTCGCGAGAAGAAGTTTTTGAAGATTGTTTCGCTGGCGCCAGAAGTCATCTAGGGCAGGTTGTAGAGTTTCAAGGTGCCTTGGGAGTGGGAAACCTTAGAGCCGTCAGTGAACTTTGAAACCTTGCAACCTTGCAACATTGAAACGGAATTTATGCGAACTGTAAGCACTGAAAACAAGCGAGTGGATCTCCGGCGGAATGACACTGTGAAGGTGATCACCGGACGGGACAAAGGCAAGGAAGGGCGCGTACTGCGCGTGTTTCCGAATGACGCCAAGCTGCTGGTCGAACACGTGATGATGGTGAAAAAGCACGTGCGTCCGAATCCGCAGCGCAACGTCAAGGGCGGCATCGCCGAACAGGAGAGCCGGATTGCGATCTCGAACGTGCAACTGGTATGCCCGACGTGCGGGCCGGTGCGGATCGGACATGAAGTGCGCGGCGACCGGAAGGTGCGCGTGTGCAAGAAGTGCGGAACGACGCTGGACAAATAGCGGTTCGCCCTGAGCCATTGGCGCTTAGCTCGTGGCCCACAGGGCAGGCAGTTCGGCAGAAATTGAATTCTCACGAACCGGTAACGTCGAGCGAAAAGCCGACAAGCCCGAAACCGTGAGAGGAAAAGACGACGATGGCAAAAGATAAAAAGGGACAGAAGGAATCGCAGGAGCAGAAGGCGCCGGATCAAGCCAGGCATAGCGCAAAAGAGCGTCCTCGGCTGCGCTCGAAGTTCGAGAAGGAAGTTGCTCCGGCGCTGTTGAAGGAGTTGGAACTAACCAACGTGATGGCGGTTCCGCGGCTGCACAAGATCGTCGTGAATATGGGTGTCGGCGAAGCGACCCAGAATGCGAAAGTTCTCGATCCGGCGGTGAATGAACTGGGGCAGATTACCGGACAGAAGCCGGTGGTGACGCGGGCGAAGAAGTCGATTGCGGCGTTCAAAGTGCGCCAGGGCCAGTCGATCGGAGCGATGGTGACATTGCGCGGGGACCGCATGTATGAATTTTTCGATCGGTTGGTGAACATCGTTCTGCCGCGGGTACGCGATTTCCGGGGAGTGTCGACCAAGTCGTTTGATGGGCGCGGCAACTTCACGCTCGGGCTGCACGACCAGCTGATTTTCCCGGAGATTTCCTATGAAAAGGTCGATAAGCAGAAGGGGATGAACGTCACGATTGTGACCACCGCCGCGAATGACAACCAGGCGCGGACTTTGTTGAAACACATGGGAATGCCGTTCCGGACGCAGTAAGGAATGGATTCGAACCGCCAAGGCTTCAGAGCTGCACGAAAAAAGATCATTTAAGGATTTCATGACTACCGCAAAACGAGTGAAGGACGCAAAGATCGAAAAGAAGTTTGCGACGGCGCGCGACAACAAGCAGCCGAAGCCGAAGTTTTCCACGCGGAAGCACAACCGCTGCAAGCTCTGCGGGCGTCCGCGCGCTTACATGCGCAAGTTCGGCATTTGCCGCTTGTGCTTCCGCCAGCTCGCGCTGCGCGGGGAGATTCCTGGGGTTTCGAAGTCGTCGTGGTAGGGGTAAGGAAGCGCGCCAAACGCGCGATTTCGTCCTCCGCAAAGGACACGGACGATTCGCGCGGCGGGTTCAGATCCCTCGGCCGCAAGAGCCGCGGCCTCAGGATGACAGATGACAGATGTGGGTAGTAGATAAGCTGCCGCAGGTTCTCCGCCTGACGCGGAGCGAACGGGTGGCTAGAGGAGAAGCAAACGATGAGGTTGACCGATCCGGTCGCAGACATGCTGACGCGAGTGCGGAACGCACTCCAGGCCCGGCACCAGAAGGTGGACATCCCGGCTTCGCGGTTGAAGCTGGAGATTGCCCGCATTCTGAAAGAAGAGGGCTACATCTCTAATTTCAAGCCGACGGAAGAAGAGGGGCACAAGGTCATCCGGATTTACTTGAAATACGGCGCCAACAATGAAGCGGCCATTTCGAAGGTGGAGCGCGTGTCGCGCCCCGGCTGCCGCGTCTACGTGCGTCGCAGTGAGATTCCGCGGGTGCTGGGTGGCATGGGGATCAACATCCTCACGACCCCGCGCGGCGTGATGACTGGTCGCCAGGCCCGCAAGGAAGGCGTGGGCGGCGAGTTGCTGTGCCAGATTTACTAGAGAAGAAGCTGTCAGCGATCAGCCGTCGGCCCTCAACCTGGGCGCGGTTGGGAAGAAGCTGAGAGCTGAAAGCCGAGAGCTGAGAGCTTATGTCACGAATTGGAAAAAAGCCGATCCCGATCCCCAAAGGGGTGACGGTCAAACTGGAAGGCAACACGGTTCTGGTGCAGGGGCCCAAGGGCAAACTGGACACCGAATTGCCAGCGGGGATTACGGTTCAGCAGAAGGACGGAATCATGGTCGCCGTTCGGGAGAATGATTCGCAGGCAGCGCTGCACGGACTGGCTCGCGCTTTGGTCAACAACGCGGTCGAGGGGGTCACCAAGGGCTGGACGCGCGAACTGGAAATCGTCGGCATCGGCTATCGCGCCGAAATGAAGGGCAAGTCGATGGTCGTGTTCAACCTGGGCTATTCCCATCCGATCGAGTATCCGTTGCCGACGGGCGTGGATGCCACGGTGGATCCCAAGCAGACAAAGATCGCGCTCACTGGAATCGACCGGCAGCAGGTCGGGCAGGTGGCGGCGGAAATGCGCTCGCTGCGTCCTCCCGATCCCTACAAGAACAAGGGCGTGCGCTATGCCGGCGAACGTCTGAAGAAGAAGGTCGGAAAGACCGGAGCGAAATAAGCTTCCGCTGTCAGCTTTCGGCTCTCGGCTTTGTGCTGAAGGGTTTGGCTGACGGCTGATCGCTGAGGGCTGGAAGAAATGCTTACAAGGATTACGAAAAACGAAAAGCGCGGGCATGTGCATGATCGCATCCGCAAGAAGATGCAGGGGACGGCGGAGCGTCCGCGGCTCAACGTGTACCGTTCGCTGAATCACATTTACGTGCAGGTGATCGATGACCTGCACGGGAAGACGCTGGTTTCCGCCAGCACGGCCGAGGGCAAGAAGGAAGACCGTCGCACCGGCGGCAATGTGGCTTCCGCCAAGGCGATCGGCAAGACCATTGCCGAGCGGGCTAAGGCCAAGGGCGTGACGCAGGTCGTGTTCGACCGCGGTGGATACATTTATCACGGCCGGGTAAAGGCTGTGGCCGACGCGGCGCGTGAAGCGGGATTGAAGTTCTAACGGCAGCTCTCAGCTGTCAGCTCTCAGCGATCCGCTAGAGCGACAAGCTAAGGGCTGAAAAGCTGAAAGCCAGGATTGAGAATGCCAATTGTTATCAAGAAGCTTGATGCGGGTTCGTACCAGCTCAAAGACCAGGTAGTTGCCATCAACCGCGTGACCAAGGTCGTCAAGGGCGGCAAGAATCTTTCCTTTGCCGCGCTGGTTGTGGTGGGCGATCCCTCGGCGGGAGTGGTGGGCTACGGTTCCGGCAAGGCCAAGGAAGTTCCGCAGGCCATTCGCAAGGGGATCGAGTCGGCCAAGAAGAATCTGATGAAGGTGAACCTGACGCAGACCAGCATTGCTCACCTTGTGTTGGGACGCTACGGTTCGGGTAAAGTGCTGCTGAAGCCGGCTCCGGAAGGAACGGGCGTGATTGCGGGCGGCGCGGTGCGTGCGGTGATGACTTCGGCGGGCATTCAGAACGTGCTGACGAAATCCATCGGGACGACCAACCCGCACAACGTGATCAAAGCGACATTCGACGCGCTGAAGCAGTTGAAGACCCGCGAAGGCGTTGCCGCCATGCGTGGAAAAACGGCGCAGGAACTGTAACCGGTAAGTATCGGGTGCAGAGTACCGAGAAGAGATGGCAATTGGCCGCTAGTCACCGACGAATGGCCACTGAGGTGTACGAAATGACGGCGAAAACGGCGAAGAAAACGAGTTCGAGCGGCGGAACGATTCAGTTGAAGTGGGTGCGTTCCGCGATTTGTGCCCCGGTGAAACAGAAGCGTGTAATCAAAGGGCTGGGATTCACACGGCTGAACCAGGTGATTGTGCGTCCGGACAACAATGCCATTCGCGGCATGGTGGCGAAGGTGCCGCACCTCGTGGAGTTTGTGAATTAGAGCTATCCGCTTTCAGCCCTCAGCGTAACCCGCTCTGGCTGAAAGCTGACGGCTGAGGGGGGAGAGCAGATTTATGAATTTATCCAATATTCGAGCACCGAAGAAGGCGACCGAAAAGCGCAAGCGCGTGGGGCGCGGTATGGGCTCCGGCATGGGCAAGACTTCCACCCGTGGGCACAAAGGGCAGCGTTCGCGGACCGGCTCGCGCATGATTCGCGGCTTTGAGGGCGGCCAGATGCCATTGCATCGCCGCATGCCGAAGCGCGGCTTTACCAATATTTTCCGCAAGGAATTCAACATCGTGAGCCTGCAGCGGCTGGTGGAGATGGGCGAGGAATTTTTTGGAGAGCCCATTACTCCTGAGGTGCTGCGCAAGGCCGGAGTGATCAAGACGAAGCATCCGGTAAAAATTCTGGGTGACGGCGAGCTGAAAGCCGCGATCACAGTACACGCGCACAAGTTTTCGAAGTCGGCCGAGGAAAAGATCACCAAGGCGGGCGGCAAGGTTGAGGTCTTGCAGTAATGTTCGACAAACTGGCTAACATTTTCCGGATTCCGGATCTGCGTAAACGCATCCTGTTTACTCTGGGCATGCTCTTCGTGTACCGGTTGGGCGGGCATCTTCCGACTCCAGGAATCGATACGGCCAAGCTGGAAAGCTTCTTCACGCAGGGCAGCACCAGCGGATCGTTGCTGGGATTTGTCGATCTGTTCTCGGGCGGCCAGTTGCGACGCATGACAATTTTCGCGCTGGGCATCATGCCCTACATTACGGCGTCCATCATTCTGCAGTTGCTGACCGTGGTGTACGAGCCCCTGGCTAAGCTGCAGAAAGAAGGGGAACTCGGGCGCAAGAAGATCACGCAGTGGACGCGTTACATCACAGTCATTCTGAGCTCAGTGCAATCGTTCGGCATCGCGATGGGCCTGGAAAAGGGCGGTTTCGCGCTGAACCCGGGCTGGGGATTCCGGCTCATGACGATGCTGACGTTGACGACCGGCAGCGCGTTCATCATGTGGTTGGGCGAACAGATTACCGAGCGCGGCGTCGGCAACGGAATGTCGCTTTTGATCTTCTCAGGAATTGTGGTTGGCTTGCCGCGCGGCGTGGTGGATCTGATCGAAAAAGCAAAGAACGCAGCCTGGGGCGCGGCGACGTTCCCGCTGATGGTGTTCCTGCTCGTCTTCATGGTCGCGGTGGTGGCGTTCATCGTCTATGTGGAGCGAAGCGAGCGGCGAATTCCGGTGCAATATGCCAAACGTGTCGTTGGCCGCAAGGTGATGGGCGGGCAGTCGACGCACCTGCCGCTGCGAGTGAACGCCGGCGGTGTGATGCCCGTGATTTTCGCGTCTTCGATTCTGACCTTGCCGCAGACCATCGGATACGGCATGCGCAACAACCGGTATTTTGGGGATCTGTTCCGGTGGCTGGGATGGGGCGAGCCACTTTATACAGTCCTCTATGCGGTCGGCATCATTTTCTTCGCTTACTTTTACGTTTCCATTGTTTTCAACCCCAGCGAAGTTGCCGACAACATGCGCAAGTACGGCGGATTTATCCCGGGCATCCGGCCCGGGAAGCGTACGGCGGACTTCATCAACGAAGTGCTGACGCGAATCACCCTGGTGGGCGCGCTGTACCTGATCATCATTTCATTTATTCCGGAGTGGATGATCACCGGTATCCACCTCAACCATCTTTACGGACCGATCGGAAGGCTGTTCGAGGGGCTCCCGAATTGGGTGACGAATGGTCTGGGTGTGACTTTTTACTTTGGCGGTACCTCGCTGTTGATCGTGGTGGGTGTGGCGATGGATACGGTTACGCAAATTGAGGCGCAATTGATCATGCGCCACTATGACGGATTTACGCCGCGCAGCGGACGCATTCGCGGCCGTCGTACCTGGTAGTTGGGTGCGAAGAGACGCGGCTGGATTGCGTCTGGCAGAACGGCATCGTGGGGACGGAGAAGACGTTCGAAGCAACGTCTCGAGAGTAAGACAGGTTGAGGTTACTGCACCTCGGCGGGGGCGGCCGGGAGACTGAGCTCGGGAGGCTTTGGTCACGCCGATGGCGCAGGAAACCTCGCGTGAAGTGGGTCCTGTGGTGCTGCTCGGACCGCCGGGTGCCGGAAAAGGCACTCAGGCCAAGCGCATCATGGAGCGCTACGGAATTCCCCAGGTATCGACCGGCGACCTGCTGCGGGAAAACGTGGTCGAAGGGACCGAACTCGGCCTGGCTGCCAAGGCAGTGATGGCGCGAGGAGAATTAGTTTCCGACGACCTGGTCTGCGTTATGGTGCGGGAGCGGCTGATGAAGCCCGACACCAGGCGTGGATACATTTTAGACGGGTTTCCGCGGACTGCGGCGCAGGCCGGTTGGCTCGATGCGTTACTCGACCATGAGCTCTTTGACAACTCGCGTCCCACCCGGGCTTGGCCAATTGTGATCCGCCTGGACGTGGACTATAATCAATTATTGCTCCGGATTACTGGACGCCGTTCTTGTCCTTCCTGTGGACGGATCTATAACATCCACTTCCAGCCACCCCGTGTCGATGAAGTCTGCGACGTGACCGGGGAAAAGCTGGTGGCCCGCAATGACGACCGGTTGGAAGTGATTCAACCCCGACTCACGGCATATCAGGAACAGACTCGTCCGGTAGCGGACTACTATCAGCGCACGGGCAGGTTGATCTCAGTGAATGGGGACCTGCCGGTGGACGCCGTCACGGAACAGATCTTCAGGATATTGGAAGATCATCACGCTTGAAAAGAATGGCGATCGTCTGTAAATCATCGGCGGAGATAGAGAAGATGCGGCAGAGCGGCCGCATCGTGCGCCAAGTCCTCGACTATGTCAGAACGCTGGTGGCACCCGGTGTGACGACCATGGACTTGGAGCGTGCCGCCGACAAGAAAATCAAAGAACTCGGTGCCAAGCCGGCGTTCAAGGGCTATTACGATTATCCCTGCGTTCTGTGCACGTCGGTGAATGAAGAGATTGTGCACGGCATCCCGTCGGAAAAACGGGTGCTGCAAGAAGGCGACATTGTTTCGATTGATTGCGGCGTTGTGCTGGACGGGTATTATGGCGACGCTGCGATTACCGTCCCGGTGGGCAAGGCGCTGAAGCCGGAACTGCAGAAACTGCTGGCAGTGACGGAGGCATCGCTGTATCGCGGCATCGAGCAGGTGCGGATTGGTAACTCGATTGGCGATGTTGGCGCGGCGGTGCAGGAGCATGTGGAAGCCGCCGGATTCAGCGTCGTGCGCGAATTCGTTGGACACGGCATTGGGACGCGCTTGCACGAAGAGCCGCAGGTTCCGAACTACGGGGCTCGCGGGCATGGCGCCAAGTTACGCGAAGGGATGGTCATCGCGATTGAGCCCATGGTGAACTACGGCAAGCCCGAGACGAGAGTGTTGGGCGATAAGTGGACGGCGGTTACGGCGGACGGAAGCTGCAGTGCGCACTTTGAGCATTGCGTCGCGGTGACGCGAGATGGTCCCGTGATTTTGACGCAGTAAACAAGCACTCAGCCATCACCTCTGCCTTTCAGCTTGGAGTTCTTTGCTGATAGCTGACGACTGATAGCTGACGGCACCTAAGGAGTCGATGAGCAAAGAAGACGCGATTGAAGTGATGGCAGTCGTTCTGGAACCTCTGCCCAACGCCATGTTCCGGGTGGAACTGGAAAACAAACACCAGGTGCTGGCGCACGTTTCCGGGAAGATGCGCAAGAATTTCATCCGCATTTTGCCCGGGGACAAGGTCGCGGTGGAGCTTTCGCCATACGACCTGAATCGCGGAAGAATTGTGTATCGGTATAAATGATCTGATGGGGACAGTTCGGCGGCAGGTTTGGGTGAGGCTGAGAACTGAGAACCGGGAACTGAGAACTGTATGAAGGTTAGAGCATCGGTAAAGAAGATTTGCGACAAATGCAAGGTCATCCACCGCAAGGGTGTGGTGCGGGTGATTTGCGTCAACTCGAAACACAAACAGCGCCAAGGCTAGGAGAGCTTCGAGCGCTTAGCTTCTAGCTGCTAGCTAGACTGGGTCGCGACAAGCTGCCAGCCAGAAGCTCTTGGGGGTTTAGAAAATATGGCACGTATTGCAGGCGTCGATCTTCCGCGCCAGAAGCACATCAACATCGCATTGACGTATATCTACGGCATCGGTCATCCCCGCGCCCTTCGCATTCTCGATGAGGCCAAGGTGGAACCGATGAAGAAGGTGCAGGATCTCAGCGAAGAAGAGGTCAACCGCATCCGTACGGTCATTGAGGCCGAGGGTCTGGTGGAAGGCGATTTGCGCAAGGAAGTTACGATGAACATCAAGCGGCTCATCGAAATCGGCTCCTATCGCGGATTCCGCCACCGCCGCAACCTGCCAGTCCGGGGCCAGCGCACCCACACGAATGCCCGTACCCGCAAGGGTCCGCGCAAGGGAACGGTCGCACAGAAGAAGAAGGCGACGTCCAAGACATAAACCGGCGGTTAGCTGTTAGCTCTTAGCCGTTGGCTTTGCCGCGGCGGGTTCAAGCTAATGGCTAAAGGCTAAGAGCTAAAGGCTAACTATGGCGAAACCAGCAGCAGCGGGCGGCACAGCAGCCGCACCGGATAAAAAAGGCAAGAAGAAAACCTTCAAGAAGAAGGAACGCAAGCACGTGCCGCATGGGTTGTGCTATGTGCAGGCGTCCTTCAATAACACGATCGTGACCATCACCGACATGAATGGCAACGTTCTGTCGTGGAAGAGTTCGGGATCGCTCGGCTTTCGGGGATCGCGTAAAGGTACGCCTTTCGCCGCCCAGCAGGCCGCGTCGAATGCCGCGAACATGGCGCGGGATCACGGGGTGCGCAGCGTCGATGTCCGCGTCAGCGGTCCCGGGTCGGGACGCGAATCTGCTGTGCGCGCGCTGGCCGCCTCGGGAATCGAAGTACGCTCGATCCGCGACGTGACGCCCATTCCGCACAACGGATGCCGTCCGCCGAAACGGCGCAGAGTCTAGTTTCAAAGTTTCGGGTTTCGAGTTTCGAGCGGCCGGTAGCGCTAGAATCTTCTGAGACCGCACGAAACTAGAAACCTGAACTCGAAACTGAAGATTTTGTCCGGGACGAAGGGTGAAGCCAAACCCGTAAACCGGTCATCTAAAGGAGAAGAAACTTGGCACGTTATACCGATGCAGTCTGCCGTCTATGCCGCCGCGAGGGCATGAAGCTGTTCCTCAAAGGCG
>Ga0209006_10002815_pt1 | contig 15794 bp, 9 predicted proteins | sample JacPin_JW_Ref_O2_FD_188567 | JGI IMG/M metagenome (GOLD analysis project Ga0209006, IMG submission 188567) | Forest soil microbial communities from Algoma, Ontario, Canada - Jack Pine, Ontario site 1_JW_Ref_O2 (SPAdes) (version 2) | ecosystem: Environmental > Terrestrial > Soil > Boreal... | reverse complement strand
GTCCTTCATATTGATGCAGGGAAACAGTCCTGCCGTTCTGATTGACGAGTTTGAAATCGGGGACGTCATCGCCGGGCGCTGGAATGTGAATGCTCGCCGCCGGCTTTTCGGCGGGAAGTTGCGAGTGGCCGATTACCTTCACGTTTTCGAGCCAGTACTGATCGCCTTCGACGACAACGTCAGCGGCGATCGAATCGCCGGGTTGGAGTTGATTGATCAACGATCCAGGCTTGAAGCTGTAAGGCATCACCATCGCGTCCATGAAACCTGTGATGGGTTCGTTATCGATGTTGGCCATGCCGGTTTGCTTATCGACCGACATGACCTTTCCCTTGAGCGCATAGCGCTTGGCGGTGGACTGGGATGCACCGCTTTGAGACTCCGTTTTCCCGCGATTGCAGGCGGCGGAAAACGATAGCAGCGCGCATAGAAAAAATAGAGCCAGAGGATATGAGGATGATTTCAGTGGATTCGACATAGTCACGCTTTTCTATTGTCTCCGACTTCAGTAATGGAAGCGATAGCGAAATTCAACGTAAATTTCCCGTGGATTGTCCCAGTGGAATCCGCCGAAGGTAACGCTGTTATCGAGTTCTACGCGCCGGTTGGCAACATTGATGGCATTCAACGAAGCGGAAAAGCGCTCGCCAAAATCTTTTCCGAGGGAAAGATCAAAAGTTGTATGTTGCGGCAAGTAATTGCCGGGATAAGGCTGTCCGGGAAATGCATTGGTGAAACCCGATCCGTAGTAAATATTGGTGGAGGCGTAGATGCGCCGAGGAAATATGATATCGCCGCCAACGTTCAGCGTGTTGCGCTGGTCGTGATCGAGCGGCGAGAGACCTGCAGGCAAGGAAAAATCCGTGAGCCCTCCCGTGATCGCTCCGCCGCCCTCGGCAATCTGATTTGAATATGCCAGGTGAATCTGTCCGCGATGAGCGAGGCGCGGCGATCGCAGCGTGGCTTCCCAGCCGCGAATTACCGCTTGCGCGATGGTGATCGGGAAAAACAAGTTCGATTCGCCAATGTTGTTGTGGTCGAAGAAGTTCATCACGTTGGTGCGAAAGTTATCGGCGTCGAAGATCCATCCGTGGAATGGAATGGTCACACCGAACTGATGCTCTTCATCGCGTTCGCCGTGCAGAAGGATGAATCCGAGATTATTACTATTGGCGAATGCAATGAGAGGGCCGGAGGCGGTATTCAACGGCGGAGCCTGATAATAGTGCCCGTAGAATGCGCGGAAAGTCCAATTCAGATGAGGAACGTTGAGGGCAACGCCAAATCGTGGACTGATGGCGTTCTCCGAAACACCCCCGGAAAAGTGCGTGGGTCGCATCCCCGCTGTCAGAGTTAGCCACGGCAAAGGCTTGAACTTGTCATCGATAAAAAATGCTTCGAGGCTGCCAGTGGGGTTTTCGTTATCTGAAAACGGGCTTCCTCCGCCATTGTTGAAGAGCGCGCCAAACAGTTCGTTATCCTGCTGATAAAAACTGTAGAGACCGACTTGCAGATTGTTTTTGGAGAAGTTCGCGCCGAAGCTTGCCTGTCCACCGGCATAGCTCGAGGCGCGATGCTCAGTGGTGACGACGGGGTCGGTGAGCGCGCTGTCGTAATCGGCTGTGTTGCGATGGAAGAAAGGAGATAGGGTCAGGAACAATTTCGAGTTGAAAGTGTGCACCCACGAGAAGTTTACGACCGCATCGGATTCATGATCGCCATCACGCAGATTCAGGCTGGGATATTGTCCCGTGAGTTCCCCATTGACCAGATTGTTTTCTATATCGAATGGATTGGGATCGTAAGGAATCTGGTAGTAATCTTTGCGCAGCGAAGTTACGAAACGGAGTTGATTCGAGGGATCGAGGTTAAAGATCAAAGAGCCGAATCCGCCGTATCCATTTTCAGCATCGTGCGCCACCTGCGGCACCGGCGTCTGTATGCCGAGATTACTGCGGTTGACGTTGACGCTGGCATAGTACGCGAACCTTTCCGTATGGCTGCCGAAGCTGAGCGCATCATTCGTCTGATAGAAATTGCCTGCGCTGATTACCAGTTCCGCCTGGCGGTTGCGCTCGAAACCGGTACGCGGCACAACATTGAATACGCCGTAGGTGCGATCGCCGAACTCCGCACCGTAGCTTCCGCGATCGACTTCCAGATAGTCGATATCTTTCGGATCGAGTTGCGGCCCGAGATTCGAAGCGATATTGGTATTCGGCACGGGCACACCGTCAATAAGCCAACTGGTCTGGTGTCCGCCCCGGATATGCAGCTGATCGTGTGTGAAATAAGCCCCCGGAACGTAGTCCGTAATCATGGCCAGGCTGTTGGTGCGCGCGGCTCCCGGAGTATGTTCGATGTCGTCCCGGCTGACCAGAGTCGTGGGTGTGGCAGAGTCGGTTGAAACCGCCTCCGGCGCTCCGGAAACCTGAACGGTTTCCTTACTGGCGGCGACTCTTAAGGCAAAGTGCAGCACGGGCTGCGACCCGGAATTCACGCGGACACTCTGCGCAGCCTGACTAAAGCTGGGAGCGACAACCGTCACGGTGTAGTCGCCGAGAGCGACACCGTTGAACAGGAATTGGCCGCTGGAGTCGGTGGTGGCGGTCGTCGACCAGTCTGAAGTTTTCGAGCGCAGCATCACCATGGCGTTTTCCACGGGGCGATGCTGCGGATCATGCACAATTCCGCGAAGCGATCCGAAGTCTGATGCCGTTACGGCAATGCTGGCCAAAGCCATTGCGGTGGCGATGACGAAAATGCTGCGAACCATAACTCTCCTGCCGCTGCTCGAAACGCGCCGCCTGGCAGGCACCTAATCTAGACGGATGCAAGGCGGTGGGACAAAACGTGTACGTTCAGAGGGAAATCAGCGAGAGGCGAACGGGAGGACCACGCGTGGAATGAAGGCCGGGAAAATTGCAGCGAAAAGATTGTGATTCCGGTTGGACGAGATGGGTGCCGACACTCAGCGGATAGAGAAGGTCCACGCGCGCAGGCGCATGAGCCCATCGGAAGGTGGTTACCGCTCGGGAGCAATTCTGGTTGCAGCAACTGGCACCGCTGATGGAGCTTTCAGAAGGATTCGCCACTGCCGAACTACGGCAGTGATGAGCCGATTTTCGAAGGCAGCAAGCGTGAGGCGGCGCGGCTGTGACCGCCAGCGCCAGAGGAGCGAGGCTTCCCGCGAGCGCGAAAAGCAACAGCAATCTGGCGGTCAGGCGATGCATTTGTTTTGTCGTGAATCCGAACCCCGAGTGCGACAAGCATAGAACAGAATCTCGAACCGGCGCAAGCAACTGGAGTCAATGCTAGTCGTATCGCTGAGAGCAGCAGCAAGAGAGATGATTTGCAAAGTTAAGCGCGCTATCGCAACAACACGTAGGCGCCGCCGTCCGTGAAAGCGATGACCAGATTCATCAGCACGAGCATCAGATCGTAGTGCCAGCCGGAAGCCTTTTCACCCCAGAATCCTGTGTGCCAGACAAAAATCTTCTTCTGGATTGCGCCGAGCATAATCAGGATCAGGCCAAATGCAGCAAGCTGGGTCAGGACTCCGAAAGCGACTCCAAGACTGCCGGACACTTCGGCCATACCCAGGAAGATCGTGAACCCCTTGCTCATCCCAATGTCCCTGGCCCGGGCCGCTGGATCTTTCAGATGGTGATAGCCGCTGGTAACAAACACCAGTCCCACCATCAGCCGTAGCAGTAACAATCCAAGATCAGTGAATCGTGCCAATTGCGGGAACATGACCAAAGCCTTCGATGTGACGACTGCTGCGATGGTTGTTGGATTTCTCCCCATTACGCGGGAAGGCGTAGGGCTGCCTAAGCCTTGCCGTGAATCTTAGCCCACCACCAGCGCACGCCGACGAAGAGGAATCGCCAGTCGCTGAAAAACTCTGGCGGTTTGCGCTCGAAGGCATGCCCAACGAATTGCAGGATCCATCCCAGAATGAATAGCCCTAAAGCAAACGGCCAAAGCCAATGAATGAAGATGCTGCAGAGAAAGATCGCAATCGCAACCAGAATGGTCGGAATCCCCAGCGTGTGGCAGAGGCGGTTCGCGGGATTCTGGTGGCTGGCCGCGTACTGCGCGATCCACTGCTCATGGGTGCGATTGCCCAGCATGGGACAGCATCATACATCAATCCGCGAAACACCCCATTCCGGAGTGGGCAGTTTGTGAGATCGGACCATTCCGGGCGAAGTCGCACAAAGATCCTCGAAGTGCGATTAGTTGAGGCTGCCTCTCTCCGCGTGTTAGCATCCTTAGTTTTGGCGCGCGATGTTGGGCTGGCCTGTCTACTGCACTGATCCTCTTCTGGGCCTTCTCTGTTTCCACGCCTGCGAAGGAGCCTACTGGTGAAAATTTATACCGGAGAAAACATTCGTAATGTAGCGATCGTTGGGCACGGGCACGCTGGAAAGACCTCACTGCTTTCCGCCATGCTTTATACCGCGGGTGCAACACCGCGGCTAGGGCGCGTAGATGACGGATCGTCTACGACTGATTATGACGAAGAAGAAATCGCACGCAAGATGTCGATTGCCGCGTCCTCCGCTTATGTGGAGTGGGGCAAAACGAAAATCAATGTGATTGATACGCCCGGGTTCAACATGTTTGTGCATGAGGCCCGGATGGTGTTGCCGGTGGTGGATGCCGCGATCGTGGTGGTCGACGGCGTGGCCGGAGTCGAGGTGGTAACGCAACGCGTGTGGAACGATTGCGAGGAATACAAAACGCCGCGCCTGATCGTGGTAAACCGCATGGATCGTGACCGCGCCAACGCGGAGCGCGTATTGGAATCGCTGATCAATGCGTTTGGACGAAACGTGATCCCCATCGAACTGCCCATTGGCAGCGAAAAGAACTTAACCGGCGTGGTCGACCTGGTGCGCATGAAGGCCTACACCTACGAACTTGGCGGAAACGGCAAAGGGAAAGAGACGGAAATCCCGGCCACCATGCGGGCCCAGGTGCAGGAGTCGCACGAGCAGTTAGTGGAACTTGTTGCGGAAGGCGACGACAAGTTGATGGAAGAGTTCTTCGAGAAGGGAACCATTCCGGAAGAAGATTTAATCCCTGCGCTGCACAACGCGATTCGCGAGGACAAACTCTTCCCGGTAGTCTTTGCCTCGGGACTCGGAAACATTGGCGCCGACCGGGTGATGGACTTCATCGTCGATTACACGCCCGCCCCGTCCGAGCATGAATGGGTGCAAGGCGAACCGGCCGCCTCCGGCAATGGCGACGCGCCCAAGCGCCATGAGACGGATGCGGAACCCGTATCCCTGTATGTGTTCAAGACGATCTCCGATGCGTTCGCGGGACGCATCTCGTACTTTAAGGTCTTTTCCGGTGTTCTGAAAAACGAGGCCACGGTACAGAATTTCTCGCGTGGAACCGCTGAGAAGCTTTCGCACATTTCCATCCTGCAGGGCAAGACGGCGGTGCCGGTTACGGAGCTGCATGCCGGCGATATTGGCGCGGTTGCAAAATTAAAGGACACTCTGACCGGCGACACGCTCGGCGATAAGTCGGCGCCGATCCTTTATCCGCGGGTGAAGCTGGCCGAGCCGGCCATCACGTTTGCCATCGAACCCAAGAGCCGGGCGGACGAGGACAAGCTTGGCCCCGGCATCCACAAACTCATGGAAGAAGACGCTATGCTGCGGTTCTTCCGGGATCCGCAGACCCAGGAGTTTCTGATTGCGGGAACGGGACAGCAGCACATTGAAGTGATCGTCTCAAAATTAAAGAAGCGCTATCACACGGAAGTAGTTCTGAAAGCGCCGAAGGTTCCCTACCGCGAGACGATTCGAGGCAAAGCGGACGTCCAGGGACGCCACAAGAAACAGACTGGCGGGCACGGCCAATACGGCGATTGCAAAATTAAAATGGAGCCGTTGGTACGAGGCGGACAGTTTGAATTCGTCAATGACATTTTCGGCGGCGCGATTCCGAAAAACTATATTCCCGCCATCGAGAAGGGAATTAAAGATGCGGCCAGCCGCGGATACCTGGCCGGTTTTCCGGTAGTGGACTTCCGCGTGATTCTTTATGACGGCTCCTATCACGATGTGGATTCGAACGACATGTCGTTCCAGATGGCGGGCCGCATCGCTTTCAGAAAAGCGATGGAACAGGCCAAGCCCACAATCCTCGAGCCGGTGATGCATGTCGAGATCACAGTGCCGGACGAGTTCGCGGGATCGATCATGGGTGACTTAAACAGCCGCCGCGGGCGCATCCAGGGTATGGATAATAAGGGCGGCAATACCGTCGTTAAGGCCGAAGTGCCGATGGCGGAGATGCTGACCTATGGCGTCGATCTCACGTCCATGACCCAGGGCCGCGGTAGTTTCAACATGGAGATGCACCACTACGACGCTGTGCCGGGGCAGCTCCAGGAAAAGATTATTGAGAAAGCGAAGGCCGCGAGGGGTGAAGTGAAGGAAGAAGAGGAGTAAGGGGCAACAGGGAGGCGTCCCTCACCCTTGATTATTTCAGCCGAAAATAAAACGAACTTCTGGCGTCCACCCCTCTGGAAGTGGGTCATCGTTCTATTCCTGATCGGCCTTTCGTGGGTCATATTCTTCCGGCGACCGGTCTCGCCTCCTCTGAAGGTGGAATTGCTGCCCTTTACGGATTCTCCTCCCGCATGGGACGGCTCTTTTCCATACGTAGACATTTCTTTGATTTCTGGATCAACTCCCCCCAAGTTTCAAACGTCGATCTTGCCGATTCAGCCGACGGTGCGACATGAGTCGCCGGTGAATGACTTCCTTGTCGATCTTCACACGGGAAGGTTCGTCCTGCGCCAGACTGATCTCTTTGTTGCTGACGTGATGCCCTTGTCTCTTACTCGGACCTATATCGTCTGGGACTATCACAGCCGCGCGTTCGGGGTAGGAGGAAATCACCCCTACGACATTTGCCCCACTGGGACAAGGCGGCCTTATACCTATACGGACCTGAACCTGGAAGACTTTTACCAGGTACACATGCGGCGTATTTCCAAAGGTACAGGCTACGCAGATGCGGTTTTCCGACACGAGGAAACTTCATCGGAGTTTTACGGGGCGCAGGTTGCGTGGAACGGAAACGGCTGGACGCTGGATTTCCGCGACGGACGAAAATTCTATTTTCCGGAAGCCTATGCCGCGAAAAACTATGCGCAGGGCGCCGCGACTGAGATGGTGGATGCGCTGGGGCACCGCATCGAACTCAAAAGAAGCAAGGTGCGAAATCTCGACGAACTGCGCTCCCCTGGCGGGCACTCGATCAGATTCCAATATGATCAGGCTGACCGAATCGTCGAAGCGGCGGACGACGCGGGGCATGTCCGCAAGTATTCGTACGATCGTGGAGGGCATCTTGAAACCGTGTCCGACGGATCTGAAATTATCTATCGATTCGAATACGCTCCTCTTTTGAACGAAAAAGCGTACGACCCGTGGTTGCTGACGAGTGTCCTGGATGGCAAGTGGAATGTGATCCTTCGAAACAAGTTCAAATGGGGCAGGGTTACCGAGCAAACGCTTGCGAACGGCGAAGCCTATCACTATGACTACCAATTGAAGGGGCGGGAGGTGCTTCAAACCGTGGTTACGCTACCCTCGGGAAAAACGCAGACATTCATCTTCCGCGACGGACTTTTAGTCAACCAGAAATAAGAACGGATACCTTCAGACGTAAAGTGCTGACTAATTTGAAGGCTGTCGAGAACCCGAGTCCGAACCGCTGCCCAATGCGGGGCTACTGCTCGATCTTCTGCAAGGCTCGCTCGATTCTCCTCCGCGTAGTTTCAGGGCCCAGTACCTCGAGTGTCTCAAACAACGGGGGCGCATTTTTGCGGCCGCACACCGCGACGCGGATCGGCTGAAACATCTGTCCAGCCTTCACGCCCAGTTCCTGCGCGGCAGCGCGCAAAGCGGCATTCAGCGGATCATGCTTGAACTCGCAATTTGCCAGCACTTCGCGGGCTCGCGCCAGAACCTTCGCCGCCATCGCGATGTCGCCTTTTTGCGGGATGAGTTCGTTCGTATCGTAATCCGGTAACGGTTCTACAAAGAAAAAGTCGGCAGCCGTGAGCACCTCGCGAAGTAGTTTGATGCGCTCGCGGATGAGCGGCGTGACCTTCAGCATTTTTTCAGCGGAAACGTCCAGCCCAGCGCCCTGCACGATGGGGAGCAAGCGCGCACTCAGTTGTTCCACCGGCAGCCCTCGGATGTGTTCCGCATTCAGCCACACTGCCTTGGGATCAAATGTTTCTTCCGGGGTTGTAGCGGCCTCCTTGAAATTCACAACAGCGTTCGAGCGATTAATTCCTTCCAGCGAAAACACGTCGGTGAGTTCCGCGAGCGACATATTCTCGCGATTATCCTTAGGGGACCAGCCCAGCAGGCATAGGAAATTGATAAACGCTTCTGGCAGAAAACCTGCATCGCGATACGTCGTTACGCTAACCACGGGGCCGTGCCGCCGTTTCGAAAGCTTTGTGCCATCGGGTGCGACCAGCAGCGGCAGATGGGCAAACTGTGGAGGCTGAGATCCGGCGGCTTCGAAGATGAGCACATGTTTGAAAGTATTGGTGAGATGGTCCTGGCCGCGAATGATGTGAGAGATGCCGATGTCGGCATCGTCGGCGCAGGAAGCCAGATGGTAGGTAGGCATCCCGTCGGAGCGCAGTAAAGCGAAGTCTTCAATATCGGCCGCGGCTTTCACCTGGTCGCCATAAACCGCATCGGAAAACCGCACCAGCTCCCCGCCTTCACGGGGCACACGAAAGCGCAGAGCAAAAGGCTCCCCGGCGGCCGCCCGCCGGTCGCTTTCAGCGGATGACAGCTCGCGCGCGGCGGGATTAAATAACCACGTTCCCTGTGCCCCGGACTTCTCCGCGTCGCCGGTGTGCGCTGGAGTGAAATCCCGGTAAGCCAGCCCTTTTTCGAAGATTGCCCAGGCAATTTTCTTATGCAGTTGTAGCCGCTCGGACTGTTTATATTCCTCGTCCCAATTCAAATTCAGCCACTTCAATCCTTCGAAAATGGAGTCTACCGAGGCCTGGGTATTGCGCTCCGTATCCGTGTCATCCAGACGCAGAATCATGGTCCCGCCGTGGTGCCGGGCATAAAGCCAGTTAAAGATAAAGGTACGCGCGCTGCCCACATGGAGAAACCCGGTGGGGGAAGGCGCAAACCGGACACGTGGTTTGGAGGCGGAGTGGGATGTCAGGGGCATCGGTGGGCCAGAGTTTGATGGTATGAGGTCCGGAAAAGTATCGTCAAGCGCCCGATCTCGAACTCTCGTAAGGTTACCGGCCCGATTCCGGGGGCATTGTCCTTAAATCCTGTTGTATTAAGACCCCCGGCTATGAAAGCATCTGGTATCCATTTTTCGTGTACTTGCCCAAATTGCTCTACGCAGGAATCTTAGTCGCCCATGAATAGCATTTCCACGAGCATCGTGATCATTCCAGGCGTTGTTGCCTTATTGCTATGCCTGCTGTTCAGTTATCTTTTCCAACAGAGCCGTCAGGTTTACTTCCGCGCCTGGCAGATTGCGTGGGCATGCTACTCCATCCACTACGCACTCGACGCATATCGCTACTTCCGCCCCCCGGCGCTGTGGGCTTTCTTTATCAGTTCGCTGTTCCTGGTGGCTATGGCGGTAAGCATCTTTGTCTCTACCCGCTTGACGCGCGTGTCTTTCCGGTTCCGCTGGTTTGACTGGATTTTGGCGGTCACAGGATTTGCGCTGGCCTGCATCGACTTGCGAGTTCATGAGACGGTGGGCCAGGTTCCGATGGAGCAGCGGCCGCTCAGCCTCACCGTGATTTTTCTGAGCGCAGTCCTTTTGTATTGCTCTGCCGTCTTTTATCTGCACGCGCATCGCAAGGGCTCCGCTGCCTTCAAGATCCTCGCGATATCCCTGGCGCTGTGGGCGGTGCTGATGGGAGCGATCCAGTCCGGCAGCCCGGCAATGGAGATGTTCGGCAGCGTCGGACATGTACTGGGCCCGATTCCGCAAATGTTGCTGGGCATCGCAATGGTGATGGTGCTATTTGAAAATGAGCGCAACGCGGTGCAGGAAAACACGCTTGCCCTTTCGACCTTGGGCGCCGATCCCCGACGACTGCTTTCCGCCGATGACCTGCTGCCTAACATGCAAGCGGCCTTGGAGCGCCTGGCCGGCGCGTTGTCCGCCGGTAGGACCGTAATCTATGTCGCCGAACGCTGGCGGGGCCTGTTGCCCTCCGTGCAACGCGGGTTTTCTCCAGAGTTCCTGGACACGCTCAACCAAAGTGGTGCGGGTGAATACATATGCGATCTGGCTTACCGCCATGGTGGACTCTTCACCGTTCGCGACATCGGCCAGATGACCGAGCCGCTTCCGGTGGGCACCACCGGCACCTTCGATGGCTTCAAGGAGGTGCTGGAAAAAGCAGAGATCCGAAACCTTACGGCGGTAAGCCTGCAGACCCGCGAGCATGCCTTTGGTGTCATCCTGTTCCCTCACGCGCAACGCAAGGCTTTCGGAACCTCCGGCCCGCGCCTGATGGTCGGATTGGCTCTGCAACTTGGATTGACCGTCGAGAATTATCTGATCGCACACGACGCCCACCGCCGCACCCAGGAGTACGAACTGCTTACCGAAATCGGCCAGGCCATCAGTTCGCGCCTCGATCAGGACGAAGTGCTGCGCACCATCCACTCGGAACTGGGACAAATTTTCGATAATAGCAATTTCTACATCGCGTTTCAGGAAGGGGACGAGATCCGCTTCGAACTGGAAGTCGAAGGCGATCAGGTTCTCCCCAAGCGGAAAAGGAAATTAGAGAACGCGTTCACCGAATATGTGATTCGTACCGGGCAGCCGCTGTTGATACGATCCGATCTGGAAAAAACCCGCGCACGGCTGGGGCTGAACTACAAGCCGGATCATCCCGCCAAATGTCTGTGCGCCGCACCCATACTGCTTGGCAGCAAGCCGGCGGGGGTGATGGTTGCCATGAGCACGGCGCGGGAATACGTTTTCGAGCAGCGCGACGTGGATGTCATGATGACCGCGGCGGGCCAGGTTTCCGTCGCGGTGGAGAATGCCCGCCTCTTTGCCGAAGAGCAGCGGCGATCGCGCCAGCTGGCGTTTCTCAACAACATCTCCCGCACCGCAATTTCGAGTGACGATCCGGTCCACATGCTGGGGCAGATCGTTGGAGAAATTCAAAAGAATTTCAGCTTCGATCACATCGGTATCGGTTTGCTGGACTACGGTACCAAGGAAATCGAAATCAAGGCGGAAGCCGGCGCGACGGCGCACGCCATGGGCCGCCGCATTCCGCTCGGCATCGGCATCCTGGGACGCGTCGCGCGTACGGGCGAGCGCGCCCTCGTTCAGAACGGCATCGAGGGCCAGATGGGAGCCATCCTGCCGGAGTCGCGCTCCGTGCTCTGCATACCCATCACCTATGGCGAGACGCTGCTCGGTGCGCTGAATATTGAAAGCCACAATGAGAGCGCATTCTTTCCTCAGGATGTCCTCATCCTGAACACCCTTGCTGACCTCCTCGCTACCGCTCTGCACAATGCTTTCGTGTTCCAGAAGCTGCAGCAGCAATCGATCACCGACGGTCTCACGGGAATTAAAACGCGTCGATTCTTCTGGGAAGCCCTATCGGCAGAATGGAAGCGCGCTTCGCGCTCAGGCAGGTCATTCTCGGTCGTGCTCATCGATCTCGACAAATTCAAGGAAGTGAACGACACGATGGGCCACTTCGAGGGCGATCTTGTCCTGGCGCGCGTTGGGCGGCTCCTGGAACAAAAGTCGCGCCAATCGAACGTTGTCGCCCGCTACGGCGGAGACGAGTTCATCATCCTGATGCCGGAAACCGGACCCGAACAGGCCGAAGTCCTCGCCGAGCGCTTGCGCCAGTGGATCGTGACGGATCCCATGCTCAACGAACATCACATCACCGGCAGTTTCGGAGTTGCCAGTTTTCCCATGCACGGTTTCTCCATCGAAGACATCATCCGCGTCGCCGATGCCGGTATGTATGTTTCAAAACGGTCTGGCGGGAATCGAGTTTCCGCGGCGGAAGAATTCGCCGGCGGCGAAGAGTTCGCTCCGCAGCGCCAGCAAATTTCCACCTATATCGAAGGCTTTCTGCAGCGCGAGCACAACGGCCCGGAACATCTGGAAGAACTAGGGTCGATGCTGATCAAATTCTGCGGCGGCGAAGAAGATTGCAATGTGCCATTGCTGAAGGAGTCCATCGAAGTGCTCAGCCGCGCCGCCGAATCCCGCGAGCTGCGAACTTCCGGCCACGGCGATCTGGTCGCGCGTTACACAGAAATCATCGGCAAAGCGCTGCACCTGCCGCCGGAGGAAGTCACGGACCTCGTCTACGCCGCCCGGGTCCATGACGTCGGCAAGATTTTTGTACCCGAGCGCATTCTCAACAAACCTGGCCCTCTCACGGACGACGAATTCTTTCTTGTCCGGATGCACGCCCGCGTGGGTGCCGAGATCGTCGGTATCCTGCCGCATAGCGCCATGATGCGCCAGGCTATCGAGCATCATCACCAGCGCTTCGACGGCTCGGGTTATCCGGACGGCGCCAAAGGTGAGCAAATTCCGTTGTGGTCGCGCATCATCGCTCTTGCCGACGCCTATGCCAACATGCTGACCGAGCAGTCGATCGCCGCTGCCCGCACGCCCGACCAGGCCCTGGACGAGCTCACCAAGATGAGCGGCACCGGGTTCGATGGCATGCTGGTGCGGATCCTGCTGCGCGAGCTGAAATCGGAACGCGCGTCATCAGCGAAGGATGGTTTCTAAGGCCTAGGGAAACTGCGGCAACCGCTCTTTGACCCACTTGCAAGTACGGACCGAAGACCCCAAACTACAATCCATGCCCGTCACCCTCTCTCTCACCAACAAAGTCGCCCTCATCACCGGCGGCTCCCGCGGCATTGGCGCCGCTACCGTACGTCTCTTTATCCAAGCCGGCGCGAAGGTCGTCTTCAGTTATCAGAAAGCACGCTCGCAGGCGGAGGCTCTCGCCAAGGAATGCGGCGAAGCCAACTGCCACGCCATCAGCAGCAACCTGACCGATCCGGATTCTGCACGAGTCCTCGTCGCCGAAGCTGCTAAGCACTTCGGCCGGATCGATATTCTCGTCGCGAACCACGGCGTCTGGCCCGCAGAGGACGTTCCCATCGAAAAGATGTCCGACCAACAATGGCGCTCCACGGTCTCAATCAATCTCGACGCCGTATTCGGTTTGGTCAAGCACACGGTCGCGCAAATGAAGGCGCAGCCGCGCGGCGGGACGGCGGCCGGGCACATCGTGCTCATCAGTTCCACCAGCGGCCAGCGCGGAGAAGCGTTCCATTGCGATTATTCCGCCACCAAAGGCGCCGTGATCAGCATGGTGAAGAGCCTTTCCGCGGAACTCGCCTCAGATGGAATCTATGTCAACTCGGTGGCTCCCGGCTGGGTCGATACGGACATGTCGCGCCCCGCCATCGACGACCCCCGCAGCGGTGAAGAAATCCGCAGCACGATTCCGCTGGGCCGCGTCGGTACCCCGGAGGAGATCGCCGCGCCAGTGCTGTTCCTCTGCACGGAATACGCCGGCTTCATCACCGGTGAGATTTTCAACGTAAACGGCGGCGCAGTCCTGGTGGGATAGCGGCAATAAGTGACCGCAGTCGTTTTTCTTGCATCCAAGTGCAAGTGTGGCGCGGGCGCCCACGCCCGCGAGTCCGCCTCCATCTGCTCGGAGGCGTCGCGCGAAGCGGGCAAAAGTGTCCGCCGCCGCAAGCGGCTACAATTCCGATTGGGCTTTACCGCTGAAAAAAGACCGCCGATCGACTGCATGAACCGTCTACTTTTTATCGCAACTCTGGCCTTCACGATGAACCAGTGTGTCGTTCGCGTTCCGTCAGCCATGGCTCAGGATGCCAAGCCGGAACCCGTAAAAGCTCCGCCCGCAGCGCCTCTCCCGGAGGATCAGAAAAATGCCCAGCAGGCTCGCGAACTCCTGAACCAAGCCATTCAAGCCCTCGGCGGACAAGCCTACCTCAACGTGCAGAACATGCAGCAACAGGGACGCGTCTTCAGCTTTTATCACGGACGCCCCACCAGCAATGGCGTCTTGTTCTGGAGATTTGTCGAGTACCCGGACAAGGAGCGCGTCGAAGTCACTCCGCAGCGTGACATCGCCACCATCTGCATCGGCGATAAAGGGTACGAAGTTACTTACAAAGGCCCCCACCCCATCGAAAAGAAAGATCTCGACGATTATCTGCGTCGCCGCAAGTTCTCTTTGGAAACGATTCTGCGCACATGGATCAACGATCCTGGGGTCGCGCTCTTCTACGATGGGGATTCGCTCGCCGGAAGCCTCGCGGCGAAGCGCGTGACTCTGATTAATTCCAAGAACGAATCAGTTAGCATCTACTTCGATATCGATAGCCACCTGCCCATCAAGAAGACGTATTCCTGGCGCGACCCCGTCGACCACGAGCGCAATCTGGAAGAAGAAACTTGGAACGGCTATCGCAACGTGCAGGGGGTGATGACGCCCTATGGCTTCACTCGCTACTTCAATGGCGACATGCAAACCGAACGGTTCCTCACGGCCGCGAGCTACAATCAGGTATTCAATCCGGCCATGTTCGATCCCAATTCGGGCTACAATCCTCTAAAAGCGCAAGGCAAGCATTGAAGCCTCCGAATCCTCGCAAAACGGGCTAACCTTCTGAAAGCACTGAGTATAGCAGAGACTTTCGACCCTAACTACTTTGAGTCCCTCACTGATTAAAGCCACGCACTGTGGCTTTTTTACCACAGACGCAAAAACCTTCACGGTTGTAATCTATTCATTCACCGAGAGATATTCCAAGCTTCATTGATTCAAGAGCAGACACTTCGCGCGTCCGTGGAATGCAGTGGGATCGGCCTGCACAGCGGCGCTCCCGTCTCCATGCGCATTCTTCCAGCCGCCGCAGGAACGGGAATCGTCTTCCGCCGCACTGATCTGGATGGCTTTGAGATCGAGGCCACCAGCCGCAACGTTGCCCGCGTCAGCTACGCCACCAGCTTGATGAAGAAGGGCGTGCTGCTCTCTACCACCGAGCACATTCTCGCCGCGCTTTATTCCTGCGGCGTGGATAACGTGTACATCGAGCTGGACGCGCTGGAATTGCCCATCCTGGACGGCTCTTCCCAGCCGTTCATCGAAATGCTCGGGCAGGCCGGGATTCGCCGGCTGCGGAAACGCCGGCGTTATCTGAAAATCGTAAAGCCGCTGGAAATTTCCGAAGGCGGGCGCCGAATCGGGATTTACCCAGCGGACGATTTCCGGGTCCATTGCTATGTGCATTACGCGCACCCGTCGGTGGGTGCACAGGAAATTGAGCTGTGCGTTGGGCGCGAATCCTTCAGCCGGATGCTGGCGCCCGCGAGGACATTTGGCTTCGTGCAGGATTTCGAAGGGTTGCGCCGCATGGGGCTGATTCGCGGCGGCTCGCTCGACAATGCTATCGTTTTGAACGAAGGCGGGGTCATGAACGGTCCCTTGCGCTTCCCCGACGAATTCGGCAGGCACAAGGCGCTGGACCTGATCGGCGATCTGGCGCTCGTGGGACGCCCGTTGCTGGCGCGCGTCGAGGCCTATAAAGCCGGCCATGCCCTGCACACGCAATTAGTTACGCGCCTGCTGGCCGATCCTTCCCTATGGACCGAGACCTACGATGAGGCTCGCTCGGCACATTTGCCGC
>Ga0209006_10002814_pt1 | contig 15795 bp, 13 predicted proteins | sample JacPin_JW_Ref_O2_FD_188567 | JGI IMG/M metagenome (GOLD analysis project Ga0209006, IMG submission 188567) | Forest soil microbial communities from Algoma, Ontario, Canada - Jack Pine, Ontario site 1_JW_Ref_O2 (SPAdes) (version 2) | ecosystem: Environmental > Terrestrial > Soil > Boreal... | reverse complement strand
GTCAGCATTTTCGTAAATCCCATTCAGTTCGATCGTCCCGCCGATTATGACGCCTACGCGATCGACCTGGCGACGGACGTGGAGTTCTGCTCCGCGCTCGGTGCCGATCTCGTTTTCGCGCCCTCCGCGCAAGAGATGTACCCCGATTCGCCCAGCACTTTCGTCGAAGTGGAAGGCGTCTCGGAGCATCTTTGCGGGATGTTCCGTCCCGGACATTTTCGCGGCGTGGCCACCGTGGTTGCGAAGCTTTTGAATATCGCCGGTCCCGATAAAGCGTACTTTGGCGAAAAGGACGCGCAGCAGCTGGCGGTGGTCAAGCACATGGTGACGGATTTAAACATACCGGTCGAAATTGTTCCGGTGCCAACCGTGCGCGAGGCGGACGGACTGGCGTTAAGCTCCAGAAATAGGCGATTAACGGCCCAAGAGCGCCGGCTGGCGCCCACGCTCTACCAAGCCCTGCAGATTGGGGCGGATTACATCCGCAAAGGCGTCTTGTCTTCGGAACAGGTTCGCAGCGCCGCGCTGGCGCACTTGCAGGAGCATCCCGAGTTCCGCGTCGAATATCTGGAGGTGGTCGACGCTTCCACTATGACGCCGGTGGAAACAGTCAGGGGACCGGTGCGCATCGCCACCGCTGCCTGGCTGGGATCGGTCCGCCTGATCGACAACGTCCCGGTTGATAACATCAAGGCATAACGCGATGCCGGACGCCCTGGTCTCCATCGTCATCCCGGCGTACAATCCGACCACCTATTTGCTCGAAGCCATCGCGTCGGCCGGCGCGCAAACTTACCCGCGCGTCGAAATCATCGTGGTGAACGACGGGTCCGATAAACCCGAGAGCCTGGCCGTTCTGGACCAGGCATCGAGTCTGGCCGGCACCTACATAGAGCAACCGAATCGTGGTCTGGGGGCCGCTCGGAACACCGGATTTGGCGCCGCGCGCGGTGAGTACGTGGTGCCTCTGGACGCGGACGACCTGATCGATCCTGAGTACGTCGCCGAATGCCTGACCGCCTTGCGGAGCTCCGATGCCGCTTTCGCGTACACCGACTTTCAAGTTTTCGGAACGCAAAACTTCGAAGAACGGCCCGGCGAGTATAACTTGTATCGATTGCTCGATCGCAACTATCTTACTTATGCCGCGCTGATTCGAAAAGAAGCGTGGGAAAACTCGGGCGGATACGACGAATCGCGGAAATGTTTGGGATATGAAGACTGGGAGTTCTGGCTGCGGCTAGGCGCGCGCGATGATTTCGGACAGTATGTACCCAAATCGCTATTCCGCTACCGCAAACACGGAGCGTCTTTGTACGATTTCGCGCTGGCCCGGCACCAGCAGTTCGTCGCATACATTCAAAGCCTGCACCCCGAACTATACGAATACGAAAATCGCGCGCGCGTGAAGGCTCGATGGTCGCCAGCGGCTTCGATCGTTGCCGACGATTCGCCGGTCAATCAGACCATCCTGGACATTCGGGTGGAGACGACGGGCAAATCGGGTGCTGCCCCGCTCGATCCCCACGCCGCCGAATTGGCCGCGCTGGCAGCCTGGAGCGGCCTAGCGCCTCAACAGCCGCAGCAGTCCGAGGCGCGCAATAGTCTGCACCGCCATTTGCTCAACGCCGAATTGCTTTCGCTCCGATCCTGGACGCAGCATCCGGTCCGCTCTCTATCCCGTCTGATTCCGCTGCGCGCGAAGGAACAAATCAATAACGCGACCGGGCGGCCGGTTTTCGATCTTTCCTTCTATTTGCAGTTTCAGCCGAATTCGGTGATGTTCGGCGACGCGTTGGTTGAACCGCTGGTTTATTTCCCGAAACCCGCTCACGGCCGCAAACGCGTCGCGCTGGTGACCACGCAGTTGGGTCCGGGCGGCGCCGAAGCGGTGCTCTACGACATCGCATCCACATTATGTTCCAAGCGATTCGAAACTTTGCTCCTGGCCACGCAATCGCGTGACGATCGCTGGCGCACGAAATGGCAGGGACGCGTGGAGCACGTTTACGACCTGGCACAAGTGGTCACACCCGAGCGGATGACGGCCGCCGTCTACTCCATCGTTACAAACTGGCGGTGCGATTATCTGCTGCTCCAGAACAGCCTGTACGGATATGCCGCGCTTTCGCACATCAAGACAGCGCTGCCGTCCATCCAGATCATCGACGTGAATCATTACGTAGACGAAAGCTGGGACCAGATCGCTTCGACGGCCGAAGCGGCGCCGTATATCGACCGGCGCGTGGCTTTGGCGGAATCGGTTGGGGATCGTTTGCTGGCGATGGGAACTCCCGCATCGAAGATCCTGCTGGTGCGCAACGGCGTGGATCTGGAACGCTTTCACCCAACGCCCTTCGGCTTCCACGCGACCAAGAATATTCTTTTCGCCGCGCGCCTGGATCCGCGCAAACGGCCGCTGCTATTGGCGGATATCGCGTACGAGCTCTCGCGCCTGCGGCCTCAAGGCGATTTTCGATTTGTCATCGCGGGCGATGGCCCGGAGAAAGAACGTTTCAAGCGGCGCGTGCACAAACTTGGCCTGGATGCCGTTTTCGATTTCCGGGGACAGGTGGACCATCTCCCGCCGCTCTTCGCCGCCTGTGATGTTGTGATCCTTCCGTCACGCAGCGAAGGCGTCCCACTGGTGATTCTCGAAGCGCTGGCGAGCGCTCGGCCAGTGGTGGCGTCCAAGGTTGGGGCCATCCCGGAAGTGGTGGATTCAAGTTGTGGGATCTTGATCGAGCAGCCGGCCGCTGCCGAGTTTGCGCGTGCACTCCACTCGCTGCTCGATCAGCCCGAAGTTCGCGAGAAGATGGGCGCCGCCGGGCGGCGGAAAATGGAAGCGAATCACGACATCCGAAACACACGCGAAGCTTTCGCCGGCCTTTTTAATCACGGCTCTTCAGTTTCGGTGGCTTCCACCAGCCGGTCCACGGCGATGGAATAAATGGCCATCTTGCCATCGCGATCGCTCTGAAAAATGACGCGCTGGCTGTTGGGAGAAAAGAACGCGGTCACCTGGCGCGGATCGCTGGCGCGATGCTGGCACAAAGTGAGCTCCCGCTTCACCGATCGAACCAGGAGCAGCATGTAGGGCGAAGCCTTGCTGCCGCTGGCGCCTACGAAAACGCTGGTATCGCTATTGCGATTGAAGGCCACGAACTGGCTGGTGGCCGAAACAAGTTGGTCCTCATTTGTATCGGGCGTGAACTCGCGGATATTGTTCAATTGTTTTCGATCCGCCGGAACGTTCAGATAATCGATGGTTCTTCCGTCGGCCGACCACAGAGCAGTCGCTAGTCCGCCCGGCGCGATGCGCAGCTTGCGATTCTGTGCCCCGTCGTAGTTGACCAGCCATAAGGAATCGCTGGTTCGATACAGCAAACCTGCGCGCTTGGGACGCGGCTGCGGATCGGAAATTGGATCGGGCGATTCCATTACTGTCGCAGCCGTGCCAGTCCGCATGGTGATCAGACGCAGACGGCTGGTCCCCTGCTTTTCTTCCACCAGCGCCGACACCAAGCCGTCTTCGGAGAGACTGAATCCCGTTCCAAAGTTGACGCCGTCTTCCAAGCGATACACTTCGCGGGCGTGCTCGCCGTTCAAGTGGGCCAGATATAACGATCGCCCCGCCAGGTAAGCGAACTCGCGCTCGTCGGGCGCAAGAGTCAACGAGCTGGCAACCAAATCGGGGGTACCAGTCAAGGCTCGCGACTGTCCATTTTTCAGATCCAGGCGATAGGCCTGCGCTGTGCCCGACCGGTCGCTCGAGTAAATCAGAAAATCGCTCTTGTGCGAAATGGCCCGCGAGTAGCAGGCGGGCAGCCAGCTCTGGTGCGCCGGATCGGTCAATCGGACAACGTAATTTTCAGTGGCTTCGTCGGCGTAGCGCTTGGCCTCCGACGGATAGGCCTGCCCCTTCTCGGCCGCCAGGCAAGCGCTCGCACCGGCAAGGGAAGCAACGAAAAGGCGGCGAGTAAGATTCAAACTGACCAGTTAGAGAGTTAAGTCTACCGATGACTGCTCTGATAATGTTCTTTCAACAAATCGAGGCCGAAGTCGCCGTCAAAGTCGCGCCAAACCGAATGAATATGATTGGCGTTGTCCTGGGTGTCGTCAAACTCCACCAGAAAACTGGGCGACTGGATGCGATAGTAGTGCCCTTGCCCGGGCTCCTCGCCTCCGGCCCACGCGAAGTAAATATTGTCGCCGGCCTTCTTGATCTGATCTTCGCGCGTCTGATCGATCTGGTCCGTCATGTTCTGGCAATATTCGTCCAGCAGGCTTTGAAAAATCGCGCGCTGCGGCGCGGTCATCTTGCCGGCCATCAGACCGCTCGGCTGGCCGTTGAGCGCGGCTTTGCGCGATGCTTCGGTCAGAATCTCTTTCGGCGCGTCCTTGCTGATGATGGCGGTCTTCTTTTGATCGGCCGTGAGCGACTTCACCAGCTGGCGCCCGAGGTCCTCTTCGCGCACCAGAATGCGCAGGCCCTTGCGCGGACCTTCACGAATCTCGGCCGGGTTGGTTCCGAAGAAGCTGGGCGCGCCCTGCACCTTGCCGTTGACGATGGTGAAGTTTTGGCTGACGTGATGGCCTTCCACGCGATAGCCCCAGCTGCCCGTCGCTGAGGGTTCGCCGAACACCGTGAAGAAATAGCCCTCGGGATCGCGCATCGGTCCTTTGCCGCCTTCCAGCGCCTTGAGCACTTCATCCAGGCTCATGATGCTGACGGCTTTGATGTAGCCTTGCTGGCTGAGGCCGGCGGCCAGGAGCGCGTGCGCGAGTTGCTTCTGCTCCGGCGTCATGTCGCGCAGCGCCAGGCCTTTGCGCACCTTCGGAATGTAGTGCCAATCGAAGCGCTCGTCGTCCTGAAACTGGAAGGTGGCCTGCGCGCGCTGAGCGGGGGTCAGCGATGTGAGGAACGCTTTGGCAGCGTCCGTCATCACGGACGCGGAATGGAGACGAGTGTAGGCGGAGGTGAGTAGCAAAGCGCTCAAACCTATCGCGAAAATCCGAAGTATCGATGTTTTCACGGAGCCTCCTGGACGCTTCTAGCTTATCCGATGAGGCGCGCCGTTGGCGGTTGGCTCTTGGCTACTGGCGATGGGCTCGGGGCCAAAAGCCAATAGCTAACGGCCAATAGCTACAACAGAAGAGCTTCAATGCGATGCGCGTGGACCATGTTCTCGCACGGGGACCACTCGAAGACGGTGAAGCGTCCGTCCTGGGATGCCACCAGTGCGGCGCAGCCGTGCTGGTCCTGAACAAACTGCGCGGCCGAAAGATGCCGCGTGCCGCCCAGCTTATCGGGCTGGACCAGAGCGGCCACGCCGCCTTCGATGGGCTCCGTGACAATGACCTGCTCCACCAACGGATGGCCTCTGCGGCGAGTGATCTTGGCGCCGAAACCCAGCACATCGTATTGGTCGGTGAGGATTACGGCGCCATCCACGGCGGTGAGGCCGGCCACGGCATCGACGGTTCGATTCAGGCGGCCGCTATCGTCATCCAAGGCGCGAGCCAGCTCGGCCAAATAAGAAAACGGCGGCGACACCGCATAGGGGATCGGCGAGACGATGGATTCGCGCCAGTCATCAGCCAGGCGGGGAACCACCAGCAGCGATCCGCCGCGGCCGTGCGCCCGCATAGACACCGCGAGTTGCACCAGCACGTTCACCGAGTGCCGCACCGAGGATACCCAGGCGGCCGGTGACTCGGAGCCGAGCAGCGCGGTGAGCAACGCCGGGCAATCGGGAATGGCGGCGGCGCGCTCGTCGATGATTTTGACCTGGTCGCCTTCCAGCACCGCGACATTGACGAACTTACCGGCTGTTTCGCTGCTGTGATGCTTGATCACGATCAAGCCCGGCGCGGACACTTCCACCACGAAGCACAGGCTAGGGATGGCGCGAGTTGTGCCCCACACAACCAGACCATTCTCTCCGTGTGAGACGCCCAAGTGAATTCCAGGCCGTTCCACCGCCGGCGCAATCTTGGTTAGCAGGCCCGGGTCCAGCGGCAAGGGCCGCTCAAAAAGCAACGCGCTCTTGGTTTCGTCGGGAGCCACGAAGGCCAGCGAGATCCTGGGGATGAAGCCTTCCTCCCTGCGGAGGCTGGCCCAAAAGGCGGCGTCGACGATGTTTTGGATGACCGCGATATCGGGCAGAGTTGCCACGCGGCCATTGCCGGTGGCGCTGGTTTCGGCTCGCTGTCGCGTAAAGTAGGCGTGGACTTTGGGCGAGACAATCCGGGCGGCTGGGTAAGCAGCCTCACGTTCCATGCTTGAGATTATCGCTTAGAGCCGGCTGTGCTGGTGATATAGTCCCGGACCAGTTCGGTGATGTTGGAGGAATCCAGCAGCGCGGGCTCGACGTAGATGCCGGTGCGGAACTCGTCGTCGTCAGGATTGGAATAGACGATGTGCCCGTATAGCGCAAGGCCGAGAATCTCCAGCTTTACCATGGCGCCGGGCGTCAGTTGCGCCTGGAAAAGCGAACAAATTCCGGAATCGGATATATCCTCGAGCGTCCCCGCAAATTCCAAGTCGTCGTCCAACTGTGTGAGCCTAACCGGCAAATCAGTGGAAAAACGCTCGTGAAATCGGCGGTCCATGGGCTTGAGTTAGGTATCGCCAGAACCGAGGAACTACTTTAGTAAGCCAGCGAAGCCATTCAACCCTAAGGAGATACGTCACGAGCTGCTGGTCGGCGCTTCCGGAGTAGGACAACACCAGCTAGGGTCGCTAATTCCCACGGCGGTCAAGAATTCCACATCCGCGTCACTCAACACCAGCTCTTCTCCGCGACCCAATGCTTCCACTGGAGCCCCCGGCGTTTGTTGCAGCGAAACGTCGACCGTGAAAACGGGGCGGATGCCATTGCGTTTCAGCGCCGCCATGGCTGCGGCGACATCGTCGGATTCCAATATCGCCTCGTTGATGAACTGGTTGAGTGCTTTCATTAGCCCGGTTACGTTCTTGGTCACGTGGTCGCCTCCGTTTGCGTTACCTGCCATGGAGCATTTCGTGCACCAACCGAAAGATTGAGGGAACTCATGCTCTTAGAGCGAGAGCGCTAGACAAGTGAAGCAATTTGTGAGTTGGATAGCGCAGGCGGTTAGTCTGATTTGGGTGTTAGAGCTAAGTAACTATTTTGTTTGCGAGCTGTGAATGGTGATATACCTAGAAGTACCCGCGTCAGGCCATCGGCCCTAATCCTTCACCAATAGTCCAAATCCTGGAGTGATTCTCATGAGCTCGGTTCGTGCCCTGCTTCTTTTCATTTTTGTTGCGGCCAGCATCACTGCGGCGTCGAACCAGTTCGTCGCGCGATATGTGGCGATTGGCGCATCCGGTTCCGCCGACCTGCTGGCGGTGGATGCTTCCGGCAACTTCTTCATCATTGCGACGGTATTGGAGCCGTCAGGGAGTCCGGAGATTCGCGCTATCAAGACCGATCCGCAAGGGAACGAGATTGCGAGCTTCGATTTTGGCAGCGGCTCAGGGGACACGCCTTCGGGCGCGGCCGTCGATCCGCAAGGCAATCTCGTCATTGTGGGGACCACCTATTCCCCGAATTTCCCGCTGGTGTCGCCATTGACATCGACGACCAGCGGCGGAGCCTTCGTGGTGAAATTGGACGCACAATTGACGAAGATTATGTTTTCTACCCTGCTGGGACAAGGACAAGCCAACGCCGTGGCCTTGGATTCGGCTGGAAACATTTATGTGACCGGCAGCACGACGGCTTCCGATTTTCCGGTTACACCAGGGGCGTTCCAGACTGCGGGGCCAACTCCCACCGGGTTCGGTACACCGATCTATGCTTTTGCCACCGAGATCTCGTCCAACGGCACCAGTATTGTCTATTCGACGTTCTTAGGATCGCCGGACACCACCTGCATTGGCGGAAGCGGTTGCCTCGGCACATTTGGAAATACTAGCGCGACGGCGATCGCCGTGGACAGCACGGGCGCTGTCGTCGTCGGCGGCAGCACCACGGCAAATCAACTTCCGGTCACGCCGGGCACTCTGGGTCAGCAGTGTAGTTGCGACCGCACAGACTCTCCGCCGATTTTTATACAATCCGGATTCTTGGCCAAATTCGCTCCCGGCTGGAAACAACTGGATTGGGCCACGTACATACCATTGGCGCAAGCCGGTTTCGCAACCGATTCCGGCCTTTCGATCACCTCAATTGCGATTGACGCTCAGGGAAATGTAGTTTTTGGCGGGGCCGCGTCTTCGGGCTTGGTTGTTACGAGTGGCGCGTTGCAGACCTCTTATCCGGCCGCAAACACGTCCGCGGACTACGACGCGGGTTACGTAGCAAAGGTGAATGCATCAGCCAGCAGCTATCTATTCTCCACATACATCGGCGAAGGTATCTGGGAGTCACCCGGTGGGGCGCTGGCGCTGGATGCTCAAGGCGATATTTGGCTAACTGGCGGCTCAGCGCCGAGTGTACTTCCTGTCGCAAGCTCCGTTCCACTGCTCGGATCCACATTCGTAGCTGAGTTGTCATCCGATGGCTCATCCGTGATGGATGCGATTACTGCGCCGGCGGGCGCTGCGGGACAAGCGATCGTGGTCACGCCTGATGGATTACCCGCAGCGTTGGGATCCTCGGGCTCGCTTTTGCTGGACCTGCCCAGTCAACCTGCCTCTCTGGTCGGGGTGGTCAATTCCGCGGGCGTTCAGGTGTCAGCCGATGTCGCGCCTTATGAATTGGTCTCGCTCTTCGGAGTTGGAATCGGACCCGCGAACGCGCTCGGAGGCCAAGTTGTGAATGGAGCGCTCACCACTTCGCTCGGCGGCGTGCAAGTGCTGTTCAACAATGTAGCCGCTCCTTTGCTGTACGTGGGACCAAATCAGATCAACGCGATCGTTCCATCCGGCGCAGCGGAACAAAATACGCTGAGCCTTCAAATTGTTACACCCAATGGAACCTTGACCGGTCCTACGCTTTCTGTCGTCGCGTCTGAACCAGAGGTCTTCCAGAATGGACCGCCAATGCCGCCCGGTGGTTCGGCGGTTGCGCTGAATCAGGACGGCAGTCTGAATTCCGCGACGAATCCCGCCGCAGGCGGATCCGTCGTGACGGTTTGGGCGACAGGCGCGGGACTGGATAACTATTCCGGCCAGCAGGACGGCATTATTGCGTACGGCGAGTATACGCCGCTGCTCCCGGTATCGGTCTTGAATGCCAGCTACGCAAACGTGAACGGTGTCTCCTCGCTGGACGTTTTGTATGCCGGGAGTGCGCCGGGCATGGTGACGGGAGTCATCCAAGTAAATTTCCAGTTGCCGTCGCAAAACCTCTTGCTCGACGTGTCCCAATTTACGTGCCAATTGCAAATCGGCGCCGCAGTCAGCAGCCGTTTTTCGGTCTACGTGCAGTAGTGGTTAGAAGCTCTGCTTGTCCAGAAACCCGATAAGCAGCCGGTTGAATTCCTCCGGCTTTTCGAGCATCAGGAAGTGACCGGTGCCAGGGATTTCTTCATAATCCATGTTCGGGAAGTGCGTCTTCATGTACGCGCGATCGCCGGAGCGCGAATGGTCGGCATAGAGGCCCAGCACGGGCTCGGTAAATACATCGCCCTTCCAGTAGGCTGGATCGAAGGTGGCCTGCATGGCGCCCACCGCGGTCGACTCCGGCGCAGCCAACATCATCGACAGAATATGTTTTTGCATGTCGGGCGTGGTGGATGCGGAGAACATGCCACGGATCATGGTTTCGCGGCCCTTGAGTCCGTCGGGGCCACCGACCAGGCTCGGATTCGGCACCCGAGCGCTACTGCCGGGAGGAGCGGGAGTGAGATTCACCAAGCCATCCACGAATACCAGCGCCGCGGTGTGCTCCGGATAAAGCCGGGCGTACTCAATCACGACGGGCGTGCCCATGCTGTGGCCGACAACCACAACGCGATCCGCCTTGGAATCTTTCCGCACCGCTTCCACGGCGCGCGCGAACAGCTCCATGGAGAGCTTGCCGTCTTTGGGCGCTCCGCTTTGTCCATGGCCCGGCAAATCCAGCGTGATCACCCGAAACTGTTTGGATAGCTCGGGCACCTGCGAATTCCAGGTGGTCTCATCGCACGTCCAGCCATGCACCAGAATCACGGTTTTGGGGCCTTTTCCAGCCGTCGAGGAATGAATCTTGATGCCGTCCACGGTGGCGGCAGAGAGCGCAAGCGCGAAGGATGTCACGAGCAGCAGAGGGGCAAGGGATCGCATGGGAGAGATTATAGTTCAATTTCCCAGCGTGAGGCCGGCGAAGACGTAGCGGTAATCCCAGATGGCTTGAGCGGGGCCGGTGAGTCCCTGGGCGTTTAAGGAAACGGACTGGGACGCGGCGGGCGTGACGTCGAAGATCACCTCCACCGGATCAAGGCCCTGCAAGCCCCCCAGAGAGCAGCCAACACCATTGCCTCCCGCAGACACTGGGCTGCCATAGCAAAAAGCCCCGATGGTGAGCGATCCGGCGCTGGCGTCAGCTTGCGCATACACCGAATCGGAAACCACGCCGGATCCTTCAACTATGGTCACAGTCACCACAGTTCCAGGGTCGCCGCCGGTCCAATTCACGGTAAGCGCCTGGCTGTTCGAAACCACCGTTCCTGGTGTAAGCGACGCAGTCTGAACCTGGATAGGCGAACCCACGGGAATTGAACCCTGCAGCTGCACGGCGCCGCCGGAAGCGGAGATCCGATAAGTCCCAGGCGTGATGAAGCCCTCGGGAAGCGCTCCCTGATAAGTGATGCCTCCCACCTGGTTGACGGGTTGAACAGTAACCGACTGGGATGTAGATGAGATTGTAATTGGCCCGGCGGAGAGATCGGTGTAGGCGGGAACGGCGCAGGTTCGCGACGAGCCCGGTACAGGTTGAGCCTCCGTGTACTGACCCGCTGTCGCGTGGACCATCGACTGTGGCGCTGGCAATCCTGGACCCGAAGGGAAAGCCGCAGTGAATGTATCGGTCTCGCCGTCGGCAGATGTTCCCGATGCGATCGTTTTGATCAATTCGAGTTGGCCGTAAGATTGGACGGGAGGATCGACGCACTGCCCACCGCCACTATGGATGCTCAAAGTAACGGCAGGGCTGGATGTCTGGCCCCCAATGACCACGGGCACGGAACAACCTTGTTGGGCTCCGGCAGGAATCTGAAAATCCACTTGATCCACGCCGACTAAGCCCGGGGCCAGGCCTGCATAGTTGGGAAGAATATACGGATACGTTGGGGCATTGACTCCGAGAGTGATGCCCAATTCCATTTCAAGTTGCTGAGGGTTGGGATCCGATGCGCCGTCGGGCGGAGGAAAATAAACCAATCCGTAGCCGGTTCCGTAAATGGCGACATAATCGCCCGGAGCGGCACTGTTGGAGGGCGTGTTTGGAGCAGAACTGCCATCCAGCGCGACGTTCAGCGCAGCCGCCGGCCCGCATCCGCTGCCGTTGACAGTAAATGCCGCCGGAGCGGAATAGGAAATAGGAACCTGAACCGAGGCGCTGGAACCTGACGCGGTGGTGACGACAAACGACGCAGTGTCGAAAGCGGGGCAGCCGTAACAAAGCGAAGTGGCCGAGGGCACCTCAACGTTGATTTGTCCCGGAGAGACGTAAAGCAGCGGAGCGTTCACCCCGTTGATCGCGACGGTGGTTCCCGCCAGTTCAGTTAAAAGCGGTTGGCTGGTCGCCGCCGAGGTGGCTGTCGCGAGATCGGTTCCGAAGATCGACACCAGCGATCCTGGGGCGATCGGCTGGGCATACGACGCCGCATTCACCACACCGGAGGAAGAAATCTGCGGCAGCTGCGCGAACGCAATATTCACGATCGCGAATGCAAGCGCAATGCGGGTCATAACCGCGGCAGTTTATCGGCTGCCTGTATTGGCTCCCGGATTCAGCCCCGCCTTCAGCTTCGAATAAAAGGAATCGTAGAAAGCCAGCATGGCCGGATCGATTCCCTGCCCCACCGTCACGGTGTCGCCGAGCACGATATTCTGGTCGCCTTTCTTCGCGCTGTAAACAGGCCACTCGGGCAAGCCTTTCCCGTTGGGATTCCCGGTGGCGGCGAAGTTCACCCAATAAGACGACATCGTATCGGCGAGCTTTTTGTCGACATCGGTCCACATCACGTTGGGCGGCTGATTATCGAACATGTATGCGAGATCGGCGGTATGCGTGGCGCCGCGCGATGGCTGGCCGGGCGCGGTGGGGGGAACATGCGTGAAGTAATAAAGATAAGCCTTGGCTTTGCCGCGCTCGCTCTGCAATTGCGCCCACTCGCGCATATGCCAGCCCATTTCGTCGCGGAAGCCCGCGAGCTGCGATGCGCCGGCTTCGGTGTCGGAGCTGGCGGGATAAAGCTTTAGGTATGCGTCGGCTTGATCGGCGAAGCGCCGCTTCGCGGTCCCGGAGAATTGCTCGGCACTGACGGAGGCGCCGGGCCGTGCGAAGAACGTTCCCTCATCGTGATTCGAGCCTACCAACAGATCGACATCGTTCTGTTTGTGATTGTCGTAGGTAATGGAGAGGTCTTCGGGAACATACCAGCCATCCACGATGATGGCGAAGCCGCCCCGTGCGTTCTTCAGCAGCTCGTCGGCAGGCTTGGCGCGGAGTTCGGCAATCGAGGAAGCGCCCAAAGCCTGCACCATCTTCTGTCCGTTGTCTTCGGCTTGCGCGCGCGTCGTCATGCGGCCGATGCTGATTCCCATCCACGCGCCGCTCTGGCCGATGGCGCGCTGGAACAGCCCTTTACCTTGAGGCGACGCGACCATGGCCGATACCAGCATGGACCCGGCCGACTCGCCATCGATGGTGACACGCTTCGGGTCGCCACCGAAATTCGCGATGTTTTTCTGCACCCAGCGCAGCACCGTGGCCATGTCCATCATGGCGTAATTGCCCGACGCATTATGGCTGGATTCCTTGGTTAATTCCGGATGCGCGAGGAATCCAAAGATTCCCAGCCGGTAATTATAAGTGACCACCACCGCGCCCTTGCGCGCCAGTGCGTCGCCGTCATACATGGCGAGCGATCCCGCGCCTCCGGTGAAAGCGCCGCCGTAGGTCCAGACGATTACGGGGCGGCGTTCGCCGGCGGATTTCGCGGCGGTCCAGATGTTCAGATAGAGGCAGTCCTCGCTCGGTCCCGAAGCACCGGCGGGCCCGCGTTGTTGCTGCATGCACACCGGGCTAAATTCGTCGGCCTTGCGCACGCCTTCCCAATGCGACGGAGGACGCGGCTCACGCCAGCGCAAGTCACCGACCGGAGGCGCGGCAAAGGGGATGCCCTTATAGACGCGAACGTCGTCGGTGGTGCCGGGGACGCCCGATACCAGGCCGGTTTCGGTGCGGACCGGATCAGAAATCGCGGCGGAGAGAAACGAGGCTCCGGCTAGGAATGTTCCGAAAACAAGGGAAAAAAGGCGGCGCATGGTTAGCCAGTATGTCAGTTTCGGATGGGACGGTCAAGCCAGAGATATGGTATTGGCCGGAAGAATATCGCTGCGAGAGTCGGCAGGTAGTGCATTATGATTTAATGACTTACAAATAACGATAGTTGTAAAATAACCTCAAAAGCCGCCGCGCTAAAGGCGGATTTGCCGGTCGGCCGCACCATTGGCTGATCCACGCACCTCCTTTGCCGGTGCCCTAAAACTTTCCGCCTTTCGCACTCGTACCTTCACTTCAATTCGCGACCCAAGCCGGTTGATGATCGACATGAGCCGATCGACAGTAAAGCGTCCGAGGTCTGCATTGCGGATCCGCGAGAAGTCCGCCGCCGCGATACCGGTTCTGGAGTGCGCGGCCCGTACCGTAAGGTGTTCCCGATCCAACGCCTTTATGATTTCGGCTGCCAGAATGGCCTTGAATTGTTGCGCGTCGGCGTTGTCGACTCCCAGATCGCGAAAGATATTGCCAGTGCCCCGCACCACTTCTAATTTTTCGTTTTTCATCGCAGCGCCTCTTTCAGCTTTTTCAAACGATCCCTGATCAGATCGACTTCGCGTTTCGGTGTCTTGACACCCTGCGTCGATTTCTTCTGGAACGCATGAACGACCCAGATCTCCTCAGCAAACTGCACTGAATAGACCACCCGAAACGCGTCGCCCTTAAAGGGCAGCGCGATCTCAAACACACCGGAGCCCAAACCGTGCAGCGGATTGGCGATGTCGGCCTTGCCGCCCTCGGCGGCGATCGTCAGCGTCGACAAACAAACGGATCGGACGTCCTGCGGAAACGTCACGAATTCCTTCAACGCCGCCTTGATCCACGAAACGGGCCGTGTTCTCGGAGACATCGCTACCCGCTAATTGCTGGGCCTCCATACCACTTAATGTTGTCATATATGACAACAACCGTCAAGCCGCCGGCTACGCAGCTTGCGGCGCCGTCTCCAGCTTCGCGCCCAAGGTCAGGAAGTTGAGCAGTGTAGAACAAACGGCGGCGCCGGCGATTACAATCGCCATGGGCAGCGCCGGGTTATCGATGAATCCAAGAAACGTCGTGGTGAGCGCCGCGATCAGGAACTGGTTGGTACCCAGCAAAGCCGACGCAGTGCCCGCGATCTCGCCGTGCCGCATCATCGCAATGGCCGATCCGTTGGGAAACACGAAACCCTGGGCGGAAACATAAACAAAGACGCAGGCGAACACGCTCCACATGCCTCCAACGCCGCTCAGCACGCTGGCCAGCAGCAGCATCCCGGCGAAAAGCTGAACCGTGTTCGCGGTCCGCAGCACGCGCCACAATGGGATGCGATGCGACATGCGCCCATTGATTTGCGAAGCCGCCACCATGCCGGCCGCCACCGATCCAAAGAGCCAGCCAAAGCGTTCCGTCGGCACCTTGTAAAGCACGATGAACACGAAAGGCGCGCTGGTGATGTAAGCGAACGTTCCAGCCGAGCTGAAGCCGCACACCACGGACGCGCCGATGAAAGTTCGGTCTTTGAACAGCCGCAGGTAGGAGCTTTTGATGAGATCGAAACGCAAAGGCCGCCGGGACTCGTGCGCCAGCGATTCCGGCAAGCGGAAGTGCATTCCGATAAGACACGCCGTCCCAAGCAGCGCCTGCACCACGAAGGCGGAGTTCCATCCGAACCAAACCAGCAGATAGCTACCGATGAGCGGCGCGACCACGGGCGAAACGCCGAGCACCAGCACCAGCATCGAAAAGATGCGGCGTAGCTCGCGCGCCGGGAAAAGATCGGTCACCATGGCGCGCGACATCACCGCGCCGCCGCAAGCGCCCACCGCCTGGACCAGTCTGGCAATCGACATCACTGGGATGGACGGCGACAGCGCGCACGCAGCCGATGCCGCAATGAACACCAACAGGCTGGCGTAAAGCGGCGGCTTGCGTCCGAAGCGGTCCGTGATAGGGCCATAGAGCGGCTGGCCGAGCGCGTATCCCAGCAGGAACGTGACCATGGTCATCTGAACCGACGCGGTGGAGGTGTGAAACACCTTCTCGATTACCGGGAGCGCCGGAAGATACATGTCGATGGAGAGCGGCGCAAAGGCTTGCAGCGCTCCCAATAGGATCAAGAGTTCCAGATAGCGGAGGCGCGAGCTAAGGCTTGCTTGTTGAGCGATCACGTGGGACCTGGAGCGAAACTTAATCGGAAGAGACAAGTGTATCAGTAGATCCAGCGTGCTAATCTACTCGGGTCCGGCGCGGGAGTGATGGACAATAATGCGCGTTACGGTGATCGGCGGGGGAATAATCGGGTTGGCCACCGCATTTCGATTGGGGCAGAAGCTTCTAGGCGCGTCCATCACGG
>Ga0209006_10002813_pt1 | contig 15796 bp, 10 predicted proteins | sample JacPin_JW_Ref_O2_FD_188567 | JGI IMG/M metagenome (GOLD analysis project Ga0209006, IMG submission 188567) | Forest soil microbial communities from Algoma, Ontario, Canada - Jack Pine, Ontario site 1_JW_Ref_O2 (SPAdes) (version 2) | ecosystem: Environmental > Terrestrial > Soil > Boreal... | reverse complement strand
CGGCAGCGCCAGCGATCCCCATGGACGCCCGTTGATTTCCATCAGGACCATTCTTCCTTCGGCTATTTTCTTGTACTCCACCATCGCGACTCCCTCAAATCCGATGTCGATCAGGAGTTTGCCGCTGAGCGCTGCGAGTCGAGCGTCAACCGGAATAGATTTTCGCGCGCTGCTGGCCGAGCCGCGTGGGTCCACTTCCCGGATTCTCTCCCATTGAAATGGAACGAACACCTCTCCGTTCGCCACGAAGCAAGAGAATCCGATGCCCTTGCCAGACACGAATTCCTGAACCAACACGTCACCTGCAGTCTGCAATCGAGCCGACACCTGGCCTTCTACTTCGGCTTGGGAATAGGCATAGGCGACCGAGCCCAACACTGCTTTTTCCCCCGGCCATCGCACCGAAAAACGATCTTTGACAACTACCGGAGATCCGATATCTGCCAGAGTTTCCAGTGTTCCGATTGACTCGATTAGATGGGTGTGCGGCACCGCGAGTCCAAGATCTTTGGCCATCTGAATGGTTCTGTATTTATCGGAAGCGATCTCCAATGCGGATGCGGAAGGCAACGCTAAGCTGCATATTCCCGCAAACATTTCCCGGCAAGCCGAGAGCGGACCCAGCGTCCAGTCCGTGATGGGGATGACAAGATCGATGGCGTGCGAGTGCGCGAACGCCAAAACCGCCTCGCAGAAGCGCGCGGCGTTGTCGGTAGAAACTGGATAGGTGAACCCAACGCGGCAATAACGCGACAGCTGTGCCGCGGCAAACAACCCCTGATTCGCTCCGACGGCCACCCAATGGCTCGCCCGGCCAGCGGATCGAGTCACTGCAAGTGCTGCCGCGCTGTGTCCATCCAAAACTAGGATTCTTGCCAGTGCCTTCGCCTCATTTTCGATTAGTCCCGAGCTACGAAGTGGAAACCGCCCTACCGGCGAATGCGCATTCGAGGTTCCAACGAAGCCCCTCCACAGTCTTAGTGGGCCGAACCCGCTTCAACCGCAATGGATCGTCGCTGGCTCGTGCGACGCCCCAGTCGGTCGTGACCGCCGTCTGATATCCGGCTTTGCCAGTCGCGCCGGCAGTAAACTCGTTCCAATGCGGCGACAAAGCTGGACAAGGATAGGAAAAGTGTAGAACCGGTCCGCCGAGTCGCTGCTCGAGACGCCTCTTCGATTCAATCAATTCCACTTCGGCTTCTGCATGGTTCAAGTATGCGATGTTGGGATGAGTCATGGTGTGCGACCCGATAACGTGCCCATGCCTCGCAAGGTCTCTGACTTGCTCGAAGCTCATCATGAAGGAGTCGGCATCGGCTGGCACGGTGGCCGCCAAATCCCGTTCGAGGCCGGCAACAAAATCGTCCTGCGTTGCGCCAGTCAGGCGGCAACAAATTTCGCAAGCTCTTGCGAAAGCCTTCTCACGCGAGTCGTCGCTTCGCAGAGGCCATTCTCTTCCCGTTTGATCCCTCCATGAATCTCTGCGCGTCGTGCGAAACGGAAAACGCAAGCGGCCCGGCCAGGGCAGGCGGCACTTCTCGATGCAATCGACGGTCACATAGAAAGCCGCAGGCACTCCGACCTGGTTCAAGATGGGCATTGCAACCTCATGATTGTCGGTGTATCCATCGTCAAAGGTCACTACCACAGAACGCGGGGGCAAATCGCGTCCTGCGCGGATAGACTCGGCTAGCGTGTCCTGACTAATCGGACGGAATTCTCTCGCCAGAACTTCCATCTGCCCGCGAAATACCGACTCCGAATGAACGATGCCTCCCAGCAGGTCGAATGACTGAGCTGGATCCCGGCGAACCGAGTGGTACATGAGAATCGCCGCACTGCTGGCCCGGGCCCGCGCCGCGAGGCGGAGGACACCGCTTCCCATCACTGCCTCTTTTACAAAACTCTTCATGACTGTGTCGCCCGGCCCAAGCAGCCCGATCGCCGCGCCCTCAGTTTAACCGACCTCTCATGCGCAATCCTTCTGCCGAGCGTGAAAACCGGAGTAACCTCAAGGGCCTGAATTTTCCTAGGCGGAGCGATGTGCAAGAATTAGCATATTGACGACGCTGGAGAGTTCTAGTTAGAGTGAGTCTAGACCCAAAGGCTTACACTTTTGCTTTTCTCTGCTGCGCCCCACACGAGAAATAGCTTTTAAGTCGCTTTATATCCGGGGTTTATGCCGTCCCTTGATAAAACTGAATGCATTGTTCTGTTGTGCGGGGCACAAGCCCCATGAAGTGTTGGTGCTTTGTCTTCAATCTCTATTGGCAAACGGCGGTAAGAGGGCTTTTGTCCCGCAGGCTCGCTAGTGTGAGCTGCCGTCGTAACAATTTCGCAACCCAGGAGGGTTAAGTTTGAGCTCGACAATCAGCCACCTTATCGCCGCCCACGGCGGAGAACTGGTCAATCTCTATGTTCAACCGAAGCAAGCCGCCGATCTGAAAGCCCACTCCCGCGAGTGGCCCTCCTGGGACCTGACTCCCCGGCAAGTCTGCGATCTTGAGTTATTGATGAGCGGGGGCTTTTCTCCGCTAACCGGTTTTCTGAACCGCAAAGATTACGAAGGCGTGTGCCACAACATGCGGCTGGCTAGCGGCGTTCTCTGGCCCATGCCGGTTACGCTCGATGTCACGGAAGAATTTGCCAAGAAGCTCACGCCCGGCAGCAGCAAAGTTGCGCTGCGCGACGGCGAAGGCGTGATGCTGGCCGTTTTGCACGTGGAAGATGTTTGGCAACCGGACCGGCAGGCGGAAGCGAAAGCGGTCTTTGGCAGCACCAGCGCAGCTCATCCCGGCGCTGACTACGCGATGAACAAATCCAACCCCTGGTATGTGGGGGGCCGCGTTGAGGGCATTCAGGATCCCTCTCACTACGATTTCCGCACGCTGCGTTTTACGCCGGCGGAGCTGCGCGCCGAATTCGCTCGCCTGGGCTGGCGGCGCATAGTCGCGTTCCAGACCCGCAACCCTATGCACCGCGCACACGTCGAACTGACTTTCCGTGCCGCCAAGCAAGTGGAAGCCAATCTCCTGATCCACCCCGTGGTTGGCATGACCAAACCCGGAGACGTTGACTACTACACGCGCGTCCGCTGCTATCAGTTGCTGCTTCCGAAATATCCGCAGGGCACGGCGAAGCTTTCATTGCTGCCGCTTGCTATGCGCATGGGCGGACCACGCGAAGCAATCTGGCACGCGCTCATCCGCAAGAACCATGGCTGCACGCATTTCATCGTGGGCCGGGACCACGCTGGCCCGGGCAGCGACAAAGACGGCAAGCCGTTTTACGGTCCTTACGAAGCGCAGGAAGTCTACAAGAAGCACGAGTCCGATATCGGCGTCACGATGGTTCCCTTCAGTATGATGGTCTACCTCGAAGACGAAGACCGTTACGTTCCCGACGACGAGGTCAAGAAAGACGATCGCGTTCTGAATATTTCCGGCACCGAACTTCGACGCCGGCTCAATGAGGGCGCCGACATCCCAGCATGGTTCACCTATCCCGAAGTCGTTCACGAACTTCGGCGCAGCTTTCCGCCTCGCTCAAAGCAGGGCGTCACGATCTTCTTCACGGGTCTCTCCGGATCGGGCAAATCCACCATCGCCAACATTCTGCTGACAAAGTTCCTTGAAGTCGGCGGACGTCCGGTCACAATTCTCGACGGCGACCTGGTGCGCAAGCATCTTTCTTCGGAGCTCGGGTTCTCGAAAGAGCATCGCGACATCAACATTCGCCGCATCGGATACGTTGCATCGGAGATCACGAAAAACGGTGGCATCGCGATCTGCGCGCCCATTGCCCCTTATGAGGCCACGCGCAATCATGTTCGCCAGATGATCGAGCCTTACGGAGGCTTCATACTCGTCCACATCGCAACGTCAGTTGAGGTTTGCGAGCAACGCGATCGCAAGGGTCTTTACGCAAAGGCGCGCGCTGGAATCCTCAAGGAATTCACGGGCATCTCCGATCCGTACGAAGTTCCGGTCAAGGCCGAAGTCACCATCAACACCGGCGAACTGTCTCCCGAAGAGGCGGCGCAGGAGATCATTCTTCACCTGGAACGCGAAGGCTTTATTGGCGTGGATAGCCAAAACAAATAAACGGGGTCGGGTTCTGCGATGCCTGTGATAGCGGCGAAAATCCTGGTCGGTTTTGTGGTGGGGATTCTCATCGGCCTCACTGGGGTGGGAGGCGGCGTGCTGCTGCTTCCCGTACTCATCTACGGATTGGGTGTGCCCGCGATTATCGCGGTGGGCTCGGACGCGGTTTTTAATTTCTTCACCAAGATTCCCGCAGGCTTGCTGCATCTGGGCAAGAAAACCGTGCGCCGTAAAGCCGTCATCGCATTGGCCATCGGCAGCGTTCCCGGTTCCATCGGCGGCGTCGCTCTTCTCACGCACATCCGCGCCCTTTACGGCAACGGCGTGAACGACTTCATCAAGGTCGCAATCGGCGTGCTGCTGATCGTGATCCCGCTGCTTCTGCTGTTTCAAAAGACCATCGAAGAGAAAGTCCATCACCATCCTCCCACTATGAAATCTTTCGTGGGGATGACGCTCATCGGGCTGGTCGCAGGATTTCTTGTCGGCATGACCTCGGTTGGTTCGGGCAGCATCATCATGATGCTGTTGCTGCTGTTTTACAGTTTTCCGCCAAAAGTGAATGTCGGCACCGATGTGGTTCACGCCGTAATTCTTACGGGAGTTACCGGCTTTCTCCATTTTCGTCTAGGCAATGTCGACCCGCACCTGGTGATTTCGCTGTTGATTGGATCGATTCCCGGAGGGCTGTTGGGCTCGCATCTGAGCACGCGCGTGCCGGTTCTGTGGCTGCGCCGTATTCTCTGCACCTTGCTGCTTCTGACGGGCGCGCGAATGCTCTGGCCGGCGATGTAACAAAAACTTTATGACTTCTTCCTACTCCGACATCCTGGAACGCATCGAAGCCGCCCTCCTATCGACGCACGAAATTTTCAGCCGCTTCACGCCCGGCGCCGTGGCAACCGAATATAAAGCTGGACACGATCCAGTTACGGAAGCCGATCATGCTATTGACGCCGCGCTACATGAGCACCTTCTGCGAGAAGGCGAAGGCTGGTTGTCCGAAGAAACCATCGACGACCATACACGCCTCGGCAAAGAGAGAGTGTGGGTTGTCGATCCACTCGATGGCACGCGCGAATTCGTTCAAGGCATTCCGGAATTCTGCGTCTCCATCGGGTTCGTCGACAAAGGCCGCCCGGTGGCCGGAGGAATCTACAATCCTGCGACCAAGGAAACGTTTCTTGGCGCGATCGATCGCGGGGTCACCTATAACGGCAAGCCCGCCAAGGCCAGTGAACGCTCCAAGCTGGATGGCTCGCAGGTCCTCGCCAGCCGCAGCGAAGTTAAGCGCGGAGAATGGAAGGCCTTCGAGCGTTCTTCGTTCCAGGTGCGCGCCATGGGATCGGTCGCCTACAAATTAGCGCTCGTTTCCGCCGGACTTGCCGACATCACCTTCACACTCACTCCGAAGAACGAGTGGGATGTGATGGCCGGAGCAGCATTAGTGCTAAGCGCCGGAGGATTTGTCTGCACTCTGGAAAATACTCGGCTGACGGCCAACAATGCGAATCCGCTGCTCTCCGGACTCCTGGCCGGAGGCCGTTATTTGAAAACCGATCTGGTCTCCGCGCTCGGGCCTCACCTGCAACTGGCTGCCGCGGCTTCTAAGCAATAATGACCGGATACTCTGCTTGCTAACTCATCGTTTGGGGTGGGCCTGCTTTTGAATCGCCACGGAAAGATTCGGCGTCAACACCGTTGCGGTGAGGCGATAAATCACCTTCAATCCAATCCTGGCAGTCTTCTTCAGCATCCGGTACCGGCGCTGCGAGAGCCGCGAATACCAATAATCGCAACGGTCTCTCACGCCTGGCTGACCGGGAGCCAGCAGGACAGGTTTGAAATCCGCATCCACGCCAATGCTTTTTAGTATCGATTTTTCGGTCGCGCCTCGGATCCCGCCGCGCAGATGATCGGACCACACCGGCGACTTGTTTACATCTCCGCCTGGAGCGAATCGTCGCGCCGCCCAATGTGCAGCCCGATCGGGCAAGTAATTGATCAGCGGCAGATGCGTGCTGTGCAAGTCGATAGGAAAATAACGATGAGGCGTTGCATCGATAAAGACAATTCCTCCCGGCCTCAGATGCTCCCAAACCAGTTTCATGATCACCGGTCTTTCCTCGGGCAGGAGATGCTCGTAGACCGCGAAGAGATAGACAAAATCAAAGGCTCCTAAATTGCGGGGCAAGTGCAGGCCGTCCGGAGAAACGAGGAACTGAACATTCTTCAGCCCATGGTGAGCGGCGCGGGCCCTTCCCATCTGCAACTTATCCTCCATCAACTCCACCCCAATCACTTCGACATTGGGGAAGAGTTTAGCCAGAATCACCGTCGAGGCGCCGCCGCCGCATCCGAAGTCGAGAATGCGCTTGCCCGCCATATCATCGAAATTGACATAAGCGGAAGTAAGATCGCGAATGGAATCAGTTATGGAATCGCCGTCCCGCCCAATCACTTCGCACACTGCGGCAACACCGGCGCGCTCCAGGAACATTTCGATCAGCTCAACCGGATAGGTAGTCGTGCAAAAACCCTGCGATCGATAGGCGCCGCGACTCGCGTTCAGAGCAGTCAGCTTCCGCAACCCGTTGCCTAGCTCTTCGATAAGCAGTGTCCCGTCTTCGCGGCGGATTTCCATTTGTTGCTTCTCAGTTCAAATTAATTTTAGTCACTGGGCACGTATCGCTGCCGCGACATGCGCCTGAAAGCCAGCAGGTCGCCGATGCCGCACAGCCAGCTTTCAAATTCGACTTCCGTGCGGTTTTGATTGTCGACGAATCTCGGCAGCAGCAAACTTTCACTATGACGACTTGCCAAACCCGCGTCGCATGTCGTGGCAGAAATTACGCTTTCCTGTCGCAGCCAAGTGAGAAACGCCGAATGGTAGACGCCTCCGGGATAGCAAAAATGAACCGGCTCGTTTGCGGCAAGATCCCGTACCCGCGCCCGATTATCCTGAATCTCGCGGCGGAAAAGCTCTTCGTTCTCCGGAGCCCGATGACGATGGGTGTGAAGCTGAACGTCAATCCCGTGTTGCGCGACCGTCCGCACTTCGGCCGCATTCATCAATTGCAAAATTCTCCTGGCTTTGAGATCGCTATAATCGAGGCTCATAAAACTCGCCAGGCGCGCGGCCAGCGCGTCTTTTTGTACTCCCGTCATGTTTTCCCGCTCGGCGATCTCGATCAGTTCTCGCACGACTCTATGCCGCCCCCGTTCCGTTCGAAGGTTTAACGGGCTCTTCAATCCTAGTTCCGAACCATCGGAAATCACCTGTCCTCTGCGCTTCCACAGCATGTAAGAACAGATCAAATTAAAAACCGGGCGCTCGCAAATGGTGTAGTAGGTGGAAAGATAAACCGTGGCCGGAAAACCGTAACTCCGCAAGAGCGGAAAAGCCTGCCGATAAAAATCGTAGGTGCCATCGTCGAACGTGATGACAACGCTGCGCGGTGGAAGCGTTCCTGCGCGGAGATTTTGCAGCACCTCGCCCAGCGGCTGCACCGAATATCGGCCCTTTTTTAGTAAGGAAAGGTGTTCCTCCAATTTTCCCGGCGTAATGTAGAGCGAAGGCCGCCACAGATGCTCATCGTCCATCGACGTTCCGTGATAACACAGAATCAACAGGCGCCGATGACGCCAGTCACTGTTCGCCACCACACGGAACACACCCGCGCCTCGCAGCACACTGAGGGTCCCGAGTTTGAGGCGTCGGAGAATCAATCGGAAGGGAATCGCGATTATGATTGGACTAGTTACGCGACAGCGCTGCGCCGTTGTGGATCGAATCCGCGACTGCATCATCCTCCACGCAGACTCGCATCCACAGCTCGAGATTTAGCAACCTCCAGATGCGATTCCCGCTATCGCGTCGTCCGCCGCGATGCTCCGCGAACAAGCGGCGCATCGCCTCCGGGCGAAACAACCCGCGCTTCAGGGTTCTATTCTCGGTAAGCATCAACTCGATGCTATCGAGTTGCGCACCAGCCAGCCAGTACGCCCATGGTGTCGGGAATCCCATTTTTTTCCTGTAAATGATTTCATGCGGCAGCAAATCCTCGACCGCGGATTTCAGGATCATTTTCCCAGCCAGGCCTTGTGTCGCATACTTCGACGGTATGCTGGCAGCAAATTCCGCTAGAACGTGATCGAGAAATGGAACCCTGCTTTCCACCGAGGCGGCCATGCTCATCTGATCCTGCTTCATGAGCAGTTCTACGAGATAAGTCTTAATGTCGGTGTACAAGAGCCTTTGCAGGCTATCGCCGCGAGAGTGCTTCCACACGGCCATCGAGTTTTCATATGCGTCGCCCGAAGTTTGCCGAGCCTCAGACGTCAACAGGCCGTTTTGCTCGGCGCCCGAGAATGCCGAATAGAAACTGTCGAAGTAGAACGAGTCCGACGAAGCGCCATCCCGCATCAAGAACGTGTGTTCCAACTGCCTACGCCGACCGGCAGAAAGCGGGGCGGCAGCAATACCACGGCGGAATGCACGGCGCAGAAACGGCGGCGTCAGCCTGCGATAGACAGAGTCCATGCGTGAATTGAGCAAGGTCCAAGGATAACGAGTGTACCCGGCGAGCGTTTCGTCGCTGCCTTCGCCGGTAAGCACCACTGTCACTCTCTCGCGAGCAAGCTGAGCTACAAAATACAACGCCACGCTCGATGGCCACGCCAGCGGCTCGTCTTCATGCCAGATCAGTCGCGGCAGGACCTGAAAAAACTCATCACGGCTCACGCGCACTTCGTGATGCTTCGAGCCGATATGTTGAGCGACCTGCCGGGCGAACGGCAGTTCGCTGTACTCCTCTTCTCCGTAGCCCACCGAAAATGTTTCAAGCGGCTCCCGGCGCATCTTTGTAGTCAAAGCGGCGATTGCGCTCGAATCCAGGCCGCCGCTCAGAAACATGCCCAGCGGCACATCGCTCATCAAATGACTGGAAACGGATTCTTCCAGAAGTTCGCGATAGCGTCGCACATAATGAACGCGGCCCGAGTCCTCATCAGTCGCGGGCACATGCAGATCCCAATACCGAGAGGTTTCAATCTGTCCTTCCTCGCTCAAAGCGAGAAGATGACCGGGAGGGAGTTTGCGTATGCCGCAGTACATCGTTTCTTGCCCAGCGATATAGCCGAAGGCAAGATATTCCGCAAGCGTCTTGCGGTTGAATTCGGCCACAACACCGGGATACGCAAGAATTGCTTTTATTTCGGAAGCAAACAGCAAAACTCCGTCGCCAAACCGGTAGTAAAGAGGCTTAATTCCCAGGCGATCACGCGCCAGCAATATGCGCCGGTTGGCTTGATCCCAGATGGCGAAGGCAAACATGCCGCGCAGATAGTTGACACAAGCGTCCCCGTATTCTTCGAAGAGATGGATGATGGTTTCGGTATCGCTTTTTGTGCGATAGCGGTGGCCACGCGCCTCGAGATCGCGCCGCAACTCCCGGTGATTGTAGATTTCACCGTTGAAAACGATCCATAGGTTGCCGTCTTCGTTGGAGATGGGCTGATGGCCGGTCTGCACGTCGATGATGCTCAAGCGGCGCATGGCAAGCGCTACGTTTCCCTGCACCACGAATCCCTCATCGTCGGGACCGCGATGAACAATCCGCCGATTCATAGCCGCGAGCGCTTCAGGCGCCGCGCGGCGGTTATGATCGGGGAAAAAGATGCCGCAGATTCCACACATGTCTAAACGTCCGCTTGATTCTCGCTCTTCAGCTTTTTCAGAGGGATCGCTGTTCGTTCTTCGTAGCCACCACAGCGCCTGCCGCCCACAACCAACTGAGCGGTTGTTCCAGCCTCACCGCTTCCGGATCGGAGGAAGAAATCTCCGACACCCCAGTTTCACTCCATACCTCAGCATAGCGCACCCATCGCGCGCAGGAGACGATGCGATTCCGTCCAACATCCAAATGCGTGGCACCGCACAGGACTAAATGCCGGGTGTCACTCGCATGATCGACGGAAGCATAAAGAAACTCGGCATCGCTGCTCCATGCACCATGTCTCCAGGATGAACTCTCCCGCGCGAAAATAAAGACGCACTCGCGGCGCTCATCGAGATAACGGTGAATCGATACTCCGTCGTTGTGCGAAGTAATGATCCTCTCCACGCTCCCGTAATTTGCCCGGACTTCCGTGGTCGCCACCAGCACAGTTACGAATTCAGCCGGCAATGCCTGACAGCCGATGAAGCTGACAACGCAGGCGGACTCAATCTTTCCGTATACGGGCGAGCTGCCGAACTCGCTGACAGTGTGCGACCATCCAGAACCTCCCCTGGTAAGAACCGCGAGGCTCAGCCCACCATTCCAAAAAAGCGGCCCCCCCGCCGATACCTGCGACAAGCCCGCCCCCATATGCCATGCGATCTCTAGCTCATGCTCTCCGTCGCCGTCCACCACATCCCGAATGAACCAAAGGTCTGCGCCCGGATGAAATATGAACCGCCGGTGAATAATCGACGACTGCGGGCGAGAATACCCGCTATGACTTCCCTCAAATAAATCGAAAGTTTTCCCGGAGATCCAACGGTCGACGCGAACGGGCGAAAGACTCGCCCAGGAAAACGGTCCCGTGATTTCCGCCTGATCCCGGCCGTCGACGCGAAGCGTACTGTGCGCACCGGTGCTACGCAATCGCGAACGTTCGTTGCCGGGCCCCACGTACTCAAACGCGCCCGAATCTCGCAGCAGGACACGCCCATTCTGAATCAAAGACACGCTCAACCTGTCAGCATGCGCATGGCCGCCGTTGTTGGCCATGCAGTGGCCAGCGCCGATCAGGAGCTGCTGCTTTGACGCGCTATCAGACATTAAATAGAGTCCGCTTGCTGGCAGGGCACCCGACGCAGCAGACGGCTCTTCCGCGGCAATGCTTTCAAATTCAGCCACGCTCTTGGCGCCGCACAGCCACAATGTCTCTTCTGGGAGCGTTTTCGCAACGCTCTTTAAATCTCCCCGCTGGTAAAGAACTGCGCCGGTCGCCAGCGGATCGAGCATGTGAATCGTACGATTTCGTTTTCCATCGAAGAGACGGCCGCCGTCGTCGTCGCCGAACATGTGCGGAATGCCGCCGCCGCTCAGCAGAAGCAGCGCATCCAGCATGCGCGACAATGTGTTCTCGAATTCTTCGGGGACTGCAACGCCGTTTAGGCCGGCAAGAATTCGAGCGTGCAAGAACATGTCCAGCGCGTAGACGTGGTAATAGGTCGACTGCTCAAAATAGAATCCATCCTTACGCACCTGCTTGCCAGCTTCGCGCATCAGAATCGCCCATCCATTTTCGCGCCAGTGCTGAGACTTCGGAAAAGAAAAAAGCGTCCCTAGGCAAAACAGTGCCAACGCTTCGCCAAGAAGATGAGTGTTGGGAGAGAAGTAAGTGGAAAGATAATTCGCGATATGCCGGCCGCCGACGCCCAGACCGGCGATCCATCGTCGTCGAAGCTCTTCTGTAAACAACGGGCAACCGCGCAGAAGGAAAAATGTCCAAATCCACGATTGTGTTCGAAACGCAACCTCCAGGGAACTGGCCCAGTTCAAGCCGATGGGGTACGGATTCTTCTTCCACCAATGTTCCCATTGCGAAATCACTTCGCTCGCGAACGCTCGATCCCGGGTGAGCAGATACGCTTTGGCGAGCGTCACAAAATGCTGATGGCGATTGAGTTCCCAAGCAATCTTGGCGTCGCCAACTTGCTGGAAGTCGAGATAGCGAATCTTGTACCACGGGATTTTCGGCGCCCGCTTTCCGTGGACGGAGTCCAAATGCCAATCGATATCGGCCCCGTAGTCGAGATTTTCATATCCCAGCAAGTCGAAGCGGTGATTGCGAACTTGATTCGCGCGGCGGATGATCTCTTCGGCCTGCACCGGAAGCTCGCATTTCATGATCCCGCAAATGGCTGCCGCCTCTTGAGTGTCAAAGAAAAAACACCCCGGCGCGTCAGCGACCAACGTACCGTCTGGAACTCCGGTTGAATCATGTTGGCTGCCATGGCGAAAGACCTCCAAACGGGCAAGGAAGTACTGTCGCAGCCGTTCCGCGATCTCGGCGCGATCCATCGCAATTAGGCGCTTAATATTGCCCGGGAAAATGGAGTGGCTTAGCATTTCCTATGCGGCGCTCGAATTCTTCCGCAAAAGTTCGGCGTAGAGATCTTCGACCTGCTGAACCATGCGTTCGAAGCTAAAATTGCGCTCGGTAAACTCGCGCCCACTTCTTCCGAGTTGCCGTGCCAGCAAAGGATCGCGCAAAAGTTGCAGGAGCGCCGCAGACAAGGCGTCCGAATCCCGCGGCGGCACCAGCAAACCCGTGACTCCGTCGTCGACCAATTCAGCGTTTCCCCCAACATTGCTGACAATGGCAGGCAGGCCGGCAGCCATATACTCAAGGAGGGCATTCGGCAGACCTTCAGCCAGCGAAGGCAGCACAGCTATGTCGCAGCAGGCGAGAATTTCCGCGACATCATTGCGGCGGCCTAAAAAAAGAAATCTCTCTCCCAATCCCGAAGCCTGAACTTCACTCTCAAATTGTCCCCGCCGCTCTCCATCGCCAACAAGCACAAATTTGGCCGACGGAAATTCCGCGACGATCGCGGGCGCACAGGCAATAAGCCAGGAATGACCCTTTACTTCTGAATGCATGTTCCCTACCAGCACAATCAACTTGCCTTCACTCACTTGCGGAAGCACCGTCTTTCGGTCGCCCGTGCGACGGAATTTCTCGACATTGATGCCATTGTGAATGACCCGCAATTTCTCTGCCGCAAATCCGTCTTCGGCGATCAGCGCGTCGCGAATTGACGTTGCATTGGCCAAAATGCAATGAGAAAGATTCTGGATTCTTCTCAGCCAGACGCGGCGCTTACCTTCGTACCAATCCAGGTGACCGAGATCGCGTCTGCTGGAGATGATCACCGGCACGCCCGCGAGCCTGCCGGCGGGAACGCCCAGCAGGTTCGACCATAAATCGTGGGTATGAACGATGTCATATCCACGTTTTCGCAAATGCCAAATCAAGCGAGCAAGCTGGTATACTCCGCCGGCAGAATCAATTCCTCCATTCGGATGAAACTCCTGCAGTTCAACGCTCGATCCTTCCAACCGTCGCCTCAACGGGCCTTCAGCTTTGAGGCACCCCAGGGTAACCCGATGCCCCCGCGCCGACATGCGAAGCGCCAGTTCTACGGCCTGGGTTTCAGTTCCGCCCAGATTGAACGAATCTACGAGATAAAAGATTCTCCGCGGCACCGGCGAATCACGCTCAGGCCAGGTGATCGCATCGCCTCGCTCTGTCCCTTCCCGATCGCTAGCGGTTAAGCTATTCTGCGTCATTTATCGATGCGCCAAACTTGGCTATCCGCGGGTCTTTGCGCCCATCGCCCACAGCCCGTCTCGGCTCAGGTCCCGAGTGTCAATACTAGCGTGACTCTTGGCAGGAATGGTAGAAATGGTTGAGCGGACGGGGGATTTCAGGGCATGACAGGCATTCGCTACGCCACGGCAGCCGTGTGGGACATCTGCCGGTCGTCGATCTCGGCCATCTTCAAGCCCATTCCATGAATATCCTCTGGGTGAAGCCGGCGAAATTATTGCCGCTCGACTCCGGCGGGAAGCTACGCACCTACAACATTTTGCGGCAGCTTACCGCCAGGCACCCGTTGACCTATCTTTCCTATTACGCCGGCGATCGGGACAAAACCTATGAGCACGAAATATTGAAGCACATTCCCGGCACGGTTTGCCTGAACACCGCTCCCAGTCCCGAATGGCGCAGCTTGGGTTACCTTGGGCGCTTACCTTGGCGGACACCCTACGCGGTGAGCAGGTTCACTTCGCCTGAAGTACAACAACTGCTTTCCCAATGGATCACGGAGCGGCGCTTCGACGTCGCCGTCTGCGACTTTCTCGCCAGCGCTCCGAACTTTCCGCAGACGCTTGAGACTCCTACAGCGCTTTTCCAACATAATGTGGAAACCATTCTCTGGCGGCGGAGAGCACAAACCGAAGCCCGTTGGCTGGATCGATTGGCGTCCAAGATTGAATATGCGAAGATGGCTCGATTCGAACCGGCTCAGGTGCGCCGTTTCCACCACGTGATCGCCGTATCCGACGCCGACCGCGATGCGATGAGCAACATCGTTGATCCTTCCCGTATCAGCGTCGTACCCACTGGAGTTGATCTAAGTCAATTCCGATATGATCCGGAGAGCGAACCCGATAGCCGCCTGGTCATATTCACCGGTTCGATGGATTGGAAGCCGAATATCGACGGCGTTGAATTTTTCTGCAAGGAAATATGGCCCCTGATTTTGGCGCGCGTCCCTGATGCGCGCTTTCGCATCGTTGGCCGCGATCCGGATTCGCGCGTCCGCAATCTCGCTTCGGATTCCGTAGAGGTAACCGGCAGTGTTCCGTCGATCGTCGAGCATCTGCGGCAAGCCGCTGTCTTCGTTGTGCCCTTGCGCGTTGGTGGCGGCACGCGCATCAAGATTTACGAAGCGATGGCTACAGGCACGGCTACCGTCTCGACCACCATCGGCGCCGAAGGCCTCGATGTCCACGATGGAAGCGATATTTCGCTGGCCGACCAGCCCGGACAATTTGCCGATGCAGTTTGCTGGTTACTGCTCGACGGCCAAAAGCGCCGTCGCCTCGGGAAGTCCGCTGCTGCCACGGCCGCGAAGTACGACTGGTCCGTAATCGCCGAGCGATTTATCGAAGCGTTGCACTTGACGATTGCGGCCGCATCCAACCCAACCGTGACGGCTCCTTCCCGAACCTCGGCCGCGAAGTTCTGAAAAAGGAAGCAGTCGCGGTTCCCCGCCCGAAAGAACAATATCGATTTCGCCACAAGTACCTGTCTTCCCGGCACGTACTCCTGATGGGCCATTGCCCGCTCGATATCTACCTGCTCCTCATCCTGATTATTAGAGTTTACTCAGGACCGAAAGCCCGGTCCGCAACAATCTCGATACTCGGATGGTGTGATGTCGGCCCAGGCGTTCCCCCTGCTCAAAGCATCGAAGTTATTCTCAGTCTTAGCCCGCCGCGTTGAATTGGGTGTGATCCTCGCTTTGATCGCCGCGAATTGTGCTTGTTCGCTGAGCCCGGTACCTCCCGTGTCGTCGGCAACATCTACGAAGTCGATCGCACCTACAATTTCTCCCGACAGCGCAGTCCTGTCCTCCGGAGCCGTCCAGCGCTTTAGCGCGAGCGTCGCCAACACGGCAGACACTGCGGTCATCTGGACTGCGTCCGCAGGCACGGTCAACTCCGAAGGAATTTTCACTGCGCCAAAAGTTGCGGCTTCGACCCCCGTCGTCGTCACCGCGACCAGCGTGAGCAATCCGACTGAGTCCGCCAGCGCTTCTGTTACCGTCAACGCACCTCCGGCTCCCGCGAAGCTCGCAATTCAGACTGCGCTCCTGCCGGGCGCCACTACCGCTTCCGCGTACTCGGCAACGCTGCAAGCGTCCGGCGGCCAGCCACCCTATGCCTGGAGCATAGCTAGCGGCGCCTTGCCAGTAGGCCTCACTCTCGCTGCCAACGGCGCCATCGCGGGCACACCGCCGCAAACAGGTTCGTATAGTTTCGTCGCGAGCGTCGCGGACAGTTCCAATCAGAAAGCCAGCCAGAACTACTCTCTCGCCGTCGCGTCCAACTCCACCGGCTTCGATG
>Ga0209006_10002812_pt1 | contig 15804 bp, 14 predicted proteins | sample JacPin_JW_Ref_O2_FD_188567 | JGI IMG/M metagenome (GOLD analysis project Ga0209006, IMG submission 188567) | Forest soil microbial communities from Algoma, Ontario, Canada - Jack Pine, Ontario site 1_JW_Ref_O2 (SPAdes) (version 2) | ecosystem: Environmental > Terrestrial > Soil > Boreal... | reverse complement strand
ATACGCCGCGTTGCTATGAAAGTTTTGTAATCGGCTGCGCGTTCGGGCTTTTGCCGCATTGCGCAATGTCGCGCGCGCATGAGAAAATTGCGTGCTTGCCGATTGCCGTGATTTTTCGTCGAGGGATCGCACTTCGTGCTCACCCAGTATCTGCCGATTCTCCTGTTTCTGTTTGTCGCCGGCGGCATCGGCATCGCGCTATTGTCGATCGGCGCCATCATTGGCCCGCATCGCACCGATAATCCGGAAAAAGCACGCCCTTACGAATGCGGCTTCGAAGCGTTCGAAGACGCGCGCATGAAGTTCGATGTGCGCTACTACTTGATCGCCATTCTGTTCATCATCTTCGATCTGGAAATTGCCTTCCTGTTTCCGTGGGCCGTCGTGTTCCGGCAGATCGGTGTGGTCGCCCTGGTCGAAATGGCGACATTCTTGCTTTTGCTGCTTTTGGGATTTGTATACTGCTGGAAGAAGGGAGCGCTGGAATGGGAGTGACCGATACCCGCGTCGAAAAAGGGTTGATGTACAACCCGGTTCCGATTGGCCCGGTCGACGACATCCTGCGCCCGGCCGGCGACAATCCGCTGCTGCAGCGCGGCTTTCTCACCACCAGTGCCGATACGCTTCTGAATTGGGCGCGCACCGGTTCGATGTGGCCGATGACATTCGGACTGGCCTGCTGCGCCGTCGAGATGATGCATGCAGGTGCGGCGCGTCTCGATCTGGACCGTTACGGCGTCGTATTCCGCCCGAGCCCGCGCCAATCCGACGTGATGATCGTTGCCGGAACACTCGTCAACAAGATGGCACCCGCGCTGCGCCGCGTTTACGACCAGATGCCCGATCCGAAGTGGGTCATCTCGATGGGTTCGTGCGCCAACGGCGGTGGCTACTATCACTATTCATATGCCGTTGTGCGCGGGTGCGATCGCATTGTTCCCGTCGACATTTATGTACCGGGTTGCCCGCCGACGGCGGAAGCGCTGATCTACGGCATCCTGCAGTTGCAGAAGAAAATTCGCCGCACGGAATCTATCGCGAACAAGGTAAGTCCGAGCCAGCTTCCCGAGAAGCAGATCGCATGAGCGACGACACTGTTACGCTCGCGCAGCGCCTGTCTGCGCGCCTGGGCGACAAGATCGCGGCCGTGCACGAATGGGAGGGCGAGACTGCCCTCGACGTGCTGCCGGAAAACTGGCTTGCCGTTGGCCGCGCGCTGCACGATGCCGAGGAATTTCATTTCGAACAATTGATCGACGTCGCGGGTGTCGATTATCTGAGTTACGGCCAGGTCGAGTGGGAGACGAGCGACGTGACGTCGACTGGATTCTCGCGCGGCGTGGAAGGCGAAAGCGCTGGACGTTTCAATTGGGCGGACCGGCCACGCGCCACCGTCGGTCACAAACGATTCGCCGTCGTCGTTCAGCTCTTGTCGGTAAAGAACAATTCGCGCGTGCGTCTGCGTGCGTATTGTCAGGACGATGCGTTTCCGGTCGTGCCGTCATTCACGGGCATCTGGCCCGGCGCGAACTGGTTCGAGCGCGAGGCGTTCGACTTGTTCGGCATTATGTTCGAAGGCCATCCTGACCTGCGCAGAATTCTCACCGACTACGGATTCGTCGGTCATCCGTTCCGCAAGGATTTCCCGTTGATCGGAAATGTCGAGGTGCGCTACGACGAAGTTGCTCAGCGCGTGATCTACGAGCCGGTGACGTCCGTCGTGCCGCGCGTGTTGGTGCCGCGCACGGTTCGCCACGATTCGCGCTACGACCAGGCGCAAGCCGAGCAAGGCGCCCGCTCCGGCCAGGTGCACATCGAGAAGTAGAGAAGTATAGAAATGCAAGAAATCAAAAACTATACGATCAACTTCGGACCGCAGCATCCGGCGGCGCACGGCGTGCTGCGTCTCGTGCTTGAGCTCGACGGCGAAGTCGTGCAGCGCGCCGATCCGCATATCGGACTGCTTCACCGCGGCACCGAAAAACTGTGCGAATCCAAACCGTTCAATCAGTCGATCGGCTACATGGATCGCTTGGATTACGTGTCGATGATGTGCAACGAGCATGCATACGTGCGCGCCATCGAAAAATTGCTCGGCGTCGAAGCACCGGAACGCGCGCAATACATCCGCACGATGTTCGACGAAATCACACGCATCCTGAATCACCTGATGTGGATCGGCTCCAACGCGCTCGATCTCGGTGCGATGGCCGTGTTCCTGTACGCGTTCCGCGAGCGTGAAGAATTGATGGATTGCTACGAGGCGGTCAGCGGCGCGCGCATGCACGCGACGTACTATCGGCCCGGTGGCGTCTATCGCGATCTGCCGGATCGCATGCCGAAATACAAAGAGTCGCGCTGGCACAAAGGCGCCGATCTGAAACAGCGCAATTCGTGGCGCGAAGGTTCGATGCTCGATTATCTCGAACATTTCACGAACGATTTTCCGCATCGCGTCGACGAATACGAAACGCTGCTCACCGACAATCGTATCTGGAAACAGCGCACGGTCGGCATTGGCGTCGTATCGCCGGAACAAGCGCTCGGCTGGGGCATGACCGGCCCGATGCTGCGCGGTTCAGGTATCGAATGGGATCTGCGCAAAAAGCAACCGTACGCGATGTACGACAAGATGGATTTCGACATTCCCGTCGGCGTTACCGGCGATTGCTACGATAGATATCTTGTTCGTGTGGAAGAAATGCGGCAGTCCAATCGCATTGTCAAACAGTGCGTGCAGTGGCTAAAGGCGAATCCCGGCCCGGTGATGATTCGCAACTACAAAGTCACGCCTCCCAGTCGAACGGAAATGAAAGACGACATGGAAGCACTGATCCATCATTTCAAACTGTTCACTGAGGGCTACACGGTGCCGGCAGGCGAGACGTATTGCGCCGTCGAAGCGCCAAAGGGCGAGTTCGGCTGTTATCTCATTTCCGACGGTGCGAACAAGCCGTTCCGCGTGCATCTGCGCGCGCCAGGCTTCGCGCATTTGTCATCGATGGATGCCATCGTGCGCGGCCATATGTTGCCGGACGTGGTGGCGATGATCGGCACATACGACGTCGTGTTCGGAGAAATCGACCGGTGAAACTCGGAGACGTTATTTTCTTAGCTCGTCATCCCGGCGAAAGCCGGGATCCAGTGACTTTTCTCTCCACGCCAGAAAGGCGCTGGATTCCGGCTTTCGCCGGAATGACGAGCAAAAAAGAATTGCGCATATGAAAGCGACAAACCACTACAACGAAGTCAAAAACGTCGATCCGATGACCGTGCTCGCCGCGCACACACGCGAACACATCGATCATTGGGTTTCCAAGTTTCCGCCCGATCGCAAACGCTCGGCGCTGATCCAGGGATTGTTCGTAGCGCAGGAACAGAACACTGGCTATCTCACCGACGAACTCATCACGGCTGTCGCGAAATATCTGGAGCTTCCCGCGATATGGGCGTACGAAGTGGCGACGTTCTATTCGATGCTCGAGACGAAGCTGGTCGGACGCAACAATGTCGCAATCTGTACAAATATAAGTTGCTGGCTCAACGGCGGCGAAGACATCGTGCGCCATTGCGAGAAGAAACTTGGCATCAAGGTGGGCGAGAGCACGCCGGATGGCCGCGTCTATCTCAAGCCGGAAGAAGAATGTCTCGCAGCGTGTGCCGGTGCGCCGATGATGGTGGTCAACGGTCATTACCACGAATATCTGACGACGGATAAAGTCGATCAGATCTTGGATGAGTTGAAATGAGTTACGGTCCCGCACCGCAGGAACATCAGGTCGTCTACACCACGCTGCATTTCGATCAGCCGTGGACGCTCGATAGTTACCTGAAAGTCGACGGCTACAAAGCGTGGAAAAAAATCATTGCGGAAAAGCCCGACCCTGCGACGATCGTCGATGAACTGAAGAAAAGCTCGCTGCGCGGCCGCGGCGGCGCTGGATTTCCGACCGGCCTGAAATGGTCATTCATGCCGAAAGGCACGATGCAAAAGTATATTTTGTGCAATTCGGACGAATCAGAACCCGGTACGTGCAAGGACCGCGACATCTTGCGCTTCAATCCGCACGCGATGCTGGAAGGCATGGCGATCGCTTGCTACGCGACGGGTTCGACGGTCGCCTACAACTATCTGCGTGGCGAATTCCATCATGAGCCGTTCGAGCATTGCGAACAGGCGCTGAAAGAAGCGTACGACGCAGGACTGCTCGGCAAGAACATCCAGGGCAGTGGCATCGACGTCGACATTTACAACGCGCTCGGCGCCGGCGCCTACATCTGCGGCGAAGAAACGGCGCTAATGGAATCGCTCGAAGGCAAGAAGGGGATGCCGCGCTTCAAACCACCATTCCCAGCGGGCTTCGGCCTTTATGGCAGGCCGACGACGATCAACAACACGGAAACCTACGCATCAGTGCCGGCGATTTTGCGTAAGGGCGCGGAGTGGTTTTTGAATCAGGGCAAGCCAAACAACGGCGGTCCGAAAATCTTCTCGGTGTCGGGACACGTCAACAAGCCTGGCAATTACGAAATCAAACTCGGCACGCCGTTTTCCGATTTGCTGGCGATGGCCGGCGGTGTGCGTAGCGGCAATAAATTGAAGGCCGTGATTCCGGGCGGATCGTCGATGCCCGTGCTTCCCGGCGACGCGATGATGAACCTAACGATGGACTACGACGCGCTGCAGAAAGCGGGGTCGGGTCTCGGCTCAGGCGCCGTCATCGTGATGGACGACACTACGTGCATGGTCAAAGTGTGTCGCCGCATAGCGCGTTTCTACTTCGCCGAATCGTGCGGCCAATGCACGCCATGCCGCGAGGGAACGGGCTGGATGTATCGCGTGCTGACTCGCATTGTCGAAGGCAACGCGACGATGCAAGACGTCGAAATGCTCAAGCAAGCAGCGGGTCAGATTGAAGGCCACACCATCTGCGCGTTCGGTGAAGCCGCCGCGTGGCCCGTGCAAGGTTTCCTGCGCCACTTCTGGCACGAGTTCGAATACTTCGTCGCGAACAAGCGCAGCATCGTGGATGCGCCGCTGGAGGTTGCAGCGTGACCTCGTATTTCTTTGCTCGTCATTCCGGCGAAAGCCGGAATCCAGTGACTTTTGGGGCGCTCGAAAGATCAAAGTCGCTGGATCCCGGCTTTCGCCGGGATGACAAGAAAAAACAGGTGCTCGCATGAGTGCGCAACCCACAGCGCCCGCAGCACCGCACGATTTCGTAAACATCGAAATCGACGGCAAGAAACTGCAGGTGCCGAAAAACTCGATGATCATCCAGGCTGCCGACAAGGCCGGCATTCCGATCCCGCGTTTCTGCTATCACGACAAACTGCCGATTGCCGCCAACTGCCGCATGTGCATGGTGGAAACGGAAATGGGCGGCAAGCCTGTGCCGAAACCGCAGCCCGCGTGCGCGACACCGGTGATGGAAGGCATGAAGATTTTCACGCAGTCGCAGCGCGCGTTGTCCGCGCAGCGCAACGTGATGGAATTCCTGCTCATCAATCATCCGCTTGATTGCCCGATTTGCGATCAAGGCGGCGAGTGCGAACTGCAAGACATGTCGATGGGTTATGGCCGCTCGGTGTCGCGTTTCGCCGAACGCAAGCGCGTCATCCCAGACGAAAATCTCGGTCCGCTGATTTCCACCGACATGACGCGTTGCATTCAGTGCACACGCTGCGTCCGCTTCATGACTGAGGTCGCCGGCTCGCCGGAACTCGGCGGCATGGGCCGCGGCGAGATGCTCGAGATCGGCACCTACATCGGCAAGACGATCGACAGCGAACTCGGCGGCAACATCATCGACGTGTGTCCCGTGGGTGCGCTGACGAACCAGGTGTTCCGCTTCAAGGCGCGGGCGTGGGAATTGATCGCGCGCGAATCGATCGGCTATCACGATGCGCTCGGTTCGAATCTGTGGATGCACACGCGCCGTGGCGACGTGCTGCGTACGGTGCCGCGCGACAACGAATCGATCAACGAGTGCTGGTTGTCGGATCGCGACCGCTATTCGCATCAAGGTCTGTATGCGGACGATCGAGCCAAAGTGCCGATGATTCGCAAAGACGGCGAATTGGTCGAAACAACGTGGGAAGACGCGATCGCGTTCGTCGCCGAAGGTTTGAAGAAAGCCGGTTCCGATCTCGGTGCGCTCGTTGCTCCGCTGACGTCGAGCGAAGAGGGGTACTTGCTCGCAAAAATCGTGCGCGCGCTTGGCAGCGACAGTATCGATCACCGATTGCGCACGTCGGATTTCTCCGACGGCGTTGCCGGCCCGACGTTTGAAATGCCGCTCGCCGACATCGAAAAAGCGAATGCGATTCTCATCGTCGGCTCGAACACGCGACACGAACAGCCGCTGCTCAGCCATCGCATCCGCAAGGCGTGGAAAAAAGGCGCGAAGGTTTACGCGATCAATCCGATCGATTTCGATTTCAACTTCCTGCTCGCCGGCAAGCGTATCGGTGATGTGTGGTCGATGGGCGACGAACTGGCCGCGTTCACGAATGCGGCGTCCGGCGATGCGACCGTGCCGGCTTATCTGGAGGATTCGGTGCGTGCCGCCAAGGTCGAAGACGCCCATCGCGGTTATACGAAGTCGTTCGCCGACGCGCCGTCGTCCGTCGTTATCTTCGGCGACGTCGCCGTGCAGCATCCGAATGCGTCGCATTTGCGTGCGCTCGCGCGCGAGTTCGCACGGCTGACGAAATCCGCGTTCAACGAAGTCGCGTCCGGTGCCAACGATGTCGGCCTCACGCGTGCAGGCGCGGTGCCGCAGTCGAACGGCAAGAATGCGGGCCAGATGCTCGCCGAACCACGGAAGCACATGATCATTTATCACGCGGGTACGAAGGACTCGGCTGTGCCGAACGTGTTCGACGCTGCGCGTCACAACGCCGATTTCTGCGTCTATATCGGCGCGTACGCCTGCAACGGCGTGAAGAAAACAGCGCACGCGGTGTTGCCGATCGGCTTGCCGCCGGAAGTAAATGCAACGTATGTCAACGTCGACGGGACTGCGCAGTCTGTCGCCGCCGGTGCGAAGTTGCCGGGCGATGCGCGCGAAGGCTGGCGCGTGCTGCGCGCCCTCGGTGCGCAACTTGGCCTCGAAGATTTCAGTTTCACCGAATTTGCAGAAGTTCAAGCAAAGGTGAAAGCGAAACTTGTGGAGAAATCCACAAATTCCAAAGTAAACGAATCGAATCCCGTTGCGCGTCCAGGTGATCGCGCTCAGGGATCGTTCGTTCGCGTCTCGACCGTTCCGATTTACCGCACCGACGCCGTGGTACGCCGCGCGAAATCGCTGCAAGCACATCCGCTCACCGGTCATGCCGCCGTCGGGTTGCATCCGGAAGATGCGATTGCGCTCGGTTTGTCGGCCGACGTACAGGCGAAAGTCTCTGCCAACGGCGCGGAAGCGACATTGCCCGTGATAGTCACGCGCGCCGTGCCGCGCGGATCGGCATGGATCGAATCGACGTGGTCCGAGACGGCGGCACTGCCGCCGACGGGTTCCGTCATCACCGTGGCGAGGGCGTCGGCATGATCGCGTCCTTCCACGACTGGTTGTTGAATTTCGGCGTGATCGGCCTCTTGGTCTGGCTGGTCATCTGCATCTTGTGCATCGCCGTGCCTGTGATTCTCGCCGTCGCACTGTATGTATGGTGGGAACGCAAAGTGCTCGGCTGGATGCACGTACGCATGGGGCCGAACAGCGTCGGTCCGGCGGGATTGGCGCAAACGTTTGCCGACGTGTTCAAGCTTCTGTTCAAGGAATATTTGGTCCCGTCGCAATCGAGCAAGCTGCTCTTCATTATCGCGCCGCTGATCGCGCTTGTGCCGGCGTTTGCCGCGTGGGCGGTGATTCCGTTCTCGCAGAAAGCGGTGCTCGCCGACATCAACGCGGGATTGCTCTATCTGCTCGCGATGACCTCAATGGGCGTGTACGGCATCATCCTCGCGGGCTGGTCGTCGAATTCGAAATACGCGTTTCTCGGCGCGATGCGTTCGGCGGCGCAAGTCGTGAGCTATGAAATCGCGATGGGCATCGCGCTCGTCGGCGTGCTGATCTGCGCGGGCAGTTTGAATCTGTCGGATATCGTGCATGCACAAGAAGCGCACGGTGCAGCGAGCTGGTTTTTCATCCCGCTGCTACCGATGTTCGTCATCTATTTCGTGTCCGGTGTTGCCGAGACCAACCGCGCGCCGTTCGATGTCGCCGAAGGCGAATCCGAAATCGTCGCCGGATTCCATGTCGAATATTCCGGCGCGCCATTCGCGGTGTTCTTCCTCACCGAATACGCGAACATGATTCTGATTTCGTTCCTCGCTGCGACGCTGTTTCTCGGCGGTTGGTGCGCGCCGTTGCCTGAGTCGTGGGGCGTGCCACTACTGAGCACGCCGAGTTGGATCTGGTTGTTCGCGAAAGTTTTCGTGTTTGCGTTCTTTTATCTCTGGTTCCGCGCTGCGTTTCCGCGCTATCGCTATGACCAGATCATGCGTCTTGGCTGGAAAGTATTCATTCCGCTCGGGCTTTTCTGGCTGTTCGTGACGGGTTGCATGGCGTATTACGGCATTGTCGGTCCGGCTGCGACGGGAGCAGGTGTATGAACCGCGTCGCGAATTACTTTAAGAGTCTGCTGTTGCTCGAGCTGTTCAACGGTCTCGGCCTGACAATGAAGTACATGTGGAAAAAGAAGTACACGATGCGCTATCCGATGGAGAAGATTCCGCAATCGAATCGTTTCCGCGGATTGCATGCGCTGCGCCGTTACCCCAACGGCGAAGAACGCTGCATCGCGTGCAAGCTGTGCGAGGCGGTGTGTCCGGCGTTGGCCATCACGATCGATTCCGAACAGCGCGCCGACGGCACGCGCCGCACCACGCGCTACGACATCGATCTGTTCAAATGTATCTACTGCGGCTTCTGCGAGGAGAGCTGTCCGGTCGATTCGATCGTGGAGACGAACATCCACGAATATCACTTCGAGAAGCGCGGCGAGAATATCGTCGACAAGGCGCAGCTGCTCGCCATCGGCGACCGGTTCGAAACATTGATAGCGGCAGCGCGCGCGCAAGACGCTCCGTATCGCTAGAGGACATTGGATGGATCTGCCCTGGACATTGATTCTGTTCTACGCCTTCGCCGCCGTACTGGTGGCGTCGGCCGTGGGCGTGATCAGTGTGAAAAACTCTGTGCACGCCGCGCTGCTGCTCGTGTTGTGTTTCTTCACGTCGGCGGCCTTGTGGCTGTTGTTGCAGGCCGAGTTTCTCGCTGTCGCGCTCGTGCTCGTCTACGTCGGCGCGGTGATGGTGTTGTTCCTGTTCGTCGTGATGATGCTCGACATCAAGATCGAACCGCTGCGTGAGGGATTCATCCGCTATCTGCCGATCGGATTGCTCGTTGCCGTGATCATGCTCGTGGAAATGCTCTCGCTGATGGGCATCAAGTCGATGGCAATTGCGGCGCCGGCAGATCCGGCCGGCGCTTCCAATACGGCGTGGCTCGGCACCGCACTGTTCACACAGTTCCTGTTGCCATTCGAAGTCGCGGCGCTGATTCTGACGGTGGCGGTGATCGCCGCAGTCATGCTCACGCTGCGCAAGCGCGAAGGCACTCGCTATCAGAATCCCGCCACGCAGGTTGCTGTGCAGGCACGCGATCGCGTGCGCATCGTGAAGATGGCGAGTTCGACGCCCGCCGCAAAAACATCGGCGGGGGAGACGGCGCCATGATCACGCTCGCGCATTACATCGTTCTGTCGACGATCGTGTTTTGCATTTCCGTTGCGGGCATTTTCATCAATCGCAAAAACATGATCGTGTTGCTGATGGCCATCGAACTGATGCTGCTGTCGGTGAACATGAACTTCATAGCGTTTTCGCGATTCCTCGGTGACGCGAGCGGACAAGTGTTCGTGTTTTTCATTTTGACGGTGGCGGCGGCGGAGTCCGCGATCGGTCTGGCGATTCTTGTGGTTCTGTTCCGCAATCGCGCGACGATCAATGTGGGCGAGCTGGATTCGCTGAAGGGTTGAATTGGTCATCCCGGCGAAAGCCGGGATCCAGCGACTTTGCTTATGACGCTGGAAACTAAAGGCACTGGATTCCGGCTTTCGCCGGAATGACGAGCAAGAGAAAAGGAACGGTTACTGGATGAGTCTGAGCCCGACAATTTTGCTGATCATCGCGCTGGCGCCCCTGGCCGGGGCGATCGTGGCGGGCATATTCCGCAATCAGGTCGGACGCATCGGCGCGCACACGGTGACTATCGCCGGCGTCGCGCTGAGCTGCGCTCTCTCGTTTTACGTGCTGTACCAGCTCGTGTGGGACGGGGCGGAGACCTACAACCAGAACGTGTATACGTGGTTCCAGGTCGGCGGCCTCGACGCGCACGTCGGTTTCCTGGTCGACCGGCTGACGGCGCTGATGATGTGCGTCGTCACATTCGTCTCGCTGATGGTCCACATTTATACCATTGGCTACATGGCGGACGATCCGGGCTATCAGCGCTTTTTCAGCTACATCGCGCTGTTCACGTTTTCGATGCTGATGCTCGTGATGAGCAATAACTTCCTGCAATTGTTCTTCGGCTGGGAAGCGGTTGGTCTCGTGTCTTATCTTTTGATCGGATTCTGGTTCAAGAAACCGACGGCGATTTTTGCGAACCTGAAAGCGTTCATCGTCAATCGCGTCGGTGATTTCGGATTCGTGCTCGGTATCGCGGGCGTTCTCATGGTTTTCCACACGTTGGACTACGCGCAGGTATTCAGCGCGGCGGACAAGTTGAGCGGCGTCACGTGGGACATCATCCCCGGCCACGCGTGGTCGGCGGCGACGGTCATCTGCCTGTGCCTGTTCGTCGGCGCGATGGGCAAGTCCGCGCAGGTTCCGTTGCACGTGTGGCTGCCGGATTCGATGGAAGGCCCCACGCCGATCTCGGCGCTGATCCACGCCGCCACCATGGTGACGGCCGGTATTTTCATGGTCGCGCGCATGTCGCCGCTGTTCGAATTGTCGGAAACGGCGCTCAGCACCGTGCTCGTGATCGGCGCGACGACGGCGTTCTTCACCGGACTCATCGGCATCGTGCAGAACGATATCAAGCGCGTTATCGCCTATTCCACATTGTCGCAATTGGGATACATGACCGTGGCGCTCGGTGTTTCGGCCTACGGCGCAGGCATCTTCCATTTGATGACGCACGCGTTCTTCAAGGCGCTGCTGTTTCTCGGCGCCGGTTCCGTGATCATCGCGATGCATCACGAACAGGACATGCGCTACATGGGCGGTCTGCGCCGCTATATGCCGATTACGTACGTCACGATGATCATCGGCACGCTCGCTTTGACGGGAATGCCTGGTTTTTCCGGATTCTTCTCCAAAGACGCCATCATCGATGCGGTGCAGGAATCGCAGCGCTGGGGATCGGGTTACGCGTATCTGTGCGTGCTCATCGGCGTGTTCGTGACGGCGCTGTACAGTTTCCGGCTGCTGTATCTCACGTTCCACGGCCGCGAGCGGTTCGTGGTCGAGCATGAGCACCGATCGAAGGCGCATCACGCCGCTGCAAAAGCGCACGGCGTGGCAGAAACGCAGCACGAGCCAGACTCCGGGCACCACGACGATCATCTCGAGCCCGGTCATCTTGCGCATCCGCCGCACGAGTCGCCATGGGTGGTGACAGTGCCGCTGATCCTGCTCGCGATTCCGTCGATCCTCATCGGTGCGATGACGGTGCAATCGGTGTTGCATGGAACCTTCTTCGGCGATGCGCTGCGCTCATCGGAACACGCCGAGGCCGAATTCGCCGGCTGGTTGGCTGCGACGTTCGACGGCTTCATGCACGCGCCGTTCTGGTTTGCGTTCGCCGGATTCGCGGTATCGACGTACATCTACCTGTTCAATCCGTCGGTCGCCGACAAGATCAAGAGTGCGCTGCATCCGGTCTGGAAAATGCTCGATCGCAAATATTGGTTCGACGAGGTTTATCAGACGATTTTCGCGAAAGGTTCTCTGTTGCTCGGGCGTGGTTTGTGGAAAGGCGGCGATGTCGGCGTGATCGACAACGTCATTATCGACGGCTCCGCGGCCACGGTGAATCGCGTCGCCGGCGCCGTGCGCTGGATACAGTCGGGATATTTGTATACCTATGCGTTCGCCATGATTCTCGGTCTCGTCGTGCTGATGGGCGGGCTGTGGTGGATGGTGAAGATGTAGCTTTTGCTCGTCATTCCGGCTTTCGCCGGAATGACGAGCGAAGAGAAACGAACGGGAATATGGAATGCAAGTAAGCTGGCCAATTCTAAGTCTCTGCATCTGGCTGCCGATAATCGGCGGCGCCATCGTCGCGCTCACGGGCGACCGCGCAAATCTGTCGCGTTGGCTCGCGCTTGTCGTATCGATCGCCGTCTTTGCCGTCAGCATTCCGCTGTTCACCGGCTATGACTCGTCTGCCGGCACGATGCAATTCCTCGAGAACCATGCGTGGATCACGGCGATCAACGCTAACTATCATCTCGGCGCGGACGGAATTTCCATCGCGCTGATTTTGCTCACGACGTTCACGACGATTCTCGTCATCCTCGGCGCGTGGGATTCGGTGCACAACAAGGTCGGCCAATATCTCGCGGCTTTCCTCGTGCTCGAGGGCCTGATGATCGGCGTATTCGCCGCGATGGATGCGCTGCTGTTCTACGTGTTCTTCGAAGGCATGCTGATCCCGATGTTCATCATCATCGGCATTTGGGGTGGTCCGCGGCGTGTCTATGCGACGTTGAAATTTTTCCTGTACACGTTTTTCGGTTCGATCTTCATGCTGATCGGACTGATCTATCTGTATTTGCACGCCAACAGTTGGGAATTGTCGACGTTCGCGAATCTCAAATTAGATCCGACCGTGCAGGCGTGGCTGTTCTTCGCATTTCTTGCCGGCTTCGCGATCAAGGTGCCGATGTGGCCGGTGCACACGTGGTTGCCGGACGCGCACGTCGAAGCGCCGACGGGAGGTTCCGTCATCCTGGCCGCGATCATGCTGAAGATCGGCGGATACGGGTTCATCCGTTTCTCGCTGCCGATCGTGCCGGACGCATGTCTGGAATACGCGTGGCTGATCGTCGCGCTGTCATTGATTGCGGTGATCTACGTCGGCTTCGTCGCGCTGGTGCAAGAGGACATGAAGAAGCTGATTGCTTACTCGTCCGTCTCGCACATGGGTTTCGTCACGCTCGGCATTTTTCTGAGTACCGCGTTGGTGCGCACGTACAACAACGCGGAGGGCGCGTATCTCGGCGTCTCCGGCGCCATGGTGCAGATGATTTCGCACGGTTTCGTTTCGGGCGCGATGTTTACATGCGTCGGCGTGCTGTACGACCGCGTGCACAGCCGCATGATCAAGGATTACGGCGGCGTCGCCAACGTGATGCCGTGGTTCGCCGCGTTCTGGGTTCTGTTCTCGATGGCCAACTGCGGACTTCCGGGCACGAGCGGATTCGTGGGCGAATTCATGGTGATTCTGTCGAGCTTCCAGTTCAACGCATGGGTCGCGGCGGGCGCGGCGTTCACGTTGATTATCGGCGCGGCGTATACGTTGTGGTTGGTGAAGCGCGTGATTTTCGGCGAGGTCACCAACGACCATGTCGCGCATTTGAAAGACATCAATCCGCGCGAAGCGCTGGTGCTCGGCGCGTTCGCCGCCGGCACGCTGTTCTTCGGCATCTGGCCAGAACCGCTCACGCACCTGATGGATGCGTCGGTGAAGCACATCGTGGATCAACTGTTGGTCGTGAAGGTTTAGGCGAATGAATTTCAACATCCACGATCTATGGTTGATGCTGCCGGAGGATGTGCTGCTCGGCGCGACGTGCGCGATCCTGCTCATCGATCTGTTCATCAAACCGTCGCAGCGTGCGATCACGCACTGGCTGTCGCTGATCGCCGTCATCGGTACGATGTTGTTGATTCTCGTCGATCACGACGCGACCACCATCGCGTTCGGAGGCGCTTACGTTCACGACGGTATCGCGGCGATTCTCAAGATATTCATTCTTGGCGTGAACGCGGCTGTATTCGTCTACGCACGCCGTTATTTGGTCGATCGCGGCCTGTTCATCGGCGAATATTATTTGCTGTGCCTGTTCGCGACGATCGGCATGATGCTGCTCGTCTCGGCGGGCAGTCTCGTGATGGCGTATCTCGGACTCGAACTATTCGCGTTGTCGACGTACGCTCTCGTTGCGATCAATCGCGATTCCGGCAAGGCGTCCGAAGCGGCGATGAAGTATTTCGTGCTCGGAGCGCTCGCCTCTGGCTTGCTTTTATATGGCATGTCGATGATCTACGGCGCGACCGGCACGCTGGACCTCGCCAAGATCCACGCGGTCGGTTCGTTCGCGGCGAATGACCCGCACGCCGCGCTGCTGTCCTTCGGCGTGGTGTTCCTCGTGGTCGGTATCGGCTTCAAGTTCGGCGCGGCACCGTTCCACATGTGGCTGCCGGATGTTTACGAAGGGTCGCCGACCGCCGTCACGATCTTCGTCGGATCCGCTCCGAAGATTGCCGCGTTCGGCATGGCGTACCGGTTGCTCGAAATGGGTCTCGGCGACATATCGCCGCAGTGGCGGATGATGATCGCCGCGCTCGCGGTGGCGTCGCTCGCCATCGGCAACGTCGTCGCCATCGCGCAAACCAACATCAAACGTCTGCTGGCGTACTCGACGATTTCGCACGTCGGTTTCGTGCTGCTCGGTCTGGCCAACGGTACGCCCGCCGGATATGCAGCGGCGATGTTCTACACGATCACGTACGCGATCATGACCACCGCGGCCTTCGGCGGCATTCTGTTGCTGTCGCGCGCCGGATTCGAGGCCGACGAGATCGATGACTTCAAGGGACTCAATCAACGCAATCCGTGGTACGCGTTCATCATGCTGCTGATCATGGCGTCGCTCGCCGGCATTCCGCCGCTGTTCGGATTCTTCGCCAAGCTCATGGTCTTGAAAGCCGCCATCGACGCCGGCATGTGGTGGCTCGCCATCGCCGCCATCGTGTTCGCGATCATCGGCGCGTTCTACTATCTGCGCGTGATCAAGGTGATGTATTTCGATGCGCCGAACGAAACCGGTCCGCTGACGTTGCCGAAGGACATTCCGCTGCGCTGGCTGCTTTCCATCAATGGCGTCGCACTGCTCGTAATGGGCGTGTTGTGGGGCCCGCTCATCGCGTGGTGCTATAGCGCCTTCGGCTTGCCGCCCTGACGGAAATCGCATTTGAAATCGCGCGTTTCGCCACCAAATACACGAGACGAAACGAGTATTAAGTTGCGCGCGACCTCTGCGCTCCGCTAAACTTCGCGTTCGCCTGATGCGGGGTGGAGCAGTCTGGCAGCTCGTCGGGCTCATAACCCGAAGGTCGTAGGTTCAAATCCTACCCCCGCTACCAGTCGACGCCTCTCGCGAGGCTTTTTTGTTCGACACGAATTGGAACTGGTTTTTGTCGGTCTCATTTCGTGAAGCGCACGGATTGCGCGCGTTGCCGATGTTTGGATGCGAGACAACGGCGGACTATGGAATGGGCCTTGTGCCCATTTTGCGTTTCTGGACTTTGAATTTTCGCGATCACGGATGGTTGCAAAGGTACCTAGATGCTTGACGAGCGATTGACCGAACTGTTGAAACCGGTGGTGCGCGGACTGGGACTGGAATGTCTCGGTGTCGAATTCAGCCCGTCGCACGGCAACAGTCTGGTGCGCGTGTACATCGAGGCGCTTGATCGCGACGTGAATGTCGACGATTGCGAAG
>Ga0209006_10002811_pt1 | contig 15805 bp, 13 predicted proteins | sample JacPin_JW_Ref_O2_FD_188567 | JGI IMG/M metagenome (GOLD analysis project Ga0209006, IMG submission 188567) | Forest soil microbial communities from Algoma, Ontario, Canada - Jack Pine, Ontario site 1_JW_Ref_O2 (SPAdes) (version 2) | ecosystem: Environmental > Terrestrial > Soil > Boreal... | reverse complement strand
TGGCGACTCTTCCCAAAGACGGATACAACGGGAAGTTTATTCATCTTGGCAAAGAACTGCCCTGGTAAGCGAACGTCCGTAGGAATATTCTGATTAACCGGAGTCAGATATTTTAGTTCTAGCGGTTTGTTTATCGCGACTGCGCGAGCGGCGAACCCGGTCGCGATTGCCGCAGGTGCGGTCATTGCACCAGCGGCGCGTGTTGGCTTTGGTCCGATCGTAAAATATCCACTTACATCCTTCGTTAGGGCAGTGCTTCAGGCGATCGGGACGATTCAGCGCGAGCATTTCCGCGAAGGAAGCGGCGATGCGCGAAAGTATCCACGGCCACCCGGGACGCAGCGGAACAAGTTCGGAGTGCACTCCATTTTGGTGCTGGAACAGTTTTACCCGCACCGGTACGTTTAAATACGAATTGAGAGCGTTTAAATCGCGCTCGTCGAGCGCCTCGCCGGCAAGTAGTTTTTCGGCCATTCGTCGGAAAAGCGTGCGCAGAGCGATGAGTTGCGCAAGTGGGGCGGGGCGAGTCGGAGGCGGCGCCAGATTCCAATGCCTCACAATGTGGCTGGCCCACCCTGGGTCTTGCAAACGGTCGGTGAGCTTGCCGAAGCCATTCCATTCGAGAGAGTTGGCTAAATCGAGCCAGGCGTAGTCTTTCCCGAAGCCCAGAGCGATGTAATTGTCAGCACGCTGGTTCATGATCTTTGCTTCTTGTAATGAGTTAATTTCATTTGACCGGTTACACATAATCCGCTAGTCTGGATGTGTAATGAGTGTAACACCGATAGGGCGTTACGCAAATTTGGTAATGCAGGCCAGGTGAAATGACATGAGTGCCCCGACAATGTCCGCGACCATCGCAAAACCTCCGGTGTTGGAGGAAGCCGTCACGCTTTCCGAGAAAACCGCTGCTTCCAACCGCTTGCTCATCATCTTTTGTTTTTTCGCGATCTATACAATTTGGGGTTCGACCTACCTGGCCATCCGCTACGCCGTGGAAACGATACCGCCGCTATACGCAGCGGGAATTAGGCATCTGGCGTCCGGAACGATTTTGCTGTTGTGGTGCTTTGTGAAAAAAGTACGCCCCACTGTGTCGCAAATTCGCAGTGGCATAATTCTCGGTGTTTTGTTTTTTCTGCTGGGCCATGGGCCTCTGCACTGGGCAGAGACGCGAGTGCCGTCAGGGCTCGCATCCCTGTTGGTGGCTACCGAGCCCATCTTTGTTTTTTTCCTCGCCGCTGTGGCTGCCAAGCGCTGGCAATCCAGCTGGAAAATATTCGCTGGCGTCTTTCTGGGGCTGGCCGGCGTGGGACTGCTCGTAGGCCGAACCACACTTACCTCCAGCCGCGGAATGATAGTTGCATCGCTAGCTATTTTGTTTGGCGCGCTATCGTGGTCGGCGGGAATTATCTATGCGCGAAAATCGGATCTGGCCGGTCACCCGCTTCTCATGACCGCGCTCTCGTCGCTTTCCGGTGGAATTCTACTGCTCACCAGCGCGACGATCTTTGGTGAATGGCGCGGCTTCTCGTTTCGTTCGGTGACGGCACGCTCGTGGGAAGCGTTGGCGTACCTGGTTGTCTTCGGGTCGCTGGTGGCCTTCAGCGCCTATAACTGGTTGTTGGAACGCTACTCACCGACGCTCGTGGCGACGCACACCTACGTCAATCCGGTAGTTGCGGTGCTGTTGGGATGGATGCTTGCGGGCGAGAAGGTGACGCTCAACGTTGGGGTAGCAGCGGCGATGGTAATTGGCGCGGTGGTCCTCGTTGATCGAGGCACCGCGCCTAATCCTGAAGGACGAAAGCGAATCGGGCTAGAAGAGTAAACCAAGACCCAGGTGCATAGCTCAAAGGCGAACCTGGGCCACCCTCCGCGTGGCTTTAAGTGCCACTCGTCTTCAAACAATTGTTACTTGGTGATGTCTACGGATGCGCGAGTCTTCTCCCATTCGACGCGCATGGTGCAGCCGGGTCCGCTCTTGTCAAAAGTAATCGTGAAGTTTTCCATGGGTGAAGGCAGCGCGGAAGTCTTCATGTCCACGCGCGCGAGATCAAAATCCGGTCCCGCATACTTGGTACCCCACTCGGCGGTTTTTTTGCTGATGACCAGCGTCCACTTGTCCGCGTTAGGAACGGCGAAGATTGTGTAGCTGCCGGCGGGAACTTTAGTGGCTCCGACGGTGACGGCCGAACTTACGACAAATGTCGTGGCTTCGTTGGCGCCGAGCCGCCACACTTCTCCATAGGGAACGAGTCCGCCGAAAATTTTGCGGCCCTTGGCGCGTGGGCTGGAATAATCGACGGTGACGGTCGCGCCATCGCCCAAAGAGCACGTCGCTTTGGCCGGGGGACTGGGCCTCGCGGCCTTATCCTGGGGGTTGGGGGCTTGCTGCGCGAACGTAAGCGAAGCAAAAAGCAGCAGACTCAGACCCGTTGCAGCAGTACGTATTTTCATTTTTCTCTCCTGAAAGGCCCGATTAGCTGGGCTGAAGTGGCCAAAGCATTGAACCTAATTTACGCCCCGGAAGCAAGCACATGTCGGTCGCACGCGATTCACCGCGCCCCAATCTTTTTCTGCACCAGCTTTAGAAATTTCGGTTCGACCCAAACCGAATTCATCCGCTTTGGGTGCAACTCGACGTATTCTTATCGGTCAAAACCGTGAACGGTATAGACCTTTCCAATCATGCTTTTAAACAACTTTTCGGCGCCCGTTACGTCCTTCATGCCGGGAGCAAAGGTAGTCTTTGACATCCCGGTAAGCCTCACTTTGTCGCCGACGTGAAACTTTCTTTTAGCCATGTCTTCGCCATAAATTGAACCTTTCTAGCCCTCCGGCAAATATTAGCAATTCTTTACAGTTTTATTAGTATTGTGTTAGCCTGATTGAGTTGAAGAGAAGAGGAAATTTTTCAGGGGACTGACGGAGAGAGGCACTTGAGCGAGCTTAAGGCAGTGTTGATCGAGCAATATCGCACTCACATTAAAGATACAGGTTCACCCGAAGTGCAAATTGCGCTGCTGAGCGAGCGGATCAACTATCTGACGACTCACCTCAAGTCGCACGTCAAAGACCACGCATCACGTCGCGGTTTGATTATGATGGTGAACAAACGCCGGCGGCTGCTGGACTATCTCAACCGCCGCGACCCGGATCGGTACCGCGAGATTGTTGAACGTCTTAGCCTGCGCAAGTAACCGCCTTGGAAGTGCGGGGAATTCGGGGCGGCATCCGCAACGCAATCGCGAAGTGACAAATTCCATAGGGAGTCTGTCTGCCGGTAGTGTGAGCTCCGGCTCGAATGCGCACCAGCGCGGATAAGGCTGGATTTTAACCAGTTTTTCGCGGTGTTATCCGTTGGAGTTTTGCAGGTCCCACAAAGCGTTCGACCACCTCTTGTCTTCTTTACCGGCCGCCTCGATGGCCGGCCAACTGCCAGCAGAGAAAGTTTTGCGCGCAGCCGTGCAACGGCTGACGCTTTTTGCAATGCTTTGCGCGAACGCGAAGCTAAAGGAAAGAATAAATGTCTGAACAGTCACACACTCCCGCACCACACCAGGTAACCGTTGAAGTCGGCGGGCGTCCGCTGATATTGGAAACCGGAAAAGTCGCCAAGCAAGCCAACGGCGCGATTATGGCGCGCTACGGTGACACTATCGTATTAACCACCGCTTGCATGTCGCCCACCGCGAATGATCGCGACTTTCTGCCATTGACCGTGGACTACCGTGAAAATACCTACTCAGCGGGAAAGATTCCTGGAGGATTTTTTAAGCGCGAAGGGCGCCCATCGGAAAAAGAGATTTTGACCTCGCGGCTGATTGATCGGCCGATGCGCCCGCTGTTCCCCGAGTCCTGGCGCAACGAAACTCAGATTGTCAGCATGGTGTTGTCGGCGGATAGCGACAACGATCCCGACGTGATCGCCGTCACCGGAGCCTCCGCAGCGTGCTATTGCTCGGACCTCCCGTTTGAGAAGCCCGTCGCCTGCGTACGCGTAGGCCTGCTCGACGGTCAGTTGGTCGCCAACCCGACCGTAGCGGATCAGAAAAAAAGTCTGATGAACATCGTCATTGCCGGCACAGAAGACGCCATCGTGATGGTGGAGTCCGGCGCTCTGGAAGTTTCCGAAGAAGCGGTCGTCGACGCGCTCGAATTCGGCCACGCGCAAATCAAGAAGATTGTGGGAGCCATCAAGGAGCTGCACGCCCAACTGAAGATCAAGAAGGTTACGGTTCCGCCGCTGCCGTTCGACGAGTCGCTCTACAAGGAAGTCGAAAAGAAGTACGGCGCGAAATTGCATGACGCGGTGAACACCGAAAAGCACCCCAAGAAAGAAAGCTACCTGCTGATCGACGCGATCAAGGATGAGCTCAAAGAATCGATCCCGGAAGAGCAGGAAGAAAAGCGCGTTTTGGCCAAGCGGGCCTTTGACCGCTTGCGCGAGAACATTTTCCGCGACGACGTATTGAACAAGCGCCGCCGCCCGGATGGACGCAGCTTTGACCAGATTCGTCACATCTCGTGCGAAGTTGGTTTGCTGCCACGCGTACACGGCTCCGCGTTGTTTACTCGCGGTGAAACGCAAGCGCTGGCCACTCTGACGCTGGGCACCAAGGAAGATATGCAGCGCCAGGACCTGCTCTTTGCGCAGGACCAATTCAAGCGCTTCATGCTGCACTACAATTTCCCGCCGTTCAGCGTGGGCGAAGTTAAATTCCTGCGCGGCCCCGGACGCCGTGAAATCGGTCACGGCGCGTTGGCGGAACGCGCGCTTTCGAGTTTGCTGCCACCCGAAGCGGATTTCCCCTACGCCATGCGCCTGGTGTCGGACATTCTCGAATCGAATGGCTCGTCTTCCATGGCCACCGTTTGCGGAGGCTCGCTGGCTTTAATGGATGCGGGCGTGCCGCTGAAAGCTCCCTGCGCGGGAATCGCCATGGGCCTGGTGGTCGGCGAAGACAAGAAGTATTCGATCCTTACGGATATTGCTGGAGCGGAAGATCATTACGGCGATATGGACTTTAAAGTAGCGGGAACGCGTGACGGAATTACCGCGCTGCAAATGGACATCAAGGTTCTGGGCATCAGCATTGCCATGATGCGCGAAGCGCTGGCGCAGGCCAAAAAAGCGCGTTTGCAAATCCTCGACACTATGGAAAAGACGCTCAGTGAAGGCCGCACGCAGATTTCGACTTTTGCGCCTCGCTTGTTCAAGCTGAAGATTCCGCAGGACAAGATCCGCGACCTGATCGGGCCGGGCGGCAAGAAGATCAAGTCCATCATCGAAACCACCGGTGTGAAGATTGACGTGCTGGAAGACGGCACCGTGCATATCTTCTCAACCAGCGGAGCGGGCGGCGATGCCGCTTTGCAAATGGTCCGGGACATTACCGCCAGCGCCGAAATCGGCAAGACCTACCTCGGCAAGGTTGTGCGCCTCGCGGAATTTGGTGCCTTCGTGGAACTCTTCCCGGGAACCGACGGCTTGCTGCACATCAGCGAAATCTCCGAACATCGCATCCGCGACGTTCGCGATGAGCTGAAACTTGGCGACCAGGTTCTGGTCAAGGTGCTCTCTATCGAGGGCAACAAGGTGCGCTTGTCACGCAAGGCCCTGATTAAGGAAGCTCGCGAAAAGCAGCAGAAGGCAGCGGGCGCCGGCGCTACCACCACCACCACAACGGAAGACGACGGCAACGAGACTAATTCGAATATTTCCGAGTAATCTCTGAAAAACGAATCAATTCGAGAAAAAAGACCGGCGATTCTCGCCGGTCTTTTTTTGCCTTGAGGCTGCTGTGAGCCTGATACGCTCACAAAGTTTTTGCCGAACGATGCTGCAGGCTAATTTTGCGCGCAAGACTGCGGGCAGTGCACGGCATCGAGTGCGCCCCACAGCGCGTTAAGCGCTTCATCAGTCGTGGCCATGATTTCATCGGAATCGCCATTGGCGTGTTGCTCGAGCCAGTTCCGCCATGCCGCACGGTGCGCCTTGTCAGCTTCTTCGTGCACCGTAAAATAGGCCAAAGCCTCCCGGTTAGTGACGCCGTAGAAGGTCTTCAGCCCTTCAATTTTTGTTGTGGCAATTTCCGGAACTTGAGATTCGTAGGCGTACAAAGCAGCAACCGCTTCGGCGACGGGGCGATCGCCGCAAATCTCGCGATAGGTTTGCACCACCGCTTGCGTGCCGGGAAGCGAGGGGCAGTAAGTGATGTCGTCTTCCGGAACACCCAGCGCGATTGCGAAATCGCGCCATAGCTTAGGATGTGAGCCGTTTGGATCTTCTTCCTCGGCAAGATTTTCTTCTACCAGTTTGCGGAGATCGCCGTCCGTGCGCGCCGCGAGTACCCGAAGGTGCGCCGGGAAAGCTTCGACGTGCCGGTAATACTGCGAGGCATACAGCTGAAGGGCTTTGCGCGAAAGCTTGCCCGCCTGCCAATCCTGGTAGAACGGGTGTTTGAGCAGGTTCTTCGCTGCGATAGCGATGTCGAGTCGGGGAATCAGTTCGCTGTTGGACATGTTCATATCCTCACGAGCGAGCAGCACGCGCCAAAGAATTGCGCGGCAGCCGCATTCAAAACGTGCCGCATTGTAGCAAAAATTGACGGGGATTGCTTTAGGGTGAAAGATTGAGGAGCAGCTAACTATCGTGGCTTCATCCGCGCCTCATGCGTATTGTGCCAACATTCAAGCAGAAGGCCAGAGCTCTACTGCGACATCAAACTTTTTGAGAAGCGCCAGCAAGGTTTTCCGATTGGCCTTAATGCGCGCTGGGTCTCCTGGTGACACTATTCCGTTGTCTTGAACTACCACGACCAGTCCATATGGCCACGCCGACTCTGGTAATTCCTTCAATGCTCCTGGAACGGAATCGACAGGGATGGAGTGTTCGACTGCCATCCTTCCAATAATTTCTACGCCGTCTCGGCGAACAATCAGGTACGGATTCTTCCAATCCGCTGCATCTCGTATGGCTTGGTACTTCTTTGGATCAGGATTCGGGATTCGGCTTTGCAGCGATGGCAAGGTTTGCGTCCACCCTACGGGCGTCGAAGCGATTAGCTGGGCCATGAACACGGCCAACAGCAATCCCCGCTTTAAGGCGTTTGGAGGGAATCTACGTTGCGACATATTTACCGCTGCCTGCTAGACCGTTCCAGTGGACGGCACCGCTACGTTGGGATTGGTCCCCGAGCCGCCAGACTGGGCGTCGCCCGGATCGCTGAAAACTTCCTCCGATTTTTCGGGGCTACGGCGCAACAGCGTAATGCTATACACCAGCACAAATACCAGCAGACCAAGCAATCCAAGTTCAATCATCGAAGCGCGGAAGATCGTTGCGCCCTCGGGCGTCGTCCACTTACCCTCTTTTGTCAATGCCGCGGCTTCCAAAGTAATCACCAGAATTCGTCGTATCGAAGCGATCAGTCCCACGACCAAAAACGGTTCGGTAACCAGGGTGTGCGAGCGGATCGAAATGCGCACGGTGTGCAGAATCTCCACCAGCATCAACACCACTAAAAGCTGATCGAGTACACGCAGCACCATCTCGGTATCGCTGACCACCATCCACTGATGCCAGGTATCCCACAGCAGTCTGCTGGAGCGCGCGATGGTCGCAAGTGCCGTGAGCGAAATGAGCACCGCGAGAATGGTGAGAATGGCAACTTCGGCCATGCCCAGGTAATCGCCGAAATGTTTGCGTAATTTCTCGTCCGCCATTTGGGCAAATCGTATCAGCGGCAGCCGTAACCTTCAAGGAAACGTGAAAAGACGTCTACCCGATGCTGGCATTTAACGAAGAGAGGTATTGCGGTAATCAATCTTTGATGTGCAGGCGCACGATTTGCGCGCCAACCCCGCGCAATTTTTTGACGATATCTTCGTAGCCGCGGTCGATGTGGTAAACGCGATCAATCATGGTTTCCCCGTCCGCAACCAGCCCAGCGAGAACCAGGGATGCGCTGGCACGCAGGTCGCTGGCGATTACCGGAGTGCCGGTCAACGGCGAAGGCCCGCGCACCACCGCTCGGCGCCCGTCCACGGTGATGTTCGCTCCCATGCGCAGCATTTCGCTGGCGTGCAGATACCGATTTTCGAAAATTGTCTCTGTGATCACCGAAGCGCCTTCGGCCTGGGTCGCGAGCGCCATGTATTGCGCCTGCATATCCGTGGCGAAACCGGGATATTCCTCGGTGGTGATATCTGCGGCGATCAGTTTCTTTGCGCCGCGCACGCGCACAGTAGTTTTGTCCAACGTTTCGATGCGCACACCAGTTTGCTCCAATTTCGCGATGATGGAGGCCAGATGCTCGGGCGCGCAATTCGTCAGCGTTAAATCGCCATCTGTGATAGCGCCGGCAACCAGAAACGTGCCGGCCTCGATGCGATCGGGAATCACGGTGTGTTCGGTGCCGTGCAATTTGTCGACTCCGCGAATGCGCAGCGTGGAGCTGCAATCGCCTTCGATCTGCGCGCCCATTTTACGCAGCATCTCCACCAGGTCAGTCACTTCCGGTTCGCGCGCCACGTTGTTGAGAACGGTTTCTCCGTCGGCCAGCACCGCCGCCATCAAAATATTTTCGGTTCCGGTGACAGTAATTTTTTCGAAGGTGATGTTTGTGCCTTTGAGCCGGCCATTGTGGCCATTGCCGGGAACTTTGGCTTGAATGTAGCCGTGATCCGTAGTGATCTCCGCGCCCATTTTTTCGAGCGCCGCGAGATGCAAGTCCACCGGGCGCGCGCCAATCGCGCAGCCGCCGGGAAGCGAGACGCGCGCGACGCCCATGCGAGCCATCAGCGGACCAAGGGTAAGAATGGAAGCGCGCATGGTCTTGACCAGTTCGTACGGTGCTACAGCATCGCTCAGTGTGACCGCTTGTATGACGTAATCACTCGCAGGGATGTCTGTGATGGAAACTTTAGCGCCCATGAACGCCAGCAACTTGCTCATGGTGATGAGGTCGCGGACCTTGGGAATATTGTGTAGGGTGATGCGCTCCTTGGTGAGTAGCGCCGCAGCCATCACCGGCAGCGCGGAATTCTTCGCGCCACTGATGGCTACTTTTCCGTGAAGCGCCTTACCGCCCTTGATTAGAAATTTATCCATGAGAGGGAATCAAATAAAATTTGGAACGAAAACCACCAGCCCGGGCAAGCGCCCTAAAATCGAAAGCGTCCCGCGATTCGTGCTTACTTACCCAGCGCTGCACGCAAATGTCCTTTCGCATCGCGCAATCTCTTTCCTGCATCTGCCGCGTTCAACCGCAATTTCAGCATCACCAGCGCCACGCGCAAGTTGTGTCCCGCTTGACGCAAAGCGTGTTCTGAAGCAGACGGACTTTTGCCGCTGGCGTCCGCCAGGATGCGTACCATCCGTTGCGAAACCTTGCGATTCGACGCTTTCACATCGATCATCAAGTTTTCATAGACGTGTCCGAGGCGCGTCATCGCTGCGGTAGTCAGCATGTTGAGAACCATTTTCTGGGCGCTTCCGGATTTTAGTCGCGTGGATCCGGTAAGAATCTCGGGTCCCACGTCCGTGGCGATCAGCACCTCCGCCAGTCGCGCCACCGGAGTGTTGCGATTCACGGTAATGGCTATGGTCGCGGATCCGATCTTCGACGCGAAGCGCAGCGCGCCCAACACGTACGGCGTGGTGCCGCTGGCGCAAATCCCCGCAACCACGTCCTTTCGCGTTAATTTAATTTTTCGCAGATCTCGCGCCGCATTCGCCGGTGAATCCTCCGCTCCTTCCACCGCACGGGTAATTGCCGGACCACCCCCGGCAATCAATGCCTGCACCAGTTTCGGCGATGTTCCAAATGTCGGCGGGCACTCCGCGGCATCCAGCACCGCGATGCGTCCACTCGAACCCGCGCCCACATAGATGAGTCGTCCGCCGCCGCCAATGGCGTGCACGATAAGGTCAACTGCGCGCGCAATAGCGGGAAGCGCCCGGCCAACCGCAGCGGCCACTTTGCGGTCTTCCCCATTCATCAGGCGCACGATTTGCAACGCACTTAAGCAGTCGAGATTTTTCGACGCCGGATTCCGCAGTTCACTGCGTCTATATTCCCTGGTTCCTGAAGGCACAATAGAATTATAGCCGTGGGCCGCCGCAATCCGGGCCACGCACAACGAAAAACGGCTACGCCTTGCCAACAAATTGCTAATACCTTCACGAAACTCACTCCTTCGTATTTGCTTAGACCCGTTCGCGATTCGGCTATCATGAAACGACAGGCTGGCAGGGCTTATCGTCAGGACGGACTCCTTGGAAATCGCATTAATGAACATTCTGAATCGGCTGTTTGAGGAGCGATTCCTTTCGCGGGTCACTCACGTGCATCCGCTGCAAGGACAACTCGGCGGCTCCGGGCGCCAGATCATCCGCCTTTCGAACGAAAAGGACACCGCCATCGGCATTGTCTACGGCGTGCGCGAAGAAAACATCGCTTTCCTCGATTTTTCCAAACACTTCCGCAGACATGGTTTGCCGGTCCCCGAAATTTATGGTGAAGACCTGGACCACGGCGTTTACTTGGAAGAAGACCTTGGCAATACCACGCTGTATGAATTTCTATCGAAAAATCGTAAGGCCGCGACCATTGCCGCACCGGTAGTCGAAGCGTATCGAAAGGTTGTGGCCATCTTGCCGCGCTTTCAGGTCGAAGCCGGACGCGATGTGAATTATGAAGCGTGTTATCCCATCGGCAGCTTTGACCGCCAATCCGTGGCCTGGGATTTGAACTACTTCAAATATTATTTTCTACGTCTCGCCGGTGTCCCCTTTAACGAGCAAGCGCTGGAAGACGATTTCGGTCGTTTGACCGATTTCCTGATGACCGCGGACCGCCACTACTTTCTGTATCGCGACTTTCAATCAAGAAACATTTTATTGCGCGATGGACAACCCTTTTTTGTGGATTACCAGGGCGGGCGCAAGGGCGCGCTGCAATATGACATCGCCTCTCTGTTGTTCGACGCTAAGGCCGATTTGCCACCGCAGCTGCGGCAGGAGCTTCTCGATCATTATCTCGATGCCCTGGGCGGTTACATAAAAGTCGATCGCGAAGCCTTCATGAAGCATTACTACGCTTACGTGTATGTGCGCATCCTGCAAGCCTTGGGAGCTTACGGATTCCGCGGATTTTACGAGCGCAAACAACACTTTCTGCAAAGTGTGCCGTTCGCCGTGAAGAATCTGCGCTGGCTTTTGCATCACGTCACGCTGCCTATCGAGCTGCCTACGCTGATGGCCGCGTTCCAAAGCATGTTGGCCTCGGAAAAATTGCAGGGATTAGCCGGTCAAGCCGAACCTCTCACACTGCGCATTTTCAGTTTCTCTTTTCACCAGGGTGCCCCGAAGGATGAAACGGGTCACGGCGGGGGCTTTGTTTTCGATGGCCGCAGCTTGCCGAATCCCGGCCGTGAAGAGCGCTTTAAGGCGCTCACGGGCAAAGACACTGCGGTAATCGAATATCTAAACCGGCAGGAAAGCGTGCATCAATTTCTAGCCAGCGTGATGTCTTTGGTGGACGCCAGCGTCAACAGTTATCGCGAGCGAGGATTCAAAAACCTCATGGTTTCTTTCGGCTGCACCGGTGGTCAGCACCGTTCGGTTTATCTTGCTGAACAATTGGCAAAACATTTTCGTGTCAGGAACGGTGTGGAAGTTGCGGTGCGCCATCTACAACTCGAGAAGATGGGCAAATGAAGTTCTCCTCACTGCAAACCCGGCGATGCGCTCCTCCTGTCGAAAGTCCTTTGCGGAAAGCTTGTCGATGAGGGCGATGGTTCTCGCTGCCGGCCTGGGCACACGTTTACGGCCTCTCACCGATGACCGCCCGAAAGCGCTAGTGGAAGTCGGCGGACGCACGTTGCTCGAAATTACTCTGGCTCGCCTGCGTGCTTTCGGCATTCACGATGTGATCGTCAACGTGCATCACTTCGCCGATAAAGTGATTTCCTTCCTTGCTGAGCACGGAAATCTCGGCATGCGCATTGAAGTGTCACGCGAGGATGGGCTGCTCGATACCGGCGGTGGCCTGAAAAAGGCCGGCTGGTTTTTTCTTGACGATCCCGGTCCGGCCACGGAGCCGTTTCTTCTCCATAATGTCGACGTCGTAACCACCATTGATCTCCGGCGCATGGTGCAGTTTCACCGGGATAATAAAGCGCTCGCCACACTTGCAGTGCAACATCGTGATTCCAGCCGCCAGCTGCTATTTGACGAGTACCACCAGTTATGCGGCCGCCGGGCTGGACGCGATGCAAAACCAGAAATTGTTCGAAACGCCCCAAAAACCGAGGCGTTGGCGTTCTCCGGCATCCATGTCATTTCTCCACGCTTGTTAACATTGATGAAGGAAGAAGGCGTTTTCTCCATCATCGATGCGTATCTGCGCTTGGCTGGTAGCGGAGAAAAAATTATCGCGTTTCGTGCCGATGACTATTACTGGCGCGACTTAGGCAAGCCCGCCGATCTCCAGCAAGCCGCACGTGATTTAGAGCACGGAGTTTTCTCCGCGTAGCGAATTGTCCCAACGTAAATCAAACAGAACACGCAGCCGGGCAACCTCGGCACGTGCTATTAATTTTCAGCGAGAAGCGTGAGCAGGCTCGGCGAGTCCCAACGACTCCATAACCGCGTCATGAAGCGCCGGGCGGACCTGTGCCATTTTTTGATTATCGCGCGTGGGATTCACGCGATTGGTGAGCAGCACAACAAAAAGTTCGCGGTCCGGGTCAATCCAGATGGAAGTTCCGGTAAATCCGGTGTGGCCAAAACTATGCGCCGAGAAAAAGTGACCGCTGGATCCGCCTTCGGTGGGCACCGCCCAGCCAAGAGTGCGGGTGCCGCTGGAAAGTTGTTGCGGCGCGGTGAACTGCGCGACCGTCGCGCGACGCAGCACGCGATGGTGCGCATAACTGCCGCCATTCAGCAGCATCTGACAAAAGGCCGCAAGATCCGGCGCGGTACTGAAAAGCCCGGCGTGGCCTGCAACGCCTCCGACGACGAAAGCATTCTCGTCATGCACTTCGCCTTGCACCAGCCTATGACGCAAATTGTTGTCGATTTCCGTAGGCGCGATCTGCGGCCAGAGTTTCTTGGCCGGACGGAACATGGTGTTAGACATTCCTAACGGATCGAAAATGTAGCTCTTGGCCAGGTCGTCGAGCGTGCGGCCCGTAAGCCGCTCGATGATTTCGCCCATTAAAATAATGCCGAGGTCGGAATAAACTTCTTTCGTGCCCGGCTCATAATCCAGCGGCTCGGCAAAAATTCTGCTCAAAGTATCTTGCTTGCCTTTGGAAGTGCGCCAATATTCCTTAAACGGTGGCAGTCCGGAAGTGTGCGTAAGCAAATGCCGCACCGTAACTCTATTGCGCCATTCTTTTTGCCCTGGAGTCGCGCCCCATTCTGGGAGATAGCGTTCGACCTTGGCATCTAGATCTAGCCCGACTGGAAAATCACCTTCCACTAATTTGGCGACGAGCGTAGTCGTGGCCACCACTTTGGTAAGAGACGCGATGTCGTATTTCGTTTGCTCCACGACCGCAGGCGCTGGCGCGTCGTAGCTCACCTTACCGAAAGTATGAATGGCAACTTTTCCGTGGTAGCCAACCGCGAGTGTGGCGCCGGGAAAAGCTTTGTCGGCGATAGATTTTTCGATGACCTGGTATGCCGGCTGCAATTCTTTATCAGCCGTCGCGTCCATCGGCTGAACCGTACCGGGATCCGCCGAGCGTGAAATCCCGAAGCCTGCTTTAAGCGCGATTCCCGGAATTGTGACCGGCAACTTGCCACGCACGAGAATTTCTGCAAATAGCGCGCGAGCCACGGAAATTTGCGCCACATCGCTGATGCCAAAAGCCGCCAGCCACGTTTCCGCTTGCGGGAAGTTTTCGATCAGGTACGGGCTGCCAAAGCCAACGGCAATCACCGGCTTGCCAACTTTAAAAACCTGCGCCGCAAATGCCGCTTGTTCCGCGGGAATATCGACATCCCCTTTGCGATCGCTGACGCGCACAAACAGCGCCAAGATAGTGATGTCGTAGGAATCCGCTGGCGGCAATTTTAAAGTGTCAGCCTTTACAAAGCGCGTATCTGCACGCAGCGTGGTTACCGAATCAAAGCGCGTGCGCAGTTCACGCTCGAGGTCTTCGCCCGGATACGGCTCAGGGTCGGCATAAAAAGCCAGCAGCAGAGCACGCGACGGTTTGGCGGCGTTCAAAGGCAACCGATTCGCGGTGTCGCGCAGCAGCGTAACGCCGCGGTCGGAAATGTCTTGCGCTTCTTTTTGCCACGGCGCGCGGCCAAACTTTTCGTTGACGGCGTTCACATCGACAAGTCTGTTCTTGTTGAGTTCCAGCCGCGCCTTAGCTAGCAAAATACGACGCACCGAAGCATCGAGCCGCTCGTGCGAAATGCGCCCTGATTTCACCGCGGCTTGCAACGCTTCGAACGCCGCGTCCGGCACCGGCGACATCAGCAGCGCATCGGCGCCCGCAAGAAAAGCGCGCACGGCAGCCTCCCCCGGAGCATAACGCGTAGTGATACCGCCCATGTCCATGGCATCGGTTATGACTAGTCCTTCGAAATGAAGTTCATCGCGCAAAAGTCCAGTCAATACATTGTTGGAAAGTGTTGCCGGAGTGTTGGGATCTGGCTCCAACGCGGGAATAGAAAGATGGCCGGTCATGATGCTGCCAACTCCGGCGGAAATTGCGGAGCGAAAGGGAATCAGTTCCAGATGCTCCAGCCGATCTTTGTCGGCGCGAATCACTGGAAGATCGATGTGTGAGTCGGCCGCGGTATCCCCATGCCCTGGAAAATGTTTGGCGGTGGCCAGGCCGCCGTTTTCTTGCACCCCGCGCACGAAAGCAGCGACGTATTCAGCGACAAGCTGCGGGTCCTCGCCGAATGAGCGCGTATTGATAATTGGATTGCCCGGATTGTTATTCACGTCGGAAACCGGCGCATAAATCCAATGAATGCCCACGGCGCGGGCTTCCAGCGCGGTGACTTTGCCCATCGTGTAAGCGTCGGCAGGATTGCCTGCCGCAGCCAAAGCCATCGCCGTTGGGAAAGATGTGCCTTCGTCGAGTCGCATCGCCGAGCCGCGTTCGAAGTCGGCTCCAATCAGCAAAGGCAATTTGGAACGCGCCTGCAGTTGATTTGTCAGCACCGCAGTGGGGTAAGCCTGGCTCTTAATGATTCCCAGCGGCGACATCTGCGTGATGTTGATGAATCCACCTACGTGCAGATCATCAACGTCGTGCATCATCTTGCGATACGCGTCCGCATCCGTGGACGTGAAGCTGCCGTGATAAGTAGTGAAGAGCAGTTGGCCGATTTTTTCGTCGTCGGTCATTTTGCGCAGCGTGGTTTCCACCCATTGCTTATCTGCAGTCGAGAGCACGCGCGCTGGCGTCGCGGACTTGGGCGCGACGGATTTCGTCGCGGGTGAGCTCTTGGTCTGACTTCGCGCGGTATAGGCCATAGGAAAAATAGTCGCAATAAAAAGTAGCGGCAGCAGGCCAGCACAAAGGTTTTTCACCGGGCCATTACCGCTCTTCATGGAGGCCCTTGCATCGAAGCCCTTCGTAGAAGAAGAGCCGTTTGGTGCCGCGCATGCTCTGAGTTTGTATATAGCACACGCCATTCGAGGCCACAAACAACACGCACGAGAAACGTTCCAGAATATCATTGCGACTTATGAGGCAGGCGATGACGAACATGGGCTCCGTTGAGTGTAAGGCGTCACAGCGATTAAAGATGCGATTTTTT
>Ga0209006_10002810_pt1 | contig 15812 bp, 16 predicted proteins | sample JacPin_JW_Ref_O2_FD_188567 | JGI IMG/M metagenome (GOLD analysis project Ga0209006, IMG submission 188567) | Forest soil microbial communities from Algoma, Ontario, Canada - Jack Pine, Ontario site 1_JW_Ref_O2 (SPAdes) (version 2) | ecosystem: Environmental > Terrestrial > Soil > Boreal... | reverse complement strand
GCGCGAGGACCTCGAACTGCTGGCGCGGTTCTGCCAGGAATTCGATACGATCGCGATCTGCGACGAGGTCTGGGAGCATGTGATCTTCGACGGCCGCGAACATATTCCGCTGATCACCATTCCCGGAATGCGCGATCGCACCATCAAGGTCGGTTCCGCCGGCAAGATCTTTTCGCTGACCGGCTGGAAGATCGGCTTTGTCTGCGCGGCGCCGCCGCTGCTGCGGGTGGCGGCGAAGGTGCATCAGTTCCTCACCTTCACCACCGCGCCCAATCTTCAGGCCGCGGTTGCCTACGGGCTCGGCAAGCCCGCGGACTATTTTCATCAGATGCGCAAGGATCTGGCGAGGAGCCGCGACCGCCTGACCAGCGGATTGGAGCGCATCGGCTTTCCGGTGCTTCGCTCGCAAGGCACCTATTTCCTCACCGTCGACCTTTCGCCGCTCGGCCTCAACGAGACCGACGAGGCGTTCTGCAGGCGCATCGTCACCGACTACAAGGTGGCGGCGATCCCGGTGTCGGCTTTCTACGAGAAGGATCCGGTGACCTCGGTCGTGCGCTTCTGTTTCGCCAAAAAAGACCAAACCCTCGACACCGCGCTGGAGCGTCTGTCCGACGCGGTGCATCGCCGATAAGAGGCCACGAGATGCGCGACTGGAAGTGCATGCGATATGTCATCGCGATGGCCGCACTGCTTGCGGTGCTGTCGCCGGCGGCGAAGGCGCAGCAGCGCACCGTCAATTTCTACAACTGGTCGAACTACATGGCGCCCGGGGTGCTGGAGGATTTCACCAGGGAAACCGGCATCAAGGTCGTCTACGACACGTTCGACGCCAATGAGACGCTGGAGACACGGCTGCTCGCCGGAAAATCCGGCTATGACGTCGTCGTTCCCACCGCCTATTTCCTGCAGCGCCAGATCCAGGCGAAGATTTTCCAGAAGCTCGACAAGTCGAAGCTGCCGAATCTCGCCAACGCCTGGCCTTTCGTGACGAAACAGCTCGCGATCTACGACCCCGACAATCAGTACGCCGCCAATTACATGTGGGGCACCACCGGCATCGGCTACAACGTCAAGATGGTGGAGAAAATTCTCGGCCCCGGCGCGAAAATCGACAGCTGGGATACCGTATTCAAGCCGGAGAACCTGGCAAAATTCAGGGATTGCGGCATTCACATGCTGGATTCCGCCGACGATATTTTCCCGGCGGCTTTGAGCTATCTCGGTCTCGATCCCAATTCGACCAAACCGGCCGATCTCGAAAAGGCCGCCGATCTCGTCACGAAAATCCGCCCCCTTGTCCGCAAGTTTCATTCCTCGGAATATCTGAGCGCATTGGCGACCGGTGAAATCTGCCTCGTGGTGGGCTGGTCCGGCGACATCATGCAGGCCCGCGCCCGCGCCGCGGAAGCCAAGGGCGACATCGAGATCGGCTACGCCATTCCGAAGGAAGGCGCGCAGATGTTCTTCGACAATCTCGCGATTCCGGTGGATGCGCAGCGCGTCTCTGAGGCCTATGAGCTGATCAACTATCTCTACCGGCCCGAGGTGGCGGCCAAAAACTCGGATTATCTGTCCTACGCCAACGGCAATCTGGCGAGCCAGAAGCTGGTCGATCCCAGGATTCTCGACGACAAGAACATCTATCCCGACGACACGACCCTGAAAAAGCTTTTCGTGATCACCGCGCGCGATCCGGCCACCCAGCGGATCATCAACCGGCTCTGGACGCGGGTGAAGACGGGGCGGTAGCTCGCCGTCATTCCGGGGCGCGCGCAGCGCGAACCCGGAATCTCGAGATTCCGGGTTCGATGCTTTGCATCGCCCCGGAATGACCGTTAGTGGTCACCGCCAGCGGCGATGCAGCCACAGCCATTGGTCCGGATATTCGCGAATCCAGCCCTCGACCACGGATGTGACGGCCTGCATGGTTCCCTGAATATCGATTTGTCCGGAGGTGTCGCGCACCGGCTGTACTTCCTCGGACAGTTCGGCGCGAAAGCGATGGTCGGGCAGGCGGATGATACGCACCCCGTGAATCGGGCATTCGACCTGCCGCAGCAGCCGCGCCAGCATCGGGTTGGCCCGGGTCTTGCGGCCGAAGAACGTCACCTCGACGCCACCGGTGAGATACTGGTCGACCAGCATGGCGACGTGCTGGCCGTTCTGTAGCGCTTCCGCCAGCCGGAGCGGGGCGTCGCGGCCGGCCGGGATCAGTGTTCCCATCTTCACCTTGCGCATGTCTTCGATGGCGCGATTGGCGGATGCGCTGTTCGGCCGGCGATAGAGGATCGCGGCATCCAGCCCGTGCGCCACCGCAGCCAAGGCAGGCAGCTCCCAGTTGCCGAGATGGCTGGCAAAGATCAGCGCGGGCTTGCCGTCGAGCCGTAGTTGCGCAAACAGCTCGTGGGTACGCGGCTGGATCTCGATGCGGCTGTCCTCGGGATGCGCCGGGTCGTGCTCCCAGATATGGTCGAGATGGGCGAATTCCGCGCCGACGCGGCCGAGATTGTCCCAAACGCCGGCGAGGATGGTCTCGATCTCCTCAGGCGATTTTTCCGGGAACGCGGCGGTGAGGTTGGCGCGGCCGATCTTCTGCTCGCGCAACAGGGGCCCGATCAGGCGCGTGACGCGGCCGAACAAATTGGCGGTCTTGACCGGATCGAAATAGCGGGTGGTGCGCAGCAATCCGACGGTCGCCGCCCCCACCGCGGCCTCGCCGAGCGGCTTGGTCGCGTCGCGAATACGGGCTTTGGTGCGAGCGAACTGCGGATGCATCAGAGCCGGTCAGGCCGGTTCGCGCGTCAGGATCAGCGAGGCGTTCTGGCCGCCGAAGCCGAACGAGTTCGACATCACAGCGGTGACGCGGGCGTCGCGGGCCTTGTTGGGCACCACGTCGAAGGGAATCGCCGGGTCCGGAACGTCGTAATTGATCGTCGGCGGAATCCGCTGGTGCTCCAGCGTCAGCAGCGAGAAAATGGCCTCGACCGCGCCGGCCGCGGAAATGGTGTGGCCGACCATCGATTTGTTGGATGATACGGGAATTTGCGTGGCCCGCTCGCCAAACACGGTGGAGATGGCCAGATACTCCATCTTGTCGTTTTCCGGCGTCGCGGTGCCGTGCGCGTTGATGTAGTCGATCTGCTCGGACGTCATGCCGGCATCCGCGAGCGTCTTGCGCACGCAGCCGATGATCGGTTTGCCGTCGGGACTCGAGCGGGTGCGGTGGAACGAGTCGGTCAGTTCGCCGCAGCCGGCAACGACGCCGAGAATCGTCGCACCGCGCGCGGTGGCGGCTTCGTAGCTTTCCAGCACCAGCGCGCCGGCGCCTTCCGCCATGACGAAGCCGTCGCGATTTTTCGAGAACGGCTTCGACGCGGCCTGCGGCGGATCGTTCTGCGTGGACAGCGCCGACAACAGCGAAAACCGCACCATGGCTTCCGGATTGACCGAGCCATCGGTTGCCACACACAGCGCGGCGTCGGTTTCGCCGCGGCGGATGGCCTCGACGCCGAGCTGGATCGCGGTCGCACCCGACGCGCAGGCGGTGGAAAGCGAAATCGGCGATCCCTTGGTGCCGAACGTCTCCGCCAGATGGCCCGCCACCGAGCCGAACTGGAAGCGATGGTGATATTCGGTAAACCGTCCGCCGCCGCTGACGCGCAGGATGGCGTCATAGTTGAAGTCCTTCTCGCCGATCGCGCGCCCGATCTCCAGCCGTTGCGGCCATTCGACCTCGACCGGGGCGACCGCGAGAAACAGCGGTCCGGGAAAATCGCCTTTGCTCCCGATCGCGGACTGCGCGATGGCTTCCTCGGTTGCGAGATCGGCGAGCCGTTCGGTGAGACCGGTCGATGAGAACGGCTCGACGGGCACGAAATCCACGGTTCCGGCCAACGTGGTCTTCAAACCCTCGGTCGGGAAACGGGTGATGGTGCGGATGCCGGATTCGCCCGCGGTGAGCTTTTTCCAGTTGTCGGCCTTGCCGGCGCCGAGCGATGTCACAACGCCCATGCCGGTGACGACGACGATCGGCCTGCCGGATTTATCGCGTGGTGCTGTCATGTTTTCCCCGTCGGCTTAAGCCCCGCCGTGCTCACTTGATGGCTTCGACCAGGGCCATGCCTTCGCCCCGCCAGTGACCGGCCCCGATCACTACAATCTGGGTCGGGGCTGCGGACATTGCAACCTCGAGCCCGGTTGGATCGTTGGGCGGAAACAACGCGCCGCGCGAGAGCGAAAGCGCGGCAACCGCGAGCCCGAGCGGAAATTGCGTTTCCATGGTGTGGCCGAACATGGTGCCGGTGGCGCGCACCGCGAAATCCGGGTGCTCGCCGAGGAACGCGCGTTCCTCCGACGTGACCGGTTCGACGCCGGTCGCGCCGGTGATGATGGCGCCCTTGTCCCCGAGCTTGCCGAGCTTCGACCACAGCCGTTCCAGGGTCGCCGTCACCTCGCCGGGGCGCTTGCGCTGGGCCAGATCGCCGACGACATTGGTCAGGCGCGCATAGGGCCTGGCGCCGCGCGCTTCCGCATGCGCCCTGGACTCGATGACGAGAAAAGCGCCGGCGGAGCCGAGCGCAAAGCCGCTATGCCCGGCGCGCGCCCAGACCGGCTCGAATTTGTCCCTGAGGTTGAAATCGCCGAATTCGTAGAGCACCAGCAGGTCCTTGCGTTCGCCGTTTTGCGAGCCGCCGATCAGCGCGATGTCGCTCTGGCCTCCGGCGATGCGGGCGAGCGCGATCCGCGCCGCGTCGATGCTGGCGGCTTCCTCGCCCATGAAGGTGCGCGAGGTTCCGGAGACGCCGTGAACGATGGCGATGTTGCCGGCCAGCAGGTTCGAGAGCTGGGCGAGAAACAGCGTCGGCCGCAAATCGTTCATCAGCCGTTCGTTGAGAAAACCGGGCGCGGAGTTGCCCTTTGCTTCCAGATTCAGAATGTTGCAATCGACCGCGAGATCGCGCTCGCCGCCGCCGGCGGCGACGATCATGTCCATCCGCCCGAGGATTTCCTTGTTGCCCTTGACGCCTGCGGAATCCAGCGCGAGCCCCGCGGCATAGGTTCCGATGCGCTGCCAGGCTTCCATCTGGCGCTGGTCGCCTTTTTTGGGGATCTGGGTGTCGAGATTGACCTGCGCCCAGGGGTGGACGACGTAGGGCGCGAAACCCTTCTCGTCGACATTGATACGGCGCGCATGGAGCGCGTCCCAGTTCGCGTCCAGCCCCTCGCCAAGCGAGGTCGCAAGACCAATGCCGGTGATCCAGACTTCCACCGGTCCCGGGCTCGGGGATTTCGTTTCAGTCATGGGCGATCAGTTCTTGCGGATAGCCGATTTTGAGGGCCATCGCGTCCATGTGCACGCGCAAGGCGGGGTCGGGGAAGGCGATATGGCGGAAGGTGAGTTCGGCGCTGCACTTCAATTCGGTACCAACCCGCCCCTTGGCCGAGGTGACGGCAAAACCCGAGCCTTCGTGCTCGATCTTCGCTTCGATCGTCAAGAGCTGACCGGGACTGACGAAACCCCGCATCTTGGCTTCCTTTATCATGGCCAGGAATGGCATGCGCTCGAACTTCATCACCCCGAGCAGAAGCCAGCCGGAGCTCTGCGCCATGGCTTCGGTCAGCAACACCCCCGGCATGATCGGAAAGCCCGGAAAGTGCCCCTCGAAGATGCTGTTGTGTTCGGGCACCTGCGCCTCGACCGTGATGGTCTTCTCGCCGATGTTGAGGTCGACGATGCGGTCGATCAGCTGGAAAGTTTCGAGTTGCATGATGCGCGGTTACGCGCCGGTGCCGGCGCCCTTGGCCGCGACCAATTCGTCGATGCGGGCGGCAAGGTTTTTCAGGACGAAATACTGTTCGGTGGTGGCCTTGCCGTCGTTGACTTCCTGGGTCCATTTTTCCAGCGGCAGCTTGATTCCGAACGCCTTGTCGATCGCAAACGCGATGTCGAGAAAATCCAGGCTGTCGATCCCCAAATCGTCGATGGCGTGGCTGTCCGGCGTGATCGTGTCGCGCGGGATGTCGCAGGTTTCAGCGATAATCGTGGCGATTTGATCGAATGTGGAGGACATCACTAAGCCTTTGATATATTGAGGATAAATTCCAGGATGGTACGGCAGGCGGCCGCGGCGCCCCGGAAGGCCCCATCTGCCGTCCGGAGTCGAGTGCCCGTATATCGGAGCGCCGCCTTTAGTTCAATGGAGGCGGGCAGGGCCGATCTTGCGGGATCCAGCGGGCAGACAGGCGGGCCTGGCCGGGAAACGCTGGAGAAATGCTAGAAATGCGTCGTGGAAATGCGGACGCAATCGCGCCGTCCCATCAGCACGCAGTCCTGGGTCTTGCGCAGGTCCGCGATGCTCATGGCCAGCCATATTCCGACCGCCGTCAGCGCGACGGTAAAGGCGAAGGCGGCGACATTCGCCAGCATGCGGTGGCGAAAATCGTCGGGCTCGTCACGGACCCGCTCGTAGCGCGACAGGTCGTTCGGCTCTTGCTGGTCGTCTTCCCCGGGCGCCTGGAAGGCCGGGTATCCCAGCCGGCCCGGCGGATGGACCGTGCCGCGCGGCCGGAATTTGAGCACGCGGTGCTCGTCATCCGACGCTTCCGACGTAATGGGCCGCTGGGTCTTCACGGCTGCCAGCTCCGGGACATCCTTGCCTCATTTAGCACGCTCGCCACGCGTCTCACATAAGATTTGAGTGGCCGGAATGCGATAATCTATACCTCGATAGTCTCATGGAACCGGCCGTAATCGATTCTGAGCCGGCCGTCTTCGGTGGTGTCGAGGATATCCGCGTAGCGATGGCCAAAAAGAATGTCGGAATGATCGTAGGATTTTCGCGCGTGGACGATTTGCGCCGCAACAACGTCGTATCCGGACACCACCACCACCAGCGAGACCCCGGATGCCGCGAGGTCGTTGGCATCGAGCCGATAAAGCGGGCTTTCCCCTGACAGCACGTGGTAAAGCGTCCAGCTCAGCGCCAGCACGGGGTGCTCGTTTCGCACCAGCGGCAGTTCGTAGAACCGCCGCAATGCGCCGCCCTCCCGGCTCACTTCGTCCCGGAGCAACCACAACCTGGCGGTGGCGTTGCCGATGACGTTGTGACGCTCATTGGCGAAACGGATCATCAGGGTCGGCTTGCCTTCCTGGTTTGAGATCACCGGATTGTTGGCAAACAGCAGCCGCGCGTTCGGCCGCGAGAACCTGGCAAAGATCAGCCCGGTCATCAGCGACATCGAGAAGATGCCGGTGAACAGCTCGACCGCGGAGACGAAATGCCCGTAATGGGTTTGCGGATGCATGTCGCCGTAACCGGCGGTCGAAAGCGTCTCGATGCTGAAATAGAGATAGTCGATATAGGCGCCGCCGGGCACGTTGGCGATCGGCTGATCTCCGATCCAGTAGAACAGCGCGAAAATCGCGTTGAAGACGACGAACACCAGGACGGCGCCGCCGATGAAAGCCGGCCACGAGGCCGTCATGCAGCGGTGGCTGATGTCCGCCCAGAAACTGAGGCGCCCGCCCTCGGTGATGATCTCGCGGCCGCCGAGCCGGACGATCCGCGAATTCGATGCTCGTTCGCTCTTGGCCATCGCTTTCGAATCTCTTCAGGCGCCGGGCCGGGGGCATTTAACCGGCGGGGCCATCATGCCATAATCACGGCGATTTCAGCGGCATTTTTGACACAAGACATGGGGTTTCCAGTCATGGCCAATACGCGCGAACCGATCCTGCAGCCCGTACCTATCCTGTCGCTACGCCCGACCCAGATGACGGTCGGAATGCGCGAAGTGAAGGAAAAGCGCAAGCGCTTGCGCGAATACCTGAAGGAGCACTCGAAGAAGAAGCAGGGCGAATTTCTCGGCAGACATATGATCCCGGTCGTGCTGGGAACGGACAAGCAACACTACGTGATTGACCATCATCATCTGGCGCGCGCGCTGCACGACGAAGGCGTGGAGAACGCGATCGTCACCATCGTCGCCGATCTCACCATGGTCGATCACGACGCATTCTGGGGCGTGATGGACAACAAGAGGTGGGTCTATCCCTACGACGCCAAGGGCGAACGCCGGCCATTCAAGGATCTTCCGCCATCGATCGCCGGCCTCAAGGATGACCCGTTCCGCAGCCTCGCCGGCGATTTGCGGCGCGCCGGCGGTTTCGCCAAGGACACGACGCCGTTCAGCGAATTCCTGTGGGCGGATTTCCTGCGCCGCAAAATGTCGCGCAAGAGCGTGGAAGCCGATTTCACGAAGGCGATCAAGAAAGCGCTGGCGCTGGCGAAAGACGCGGACGCGGTCTATCTGCCCGGCTGGTGCGGGCCCGCGTCGGACGATTAACGGCGAGATGAGTTTATTTGAATCGGCGCGGTCTCAGTTCACCTCTCCCCGACGGGGAGAGGTCGGTTTGCGCAGCAAACCGGGTGAGGGGGCCGGATCAACGAGAGACCGTAACCCCTCACCCCGACCCTCTCCCAACGGGAGAGGGAGCCCACCTCCGTTGCCGTCGCAGCTTAATCAATCTCATCATGCTCTGGCACTGAGCCCGATGCCGCCGACTATTTCGGCAATCGCCCCATCAGATAGAATTCGTCGTTCGGGCGCATCGCGGTGACGTTGGCCATCCGGTTCGACAGCGCGAAGAACGCTGATATCGCGGCGATATCCCAGATGTCGTCGTCGGAAAAACCGTGGCCGGCGATTTCTGTGAAGTCCGCCTCCGAAATCCTGTTCGCCTCGGTGCTCACCTTCATCGCGAAGTCGAGCATCGCCCGTTGCCGCGGCGTGATATCCGCCTTGCGGTAATTGACGGCGATCTGGTCGGCGATCTGCGGGTTCTTCGCCCGGATGCGCAGGATGGCGCCATGCGCGATCACGCAATAATGGCACTGGTTGGCGGCCGACGTCGCCACCACGATCATCTCGCGTTCGGCCTTGGTCAGGCCGCCATCCTTGTCCATCAGCGCATCGTGATAGGCAAAGAACGCGCGAAATTCATCCGGCCGATACGCCAGCGTCAGAAACACGTTGGGCACAAAACCGGATTTCTCCTGCACCGCGTTGAGGCGGATGCGGATATCCTCCGGCAGGCTGGCGATGGCGGGCGTCGGGAAACGTTTTGCGAGGGGCTGGGTCATGGCGAGGTTCCGGCGAGAGATGCGGCTGGGCGAGACAATAGTCGATGGCGGCGACAGCGGAAAGCATGCCGAAGCCGAGGCGTAGGATGGGTTGAGCTCTTCGCGAAACCCATCATCTCCGCAAGGATTGATGGGTATCGCTGGCGAGGCTGGGCATGCCCAGCCTCCGGCGCTCCACCCATCCTACGCGCTGTCTCGTATGGACCGCTGGATGGGTGCGCACCATCAACCCGCCAGCTCGTAGGGCGGGTTGTAGCCGAAGGCGTAACCCGCCGCTTCGTGGTCGCTGCATTCGAGCCGCAGGCCAAGAACGTATAGGGCCGCTATCAATGGCCCCCAAATGGGTTGAAGTTGCGCCTTTAGGCAGCTTTTGGCTCAACTAGGACTGGAATGCCCCCCGGCTTTGCGGCATGGTACAACTTTGAAGGGTGCCAAAGAACGAGGTAGGGATTAGTCGGTGAATTTCTTTGGGGCACGGCGCATTGAGGTTGAGGGCGGACTTCTCGAAGAATTCGAGGGTGAGAAGGAGCGTCCGACTCTCTCGCTTAGGCAGCGAAACCGTCTCGACCGTGATAGAGAACGCGGCTATTCGATCAATGTTAAACAGATTGTTCTCGCGTTTGCTGTTGAGTTTGTCATCATTGGCCTCATTCTAGTAAACAATTTTTTGACCATCGCTCAGCTCCCGGATGCGACAAATCTTAAAACGGTTCAATCTCTGCTTTTCCCAATCGCCATGGCGATGGTCGAACTCGCACGCGTTCCTCTGGCAGTAGCGGTTCGAACACAGAATTCGTGGAATATAAAATTCGCCGCGCTGATCGGCGTGTTTTGCGCGGTTGCAGTTACATCGACTTCCTTGATCCAGATTGGAAATTCAACCTTTAATCCTCGGCTCGAAGATACTCACAACAAAGACGATGCGCTCACTGACCTAAAAAACAAGAGAGAGAATCTAGCAGCACAAATTGCTGAAGCGGATGACGTTATTAAGCAAAGAATGACTGAGCGAGATCGCATTTTTCAGGCAAATCAAAGTTTAAACGGCCAGCTTACAGCTCAAAAGCCTCAAGAATGCACGACCATAACTATTCCGAGTCCGGCACCGGGGGCACCAGCCTCGACTTCTCAATCGTGTAGGGCAAATCCCGCCTTAAAGCCGCTGACGGCCGCAATTGCGGACTCCAAAGTAAAGCTCACTGAAGCTGAGGCAACCCTCAAGGAGGCCGAAGCTCAACGCCAAAATCCCAAATATGATACGCGCCCGATAGATGAGGCGATCCGCAAAGCGCAGAAGGAAAATCGTGGTTCGATTTATCAATCCCAACTTCACTCGTACGCCGCGATGCTTCTTCGAAAGGATCCCCAGAACGTAACAGACGCTGATGTCAAACTTCTTGAATGGTATCTTATAGTAATTCCTTCAATCGCCGCCGCTTTTTCTTCTACGCTAATAGCGATGACCGCAGTAAGGAGGATAAAGCCTATAAAATCTGCGGCAGACATTAATTTTCCCGATGAAGCGGCAGCTTATCTTTTTGGTCCTTTGGTTGTTGCAATCCGAAAGGAAGCGCAGGATGCCGTAGCAGCAGCGACAAAAGGTAAGACGACGGAAGCGAGCGGGTAGCGCCTCCATGAATCTCCTGCCATCAAAGTTAAACGAAGCGCTGGCGTCGTCGGTACAAAACAAGCTGGCCGCTGAAATGTTTCACATCTCCAGAAAGTCCGGTTTTTGGCGTGCGGTCGGCGTGGGACTAATAGGGTTGGGCGTCGGTACCGCTGTAGGGTTCGGATTTTACGGATACTCGTTTGTCACGCGAAATGACAACAATCTTGCTGTGCTGTCAGCTGCGTTTTCGAAAGCTCTTTCAGAGGTCCAATTGCGCGGATCAGCGGATGGCGCTGTAAAATTTGAACCCCACGAAATCGCGCTCAGCAAAGGGCAGACAATCTCTTTCGATCCAATTTCCCGTTTGCAATTGGATCCCTCTGCTAAAGTTGTTGCTGATGGTGATGTAAGAATCCAGATACCAACTATTTCTGCCCCTCAGAGCGCGACTCCACGCTCGAAAGGGATCGCGCCGACTATCACGAATTTCACGATTTTTAAGTCCGTCCCGTTTGATAAGGGCGCGGTCCAGACGGGATGGAAGTTTCTGACTAGCGCCCAACGATCACCTACTACTCAGTATTGCTATTATCAGGAAACAGGGGACAACCCCGATGTCTCCGTCAGGATCGAGGTCGGAGTAGACGAGAAGCCTCAGCCGTCGAAGAGTCTTTCAAAATCTTTCGATATTGCGGCGGCGTTCAATAAGTGTGTCTGGTTCAAAAAGGACAGTCCTTGATGGGAGGAAGCGACTACAGAGATGTTGAAGTGTTTGCTGCGGTTATCAATTCGCGGCTAGATGCGGAAGCGCGCATCTCCAAAGCTATTGCTTTTGGGTGGCTATGCGGCGGTTGGGCAATCGCATCTTGTCTCATAGGTATGGGCGTCGCCGCCGCACTTTATGGCTATAGTTTTATGATATCGGTCGTGCCCGCGGCAGAGCGTACGGCGAGTGCTCTTCGCGATGCCTTCGCGCGTACAGAATTCAAAACCTTTATAACAGGAACAGTCTCTCTTGCCCCAGGTTCTGAACTGACCTTGGCCCCCGATCAAATCGTGAAATTGGCTGAAGGTGCTGTCGTAAAACTCGATCCAAGTTCCTCGGTTCGAGTAGTTGGCGACCTCAAGATCGACGTTCCCCAGCCATCAAAACAGCAACTTCAACTGGATGCGACCAGCGGCAGCAAAGAGCTGCCGTTCACCCAATACACCGTATTCAAAACGGGAACCTACGGAGCAGGTTACGTTGTTACAAGTTGGAATTTTGAACTTTCTGACACCTCTCGGCCATACTATCAAAGATGTTACTATGAACAAAACTTGGATCAAGGGTTGGCGGCTACTCAAACGATTGCTGTTGACGGTTCACCACGTCCTATCTCTGCGCTCGCAAAACTCCCTTTCGATTTCGAGGGCGCTCTAGCAAATTGCATTTGGTTTTCAGGCTAAATAAAAGAGAATTGCACGGGTCCGCGCGGTCAATCTTATGAACATGATACGCTCGCCATTCAACGGGGCAGATTTGATCATTGCCGCCGTTCCGCTCGGAATAGGTTCAGCTGTCTACATGCTGTTTAGAGGTAAGGGCATTTTGATTTTTAAAGTTGCGGACGCGGTTGGACTCGGCGCCGGCGTTGAATTCGCCAGACTAGTGGCGCGCCCGCTCAACGCCTACATGCACGGTTTCGTTCTGTATTCCCTTCCCACCGCGCTTTGGGCGTTCTCATTTTTATTCTGCATCGTCACGATTTGGCGGAATCGCCTCAAATCGTTTAGCGCGATCTGCGTCGTCCTACTTACTATCGGCGTCGTACTTGGGATGGAGTTGGCTCAGGCATCGAACTTCATTTCTGGCAGATTTGATTCCGCTGATCTTTTTGCGAGCGTTATCGGGCTAGGTATTGGGGGGACGGTTGCCTATGCAAAGCAATCCATCAAATGGGCAAAGATACTTCACTAGTCTGCTCGTCTTCGTCATCTTTTGCCTATTGGCGGGCGGATCGGCGGAAGAGAGCAGCGAAGACAAGAAAGCCCGCGTTCTCAAATCTGAGGGAATTTCGGAGTCGATATACGATAGTAGGGTGAGGGATTTTGGCAGCTATGAGGACTATAAGGCTGCAGTTGCCAAAGGAATGAACGCGGCCCAATACGCCAGGTACAAGTCTCAGAAGGATGCATGTAAGACGAATTGGTCTTCATGCGCTGACAACGAACAATTGGTCAACGATTGGTCCGACTGGACGAAAGTGCAGGTCGCTTGCAAGTTTGCAGCCAATGATCGCGCAAAATACGGCGATCCCGAGTGGCCTTGGCTGTCGTTCTCAACTTTCCTAAAGGGTAGCGATTACGTTAGGACAGGAAAAGCCATAGCTATCGAGCCGGACGCTAAGTTTAAGAATGGGTTCAACGCACAGGTTCGGGTTCGCGTGGTCTGCTCGTACGATTTGAAGGGCGGTCGTGTGGAAGATGTCACAATCAGCGAACGATGAAACTACGGCGCGCAAGGGCGGTGCCGTGCGATCCAGAATATTGTTGCCTGCAGGGCGCGCGCTGTATTCCTGCGCCTTAATGGGTTGGGATCGGCCACGGCGTTACACGTGTCGTTAGGGCGCACCATCAACCCGCCAGTGCCGTGCGTACGCCGTCGATCACGAACTGCACGGCGAGAGCGGCCAGCAGCACGCCGAGCAGGCGCGACAACACGACACTGACGGTGGTGCCGATCAGCGTCGCGATATGCGTGGCCAGCAGGAACATGACAAAGCATAGCCCGAGTACGGCTGCGACGACGGCCAGCAGGATACCCAGATGCAGGGGATCGCCGTTGGCGCGGCCGGCCAGCAGAATCGTAGCGGCAATCGCGCCGGGGCCCGCCATCAGCGGAATCGCAAGCGGGAAGGCGGCTATGTTGCGCACGTGCTCCTCTATTGCTTCCTCCGCTTGTTTCGATTGCCGCTCGATGCGCACGCCGAACACCATTTCCGACGCGATCGAAAACAACAGCAGACCGCCCGCAATGCGGAACGCAGGTAGGCCGATCGACAGCGTCCGCAGCAGCCTGTCGCCGATCAACGCGGCACCGGCGAGGATCACCACCGCGATCAGGCAGGCGCGCAACGCCACGGCGCGGCGGGAACGGCTCGGCAGGCCGTGGGTAATGGCCAGAAACGTCGGCACCAGGCCGAGCGGATCGACCACGACGACCATCGTCACCAGGGCGGAGATCAGGAATTCGAGCGGCATGGGCTTCGCTTAGCGAATTGCGGTCTCTCGTGTCAAATAGCGCGTAGGATGGGTTAAGCCCTTCGCGAAACCCATCATCTTCGCCGAGATTGATGGGTATCGCTGGCGAGGCTGGGCCTGCCCAGCCTCCGGCGCTCGACCCATCCTACGGGCTGAAAATTGCCGCGCCGCTGGTGGCGTTTTGGGCCGGGCGCCGGACGAGTTTTGCAAGTTGCGTGATGATGCGATAGTGCCGTTGATTTGCCCGACGTGTCAAAACGCTTTCGCGGGAAGTTCAAAGCCTCCGGCACCCACATGCTACTTTGCATGGGGTTGTTTTCAATATTTTTGATGGCAGCGGGCACCAGGCCGCAACGCGCCGCCCGCAAGCCCTCAGCGCAGGGGCTTCTTCAGCAGCGAAAAGCGGTCGGGGTCGAGGCCCAGCGAGGGCTGCAGCATCGGGGCTTCGACGCTGACCGTGCGCGCGGCGGGGCGTTCGTTGATGGTGGGATCGTTGGGCACGTCGCGATGCGAGGTCGCGCCGCGCCAGCGCTCCAGCACCGCGCCGACGAAGTGCATGTCGTGGCCGGCCGCGGCCGAGGGCACCGTCGAGATCGTGGCCTCGCTGCGCGGCAATTGATGCACCGGCACCTCCTTGAAGCGCAGGCGCGTCGGCAGCGCCACGCCTTCGCCGAACGCCAGCACCTCGCGGGTGCCGAGCGAGGGGACGAACGACAACAGGTTGGCGGCGGCATCCGAGACCGCCGAGCGCAGCAGCGCCTGGTCGCGGTCGTTGGCAAGGCGCATCGCGAACAGCGTGTTGCACTGGGAAATGATGGTGGCGTCGAGTTCGGCGGGGCGTTGCGTGATGAGGCCAAGATAGACGCCGTATTTGCGGCCTTCCTTGGCGATGCGCGAGATCGCCTTGCGGGTCGGGCCGAAACCGATGTTGCGGTCGGCGGAGGCGTAGCGATGGGCCTCTTCGCAAACGAACAGAAGCGGCGAGACGCCGTCGCTCCACAGTCCGAAATCGAACGCCATGCGGCACAGCACCGATACCACGGAATCGACGACTTCGGCGGGGAAGCCGGCCAACTGCATGATGGTCATCGGCTTGCCATTGGCGGGCAGGCGGAACAGGTAGCTGATGACTTCCGCCATGGTGTCGCCGCCGACATTGGCGTTGTCGAACATGAAGGTGTAACGCGGATCGTTGCGCACGGTCTCGATGCGCGAAATCAGCTTGTGATAGATGATGCGCGAGGAGCGGTTCTCGAGCTTGCCCATGCGCTCGTCGATCAGCGAAATCAGATCGACCAGCCGATAGGGCACCGGGGTATCGACGGTGTAGCCGATCGCCTTGGGATCGATGCGCTTCAGCCCGACCCTGTCGGCATTCTGGTACTGGGTATAGATACCCTTCGCCATCGGGATCACTTCGGCGAGAATGTCCAACTCCTCGGGCACGCCGGGCCGGCCGGCGAACAGCACGTCGACGATCTCTTCGAAATTGAACAGCCAGAACGGCAGCTTCAGATTGCGCGGGTTGAGCACCAGCGAGCGGTCGCCGAAACAGCGGCCATATTCGTTGTGCACGTCGAGCAGGAAAATCCTTAAGTTCGGCCGCGATTTGAGGATTTCGTTCAGCAGCAGCGAGACGCCGCTGGATTTGCCGACGCCGGTGGAACCGAGCACCGCGAAATGCTTGGACAGCATCTCCTCGACATCGACATAGGCGATGACGGAAGGGTCCTGCTGCAGGGTGCCGACATTGATCTGGTCCGATCCGGTCGGCGCGTAGACGGTGCGCAGCTCCTGATTGGTGATCAGCTCGA
>Ga0209006_10002809_pt1 | contig 15813 bp, 13 predicted proteins | sample JacPin_JW_Ref_O2_FD_188567 | JGI IMG/M metagenome (GOLD analysis project Ga0209006, IMG submission 188567) | Forest soil microbial communities from Algoma, Ontario, Canada - Jack Pine, Ontario site 1_JW_Ref_O2 (SPAdes) (version 2) | ecosystem: Environmental > Terrestrial > Soil > Boreal... | reverse complement strand
AGCAACCGGTCGGAGCGCAAAAGCTCCGCCCGCGCCTCATGCGCTTTACCCTGCTCCAGCAAGGCATTCCCCAGACGATAAGCAGCTTCCGCGTTACCGGGCTGCAACTTCACTTGAAGACGAAATTCTTCTTCCGCTTTCGGCCATTGAAACGAGCCCGCATAGACTTCGCCCAAGGCAAGGTGAGCTTCGGGCAGTCCCGGACGTAGCCGCAAAGCGTCGTGGTATTCCTTTTCGGCGTCCTGCATCCGTCGTAGTACGAAATAATTTTCCGCCATCGCTTGATGGGCCCGTGGGGAATCAGGATATGCGGCGAGCAAGGTGTCGACCGCTTGTTTCGCGAGCAAGCCGCTTGCCCGACCAAGATAGTAGAGAAGGTCCGGATCGTTGGGATGTGCCGATAGTGCCGCCTGCAGGTTTGCAACTGCCTCGGGCAGTTGTCCCGTCTGGGTCTGCGCAATTCCCAATGCGCTCTTGTCGGGGGCCCGTTGGAGATGCGGCACAGCTTCCGCGGCATAACCCTGCGCGAGCAGTGCGTAGCCGAGCAACTGATGGCCAGGCAGCGAATCCGGACTCAGTTCCAATCCGTGCTTCAGCGGAGGGATGGCGGAGCCGTAATCACCCTTTTCCATGTAAGCTTGGCCCAGACTGATAAAGCCGTCCGCCAAGGACGGTTCCAATTCCGTAACCTTCTTATACTCGGCGATGGCGACATCGTATTTTTGCTGCTTGTCGGCGGCGATTCCCGCTTGCATGTGTGCGGTGGCCTGCGGCGACGCTACTTGCCATGCGAGATAAAAAAACAACAGGACGTGGATCACGGTTTCTCCGGTTCACGCACTTCCAGGAACTGGTCCGCGTGAACGTCGTTCAACGTCTGATGAATACCAGAAGGCCATGAGACTTCTACTTTTACTTTCTCAGCAGTGCCCAGCCCGAAATGCAACCGCTTGTCGCTGGCCGAAAGGTACCCGCAAGTCGACGTGGCAAATCGTGTCTGCCCATTGACCTGTACGCGAGCGCCGAATCCATCCCGGTTGCTGCGAGTGCCTCGCAGGGTAATGGTTAACCAGTGCGCTTTTACGCCCCGGTTGAGAAATACCTGGGGATGACCACCAAGCGTGGTCACCACCACGTCCTGCTGTCCATCATTATTCAAGTCTCCGAAGGCTGCACCACGCGCGGCCACCGGCACCGTGCTGCCTGAATCGACGCTCTCAAACCGTCCATTATGATTCAGAGCCAGCAGCGGCAATTGGAGATAGTGAAGCGATGGGTCGATATTCTCTACGTTGTCCAACACGTGGGCTTGTGCAACGAACAGATCTTTCCATCCGTCATTGTCGAAGTCCTCCAAGCCCAAGCTCCAGCCTGAACTTCCACTGGTGAGCGCCCCCAGCCCAGTCTCGAGACTGCGATAGGTGAACGAGCCGTCGCCATCGTTGTGATAGACACCGTAAATCTCTCGGGGCAACAGTGTCACCATAATGTCGGGTCGGCCATCATTGTCATAGTCTTGAAAAACTACGCCCATGCCAGACATGCGCCGTCCATCCTCAGAAAGCGCAGCGCCTGCTTCGAGCCCAACCTCGCTGAAAGTGCCGTTGCCGTTGTTGTGGTACAGATACTGCTGCATCCCGTCGTTCGACACAAAGATGTCAGTGAATCCGTCGCCATCATAGTCCGCGAATCCCACTCCCAACGCGCGCCCCTTCTTCGCTGCGATTCCGGAGCGCTGGCTTACGTCGGTAAACGTTCCGTCGCCATTGTTGTGATACAGGATGTTGGTCGTAGAGGGAAACTCTTCCGGTGGGCAATAGGTATGGTAGTTTCCGCCGCAATTCTTATTATGCTTCGTATCCCACTCCATGTAGCGCGTTACAAAAAGATCTAACTTCCCATCATTATCGTAGTCAAAAAATCCCGCCGATTCCGACCAGCCTCCAGCCGCGACTCCAGCTTTGGCGGTCACATCCGTAAACGTTCCATCGCCGTTGTTGTGATAAAGAATGTTTTTCCCGTAGTTGGTGACATAGAGATCGGGGTAACCATCATTGTCATAGTCGCCCACGGCTACGCCCATGCCATAGTTCCCATCTCCGACATTCGCCAGACCGGCTTGCTGCGTCACATCCGTGAAGGTGCCATCTTTGTTCTGGCGATACAGACGGTTCCAGTACACTGGGTTGTGGCGGTCGAAATTTTCGGGCGTCTGCATAGGATTGCTCACATGCCCGCCGTTTACCAGAAAGATATCCAGCAAACCATCATTGTTGTAATCGAGAAGCGCCACTCCTCCCGGCATGGTCTCGATCAAATACTTTTGCGGTGTAGGGGAATTCTGCAGCGTGAAGTCCAACCCCCGAGGAAGCTTGACATCGAATACGGGCGCCGGCGGTACCGCCGTCGACATCATCAGCAGGAATGCACAGGATAGTCGAAAGCAAATGTTAAGCAACTTAGGAAGCCCTTTAGCCGACAAGCATATCGCGGGATGGCCTGCGGCGCACACCCGCTTTAATCAGAATTCTATTCGCGCCTGAGTGGTGACTTCCTAATTTTTCGCGTAAGGAGGTGTCCCAAGCTTTCTTCTGCGCCCGCGTCGACGCCCGTTCCACAAGCCTGGGTGGAATCAGGATCACTTGTGGGCGCATCGCTCGCTTGGAATCGATCCGCGCCAGCAAGAGTTTTGCCGCCGCCACTCCGATTTCGCAGGTTCCCTGATCAATCGTGGTCAATGGAACCGCCAACAAGTCTGAATAGTGAACATTTCCGGCCCCCACAACCGATATATCCTCCGGCAACCTCAGTCCCGCTTCTAGAATGGCTTTGATTGCACCGATCGCGACCGGATCGTTGTAGCAGAAAACGCCGTCCACTCGTGGCTTTACCTTCAGCAGTTTTCGCATACCCTGATACCCGGTCTCGTCGCTCCGGCCCCCAAGTACAACATAACTGGAATGCGCGCGCAGGCCCCGCCTGATTATTTCCCGACGGTAACCTTCCATTCGCTGATCGGCAATCCCTACAGCAGGACCACGCAGATGGCCAATACGACTGCATCCGCGATCGATTAAATGCTTCGTTCCCAATTTCCCAATCGCACGATTGTCCACTCCCACAAAGCATGCGCGCAGACCATCGATCGGCCGGTCAATCAGTACGAACGGGGTGTTCCGCTCTTGCACTCGCTTGAACATCTCCAGGTGCTGAGGCGGTTGTGAGGACGCAATGATTAATCCATCCACTTGGCGAGCCAACAACGAATCGGACTCACTCGCCTCCAAATGAGGATCCTCCTCAAAGGAGGAAATTAATACGTGGTACCCGTGAGGGCGAACGGTGTGAGCCACCGCGCGTGCGATATCGGCGAAGAAAGGATGCGCGAATTCCGGCAAGAGCAACCCCAGAGTGTAGGTGCGACGTGTGACCAGGCTGCGCGCCGCCCAATTCATCTGATAATTCAGTTCTTTGGCGCGGCGTAATACACGCTTGCGAGTGGCTTCGCTGATGCGTCCTTGATTGCGTAGAACTTTGGAGACCGTGACCACCGAGACGTTCACATCTTTCGCGATGTCCATCATCGTCGCGGTCATGACCGGGCAGCATACCACTTCTTGAGGGTTAACGTTTATCCCAATAGTGGTTTAACGATTAACCTTCGATCGCAAACGTGTATTTTTTTCTTGACAAAGGTTTACAAGGTAGACAAGAATTCGGGCGCAATCACATTTAGGAAATTTCCGCACCGGAAAGAGCTACCAATGCCAAGTCGCAAACTCTTCGCTCTGCTCCTCGTATTAGGCGTGCTATTCTCCGCCACCCTTTCCCTTTATGGACAAAGCACCTATGGCTCAGTCGCCGGATCGGTTACCGATAATTCAGGTGCAATCGTTACGGATGCCACGGTAACGTTGACCAACGCGGGCACGTCGGAAAAGCGCACACAATCCAGCGGGAGTGACGGTCTATTCACCTTCGTGAACCTGTTCCCCGGCCAGTACCGGATTGACGTGGAGAAGCAGGGTTTTAAGCACTTCGTTCGCACCGACATCACAGTCCAGGTGCAACAGGACACGCATATTGCTGCTGCACTTCAGGTCGGCGAGGTCAGCCAGGTCATTGAAGTGACGGGCGAGACGCCGCTCCTGCAAACTGAATCTTCGGCGCTCGGCCAGGTGGTCGAACAGCGCAAAGCGGACGAACTCCCACTCAATGGGCGCAACATCTTTAATCTTATTACCGTCTCACCGGCTGCGGTCGCGCAAGGAGGATCGGGCGGTTCGCCGGTCGGCCAGAACCCCTTCAGTTGGGGCAACTACCAAGTCGGTGGTTCATTCGCCAATCAGGGTGCAGAGTACCTGGATGGTCAACCCCTGAATATCGGCTATATCAATCTGCCCATCCTCATTCCAACTCAGGATTCCGTCGGCGAATTCAAGGTGCAATATAGCGATCAGGGCGCTGAATGGGGTAAGTTCTCAGGCGGCGTGGTTAACCTGAGCACGAAGTCCGGAACCAATAACTGGCACGGTTCTGCCTATGAATACTTCCGCAACAAAGTGCTCAATGCGAACGAATATTTTAACAAGGCATCTGAATTGAGTGCCGGCGCGAAGAACACCCCTCCACCGTGGACGCAGAACCAGTATGGATTTCAGGTGGGCGGACCTGTTATTAAAAACAAAACCTTCTTCTATGTCAGCTGGGAGCAATATCGCCAAAGAACGGGGTCGCCTTTCACCACAAGCGTCCCAGCAGCAGGGATGACGACCGGTGACTTCTCATCGCTATGTCCGGGCGGCTTTACCGGACCAGTTGTAAAAGGTGTGGCGACTTGCGGAGTGGCGAGCGGTCAGATTTACGACCCTTTCAGTACCGACGCGGCCGGAAATCGAACGCCTTATCCGGGAAACATCATTCCCACCACCGAGTTCAGCACCGCCGGTACCGCATTGCTGGCCAAATACTACCCCGCGGCGAACCTCGGGGGTACGGTCAATAACTACTTGAGTGCAGCACCCGCTGGCGGGAATACCAACGAATTTGTCGCTCGTGGCGATCAGAACGTTGGCAGTAATACCCACGTGTTCGGCAGATTTGCCTACTTTGGATTGACTGACTTGGCCGTGAACCCTTTTGGAACCGGCCTATGCCTGGATCGCTGCGCCGAGCTTTATCACACCAAGGCGCTTGCCATCGGTGTGAACCACACCTTTACACCAACCACGATCCTCGACGTTAATCTTGCGGCTAGCCGGTTTGTCTATGGCCGGACTCCTATTCTGGGTGGCTTCGACCTAACCACCCTGGGCTGGCCCGCAACCTATAACACTCCGCCCAGCGTAATGCGGACTCCGCCAACTCCGGAAACTAACTTGCCGAATGACGTTGGCCACACGCAAGGCAACAGTGCCATCGGAGATCACAACACCCAGTACAACATAAGTCCGCAACTTACCATGATCCGTGGCAAGCACAACATCCAGGTTGGCGGACAATATGAACTTGGACTGGATAACTACTTCCAAACGAACATCGCCAGCGGTGCGTTCGGATTTCAGGGAAACTGGACATCGTCCACTCCTACGGCTACGGACGGCTCAGGATTTGCGTTCGCTGACTTCCTACTAGGCTTGGGACTGAACCAGGGTACTTTCGCCGGGAACCAGAGCGAAGGCATCGCTCAGGTGCCGGCGCAAACTAAAGGCAAGCAGACATACCGTGCCTTGTACGTCGAGGATACCTGGCACGTCACGCCGAAGTTCACTGCGAGCTTGGGGCTGCGTTATGAATTACCGGGAACCTGGTCGGAAGCCTACAACCGGCTGAGTTACTGGGATCCGAAAGCCACCAACGGCACAGTGACTGGGTGTAATGGAACGGCCGGATCGCCCTGTCCAGGAGATGCGATGTATGTGGGCACCGGACCTAACTCGACCGATAACAATTTACCGCTCGATAAGAAGGCATTTTCGCCACGAGTTGGTTTTGTCTTCTCCCCTGACCAAAAGACGGTGGTTCGCGCCGGCTACGGTGTATTCTTTATTCCGAACTACGTCTCATTCGCCCTCAATCCGGATAACGACGTAATTAACCTTGCCGCCACCGACTTCACGGCCTCCACCGATGGCTATATCACTCCTGCGTCCAGTTTAGACGGCGCCAACTGCGGGTTCACCTTGAATGGGTTTACTGGGCCTGCTGGAGCGCCCGCGGTCGGGCCGGTCGGACCTAATGGGTTTGTCTGTACTCAAAAAGGTCCATTTGGCAATGCTGGAATCCTGTTGCCGCCAGGACGTAATGCATCTCCGACGCTTTCGAGTTTTGTGGCCGCAAACGGCAGTCCCGGGCTTGCTCCCTACTACGGATATGGGAACGAGGGTCCGAAATACGGTTACGTTGAGCAATGGAATTTGGACATCCAGCGCCAGCTGCCGGCTGGGTTCTTTGCCGACGTCGCGTATGCCGGCTCCCACGGCGTTCACCTGCAGCAGTACCAGACGAACATCGACCAGATTCCGGACTCGTTCGTAAATCAAGCTGCGGCGCAATTTGCTGCTGACCCAACCGTAACTCCGGCAATCGGTACTCTGGTTGCAAATGTTCTAACTTCACCGAACACAGCGCTAAACCCCACCCTAACCCCCCAGATTCACGCGGGACAGTACGACCGGCCGTACCCTGAATACAACGGCTTGAACTTGAACGGTTACGGTTGCTGCAGCAGCAATTACAACTCGCTGCAGGCCAGCGTAACCCGAAGGTTCCAGGGAGGTGGTACGCTGCTCGTGGCTTACACCAACGCTAAACTGATGAGCAATACGGACACCTTGACGAGTTGGCTCGAGGGCAACACGGGCGGTGTCGGATCTGTTCAGGATTGGAACAACCTAAAGGGAGAAAGGTCTCTCTCCTCGCAGGACATCTCCCAGAGGTTGGTTATCAGCTACGTCCTCGATCTTCCCTTCGGTAAAGGAAAGGCCTTCGCAAACAACATGAACGGCCTCGCCAATGGCGTAGTCTCTGGTTGGGGCGTGGACGGCATCACCACTTTTCAGCGCGGCTTCCCGCTCAAAATCAACTGGGCTGGTCCGCAAACCGCTTTGGAAGGTGCGGGTCTGGGCGTCGCCAATGTCCGGCCTGACGTTATTCCCGGTTGCGACCTGAAAGCTGGCGGTGGCCACATCACTAACTGGTTCAACACCAATTGCTTTGCTCCTCCTCCGCAGTGGGGGTTCGGAAACGAAGCTCGTGTTGATCCGGTTCTTCGAGGACCTGGAATCGACAACTTCGACTTCGCAGTCTTTAAGCGGACCAAAGTTAGCGAAAGACTCGGCATCGAGTTCCGGGCGGAGTTCTTCAACCTGTTCAACCATCCGTATTTCAATGTGCCAGGAAACGGCTACAACGGAACTCCAACGGGGAACGGTTTCGGTGTGATTACGAGTACCGTGGGAGCCGGCGTAGCCTCGCCGGAGCGCTTGGTTCAGTTTGCTCTGAAGGTTGTGTTCTAGGGAATCTTTGGGCCAGGAATTACTCCTGGCCCAAAATTTTTTTTATGCAAGCTCTGCGTGCTGGCCAGCAATGGCCAGCATTCTTTTTTCGGGTAGGTCCCCCCGATCTGAAATATCCTCTCCGTATATGAGAACTCTCGAGACCATCGACTATTCTGAAGCCAAGCGCGCCGTCGATCTAATCGTTGAAGAAGCTTCGAAGTTGCAAAAGGCCGCAGCAATCGCTGTCGCCGACTCGCATGGCGACCTCATCTGTCTCGCGCGTATGGATGGCGCTCCTGTCTCTTCCATCCAGATCGCCATGAATAAGGCTTGGACTGCTGCGCGCGAGCGCAAGCCGACAAAGGAAATCGGAGAGAAAGTCAGGCATCCGGAAAAGGGGCACGACATCGCCTATTACGGCGATCCCAGATATGTAGGATGGGGTGGCGGAGTTCCGGTGTTATGGAATGGTAAGGTGGTGGGCGCGGTCGCGGTGAGCGGATTGTCATCCAATGAAGACGTTGCTTTGGCCACCCTGGGAGTGGACCTTATCTCTCGCGGGTAGCGCCTTTTCGATCCGAGCACGCTCAGATACGAATGAATGTTTGTTCGGATTTCGTAACGCAAATCACTTTGTGGTGTGACCAACAAAATTTGGTGAAAAACTCATTGGCAACCTGAGGGGGAAGAGTGGATCCGAAGGTCTGCCCGCGATGCGGCGGCACCGGATATGTTGCCAAGCCTGTGGACATCAGCGGTAAGTCCGAGGGAGTTGCATTTATCCGCATGAAGTGCCCAGCCTGCGCAGGCAGTGGACGGAGAGACTCAACCTTACCCTCTACCGCGGGCTGACCGCACGGCCTGGGGTACTTGCGAAAACGTACGAGCCCGGCGAGCCACGCTTTCCCAAGCGACGCTCCCGGGCTCGACGTTCCTACCGAGCATATCGGACTAGGCGATGCCTGCAGCTTTGGAACGCACGCGGCGCCTCCCGGATGCTGCCGTTTCGATCCGGTTCCGTCCCGCGGCTTTGGCACGGTAGAGAGCTTTGTCGGCTGCCTGAATGACTTCTTCGGCCAACATTCGCTGGCTGGAAGTTGCCACTCCGATGCTGGCTGTCACCGAGATTTCGGTTGGCCCGCTAACGCGCGAAAGTTCGCTGATGTTACTGCCGGACTTGGTGCGTTCGCGTGCGGATCGGGTGCGTCGATCGGGACCGCGCAACTGTTGCCGCCGGTCCTGACCGCGCAGGCGAAAGCTGCCGGCTTCAATGCTGGCGCGCAATTGCTCCAGATGATCGACAACGTCCTTGGTCGCCTTTCCGGGAAAGATGATTGCGAATTCCTCTCCTCCGCAGCGGTAGGCTTGCCCTCCTCCGGTCACGCGCGCCAGGCGCGATGCGACGAGACGCAGGACTTGATCTCCCGTGTCATGTCCATACGTATCGTTGCATCGTTTGAAGTGGTCGATGTCAACCATGGCGATGGAATAAGGTGGCGCAAGACGAAGCAACGCCTCCTGAAAGGCTCGGCGCGAAGGTAGTGTCGTGAGCTCATCATGGTAAGCCAGCATGTATGAGGTCTCGACCATGGAGAATGCCAGGATGAATGCCGCGGTGGCGAAGTAAGCGGAAGGTATATTTCCCGCGCCGCCAAAGCGAAGAGACAGAAGGGAAGCAACGAGAGCCCAAAGCAGTCCGCTCTCAGCAGGTTTGCGGTAGAGCAGAAAACGAGTGATCAGCACCACCGCGGCGACAGTGAATGCCGCTAACGTCGTGTAGGACAAGGGATGCGAAAACACTGCGCGATGGAGAGCTCTGTGCGGAGCTTCAAGAGAGTCGGGTCGGCAGAGGACAGCAACGACAACGGACTGCACGAACAGAAACAAGGATGGGGGAGCCACGCTGGGGAAGGTGAACCCCTTTTCCTGCATGAGCGAGAGAAAAACAAAATTCATGGGCAGAAGAAAACCGACCGCGGCAAGGGCTGTGTTTCCTGGTCCGCCGCCGGCGATATGTCCGGAAGAGAAGTAGGAGATGGCACGTTCCGCAAGGAACAGAACAAGCAAGGCGAAGAAGATGCGGCTGGAGTGAAATCTCCATGCGATCAGAAGACCCGCAATTAAAGCGCCGTATAGGGCGAAGGTGATGAGCGCGGCGCTGAGTGTAACGAAACCAGTGTGCAGCAAGATGGCCACGAGCAGAATCCATATGCCGGGCGTAAGCAGGGGTTTCATCGGAGTTTGTGCCTGGCGATCGCGATTGCGCTCGTATCGATCGTCTTCAGATCCATCGTTCGCAGTTGCATCCGAGGTAAAGCTGAGGCAAAGCAGGTTTTGAGGAACACCATCAAGACTAATCCTGGGTTAGGAAAGCCGTAATTGACGGAATGGGTTCCAATTTGTGCCGGAGGGAAAAGCTACAGATTTCAGCAGGTCGCTTCGGCGGCCCGCTCTTGCTAGCGTGTGAGGTTTACGCCCATCACGAGTAGCCACAAGGAAAGTGAAACCTCTGCGATTCCAAGTTGGGTGACATTCTGCAATGCCTTCGGTCATTTGTCTTTCCTTTATCTTCCAGGATTTAACAGCCGTCAGTCCATGCCGGCGATGCTGGCCTGCGGAATACTCTGTCGATCTTGGCGCGCTCGATACTGTAAGACGATTCTCTGGTAGGCGCTCTTGAAACGAACTCGAACCAGCCAGAAGATCATAAGGAGTAGGGGCAGGAAAGTTAGGAGAAAGAGGACGCCGGTCTTGCGCAGCACAGCGGGAAATAGTTGCGCGCGGGCGAGGAAGACGGAGGCGGATGCGATGAACAGGGCAAAGCACATGCGCCACAGGTGCCTCGCGATGCGTTGTACGCCGGAAATCGTTCCGCGCAACAGCAAGCGTATGTCGCCGACGGTGGCAACCACAGCCACGGAGCCAAGGAAAAAATAGGGTCCGGGAGGATAGTCGTATATAAGCCCCGTAGGACTACTTGCCGCTTTCAGGCCCAAGGTTAACTCGACTGCGGCGAGAGCGAATACAACCAGCAGTGCACACCCATCGAAAATACGGGTTCCGCCGTCGCGTTGCCGGGCGGTAATCCATGCTGTAGCCACAAGATAAAACGTCAGGGTGCCACCCAGAATATTGCCCGGTTGGAATTTAGAAATCGCCATATAGGTCCCGCTTGCGGCCAGAGTGAGCATGGAAGCGACGAAGACTATCCCTGCCAAGCCATGCTGGCGTGAACCCTTGCGTAAGGCGATTGCCGCGGCACCGGACAGAATCCCTAAGGTGCCGGAGCAAATATGAAAGAGTAATACCGGGGATATTTTCATTCTCTACTCCGTCTGTGCGCGCCTCGAGAGTCGACCTTCCGCCGAAGCGCCAATTATTGGGCGTTGAGCTTGCGAAGCATCCGGACTGCGTTGATGTTCTTGGGATTTAGCTGAAGCGATTTTTGATAGTTAGTGACGGCCTGTGATATATCGCCGTTGTCCATGTAAGCCTCGGCGAGGCTGTCGTAGGCGTTGCCTGATTGGGGATAGGCTTCTACGTTGAGTTCGAGAATGCGGATGGCTTCCTTGAACTTGTGGGCGTGAATAAGTTCGTAGCCCAAGGTGTTGAGTTCGGATTCAGCGAGATTGTAGTTGGAGGAAACGGCGGCTTTGACTCCATGGTATTGGCGAGCAGCGGGCTCTATCCCACTGGACGCAATAGTTGTTGAGAGGGTTTCGGAGATGGATTTGCGATTGGAGAAGGCAAGTGTAATGTCAGGCAGCCACATGCCCATGATGGCTGCAAGAATTCCGGCGCCCATGGCGATGGTCAATACCAAAAGGCCACCAGCCATGGCAAAGCGGCCGGCTGCGCCCGCTCGTTCCTGCGTACGCAGATAAATCTCAAGCACGCTGAGGGGTAGAAGGAATTGCGCGAGGCCTAAGAACGTAATGAACGGGCCCACGAAAGTATTAGGATCAAACCCGAACGGGCCTTTAAAGATGAGAAACGAAAGCATTAATCCTACGCGGAAGAACCAGACTCCACTAACCACGAGGAATAGGCGCAGTGCCCACCGGCGATGAGTTTTGAAGTCACGCGCGAGTGCATAACGCAGAGCCATGGCGGCGCAGATGAGAATAAGAACGGCATTCAGGCTGGAAGCCAGGTGCTGAGAAAGGTCGCCTACCGTGCCACGAACCCACATCATGTAAAGAGCGGCAATGCTGATGGTGCAGGCGGCGAGCAGATATAAACGTCCATTCCAGCGATGAAAAGATGGAGCGCGGCGACGAACCTGGGGAGTTAACTGAAGCGCGCCGGCGAGAATCACGATGACAGCCGAGGATAAGTGGAGGACGACAGCGAAGTTACCTATCCTGTCCCCGGGTATGTAGCCATGCGTCATGGACTTATTCCAGGCCAACCAATTGCCCCGGATCGCGGTACGACCGTAGAGAGCCGAGATGTAAATGGCGAAAACCAACTGGCCGATGACGGCCACCACAAACCAAAATCCGGCGGCAGCCCTCAAGGATGCGTCGGCAAAGCTGCGAAGGGAGCGCTGTCGTTGCGAGGCTGCAACGGCAGGAAGCGTTATTTGGAGTTGGGCGCTCATCTCTGTTCTCCTTAAGCGAGTGATTGAATCAAGCGTTCAAACGAGATCAGATCGGAGCTTGACAGCGGCGCAGGCGCACGGCGGCGGCGAGAAATGCCGCGGTGACGGCCAAGCCGATCCACAGACCAGGACTGATCAGGAATTTTTCGACGGTGAGTGGTGTCAGATAACCCATCGACATGCTTCCGGGCGATGGGGAGGGTCCAGAGTCAGGGCCGCCGAAGCGGTATCCAAGCAGGGCGGAGAAATGCGAAGTGTTGAAGGCAATCTTCTCCACGATGCCGATTGCGAATAGCGGTAAGGATGCCCAAAGCAATGCCGCTCGACGCGCCCAGCCTGACACAAGGAGGAGCCAGCCGTAGAAAGGGGCGTACCAGAGTCCATGAATCGCCAGCAGGTGAAAAAACAGCATCAGCCACATCTGGAACAAACCTAACTGGCTCCATAGAGTTGCAGCATTTACGCCGCTTCCCACCACAGCCGCGGCACCGATCAGCAGCATGATGCACTGCATAGCAACGGTGATTGCGAATGTGACGACCGGGAGAAGGAAGAGCGGGATACTTGCCTTCGCGAGCACAGTGGTTAGGTCGGAAACCGGAAGGGACTTCCAGAACAGGATGCTACGATCGCGGCGTTCGCCGTGCAGAGCGTCAAGACAGTAGAAGATGGAGACAAGAAAAGTGGCGCCCATGATGAGAAGCGCAGCGAAATTGAACGGGCGCTGGATGAACTCTTGCTGTTGCATCGGGTCCAAAGCCATTGCGGCATGCACCTTCTCCGGCATGTGAATCATGCTGATCAGGAAGCCGAGCAGAAAAAGAGCGGCGGCGGCCAGCGGTGCGATATAGATGGAACGGCTCTCCCACAATTCGCGTCGCACGGACCAGTACATGCGCTGAGCCGGGGAGATGTGCGCGGGGGTCCCTTCGGTCGACTGGAGGGGAGACTCAACGGAGTCCGATTGAGTGTTCATAGAGTCGCTCCTTGTACGGAAGTGGCCTGATTGCGCGGGCCGTCCCCCGGCTTATCTCCTAAAATGGCAACAAATAAGTCGGCGATGCCGGGTGTGCGAACCTCGCCAAGTGCGATGAGTTGCGGGCGATCAACACCACCCGGCTGCAAATCGAAAAGCAGAATGCTGCGACCGAAAATCTGCCGTTCTTGAATTGGCCTGAGGGCACGGGCGGCGGCGAGGCGTTCGGGATTTACCGTCAATTCCACATAGCGGGACTCGAACTCTTCCATGCTGCAAGCGAAAGCGATGCGGCCGCGATTGATGAACATCACGTCCGTGAGAACGTGCTGAATCTCTTCCACCTGATGTGTGGTCAGGATGATGGTGCGGCTACGATCGTAGTAGTCGTTCAGCAGAGAATCGTAAAACTGCTTGCGGTAAAGAATGTCGAGACCAAGGGTTGGCTCGTCGAGCACCAGCAGTCTCGCATCGATAGCCATGACCAGTGCGAGGTGCAGTTGCGTCACCATGCCCTTGGACAATTCCCTGACCCTGCTGGTGAGTCGGATGCTCGTCCTGGCAAGAAAAGCTTCTGCCTTGGCGCGATCGAACCGTGGATGCACGCCGGCTACGTAGTCGAGTGCCTGCGTAACTTTGATCCAGCGCGGGAGCACGGCGACATCGGCAATGAACGAGACGTCGCACATAAGTCGATCGCGATCGGTCCAGGGATCGAGGCCGAGGACGCGCAGTTCTCCCTGATACGGGGTGAGGCCAAGTATTGCGTTAAGGGCGGTCGTCTTGCCTGCGCCGTTGGGGCCGATCAGGCCAAGGATGCGCCCTTCTTCCACGCGCAAGTTAATGCCATCGAGTGCGACGGTTGTGCCGAAGGACTTGCGCAGGCCGCGTGCTTCTATCACTGTCATGGCTTTTTCTCTTCCTCCGCGGCAGGGGACGATTGCTGAGGTTCGGCGGCGCCGTTTGCAGTATTCAGCAACTCTTCCAGTGTGAGGCCGAGCCGCTGAATGGTGGAGTAGACCCTGGGCCATTGGTCGGCAAGAAACTTCTGACGTTCGCCCTGCAGCAGGAGATTGCGCGCTCCCGTGTTAATGAACATGCCGCGACCTCGTTTGCTCTCGACCAGTTGCTCGTCGACGAGTTGTTGATAGCCTTTTAAAACCGTGAGTGGATTGACGCGAAATTCGGCCGCAACATTACGCACGGAAGGCAAGGGATCGCCCTCCTTGAGCACGCCGTCGAGAATCATGGCGACGACGCGGTCGCGAAGCTGGCGGTAGATCGGCTGACTGTCGTTCCACTCACGGTCCATCATGTTTTCCAAATAGCCTTACCAAGATACGCTTGCTTTTGCCCGGTTCCGTAGGGCGGGCGAAATCCTGAAGCTGAGTTTCTCCTCGGGATAACATCCGCCGGCTCATATGCCCACAGGACGGCATCACTTTATGCGTTGCAGTTCGAAGTGCGCGTGAACCGGCTTGTCGCCGGGCTCCATGTACGTCCAGTCCTCGGTGTGATGGTTGCTGTCTATCAAGGTAAAGACTGCGTGATGCATGTGTCCGTACTGTGTGCTGCCGGCCACATCGAGGAAATCGAATTCCACGGTTTTTCCGTCCGATGAGATCTTGCCAGTCATGCGTGGCCGGTTGCCGGCATCGCAATAATGCGTCAGAAGCAGGCGGTCACCATCGAGATAGAGCATGGTAATCGGATCGTCGGGTCGTCCCGCTCCGGTCATCTCATGCATGAGGGCGTTCCCCATCGAGGTCGTGCGAAGCGTTACCTGCATGGGTTTGCCCTCGATTTCGGCTTGAGGAGGGAGGGTCGCGACATGACCTTCCCAGGAACCCGCTAGGGTTTTCAATTTGTCGAAGGACTGTTGGGCGTCGGATTGTGCCCCAGAGGGCACCGAAAGCGACAGTAGAACGATGATGGGTAGCAGAAAACGAAGGGATTTCATAATGTTTCTCCTTAGCTGGCGAATTCATGGGTCTGGGAGCTTCGTGGAGTTCTCAAAGGAAGAAACTCAGCGACCACTAGTGATATAGTTAACTACAACACTATGTAAGTTGCAAGCATTTTCTTGGGAAAATTTTTCGGGCTGAGTCGCAAAACGAGAATTTCTCTCGCAGTTGTGGCGATTCGCAGGCGCACTGTGGCGGGAACACCAGCAATCGCCTCTCTATGGTCCTTAATATTATGAATATTATGCGAGCCATTTGAGGCCGTAGAGATCGAGCTCGCCTTGGGGAAATTAGCGCGGTTATTGGCGAGCCAGACTTTTCCGTTGGCGACGATGGCGAGATGAACTTGATTCCGTAGCATGCCTCCACCTCCCAGTTTGAATCTCTGCACCGTTTCTGCAAATACTGCCCTTCGTGCTATCCAGGTTTCGGCTGCGTTTGAGCTTCTTCTAATTAGAATCGGGCTGTAATTAAGGACTCCTTATGAGAATTCTTATCGCCGAAGATGATGCAGCGCTGGCAAGTTTTCTACGACAAGGCTTGCAGGAAGAGCACTACACAGTGGACGTAGCCGAGGATGGGGAGCAAGCACGGACAATGGGTACCGATTCGGAGTACGACCTGGTAATTCTCGATCTGGGACTGCCGCGGATGGACGGGGTGAATGTATTGCGGCACGTGCGGTTGAAGCGGCCGAGTTTGCCGGTGCTGGTGCTGACGTTGCGCAGCCGGGTGGAAGACCGGGTCCAGTGCCTGGATACGGGAGCGGAC
>Ga0209006_10002808_pt1 | contig 15813 bp, 12 predicted proteins | sample JacPin_JW_Ref_O2_FD_188567 | JGI IMG/M metagenome (GOLD analysis project Ga0209006, IMG submission 188567) | Forest soil microbial communities from Algoma, Ontario, Canada - Jack Pine, Ontario site 1_JW_Ref_O2 (SPAdes) (version 2) | ecosystem: Environmental > Terrestrial > Soil > Boreal... | reverse complement strand
TCACGAAAACCGCGGCGCTGGAGAACGCCAAGAGCGGGATTCGGATTAACGCGGTATGCCCGGGAGTAATAGAGACGCCGATGGCCGAGCGGCTCTTTAGCGTGCCCGCGGTCCACAAATACGTTCTGGATTGCCATCCGGTCGGCCGTTTCGGAAAGCCAGCAGAAATCGCCGACGCGGTCCTATGGATGTGCTCGGATGGCGCATCCTTCGTGACCGGACAGACGCTGGTTCTTGACGGCGGATTATTGGCGGGGCGCTAACTGCGCCTTTGCAAGAGGGTTGCGGGAAGAGTTCGAAGCGGAAATCGATCTGATTCTGATTAAAGTCCTGCTAATTCTCGATAGTTCTTAATTTATTTCTCCGAATCTTCATCCTCCCGTGCTGCACGAGCGGCTTGCCAATTCTTCTTTGGCGGAATTGGAATCAATCGGCTGGAGAATTCCTTGAGCGGCGTATCTGGCCACAGCGGCACACCGCAACGGGCGATGGGAACTGCCGGATTCCCTTGCACCATCGTCATCGCCGGAACCGATCTCGTCACAACGCTTCCCGCGGTCACCACGGCACCATCGCCAATTTCCACATCAGGGAGAATAATGACGCCGGGCCCGATAAAAGCTCGTTTACCAATCTTGATGCCGCGGTCTGGTTCTGTTAAATGATCCTGGAAGTGCGCAATGACAATGGCCCCGATTCCGATAAAGGCTCCGTCTTCGATCGTGATCAGATGAGGAAAGCCTGTTTCCAGAACCACGTTATAGCTGATAAAAACGTCCTTCCCGACGTGGACTCCCCGGGCACGTTGCAGGAACACACGGAGGCTCAGACCGCCTGGCGAGAACATGGCCAAGGGTTGAAGAATTCTGTTAATGAACCCCCGGAATGGATTTTCCCTCATTGGTCTATGCGTAACATCTTGCGCCACAGGCAGCGGGCTTCCAAGTCGTCGACCAGGTTCGCCGAGCACGCCTGATTCAGTTTTACTCATTGTCTCCATAAGGATTACGCAACTGTGGGCGCAGTCTTGCAAACTTCTCTATCGGACCGGGTCTGAAGATTGTTCACAAGCATTCTCGCCAGTTCTGCTTTTACCACTTTCCCTGTCGGGGTGAGCGGCATCTCCGGAACCAGAAAAATCTTCGACGGCCGCTTGTATGGAGCCAGATGGCGCGCCGCATACTCTGCAAAGTCTGGTACGGACAGGTTCAAATCGTGGAGAGGCTGAATAAATGCGACTACTTCCTCATCTCCATCCACCAAGTGACCAATCACTCCGGAATGCACAACCCCGGGGTGGGCGTTCAAGACGGCCTCCACTTCCGCGGGGTAGACGTTAAATCCCTTGCGCACGATCAGGTCTTTGGTGCGGCCCACGATGAACAGGTTTCCCTCTTCCGTCCGGGCAAGGTCGCGAGTGTTGAACCACCCCTCTTCATTGATCGCGGCGGCGGTTTCCTCAGGGGCGCGATAGTAGCCCTTCATTATGTTCGGTCCACGCACCCATAGTTCACCTGCTTCTCCCGCGGGCACCGCTTGCCGATCCGGACCAACCAATTTCGTTTCAACTCCAGGAAAGGGCGGCCCAATGGAGGTATCCGCGCGAGGAGCCTCAACGCGTGTTTGAGCAATTGTGGGAGAGCACTCCGTGACCCCATAGCCATTATGCAGGGGCATGCCGAAAAGCTTTTCCGTGCCAGACTTGGTGGAAGCGTGGAGTTGCGCTCCCGAAGAAGCAATAATCCGAAGCGCAGAAAATTTCAGCGACTCGATACTTCTCAACTTCGCGTATTGCAGGAACTGGTTGTACGTAGCGGGAGCGCCGAGAATTACAGTCAAGCGCTCTTTCTCGATTGTGACCCGACCGTTCATGGCATCAAAATGCGCCGACAAGTAAACCGTGGCGCCGCTGAGAAGCGAACCCAGCAGTACCACCGATAAACCCACGGCATGAGAAATCGGAAGAATGCAGTAAAAACGGTCCTCGGGAGTCAACGATCGTATCTTCGCCGATCCGGCAGCGAGGAACAGCAGGTTGCGATGGCTCAGCATGACGCCCTTGGGAAGGCCGGTGGTTCCCGAGGTATAAATTAACGCGGCCACGCGATCGGAAATGCTCTCCGGTGCGGGTTCCGGTTCCACACCGTCGTCAAGACGGCCCATGCCGATCGGTTCCAGCCCATTCACTTCTACGATCTCAGCGCCGTGCCGCATGGCATGTTCGGCGGCATGCGGCGAGATGCCTGTGGTATAGAAAACCCGCCGAGCGCCGCAATGGGTTCGTATTTCGTCGATCTCGCGGGGCGAAAGATTCGCATTCACCAGCACCGGCCAGGCATCCATGCCAGCCGCAGCTAACAAAAGGGCGACGAACTCACGGCAGTTTTCGCCTACGATCATCACCCGATCGCCCGGACGCACGCCCCACTTTCCGAGTGACGCCTGCGTGTCGGTGATTGCGGAAGCCAGTTCGCGATAGGTCCAGGTGCCGGACGCTTCAACCAATGCCGGCCTGTCCGGTGACTTCTCGGCCCACGGCGTTACCACGTCGCTGATGCGAGCGGGCAGGCTTTCCAGAATCTCGCGAGCTTGATTCTTAATTGTCACCGTGGAAGGAATCATTTTGGCTGAAGACTGAAGAGAAAGATCAGACAAACCGCACTCTATATTACGGCGGATCGCTTACGCTGACCCTGTCCATAGGAACTGGAACTGGCGAGTGGCGCGAAAGGCGAAGCCTCTTCCCGTCTCTGACGCACATACTGCAACCAGTTTCGATAGATGCCCGTAGCCGGGGAATGCCACGTGCTTCGGACAGTCTTCGTAACCGTTTCAGGAAAGAGCGCGAGTTGCTCGTCGCGCGGATCACTAAGAGCCGTCTTTTGGAACTCGCTAAGAACTGCAGCCGCTGTCGGGTCGAAGTAACCCTTCGGCATGGCAGGGTACGTTTCGCGTTCCCCGCGCAGAAACCTTCGAATGTCTCTGCGATATTCCTTCAGCAGAGTTTGCGCGCCGTACTCGGGATGTCCCTGAAAATGCACAAACAGGCTCTGCTTTTTCTTTTTCACGAATGTATCCACTCCGCCCTCAGCCGATTGCGTCAGCACTGTGTAACCGCAAGCAATGAGTGCCTCGGCCTTCAGTTCGTTCCACCGCGAATGTGGAAATCGCACCTGTTCGGTTCCAGCGATCAGCGGGTGAGCTGCGGTCTTCGTGAAGTCGAACACGCCGAACTGCTTATCACTCATGCGATGGCGCGCAATGCCGTCGCTGTGCAAAACGCCCGCATGCGCCGCCAGGCAGGAAAGGACCGTGGAAAATGTATTACGTTCGGCCCAGTCCAGCACGCTGGTCAATGCCGGCCAGTATGGCTCCTGCTGTAAATCCGGCTGTCGCGGCTCGGTACCGGTCACGATGATCCCGTCGAACTGGTTGTTCCACAGCTCGTCTAGGCTGAAGTAGAACTCGTTCAAGTGCCGTTGTCCCCGATCCGTCCGCGGTACGCCGGTCAGCGAGTACAGCTTGAGCACTACAGGCATGTCGCCCGATGCGATATCCAGAAGCTCAAAAAACTGCAGCTCCGTATCTTCGAGCGCGGCATCGGGCATGTTGTTAATCAGCGCGAGACTCACGCATTCCGTGCGCTTGAGACCGCGGTATATTGACTCCGCTGGCGCGGAACTTTTCTCGCTCCAGCGACTCGGAACCCGACCTTCGATGATTAGTGGCATATCATCTCCCCACGCAAGTGCGCACTTTCAGACCGCACTCAGTTTCCCGCCTTTTCCAACGCCTGCCCCAGATCCTCAAGAATGTCGTCGATGTGTTCAATACCAACGCTCAGCCGGATCATTTCAGGAGTAACTCCTACCTTCTCCTGCTCTTCTGGCGTTAACTGTCGGTGGGTTGTCGACGCAGGATGGCACGATAACGACTTCGCATCGCCCATATTCACCATCCGCTTAAACAGCCGAAACGCGTTGAAGCACTTCCTGCCGCCTTCGTAGCCGCCCTTCACGCCAAATGTCAGCAGCGAGCAAAAACTGGAACCCAGATATCGGTGTGCCATCGGATACAGCGGATTGTCGGGAAAGCCGGCATAATTCACCCACTTGACGATTGGGTGATCTCGCAAAAACTCCGCCACTTTGCGAGCGTTCTCCACGTGGCGCTCCACCCGCAGGGCTAGCGTCTGGATCCCCTGCAGGAACAGAAAGCCGTTAAAAGGAGAGAGCGTCGCGCCAGTATTTCGCTGACACACGGTGCGGCATCGCGCGACATAAGCAGCGTCGCCAAAATGGTCGACGTAGACCACTCCGTGATAGGCGATCTCTGGCTCGTTCAACATATAAAACTTCTTGGCATGCTGCCGCCAGGGAAACTTGCCGCTATCGACGATCATTCCACCGATGCTGGTGCCGCCACCGCCCACGAATTTTGTCATCGAATGCACCACCACGTCGGCGCCGTATTCGATGGGCCGCAACAAGATCGGCGTCGCCACCGTGTTATCCACCACCAGCGGCACCCCGTGCTTGTGCGCGACTCTTGCCAATCCTTCGATGTCGGCAACATTGCCAGCCGGATTGCCCACGCTCTCGCAATACACCGCGCGCGTATTTTCATCGATCAGCTTTTCGACATCCTCGGGACGATCACTGGCTGCGAAACGCGACCCGATTCCGCGTTTCGGAAAAATATGGGCCAGCAACGTGAACGTCGCGCCGTAGAGTTGCGGCGTTGAAACGATGTTATTGCCCGCTTCGGCGATGTTGATCAGGGAATATTCAATCGCCGCCATGCCGGAGCTGACGCTGAGTCCATCCACTCCGCCCTCGAGCGCTGCCATGCGTTTTTCCAGCACCGTATTCGTGGGATTTCCGATGCGGGTGTAGATGTTTCCCTGCACCTCGAGATTGAACAGGGCCGCTCCGTGTTCGGCGCTGTCGAATTCAAAAGCAACCGTTTGGTAGATTGGCACTGCGACCGCTTTCGTCGTCGGATCGCCGTCGTATCCGGCGTGAATAGCCAGCGTTTCTCTTTTCATGATCTGCCCATACTGCAATCAAGTCGCACCGCGATGCACTCGCCTATGCAGGATGCGTCTGTCATTTCGCGGTGGTGGCTGCCCGCGCCACCGGCACCGAAGCTACCGCCCTGGACACTGATTTCTCCAAAGCATGCGTAATTGTGCGCGCCGCGAATCCTGCGCCGAAGGCAAATCGCATCACCGGGCCGAAGGTGTTTGCGGCTGAAACTCCGGCGAAATATAGTCCCGGAATCGATGACTCGAAGCTCGAAGAGAGTATGGGAGCCCGGTTCAGCGCCTTCACGTTCGACCGAATCCCCGGACTCAGGAATTGCAACCGATCCATGTTTACCCGGTACCCGGTTGCTGCGATCACATGCCCGGTCACAAGCTCCCGCTCGCTGCCATCTTCCGAACGAAGCTTCAAATGGACTTTGCCATCCTGAACGTTCGCGCTCTGGGGCGCGTACCCCAAATGGAGAGGCATTTTTCCAATCACTTTGTCGTGGATGAACCAGCCTCCCGAGGGACCGAGGCTGCGTCGCACCGCCTCAAGCCGGATCCGCTCCGGCAGATAGTAGAAGGCTCCCGGCGCGTCCGCGAAGAAGCGCGACCGCATTCCCGGCCCTAGTCCGGATTGTGGATGTCGGATTTGCTGCCAGCCGGAACGCGGCTTGCCGGTAGGCTGGCTGTGGAACTTAAGCTCTTTCGCGCGGCTCACCAGTTGCACATTCGCGCCCGCTTCCCCCAGCAACCCGGCCAGGTCCAGCGCCGACGCGCCGCCGCCAATCACCACTACGTCGCGGCCCCGGAAGGGCTCGACCTCGCGGTGAAGTGCGCTGTGCGACAGAAACTCTGAAGGCAAGTTCGCCAGGTTTTCGGGAACGTAGTCGAAATGCGTGATCCCAACCGCCAGGATCACCGTGCCCGCTTCGAACAGTTCTCCGTCTTCCAGTCGCAACTTGAACCCGTACTGTATTCGCTCCACACTGGAGACCAGCCGGTCCTCGAGCTCCGGGACCATTCGATCCCTGAACGCCAGTCCGTATGCCGTAAACGTATCGAGTCGGACCGGTAAACCGGCGTCCGCATACGGAATGCCTCGTTCTCGGCAGAACTGAGCCAAAGTGAACGCTTGGTCAGGATCGTAGATATTCGATGCAAACCCATCCGACTTGAGCATCATGCCCTTGGGCATGTGCGCCAGCCAGCTGTCCATTGTCCGGCCGAAAATGCGGAAAGGAATACCCCGGCGCCGTAAGTGCGCCGCGATTGATAGTCCATAGGGACCTGCGCCAATAATTGCAGTGTTTAACATGGTGTGATGGAAAGCCCACTTTCTTCAGTGAGATAACAACAATAAAACAATGTCCTATGGGGAAATATGGAGGGGGAATCGCTGAGTGATCATATCATTTTCCCGACCGTTTGAGCGGGAAAAATCGCTCGCCGGACCCCCGTCCGCAAATCATGTAAGTAATCTAGAATGAGTCGGATACATCCCGTAATCGTACGCAACCGATGAGACAGTCCTATCTCTTGCTCTGCAGTTTTTTTTCAATGAAAGCGACCACGTTTTTCACCGTGCCGAAGTTATTCGTCATTACTTCGTCATCATCGACGGAAATGGTGAAGCGCTCCTGGACGAACACGATTAACTCAATCACTCCGGTAGAGTCGATCACATTCCCCAGAAGCTGGGTATCCCCATTGAGCTCGTCCTTCCGGCCGAAGAGAAAGTTCTCCATAACGAAAGTACGTATTTCCTGTTCGATGTCTGTCGTTTGCATTTGCATATCTATCTTTAATTGTCCCCTGTCGTGCAGTTTAGGTTTCGTCGCCTGCTGAAATCTGTCCTTTCGCGGAAGCAACTGCTGCGATGGCCCCCTGCGAACCTCAAGCCGCCATCCCGACCGCTTTTGCTTCCGGGTACATGATGAAATCGAACTTACTTCGCAAATTTACACCGGCATCGAGTTCCACCGGCCTGCCTGGAACGTATCGCATCCGCAGGCAGCTGGCGATTGTCATGAGATGAATCTGCATTTCGACACGAGCAAAAATCGCCCCGATGCAATTCCGCGGGCCCGCCGAAAAAGGGATCGCCGCCATTCGGTGCCGCTGTTTGAGATTCTCCGGGCGAAAGCGGTCGGGATCGAAACGGTCTGGCTCCTCCCATAAAACGGGATTACGTTGGATGAAGTACGGCGGAATATAAATTTCGGTTCCAGCCGGAACGAAATACTTTCCCAACTGATCGTCGTGTAGAGCGCTGCGGGTGATTAACCAACCGGCTGGATATAAGCGCATTGTCTCCTCGATGACCTGCCGCGTATACGGAAATTTCGATAGATCATCAAACTCTGACGTGCTCGGTAGGCCGTTGAGTTCGTTCGCCAGTTTCTGTTCGACGTCCGGATGCTGCGAGATCAGGTACCAGGTCCAATTAAGAGTGCTGGCTGTTGTCTCATGCCCCGCAACGATCAGCGTCAGAACCTCGTCGACCAGTTGTGCATCCCCCATGTGCTCGCCGCTTTGTGGATCGCGCGCCTGCATGAGCAGGCCGAGAACGTCCTTGACAGCCACGCCACTCTTCCCTCTACGAGTGGCGATTGCAAGAATGATGCCGCCCAGGGCTCGGAAGGAGGATGCGAACTCCATGTTGCGCGCCGGTTCCTGGGATACCAGACTGAAATGGCTGCTTGCCAGCTCGTAATCGTCGCCGAAAACGAAGCGCAGCACCACCTCGAGCGCCATCCTGCTGACGTCGCGCGTCACATTGACACTTTCGTTTCTTCGAGCCGCCACTGTCCATTTCCTCAAAAGCTCCGCGTTGACGGCGCACATCGGCTTAATCGCGGTTGCCACTGATTCCTGATGGAACGCAGGTTGTATCATTCGTCTCTGCCGCTTCCAGAGCTCCCCTTTGCTTACCATAAGACCGTTGCCGAGGAGTAAGGCGACTCGTCGGATGCCCTGACCCTTTACGTAGTTTTGCCAATTCTCAACCAGCACATGGTGCGCGAACTCCACGTCTCTGGTTCCATACATACTTGTCCCATAAACGTAGGCCTTATAGGTGTCACCAAAGGCTTGGAACTGACGGGCCATCCACCCCAGGAGGTCGTCCGAACTTCTATACTTCTCTTCCGGGCCGGGCGGTATTAGCCACTGTTTGCCTTCCATACATGCACTCTTCTCGCCTAGGCACCTGCTCCAGGAACTTCCAGCGGATCTACTTCCAATCGAAGCGCCCACCTGCACAGAATCACACCGACAGCGGTCCCGAATGTGTTGGTGATCAGATCGGTCATCCCGGAGTTCCGCGTCGGTAGAAATGCCTGCAGCACCTCGATCGTCAGACTAACCAGAAATCCCATGGCGATGGTTAGACTCGTGGGATGTTTCAGCCTCTGCACCAACCAAAAGTAAGTGCAGAAAAAAAAACCCAGCGGAATGAAGCCCGCGATATTTATGCCGACATCTTTCCAGTAATTCCAATCGGGCCGGTATTCATCCCATGGGCGTTCCAGAAATTTCTGATGGAGCAGGAAAAAGCGTTCTGGAATGAGCAGGTCCGTGGCGGTGTCGATGCGGTTGTTGGCGACCCTGCCGCCATTTTCGTCGAACCGATACAGGGCGATAGTATGGCTGTCTCCCGCCAGGTCGACCGGACTGCCCCTCGTCCAGTCCGCAAAGTGATTCGAAACTTCGTCGGCTGTTAACTCACGGTCGTAAATAGCGAGTCCGCGTAATTGCCCCGACCAGTTGTCGGTTGTGACCGGGGAGTTCCCTGCTATCAGCCGGCCATTGAAATCCGCGCTTGAAAGCCGAAAGGTCGATACCTTTCTGACGAGAACTCCGTCCGCATAGACTGTGGTTCCGGACTGCCCTGAGCTGATGCTGACCAGTACCGGTTGCTGCCGGCTGAACACATCATCGATATAGACCTTGACTTTCTTGCGCCGATGCAACGAATCTGGACCAGGACGCTGGAGCACCAGATCGCCCAAAGACTGCAGGAGTGCGAACGGGATCACTTCGTTTTCAGGCAAGTAAAACGCAAGAATGGTTCCCGAGGAACGAACTCGCGCGGGTTCCAGCCAAATCTCAAGACTGCAAGAACCATCCGCCGGGCGCTCTGGCGTCTTGAAGATGCCCGCGCTTACTATGCTGCCATACTTGCCAAACGATAGACCGTTTCTCTGACCCAGCCAACTGACTTGGTTCTGCGGCGCATGAAACGGCCACAAACCCGCCACCAGGATGCCGCCCAGAACGAACGCACAGACCAGCCGCAAGAGCAGCTTTCCCATTCCGTGTCTTCGCATCAAGCTCGGAACAACAGCGCGATAGCTCGCGGTCGCATGTTCAGAAGCCCCTCTTGATCGCCAGGTAGGGGATCAGCGCAACTTCGGCCAGACCCGGCATAGGATCGCTTCCGCTGAAGACCGCCTCCACGTTGCAGTTTTTCATCGAGCGCACATAGCTGGTGAAACTCGTCTCCCCACTTAGCATCGACATCGCCGCCGCGGGAAGGTCGGTCGACATGCGAGCCCATGCCACTCCGGCACGACCGGTTGAGACAGGTACCGGCAGGCCCACTTGATCCGCAAAAAGCATGTGACTGAAGTCCACCCCGGCCCGCACGCCCAAACTGTGATAGCCCCACGTTCTGGCATTCACGTCGAGAAGCTTATACTTCGCATCGCGCGGATCGAGCTTGTATTCCACTTCCACCAGACCGTAGTAGTCGATCGCGCGCAAGAACCGCTCGGAGAGCTCCTCCAGCAAGGGCACATCGACGGTTTCCACGTAGGTGCTGGCCCTTCCAAATTGCAGCGGATGCTGCCGCCTGCGGCGCACCACCATCTTACCCACCGCTTTTCCATCCCGAAAAAAGGCACAGTAGGAAAATTGCTGGGTGCCTCCGCCAGGTATCAGCTCTTGCACCATGATTTCCTGCTGCGGAGCCAGACGGGACGCTTTTTCAAACAACGTTTTCAGTTCGGCGTGGCTGTCCGCGCGCCACGCCTTCGCTTTGGTTGCGTAAAAAAAATGCTCTTTGATCGCCGGCTTGATCGCGAATGGCGGTTCGAAGTCATCCAGGCTGGACAAATCGGCGATGCTTTCCGCATAGCGCGTCGCGGGCGTCGGAATATCGAGCTCCCGCGCCAGCTGATACGTGTTTCTTTTGTCCCAGGCCCACTTCACACATTCCCACTCGGGCGTGGGAACTCGGAAATATTCGCTCAGCTCCTCGCGGTTCCGCGACAAAGCGGCCACCAATTCCTCGCGTGTGGGATAAAGCACCCAGCCTCGCAAATCAAATCTCTTTCCAAGCTTGAGAAGGCTGTCTACTGTGGTCCGCTCTTCGCGTAAACTCTCGAGCTTCACAAACCTGCCACAGTAGCGCGAATATCGCGAGATCGAGAGTTCATCATCGACAACGCATACTGGAATGCGTTGCCGGCCAAGGCTGCGAACAATCCCCAGTCCCTGATAATCTCCGCCGATCACTACCGCCCCGACCGGTGCTTCTCCAGGCTGCAATGCGCGAGATCGCGTGAAGCTTTGTGTGAAGGTTGCAGGCAAGCTCAATTTCTCCCACGCTTAGCTGCAACCGAACGAACCAGTTCGTTGGAAGCAAATTCCGCTCCCGACACAAATCCAAGCAGCGGTCCAAAACTCCAAGCCGCCGGCTTACCGACAAAGTGCAACCCGGGAATCGACGATTCCAGGCCGCGCTTTAATAGGGGAAATCCGTTCACAGTTTTAATTTGCTTCGACAACGATGGCGACAAGAACGGATAGCGCGACACGTCGACGCGAAATCCTGTCGCCAGCAGCGCATGGTCGACCACGCGCTCTGTTCCGTCGTCCAGGCAAAGACGAAGCTGGTTGCCCACGCGAGCCGCCGAGACAACCTTCCGACCCATTGTGATGGGTAATCCTTTGATTCGCGGTTGCAACCAGGCAGCACCTGCCGGCCGGATCGCCCGGTACGCCGTGCGCTCCTGAAAGCTTCGCGGAAAACGCCGGAACACATGCGGCATTGCCACCAAACGGCTGATCCCCGCCGGACCCACATCGCGCGACGAATACAGCATCTTTGAGAGCAATCCGAGATGATGCAACTTCGCATGCAACCCCACCCAGTTGAGGCTCTTCTTCCGCGCAATCACCTCGACCTCAATCCCAGCCTCGGCCAGCAGCGCAGCCGACTCGAGTGCGCTTTGCCCGGCGCCAATCACCGCAACTCGCCGGCCGCTGAACTTCCGCAGATCGTTGTGCTCGCTCGTGTGCGAAGCCAGTTCCGTCGGAATACCAACAAACTCTGCCGGACGTTCGACGAATGAGCTGATTCCTGCAGCGACGACAACGCGCCGGGCCACAAACTCTTCGCCATCCGCCAGACTCACCTTGAATCCGCGCTCATCGAGATCAATGGCCCGGATCTCACGATTCTCCAGGTCTTGTACTGCTCGGCGTTGATACCAGCGCCCGTAATCCACGAACCGATCCAGTGGGATCGGCTTTGACAGGTGATTGCCATTTTCCCGGCAGTATGCGTCCAACGTTAACTCTCCGTTGGGATCTGCAATGTGGGATGCTCCCCAGTTCGACCGCAGACACATCCCGACCGGCATCTGCTTTTCCCAGAATGCCATCGGGTCGCCAAAGGTCCGCGTCTCCACCCCCGCCGCTCGCAGGTACGCAGAGGATGCAAGCCCATAAGGTCCAGCACCAATCACGACTACGTTGCTGTTTAAGGATTGTTTGTTCAAGATGTTTTCCCGTCAGAATTTCGGGGGAGTGTTTTTGTACTCTTCGTTTACTTACTTTTCAGAGACGATACCGCCGATTGCTCGTCGAGTTGAGCCTCGGCGACACCAACCTCCTCAAGCGAGATCTCCATAGGCTCCATATGGCCGCCTTGATCCATTCTGCTGTTGATAGATACCGTATCCAGAACCGATTCAGAGGCAGCAAGCTCGAGGCCGAAAGGTTGAACGTCCGCAAAGGTCTCGGTCGAAAGAGAATCGATCAGATCCAGATATTCTTTCTTCTTCTGATCCCAGCCGTTGCGCTGAACATACTCATACCCGCGCATGACGAGGGAATGTCGCAGTTCTTTGTCGTTGATCACATCGAGCATGGCCTTGGCCATCGACTCGTCATCCCCGGATCGAAAAAAGTGAACCGTTCCTTCCTCGAAGTAGAACGCATCAATTTTGGTGCGCGAGACCACAACCGGCACGCCTTGTGACATAAATTCCATGATTTTCGTGCTGTACGCCTCATTGCCAAATGAGTCGGCTCGCTTGGGAACGACCCCGAGATCCGCATTCGCGATCACTTGCGCCATTTGATCCAGCGGCACTGCCTTCATGAATTTGACGCTCTCCTCGAGCCCCAGTTCTCGCGTGACCTGCTTGAGGTCGCCCTGAATGACTCCGGAACCGCAGTAGATGTGGAACTCGGCATTTGCCACCTTCTCTTTGATCTTGGCAAAAGCCCTTATCGCAATATCTACGCCCTGATGCCACTGCAAACTCCCCGGAAAGAGAACGATGAATCGATCGTCGGTTCGGGTGCGGCTGCACCGGGAAAACATCTCGGGATCGACGTGATTGATCAGCACCGAGCACTTCTCTTCTGGCGCCGAACGGCTCACAAATGTCTTATGCCAAAGATGATTCGATATGATCACGTGATCGACAAACCGGGCGGACATTTTTTCGACCATCTTCAACAGACTCATGTAAATCGTTTTGAAGTTGGAGCGAAATTTGTTTCCAAACAATTCGGGAACTATGTCGTGAACGTCAAGAATCAGCTTGGCACCGGTCATCTTCGGATACCACGCCGCGAAAACCAGGAAGTCCGGCATATTGTGGATATGAATTACGTCATATCGATTCTCGGTATGCAGGCGCTTCAGCATGCGGGAGGATCGGACCAGGAATCGCAACAAGCGCCATGCATATGTCCACTTGCCGCGTTCGTTGTGCTCACGGTGTTGCACTCGATAGACCGTAACTCCGCAAATCTCCTCTATCTTTGGCTGGGACGGATCCCTGGACAGGGCAATCACATCCACCCGGTCGCCCCGTTTGGCCAGGGTCTCCGCGTAGCGACGCACACGATTGTCACCCTCGTACGCGCTGTAAGCGATCATGCATATCTTTTTGCGTGTGTTTCGGCGTGATGGCGGAAGTGCGCATTGGTAGTAGTGCGCTACCTCCCGAGGCAATGCCGCCCAGTAGGAACCTTCGTACTTGTCGCGAACATAACGCAGGAATTCCTCGTATCGCGCAGCCGGATACTCATCCCTCTCTGCCTTGCCCTCAAAACACATGTAGTCCGGATGAGTGTTGAGTAGAACCATGCCGCCGTTCTCGACCAGCCAGTCAACTTTGCGCTTCCAAATGTCGATATCCTGTTCTCGAAGGACTCCGAACAGATTGAAATCCTGAACCAGCGTGTAGGGGAGCTCGACATAACCACGCCCGTTGAGACCCGGAACCCAAAACGGAAAGATCGTTCCTGTCCCATCAGGCTCAGGCTCGAACGGATCGGTGTCAAATGTAGAAGCGTCGTACTCAACACCCAGGGCATGCTGCCATCCCAGCCGGTGCTGCATTAAAGGAGAGCGAAAGCCGCGGGCTTTCCACCGATGAAGATACTCTCGGATGCGCGAAGCCTTCGCAGCAAATTCCGCCTTCGATCGATAAAGCTTGCCGTCATGCTCCAGTCCGTGAACTCCAACCTCGAATCCTGCGGAATCCAACGTTCCTCGCAAGGAATCAGAAACGCGGTATTCTCCCTCCGGCACAAAATTGAAGCACGAACGAAATCCGTGCTTCTGTTCGATGTTCATCAGTTTCTCAACTCGCGCCACTCCTTTGTTTCCCTCGACATCATGGGTCAATACGAGTGCAAAGCGTTTCCCCTCCGGCCATCCCGGCCATCCCGGAGCGGTACGCCCAGCCTTCGGGTCAATCGGCCACACCTCCGCAAATTCCCGGCGTCGTCGGTTCGCGCGCCATCGTCGCAACGCGAGACGCAAGCGCCACGGCAGGATAGGCTTAAGAAAGTAATAGGTTCGATTTACAATCATTGTGACCGTTCCTCAACGAGATTTCTTCTAAGGTCTTCGCGCTTCCGAGGGAGTGGAAGCTATCCGATGTGCCGATAGAGAACTTTGCCAATGGTTTCGAGAGCCAGGTCTGGCAATATCGGAACCGCACGCTTAGCGATCTTGTTTCTCCAGCGACCGGAGTAATCGTGAAGGTCGATCTGTGGGTATCGCCAATAACTGATGGATTGTCGAGATGCTCCCAATCGTTCCTTAAAGGCGACCAGGCCTTGATTATCTATATCGGAGCGGCCCATCTCCAACTGTTCTAACCCTCGCTCCTTGGCGTCTTGTATCGTTCTCCAGAACAAGAATGGGGTACCACCGAGGTTGTTGAACGCCACATTGCTGCAGCCGTACTTGTAGACCATGGTTTTCTTATGGGAAAGGGTGAGAATGCTGGCAACCGGCCGGCCATCTTTCGACGCCACGCGAATTTGAAGATCCGCACCAAACGCGGCGATCAAACCTCGGAACCAGGCCAGAGGCTGCGGCGGCAGATACTGTCTCCGGCGAGTCATCACCAGAAGGCGATAGAACTTCATCAGCAATTCTTCCGATGTACCCTCTTCATACTGCAACCGCTCGCGTTCCGCTCGCCGAATCTTTCTCTGAATGCAGTCCCTATGAAAATTATGGAATAGCTGCCCTGTCGTAGGGCGAAGATCGAGGTTATGAAAATAGTAATTAGCCATGCGGCCAAGGTCGTCGCGGCCGCTCGGCTCGGATGAAACAGGTCTGATCTCGAAGTACTTCCATCTTTCCTGCCTCACGCGCCCCTTCATGTGCGTGAGCAAGGTTTCAAGTTGCTCAGTACTATCGACCAACGGTTCGCAATGATCAGAAAACGGAAGTGATACCAGCCGTCGGCCGGTTAACCAGCTCTTGACGCGGCAGAATAGAATACTGTTCGTTAAAGCTGATCCTGGTGGGCATGTTGTGACCGCTGTCGGTTCGTAGCCGTACACTGTTCGCAGCGCCATCAGCCACTTTGTGCTATGGAAGACAGAAGCCCTGGGATGTACGGCGACTAATGCCGACCATCGTGGGTCGCACATCGGATCGATATGGTGAGCTCTTCCTGGCGTGCCTTCCACCTTGTGGATGAACGGCGTTGCTCCTGTAATGGCTAACTTTGGCGCTGCCGCTACGCCCGCGGTAGATCCGCCGCGACTCCCGCTTTTTGTTTCGCGTATCACGAATACCTACCTGCCGACGCCCGAGTCCAGATAGCCCATCGCCAGTTCGGAGACCTGACCTTTTTCTACAGGAACAGTACTGAGTCCGGCAACCACCTCAGCCACTGTCATTATTCGAGCGCCGCTATCGCGAGCGCAGGACACTACGAACTCCAGAAGTTCGGGGGTACAGCCAAACGGTGACGGAACCTCGCGGATGTCGTGCGAATAAAAAATCAGCCAGGTTTTCTGCCTTCCGTTTTCCAGAACCAACTCCCGCAACTCCTCGGCGGCCTTATTGAGATCGCCGTACAAACTCTTGGCCCGGAGTAGATTTAGGTCGACTTCGGGTCCGTTCAGCCCCTGCCAAATGCTTCTGCAACTGGCCATCTCCGCGCCTATCGCTTTCTTGGCCTTCAGCGTTATTTCGCCAAAAGGAAAAGCGAAATTTCCCCAATCCGCAC
>Ga0209006_10002807_pt1 | contig 15815 bp, 11 predicted proteins | sample JacPin_JW_Ref_O2_FD_188567 | JGI IMG/M metagenome (GOLD analysis project Ga0209006, IMG submission 188567) | Forest soil microbial communities from Algoma, Ontario, Canada - Jack Pine, Ontario site 1_JW_Ref_O2 (SPAdes) (version 2) | ecosystem: Environmental > Terrestrial > Soil > Boreal... | reverse complement strand
TCGCGGCCGGCCAGCTTCCAGACAAAATGTCGTTTTTCCATTAGGCCTGCGGCTCGATTCTTTTCCACTTCTTGCCGACACGGAAGACCGCGCCATTTGCACCAATCTCGACCGTGAGTCCGATGTGTCGGTTGCCGTCGATTTCTACGGCACCCGACTTGATCTTGCGCTCAGCGTCGGTGCGCGAATCGGCCAGGCCGGCCGCCACAAGGATTTTCGGCAAGCTCTTGCCGATGTCGCCAGGCAGCGTGACAGTCTCCATGTCCGTTGGAGCGGCACCCTCGCGGACTTCATGTTGAAAATCCAACTGCGCCTGGTCCGCCGCTGCGCCGGAATGAAAATCGGATACAATTTGCCGCGCCAGCCGCATCTTCACCTCCATGGGCTCTTCGGTCTTCATGGCCGCGATCTGGGCCAGGCTCCGGTCGGTGAGCAGCTCCCAATAGCGCCACATCAGCGTATCGCTGATCCCCATCACTTTGCGGAAAATTACTTTGGGAGGTTCCGTGATGCCGATGTAGTTGCCTTTGGACTTGGACATTTTGTCGACGCCGTCAGTCCCTTCCAGCAGCGGTACGGTGGCGACAATCTGCGGCGCTTGTCCGAAATCGCGTTGCAGCTCCCGCCCTACCAGCAAATTGGTGAGCTGGTCCGTGCCGCCCATCTCCACGTCGCATTCCAGCTTCACCGAATCGTAGCCTTGGGCCAAAGGATAGAGCAGCTCGTGGATGAAAATCGGCGTGCCATCCTTGAATCGCTTGGTGAAATCGTCCCGCTCCATGACACGCGCCACGGTGTATTTCGAGCACAACCGGATGATGTCGGCAAAGCGCAGCGGCTCCAGCCATTCGCTGTTGAACCGAACTTCGGTCTTTTCCGGATCGAGGATCTTGAACACCTGCGCCTTGTAAGTCTCGGCGTTCTTGTCGATCTCTTCGCGCGTCATGGGAGGGCGCGTAGTATTGCGGCCGCTCGGATCGCCGATGAGCCCGGTGTTATCGCCAATCAAAAAGATCACGCGATGCCCGAGATCCTGGAAGTGCTTCATCTTGCGGAGCAGCACTGTGTGGCCCAGATGCAGATCGGGCGCGGTAGGATCGAAGCCCGCCTTCACGCGCAACGGCCGGCCAGTCTTTTCGGCTTGGATCAGGCGCTCGCGCAGGTCCTCTCCGCGGATCAGGTCGGCCAGGCCTTTCTTCAGGTACGTTATCTGTTCGTCAATCGACACGCTTGTTAGGGACACCATCTTTATTAAAGCAGGGCGGGCGCGGCCGCGATGAATTTCGCCGCCAGCTCCGGCGCTTCCATCGGGATGAAGTGCGAGTTTTGGACCAGGCAAGTGTCGCTGCCGCGGGCGAAGCTCGCCGCTAATCCGGGCGCCGTGACCGAGGTTCCCAGGACGATGGATGGGTCCGCACGGCGTCCCGCTCGGACCACGTGCACGGGAATCTGAACGCTCGCCATTTCAGGGTAGATGTTCGATTCCACGGCTGTGCTGCCATCGTAAATGGATGCTTCGATGGCCGGCGGACAGGCGAGAATATAGCCGTCACCGGTGCGCTGGAGCGCATGATCGCAATAATCGCGCAGCACGCGAGGATCCCAGGAATCGAAAGGCGGGCGGTTTTCGAAGCGCTCGAACATCTCTTCCGCGGACGACCATTGGTTGCGCCGCTTGGCGACGAACTCGGTCTTCTTCCAGGGCCCCGTGTACTGATCCTGGGCGCGGATTACAGGATCGAAGAGCACCAGCGCTGAAAAGGCGTCCGGCCGGAGGGCTGAGGCCAGCACTACGGCGTGGCCTCCCAGGGAATGTCCTACGCCGACGGCTCCCGACAGGCCCAGCGATTCCGTGATGGCCGCGGCGTCCGCCCCGAAATTTCTCCAGGCGTAAGGCGGCGCGGGCTTGCTGCTGCATCCATGGCCGCGCGCATCGAAAGCAAAGCAGCGGCGCTCAGGAAGGTGCTGGATGACCTGGTCCCAGATGCGCGCGTGGAATCCGGTGGCGTGACAGAAGAAAACCGGCGGTCCGTCGCCTGGCCACTCCCAGAGGGCGATCTCGATACCATTGACAGGCACTCGGGATTGCCGGGGCGCGCGAGGCATGCTTCATTAGTCTAACTCGGTGCACCACGCAAAACCGCATGCTTACGCATGGCGGCTCAGAACGAATCTGCCGCAGCTAGCTCGGCATGCGCGAGCACCGTTTCGATGGTCTCGAACAACTCGTGTGCGTGAACCGGCTTGGCGATGTAGCCGTCCATGCCGGCTTGCAGGCATCGCTGGCGGTCCCCCACCATGGCGTGCGCCGTCATGGCAATGATCGGAATATGCGCGCGCGTATTTTGCTCCAGCCGTCGAATAGCCGCGGTGCATTCGAATCCATCCATCACCGGCATCTGAGCGTCCATCAGGACCAGATCGAAGCTTTGCTTTTCTAAAGTAGAGAGCGCCTGAGCGCCGTCGGCCGCCACGACCACCATGTGGCCTTGATTTTCGAGTAAGCGCGAGGCTAGCTTCTGATTCACCAGGTTATCCTCGGCCAGCAGGATGCGTAGCGGCAGCCGGCCCTCGCGCAGGGAATAGCGCGTGATCACCGGCGCCGGCTTGTCGACGGTGCCGGAGGAAGCCAGCACCTGCAGCAGCGCAACCAGCAAGTCCTCCTGGAGCACGGGCTTGATCAGGTAGGCGGCAATGCCCAGTTGCTTGCAGCGCGCGCCATCGCCGCGTTGGCCGCCGGAGGTAAGCATGATGGTCACCAGGTTGGACAGCTCGGGCGATGCCTGAATCTGTTCCATCAGCATGAATCCGTCCACTTCCGGCATATGACAATCCGCCACCAGCAGGCTGAACGGTACTCCGGCGGCCTTCGCCTCGCGCAGTAAGTTGAGGGCGTCCGTGGCATTCGAGACGGCGGAGGGCCGCATGCGCCAGTAGCTGAGCGTTTTTTCCAGAATCTGGCGATTCGTCGCGTTGTCGTCTACCACCAGCACGCGCAAATTGTCGAGGATCGCGGGATCCCTCAGGCTAGGCCGCGCCGATGCCTGTTTCACCACTCCGAATTGAACCGTGAAGTGGAAGGTGGATCCCTTGCCGACTTCGCTTTCGAGCCACAGACGGCCGCCCATCATCTCGATCAGGCGCAGCGAAATGGAAAGCCCGAGTCCAGTGCCGCCATAGCGCCTGGTGGTGGAGGTGTCCGCCTGAGTGAACGGTTCGAAGATGAGATCCTGTTTGTCCTTAGGGATGCCAATGCCGGTATCGGTTACCGTAAAGTGCAAATTCAGGTGGTCCGCGTCGCTCTCTTCCGCCTCCACGCGCAGCACCACCTCGCCCCGGTCGGTAAACTTGATGGCATTGCCCGCCAGATTCAGCACCACCTGACGCAGCCGCACCGGATCTCCGATTACGAAATCGGGCAGTTCCGGCGGAACGAAACAGGCCAGTTCCAGATCCTTCTGGTGCGCCCCGCCGGCCAGCGACTTCATGGCCTGACCCAGGTGATCCCGCAGATGAAATTCGATAGGATCCAGTGCCAGCCGGCCCACTTCGATCTTGGAGAAGTCCAGGATTTCGTTGATGACGCTCAACAGGGAATCCGCGGAGTACTTCACGGCATTCAGATACTCGCGCTGGGTGAGATCCAGTTCTGTGTCCAGCGTCAGTTCCGTCATCCCCAGGATTCCGTTCATGGGCGTGCGGATCTCATGGCTCATATTGGCCAGGAACTCCGATTTTGCACGATTGGCGGCGTCGGCGGCCGCGCGCGCCTGCTCCAGCCCCAGCAGCATTTCCTTTTCCTGCGTGATGTCGATCATGGCGCCGCTGACCAGCTCGGGGTGTCCCGGCTTCCCATCCACGCGGGATTGGCTGCGCATCCAGCGCACCGATCCGTCCGGCAGCACGACACGGAATTCGGCATTAAATGATCCGTTCACCACCATGGCCTTGCGCGCCGTGGCATTCAGTTCGTCGCGGTCGTCGGGGTGGATCATGGCTCGCCATTGGTCCAGGTGCATGCGCAAGGGCTGTCCAGTCAGGCCCACCAGCGCCGCGAATCCTTCGGAGATCGACAAAACATCCGTCGCCACATCGGTCTGCCAGATTCCGAACGCGGCGGCCTTCTCCGCCATGGCGATGCGCTGGGCGTTGACCCTCAGCTTCTCCTCGGCCCGCAGCCGCTCGATCGCGTTTCCGGCCAGATGCGCGCCCGCCTCCACCACGCGCAGGTCACGGTCCCGCGGCGTAGCTGGATGCTTGTGATACATGGCGAACGTACCCAGCACTTTTTGTGTCGAATCGCGGATGGGCACGCTCCAGCACGCGCGCAAACCGAAGCTCAAGACGAAGTCTTTGGCGGCGCCAAAACGATGATCGTTGGCGATGTCTTCGATAATGGTGGTTTCGTTGCGGAAGGCCGCCGAACCGCAGGCGCCCACTTCCGGGCCGATTTCGAGCCCGTTCACGGCCTGCATGTACTCGGGCGGCAGACCTCCTCCCGACCCCTCCAACAGGTGCTTCCCCTCCTCGTCCAGTAAAAGCACCGTGCAAAAGCAATCCGCGGCCATACGTTCGATGGCGGCGGTGAGCGCATTCAGGACCTCTTTGAGCGAGCAGCCTTTGGCGATCAGCTCAAGCACGTGCCGCTCTTCCTCAATCACCCGGGAGGAGCGCTCCAACTTCTCCTGATCGCGCTGGCTCTCGGTGAGGCGCCGGGTTTGGATGTAGGCTACCGCGCAGGCCACCAGCGCTACACAGAGCGCTCCGAATACCAGTGCGGATACCATCACTATTCTATCGGTAAGAATGCTGCGATTTCTTAGGTTTACGGAGGACCTATTTTTTGCGTGCGGGATCTCTAAGATCCTTTGTTTTGTGTCGATTATACAATCTCAAATGCGGCCTGGCAGCAATGAATTTTTGCTCTCCGGGCGAAGCGGAGCACTCCGTTGTATACTGCATGGAGACCGGAAGCGCCCCGCTCTGGACTAAGGATCGCGCTCCGGCAACAATGCATTCCCGGCCGCCTCAAGGCCAGCCGGACCCAGGAGACATGAACGAATGAGTGACGTACTCAGTGGAGCTGAGTTTAAGAAACAACTGCGCGAAGGCTGGCCCAAGCTCGGCCTGTTCCTGAATTCGCACAGTCCGACGGTGGCCGAGCAGCTGGCGCACAGCGGCTACGACTGGCTGCTGGTGGATACACAGCACGGCCCCATGGGCTTTCCCGAGCTGTCGGCCATGTTGGCCGGAGTGGCCAGTGGCGGCGCGAAATCGATGGTGCGAGTGGCCGGATATCACGATCGCGGAGGAATCCAGCAGTCTCTCGACCTGGGCGCCGACGGCGTTCTGGTCCCGTACATCAATACCGCCGAAGAAGCCCGGCAAGCCGTCAGTTGCGCACGCTATCCCACGGCCGGCACCCGGTCGGTCTATTTTCCGCAGCGAAGTATGAACAAAGCTGGATTGCTGGGCTATGCGGGCGCGGCCAATGAGAACGTCATACTCGCGCTGCAAGTGGAGACGGCGGACTGCATCAAGAATATCGATGAGATCGCGGCAGTCCCAGGCGTCGACATGTTGTTCCTCGGCCAAAATGACCTATGCATGTCCATGGGGCTTTTCGAAAAATACAAATTCCCGGAAATGTACACGTCAGACGAGCTTTTCGCCGCCACAGAAAAATTGCGCGCCGCGGCGAAGAAAAACAACGTGATCCTGGGCCTGTTCCTCTTTGGCACTTCACGCGTCGGCGAGTTTCTCGAAAAGGGTTTCCCCTTCATCAGCGTCGGAAACGATCTGCATCACGTGCTCACGCAGGCGGGCGCTTATGTGAAAGACGTCGAGGCCGTCTCGAAAGAGAAGGGCAAGGCCTGGACGCGCCGGGCCACCGCATTGTTCTAATTGTTGCCGCGCGGCGCCAAAATCTCGCTCAGATAATCGTGACTTCCCGGGATTTGTTCCAGATGCGGGTAGCGCAAGCCGCCCGCGTACTGAATTTCGCGGGATTCCACCGAGTCGAAATTGCGAACAATCAGGGTGATCTTGCCGTTTCGCGGATGCGCGATCGATTCGCTTAATACATCCGTAGAGTAAACGCGGCCATCCACTGCCAGAAGGGTCATGTTCGGTCCGAGACCCGCGTCGTAGGCCGGAGATCCGGGCAGGACGTCGGAGATGCTGCCGTCTTTTTTCAGGTCGATCCCAATCGAATACGACGCAAAATAAGTGCCCGGCACGATGAAACGGTCGACATTTGGCGTCGCGTTGTACACCAGGCGCCAGCCGGCAGCCTCCAGCCCTTCCGTCGGCGGCTTAGTATTCACCTGGTAGATCAGCGTCTCGAAAAACGTGTGCCAGTCATACTTCCAGATGGCCGAAAGCGACGCCTCCACATCCTCGCGGGTGTAGGGGACCACGATCGGTGCGGTGTCGCGCTGTCCAAGAAAACTGCGCAGGAAATCGTCCAGCGAAAGGCGGTCTTGCGATTGTTGACGGATAATCGTGTCGGCGCGTAACCAGATGAGCGCGCCTTCCTGGTAGTAATCCTGCCCGCGGCGCAGCCAAGACCATCCAGGGTCGGCCGATCGCAGTACCCAGTCTTCGGTCGCCGTATCCACTAGCGCGGTTGAAGCGCGGCCGGGCTCGTGGGCGAACCTCGCGGCGGTCCTCGCCAGATGATCGCGCATGTACGCAGGGTCATTGAAGCCGGCGCGGGTGGCGAGGAGGTATCCGATGTACTCGTTCAGACCCTCATACACCCAGAGCAGCGATGTTCGTTCCGGCCCCTGGTAGTCGGGCTTCGAGTACAGTTCCGCCGGACGCCGGTACTTGCCGTCCCAGGAGTGCGATTGCTCGTGCGCCAAAAGCTCCGCGCCGTATTCTTCGAGCTGATCTTTTTTGGAAAGCCCGGCATCCACCAGCCCGTTGTATGGCGAGTCCTCATGCTCCAATCCGTCAAACGGCCGGGCTTCACTTTGCGAAACGAGAATGTGCATCTTCTCCCAATGCCGGAAGCCGAACATGGCTTTATCCTGATCCATCAGCTTTGTAAATATGGCGAAGGCGTGCGCGTCGTCCGCGTTATCGATAGCGGTCTGGCTATCGCCGGTGAAATCCAACTCGGCCGGCCAGGCGGATGCCAGAGGAACCGCGCGGAAGAACTCGCCGGCCAATACCGGCGAATCGATCAAGCGCTCGAGCGAAACCGGCGCGAAATTCACGCGGCCGCCGGTCTGGCTGGTAACCGCCAGCGAGCTGCCCTGTTTCCAATTGGGGGGCAGAAGAACGGACGGCGCAATCGTCAGCTCGCGTTTATCGACATTGCGCGGGTACAGGGCAACAGTGTTCCACGCCAGAAGCAGTTGATGATCTGAGATGGTATTTTCCAGCAGCGTATCGAATTCCACGGTGATCGCGTCGATGCCGGCCGGAACCGTAACGTGAATGGTGTTGATGTCGTCGGGATCGCGGGTCCAGGGCAGCGTCGCGTTTCCGGAACGGATGCGTAGCGCGGCGATTTGTTGAATCGGGCCGGTGGGCCCGTGTTCGCCTGGAATCCAGCGCGGAAAAGCGAGCGCGAAGGGCCCAGGGTGCACTCGTATTTCCTCGCGCACAAAAGCGATTCGCCGCGCGGCTTGCGTTTCGTCCACCAGGAGCGTCATGGCGGGCGGCGCTGTGCCCTGCGCGGACACGACGCCGCTAATTGCGAGGATCGCGAACGTAACGCCAGAAATTTGGGCCACGATACCGGTAATTATAGCCGGTATCATCCAAAAACCGGCTCCCTCACGGTCGCGGCTCGGCCCAAATCCGTCCAATAAGGTTCATGCATTCGTGGCGCACGCACTCATGCGTGCCGCGTTCACACTCATGTGAACGCTGGCCTTCAAGATTGGCGTACCCTTGGCACGGCATGTTGCTTATGGCAGTCAAACATAAGTCCTTTAAAATGTTCGCTCATAAAAACTAAGTGGCATTGCGCACTCTTGTGTGCCGCGTCGCCACTCATGCCGACGCTGGGTCTCTTGTTCAAGTGTTCGCAGGAGTGCGAACACGGCACGCATGAGTGCGTGCGCCACGTTATTTCAGCGCGCTTTGCCAGTTGAGCACCACCGTGACCGGCAATCCCACACTGTCCTCCATCGCCGTGTTCATCAGGAAGCGTTTGCCATCCGGCGAAATGTCCCAGCGCCACGCGATCCCAGGGCCGCCCCCGCCTCCGCCTAGCACCGCTGCGGGGAACAACGCCTTGGGAACGCCAGGCTGGAATGTTCCGCCCGCTGTGGAGACGCTTACCGCCATGAGCGAATTGTCCGGCGCCAGATAGAACAGCTCCTTGCCGTCCGGGCTCCAGCGCGGCTGACTCCCTCCGCCGTTGGACACCGGCCACTTCCCGCCGGTCGACATCGGAAACGGCTGCACATAAACTTCCCTGTTGCCCGATTCGTTGGAGCTGTAAACCACCCAGTGCCCGTCCGGAGAAAACTTCGCCTGCGCCTCGTTGAAAGACGTTACAAGATAGGGAGTCGCTTTGTGTTCGCCATCCATGGAAAGCGTCCACAAATCGTTCCCGGTGTCCTTCGAGCGCTGCAGAAACAGCAGGAAGCGGCCGTCGCGCGACCAGTCCTGGGGCGATTTGATTTCGTTGGAGTGAAAAAGCAGCTCTCCCTGGCCCGCGCCATTGGCCGATTTGCGATACAAGTCCGCCGACGAGCCTCCACCCGGCGCGTAGACAATCTGGCTGCCGTCGGGCGACCAGATCGCGTTGCCTGCGCCGGCAGGCTCAAAGCTAAGCCGCGTGTTGACGCCGCGCGCCAGATCCAAACCCCACACCACCCACGCTCCCCGATCGTCCTGGCGCCCTTCGGCCACGCGCGTTCCATCCGGCGAAAGAGACAATTCATCGCGCGCTACCCCAGCTCCAGCGTGGCCCAAAACTTTCCCCTCTCGGTCGAACCAGGTTAATTGCCGGCGGTCGCCGCCGGTGATTGCGTATGCCAACAAGCCGGTGCTCGAAACGGAGAATAGCGCGCCGAATGCCGTGGTGCTCACCCGGTCCGCGATTTGAACCGCGCGTCCGGTCAGTTCCAGGCGGTTCACATCGAAGGGCTGGGCCATCAGCGACTCGCCGCGCAAGAAGAGTAACTGGCCCATTGCACCACTACCGCCGGCCGGAGGTGGTACGTACACGGCTCCCGCCGAAGTTTCCAACAAGCGCTTCTGTCCCTGCTCGGACGGCTTGACGTCGATCGACCCGGTGTAGATTCCGTTAGCTCCCTGCGTTGACGATGTGAGCCGGTAAAACAGAAAATGTTTTCCGTCCGGCAGGAAAAAAGGGCGGCCATGAGCCTGTTCGGCGCGCTGCGTATCCAGCGCCGTTACCGCGGACGAATCTCCTCCGGAGGCCGGCACGCGGTTTATAATGCCGGCGCTGCTATACAAAATCACATCCTGGCGGCTCCAGGAAATTCCGGTGCCAGGATTACTGAAGCCCGCCAATCGTTGCGGAGTGCCGCCGGTGATATCGAGCTTCTTCAGGCTTCCACCCGACACAAAAGCGATGAATTGGCTATCGGGCGACCACTCCGGGTCCAAACTAACGCCATCGGTTCCAGGCAGTTCGCGCACCTGCAACGAATCCATCAGGCGGAGCCACAGACTGTTGCGGCCGTCCGGGCTGCGCGCGCTCAAAACCAATTTTCGACCATCCGGCGAGAGCGCGAACGTGTTGAGTGTGGTCTTGGGCGGGGGAAAGACCTCAAAGCGCATCGGAAGTGCTAGGGGCGGCTTTTCTCGCAAATGGACGAAGCCGAGCGCGGCCGTGCTCAGCAGCAACAGCGCCGCCACCGCCGGCCATAGCCACCGGAATTTGTTAGGCGGTGCCACTGCGGGCGGGCCATCCGACGGCGCAGTGGACGCCGGCACACCGTCCAGCAGCCTCCAGACATCCCCAATATCGCGCAGCCGTTTTCGTGGATCTTTTTGCAGGCACTCCGACAGCAGGCGATGGATGCTGGGCGGCGCATCGCTCAGATCGGGTTCGTCGCGAATCACCTTGGCCAGCATCTCGCCGGCATCCTCGCCTCCGAACAGCCGCTTTCCGGTAATGAATTCGTGCAGCACCACGCCGAACGCAAAGATGTCCGCGCGCTTGTCGGTGGTCTTGCCCCGCGCCTGTTCGGGCGCCATATAGGACGCGGTGCCCAGGATCATTCCCGCTTCCGTCATGCCGATGGTGAAGGTGGGCGAGCGTTCGCCGCTTCCGCTGGTAGTGGCCGCCAGTTTCGCCAGTCCAAAATCGAGCACCTTCACGCTGCCGTCGGGCTTGATCTTGATGTTGGCGGGCTTCAGGTCGCGATGCGTGATGCCCCTTTCGTGCGCCGCTTCCAGCGCGTCGGCAATCTGATGCGCGATGCGTAGAGCTTCGTCCAGCGGCATCGGGCCTTGCGGCGATTCGCCCTCGATGTACTCCATCACCAGATAATTTGGGCCGACGTCGTGTAGCGTGCAAATGTTGGGATGATTCAGCGCGGCCACGGCCCGCGCCTCCTGCTCGAAGCGCTCGGTGAACTGCTCGTTGGAAATTTTGATCGCGACAATTCGGTCCAGCCGCGTGTCGCGAGCTTTGTAGACCACTCCCATCCCACCGGCGCCGATGGGCTCGACGATCTGGTATGGTCCCAGGCGGTCACCCGCAGAAAGAGGCATAAGGTTAAGTCGTAAGTTTACCCGATTGACGGGCCCGCATCCGCTACACTCGACGCATGCTGGTCTGCCCCGTCCGTAATTGCCGCTTGCCTCTTACCCGCGACGGTCAGCGGCTGCTTTGTGAGCGCGGGCACTCCTTCGACGTGGCGCGCAGCGGATACATTAACCTGCTGCAGCCGCAGGACCGCCGGTCGAATCAGCCGGGCGACACCATCGCGGCCGTTCAAGCACGGCGGCGATTGCATGATCGCGGCGTAAGCCGGCCGTTGCTGGACGCAATCGCGGAAATTCTGGCCGCATCGGGAGATGACGTAGTTCTGGATGCCGGATGCGGTGACGGCTTCTACCTGGGCAGCCTGGCCTGCCAGACAGGATGCAGCGCGCACGGCGTCGACATTTCGGTTCCGGCCATTGAAGCCGCGGCGCGCCGCTACCCCGAATGTGAATGGATTGTCGCCAATGCCGATCGGTTCGTGCCCTACGCCGAGCGTTTTTTTTCGATCGTCATGTCCATCACAGCTCGGATGAATACGCATGAGTTCCGGCGTGTCCTGCGCGACGACGGACGCCTCCTGATCGCGCTGCCCGCGCCGGACGATCTCATCGAACTGCGCGGTTCCGGTCACGATCGCACGGCCCGGACCATCCAGGAATTCGCGCCGGGCTTCGCGCTGGCCGATCGGCGGAGTGTAACCACCACCGCGGACCTGGACGCCGCCGCCGTTCAAGACGTACTGCTGTCCATCTATCGGCCCCTGCGATCGCGGCCAGCCGAAGCGCTGCGGGTAACGTTCAGCCTGGATTTGCTGCTGTTTCGGCCGGTTTGATTTGCTCCACTAGAACATCTTCTGGTAAAAATGACGTCCATAGCTGATTTTGCCCACGCTCCTACTGGCTCCCGCGGTTTTTCAGGCGTCGCGAGCGCGATGACGATTTCTCCCAGGAAATCGAAGCGTACCTGGAACACGAAATCGACCAGAACATGGCCCGCGCGGGATGAATCCGGCCGTCTCTCCATCCCTACGATTCATCCGGTTTTTCGACCCTTCATCGGAACATGGCTCGGTATCCGCCCCTCCCGGCCTATTCTGAATTCGCAAGGAGTTCCAAATGAAACTACAAAAAACCACCGTCGCCGCCGTGATGATCCTTACCAGCGGCCTTCTCCTCAGCCAGGACCGTTTCGACATGAAGGTCCGCAACTACTTTTTCGCCGGTTTGGCCGGTGACACCGCATCACTCCAAAAGGGAATGACGATCTGCGAAGACATTCTCGCGAAGGACCCCAAGCAGCCCGAAGCCCTGGTCTGGCACGGGACGGGCTTGGTCAGCCAGTCGCGCACGGCCTTCCAAAAGGGCGACCAGCAAAACGGCGCGATCCTCTGGCAGCGCGGCCTGGACGAAATGGATCAAGCCGAAGCCCTGGCTCCCAACGATCTGGGCGTCCGCATTGTGCGGGGCTCGGTGCTCTTGATTGCCTCTCAATATTTGCCCGAAGAGGCGTCCCACCCTTTAATCGAAAAGGGCCTGAGTGATTACGAGAAAGCGTACTCCGTGCAAGGCCCCGATCTCGCCCACCTGGGTACGCACAAGAGCGGCGAGCTGATGATCGGCATGGCTGACGCTTATGCCCGGCTAGGCCAACAGGATAAAGCGCAGCAGTGGTTCGAGCGCATCCAAAAAGACCTGCCGGGCACGCCTTACGCCACGTCCGCCGCAACCTGGTTGCAAACCAAAACGCTGGCGCCTAACCAGGCGGGCTGCCTGAGTTGCCATTCCGGCACCACCGATCAGAGCAAGTAACATCCATCAGAGCAAGTAACATAAAGGACAGGCCACTCGTGAAGCAGCCTATATACAAAACGATTTTGAATGCCGTGATCTGGGATTCCGCCTTTGCGCTCATTCCGCCGATCCTGCTTTTCACCATGAACATGAACACCAGGTGGCAGGATTTGCTGATAGATTTCCGCTTCTCGTTGATCTATTCCAACTGCATTGGCGGCGTCGCTTTCCTTCTGATTCCGAAAATATGGGAGGGAAGTTGCGAGCAACAACACTGGTATCGCTGGATCGTCCGGGTGGCTGCCATGTTCGGCGCCTGTGTGACCGGCTCCTTGATCGCCGGCCTGTTCTTCGTCGCGTTGCGCTGGCAGCCCATGCATGCCTATTGGCCGCAGTTCCTGGGATCGCTGAAGTTCGCCACATTCCTGACGCTCAGCGCGGGCCTCGCCATCGGCATCTACCAAACCCTGCGTGAACGCCTGGACGAGACCACTCTGCAACTCCGCACCAAGGAGTTGGAGCGCGAGCGCGCCCTCAAGCTGGCCACCGAAGCGCAGTTAGCTTCGCTTGAATCGCGCATCCATCCGCATTTTCTCTTTAACACCCTCAACTCTATTTCTTCCCTCATTCCGGAAGACCCCGAGCGCGCCGAACGCCTGGTGGAGCAAATGGCCGCGCTGCTGCGCTTCTCGCTGGACGCCAATCAATCCGGCCTGGTGCCGCTGGCGAGCGAGCTCAAGATCGTGGCCGATTATCTGGAGATTGAGCGCGCCCGCTTTGGCGAGCGGCTGCGCTATCAAATCGACGTTCCAGCCGACTTGAACGAATCCGGAATCCCGCCGCTCTCGCTACAAACGCTGGTGGAGAACAGCGTCAAGTACGCCATTGCACCGGAGCGCGCGGGCGGCGAGATTCGCATCACCGGAGCTCGATCGGGTGGCGCTTGTCGCGTGGAAGTCTCGGATTCCGGCCCAGCCTTTCAGCTGGAATCGGCGCCGGCCGGCCACGGCCTGGACAATCTGAAGGGCCGCTTGTCGACGCTGTTCGGAGACCGGGCTGCGCTCCTGTTACAGCGTGCGGGCGGCCGTAACAATCTAACTTTGTCGGTTCCTTTCATAGTCAACGGACATGCGGGCATTCCTGGTTGACGACGAAGCGCTTGCGCTGAAGCGCCTGCAGCGCATGCTGGTCCTGACGAAGCGGGTGCAAGTAATCGGAGTGGGGACGGACCCCGTGGAGGCCGTGCCCGCGATCCGGGAAGCCAAGCCCGACATTCTGTTCCTGGATATCGAAATGCCCGGCATGACGGGTTTTGAGATGCTCGCTCATCTTCAACCGCAGCCCTGGGTGGTGTTCACCACGGCCTATGACCGCTATGCGCTCCAGGCCTTCGGCGTCAACTCGGTGGACTATTTGCTCAAGCCCATCGACGCGGCGAACCTGGATCGCGCTCTCGACAAGATAGAACGGCTGCGGGCAAGTGCCGCTACTCCTCCCGAAATGACCGAACTGATCCGGCGTTTGACCCCAGCGTCCTATCCGGATCGAGTGGCTTCCAAAGTTGGTGAAAAGATAGAATTCGTCGATCTGGGACAAGTGACGCACTTCTTCGCCGCCGACAAACTCACATTCGCGGCCACCAGTGCCAAGAACTACGCGGTGGACTATACGATCCAGGAACTGGAGGAGAAGCTCGACCCCGTCAAATTCGTGCGCGTGCATCGCGCCACGCTGGTCAATGTAAGTCACGTGCAGGAACTGCACTCCTGGTTCGCCGGCGGAATGATGGTGCGCCTGAAGGACCCCAAGCACACCGAGCTAAAGGTGTCGCGCGATCGCGTGCGCGCCCTCAAAGAGCGTTTAGGAATCTGAGCCGCGACCCTATGCCCGCTTGGGGCTAAGGAAGTCTGTGCGTTACCCTAATAGTTCATGCAGTCCACCGAGAGCCCGGTCCAGCCCGAAGCTTCGAAACATGTCCCAGAGAAACTGGTTTTGTCCATTCTTCTCGCGGCCGCCTTCTGCCACTTCCTGAACGACATGGTTCAATCGCTGATCCCGGCGATTTATCCCATCCTCAAAAAATCGTTTCATCTGGACTTCAGTCAGATCGGCCTGATCACGCTGACCTATCAAATTACGGCGTCGCTGCTGCAGCCCCTCATCGGGCATTTCAACGATCGCCATCCACGCCCTTATTCGCTCGCCATCGGCATGGGCTTCACGCTGGTTGGATTAATAACTCTTTCTGGCGCGTCCACATATCCCATGCTGCTGTTCGGAGCGGCGGTGGTCGGCATGGGCTCGGCGGTGTTTCATCCCGAGTCGTCGCGCGTGGTGCGCATGGTTTCCGGAGGCCAGCATGGCTTTGCGCAAGCGCTCTTTCAAGTGGGCGGCAACGCGGGTTCGTCCTTGGGCCCGCTGCTGGCGGCGTTCATCGTTTTGCCCCACGGCCAGCGTAGTCTCGCTTGGTTTTCGGTAGTCGCGCTACTCGGTATCGTGGTGCTGGCGCGAGTAGGTTCCTGGTCCAAGAAGAACCGGCCGCCCGTGCGAAAATCCGGCACCGGGAAGACCGAATATCATCCTCTGTTATCGCCGCGCAAGGTCTACTTGTCGCTCACCGTTCTGATCGCTCTGATGTTCTCGAAGTTCTTTTATCTGTCGAGCCTGAACAGTTACTACACGTTCTTTTTGATTAGTAAGTTCCATTTAACGGTGCGCAGCGCGCAGGTCCACTTATTCATGTTCGCGGGCGCCATCGCGGCGGGCACCATTATCGGCGGACCCATAGGCGATCGCATTGGCCGCAAGTATGTCATCTGGTGCTCCATCCTGGGGGTGCTTCCGTTCACCTTGGCGCTGCCTTATGCGAACCTGTTCTGGACCAGCATCCTCAGCGTGGTGATTGGCATAATTCTCGCTTCGGCCTTCTCCGCAATCCTGGTTTATGCCCAGGAATTGATGCCGGGCAAGATTGGAATGATCTCCGGCATGTTCTTCGGATTGGCCTTCGGCATGGCCGGCGTGGGCGCGGCGTTGCTCGGCAATTTGGCGGATCACACCAGCATCACCTTCGTCTACAAGGTCTGTTCTTTCCTTCCGGCCATCGGCTTACTCACGGGATTCCTCCCGAATCTGGAAACCAGAAGACAGCGCAACCTGAAGCCCAATGTCGCTTAGTTTTGGGTGATTGTGGCGCACGCACTCCTGCGTGCCGCGTTCACACTCATGTGAACGCTGGCTTAGTGATTGGCGTACCATTGGCACGGCATGGCCTTTAAAATGTTCGCTCATAATGACATTAGGTACTCGTGCGTGCAGTT
>Ga0209006_10002806_pt1 | contig 15816 bp, 15 predicted proteins | sample JacPin_JW_Ref_O2_FD_188567 | JGI IMG/M metagenome (GOLD analysis project Ga0209006, IMG submission 188567) | Forest soil microbial communities from Algoma, Ontario, Canada - Jack Pine, Ontario site 1_JW_Ref_O2 (SPAdes) (version 2) | ecosystem: Environmental > Terrestrial > Soil > Boreal... | reverse complement strand
TGAAGAATGGAAATCCCTCGCGCAGCGCATCGCGCGCACTGACGTTATTCGGTTCTTTGTCGAGCACGCGCAGGTAATATTCCAGCGCGTTGTTGCCCGGCGGCGCCACATAGCGCTGTTCGTGGAACGCGGCGCTGGCTTCCTTCAGCAACTGTTCCTTGGTCATCTCGGGCGCCGGCGTTGCCGGTGCTGTGGCGGGGGTCGCGGCGTTCGGTGCGGCCGCGGCGCCCGGCGCCGCGGGGGCGGCTTTCGTCGCGACCGGCACAGGCGTCGTGGCACTGTTCGAGAAAAAGAAAAAGTAAGCCGCGATCGCAACGCCGATCAAAATGACGACGATAGGCACGATCTTCATGGCTGACGAAGAGGATGAACGCTGAGATTCTGGTCTGGCGGGCATGGTCAACGCTTCTTAGCTAAGAAAAATTCGAATAGCTCGGGATTCCGTCCCCTGCAACTTCCTAGCCAGCCGCACAGTCAGGCAATCAGCCCCCTGCTGGCTGCTGCGCATCAGTAAGGTACCGCATTTTTTGTAACAAGTGGGCAATTTTTTACAGGCGCTTAACCTCGGTTCAACCCGCGCCGACGAACATGGCGTAACATCCGGCACTCTCGCACAGGCGAGCTGGACACGGAGTGGAGACGAATCATGGAAGGAAAACGGGCTGGCAAAACCACCGACGAGGACTTCGGCGGCGGTATCGACGCAGCCGCAAGCCGGGCTCACGATACGGTAGACGCGGCGGCCGACAAACTCGATGCGGCGACAGAAAAGATAGACGCGGCCGCCGACAATCTGAACGAACGTCTCGGCGAAATTCAGGAGCGCCTGAAAGCAGACGGCGAACGTTTGCTCGCCAGCGCGCGCGAACTGGGCGATGTGATCAGCAAGCAGACCCGTCAACATCCGCTCACGGCATGCGGCGTCGCCTTCGTCGCGGGCATCGCCGTCGCGCGTTTGTTGCGCCGCTAACGTCCACGCGTGAACGAGCCGGTTACGAGCGGACCGGTTGAGTTGCCGCCGGACACGGCACCACCCGTCGATACGAGCGAGGCTGCGCAAGAGACGTCGCTGCGCGACATCGCGCACGAAGGCATCGAATATCTTCGCAATCTGGCGCAACTGTTTCTGGGCGAAATCGAAATCGCGCGCGGCAGTTTCACGCGGCTGCTCATTGCCGGCGCGCTCATTCCGGTTTTTCTGCTGACGATATGGGCCGCATTGAATCTTCTGCTGGCCGCGCTCGTAGCACGATGGCTGCAGGATTGGCTGTACGGTTATATCGCCATCCTGATCGTGAACGGCGCGCTGGTGACCGCTTTCGTGATCGGCGTGAGGCGATGGAAACGCGATTTGACGTTGCCGCGCAGCCGTGCGGCGTTGGCGCGTTTGCTGGAGAAACTCCGGTGAGCCGGCGTGCAGCCCGCGCACGGATGATCTCCGCGCAAACGCAACTTCGTGCGTTGGATACGCCGCTTGGCGACGATGTTCGTCGTTTTCAACAGCAGCTTCATCCGGCCCGTCTGCTCGCGGGCGCATTTGCCGCCGGTTTCGCCACGATATTGCTCCCGCGTCGCTGGCGCGCGGGACTGATCTTCACGTTCGGCTCCGTCGCGTGGCCGCTCGCGCGCCTGTTCGCACCGACGCTGCTGCAGAATTTCTTGCAGAACACCGACACGCCGGACTAAAAGTCCGCTCAGTCGAAACCGTTCTTGAATATTTCGTCGTTGTCCGGCACCACCAGCAGGTTGGCCGACATCGGCGGAAGCGGGTTCAGCGTCAGCGCGTTGGTAGTCACGTTGCCGTTGTCGATCATGTGCTGCGCGTTCGCCGAATCGAATCCGTAAAGCGTCCACGTCGAATTCCGCGGTGAGTCGAAGGTGAGCGCGACGCCGTGCGAAACCGTGTCCTTGTTAGTGAGCAACACCATCGTCTTGCCGTCGCCGTGAAACGCGTACGCGCCGACTTGATCGATGCTGTCGGTAGTCGCCGCGACACTGTCGCCTTCGACCCGTGCGCCCGCGCCATCGTAATTCAGGAAAATCTGAAAGCCGCGCTCGGCTTTCGAATTCGCCGCCGGCGCTACCCATCGTGTCGCCAGATCGACGCCTTCGCGGGCGAAAATGGCAAGCGCTTCGGCCTCCGCGACAGCGCCGTCGTTGGTCTCGTCCTGGTCCCACGCGTATTCGGTGATGGCGAGCTTGGTGCCGGGACAATATTGATCGATCCACGCGCGCACGCGCGGAATCAGGTCCGGTTTCGGATAGTGCAAGGGATCATCGTTGTTCGGCGGCGGACCATCGAGGGTGCCGATCCACGACTCCGAAACCCAGGTCGGATCGTACAGTTCCTTCAGCGATCGCAACCGACGGCCGACAGTTTGGGCGTCGTCATCGTTGCTGTAAATGCTGCCCGATGCGCCATTCGGATCCTGCGGGTAGTAGTGAAGATCCAGATAATCGACGAGATGTGCGCCGCCCGCGAGCGGATTGACGCAAACCTGCTGCAGGTACCATGCGACGAACGGCGTGCCACCGTGCGCTTCGCGATCGCTTCCATCGAGGCAATCGTCCGCGGCCGAGCCGAACAGATCGCAATAACCCCAGGTCACGGGGCCGGTGACGAGCGCGTTCGGGTCCTGCTTCTTGATCGCGCCCGCGTAGTCGACGGCCTTGTTCCAGGTTTCGTCGTACGTCGTCGGCAACGGGTGGACGTCGCGGTGTGTGGAATTCCACAGCATCACTTCGTTGTCCAGCGAATAAAATTTCACGCCGCCGCTCGCGGCGGTGCCGAAGACGGACTGGAAATGCCCTATCCATTGCGCTTCGAACGTCGACGGCGCGGATACGGACGTATCGGTCGCATCGTTGCCCGTGATTACGCCGCCGTTGCAATGGCCGGTCGTGTTGCTGGTGGTGTCGCACGTGCCGTCGCCGGCATCGGCATCGCAGCCGTCGAAAGGATTGATCGTGCATTCGTTGTTGTGCTGCGGACCGTATTTCACGATGGAAAACCCCGGCCGCTTCGCGCGATCTTTCGGCGTCCAACCGATCGTGGGAATCGCGATCAGCGGCTGCGCGCCGGCCGTGATGGCACCACTCACGAATTGGTCGGCCGTCGAGTTGTTCGGCAGGCCCGCGCCGCTGCCTTCGGGTTCATTGAGAAACAGGTAGTCGGATGCCTTGTTGTCGGTATCGACCTGCCAGTTGTAGCGCGTGGTCGAGTTGCCGCCCCAGCGGTCGACGGTGTAGCCCATTTGTTTATTGCGCGCGGCGTCGCCGAACGCGACGCCGAAAATCTGCGGACTGAACGGATGCACGTTCGATGTGACGTTCACGGCGACATTGACAGTGGCGCCCGGCGCCGCGGCGTGCGATGACGCAGACAACAGACACACCAACAGAACAATCGCGTAGCGCATGGAAAACTCCCGCCGGACGCGAGCAGCGTAACAATCCGCGCGTCGAACGTCCGGCACTGCGTCACTGAAAAAATGCGACGCTTCGCGCAATTTACGCGCTACTGCACCGGAATCGTCAGTTGCGTCTTGATTTGCTCCGGCGCCACAGTGGTGGGATCGTTGACGTATTCCTCGATCACGCCACCCGCCGGTTTGTAGGCCTGCAGCGCCAGCCATGCATACGCCTTCTTCGTCGCTTCAGACAGTTTTTCGTAGGGCCCCACGTGCATGAACTGCACGGCTTTTCCGGCATACGTGGTCCCACTTTGAATGCCGCCGATTGGCGCGACGTCGTTGTGGTCCACTGGCACGCCGGCGTTGAACGCCCACTGGCCATTGTCGTAGCTCGTCGTAATGGTCAGCGGCGCACCCTGCATCGTAATCTTGTTGCTCGCCATGAAATTACCGATGCGGCTATACGCATCGGTCAATACGGTTTTCGCTGTTTCCGATGTCGCGGTGCCCGGAATGAAATAGATCTTCTTCGCGGCCACGGTGACTTCAGTTCCGTTTACGCCGCTGACATCCGTAACTGGCATCGCCTCCACGAAGGATTTCAGTTTCGCCAACCCTTTCTCGTAATCCTTGCCGACCATGGAGTCCATCATCAGGTTGAAATACCGGCCGATGAGCTTGCCGCCGGCGCTTATGTCGATGCCCCACGTCACTTTTGTGCCCTGGCCTGACGGCGTTAGCGTAAATGTTGCGCTCGCCTGACCCATGTCGCCGAAATCCAATGCCATCTTGATCGAATCGTACGGCTTGCTCTCGACAATGGTCTGGCTGCCCGTGCCGACATCCTTGTTACCTGTCCAGCTTTCTTTCGCGCCGACGCCGATGGCCGGACCCGAATACGTGTATTTCGCGTTCGGATCGATGGCGTCCCACGGCGACCATTCGTTGAAGCGCCGGAAACTGTTGAGCACGGTGAACACCTGCGACGGCGGCCGATCAATCGTGACCGAACGCTCGACATGGGCGGTGTCGGGAAGCACGAAACCGATGGCAACGAGCAGGCCGACGACGACCGCGACAAAAATCAGAAGATTCCGCAGAAAGCGCATTCCGCTCTCCCCGTTGAGGCGACGGCGCGAATGCTAGTGCAGATGAGCGGCGTTTGCCACCGCGCAGAGTTTCGGATCGAAGCGGGGTTGGATCGGATTAAAGGCTCTCCCTGCGCTGGGCAGTCACAGGGAGAGCAACTTATCGTCGAAGCAAAATAGTATTCGTGAAGCTTGTTCGCAAATCTTGTTCGTATTACCCGTGCCGGGGTTGAAACACACCCCGGATACGCAGTCGATCGTCTAAAACCCGATCGGATTGCTCAGGCTGGATCCGTCAGCCATCAACGAGCGGTTGTACGTCTAGGCGAAGTTAAATTATTTCTTCTTCGCTGTCTTGCGTGCTGACTTCTTGGTGGCTTTGGCTTTCGCTGTTTTCTTCGCAGCTTTCTTTGCAGGTTTCTTTGCAGCTTTCTTCATAGCCATATCGCGTCTTAGCTCCTCGTCTGTTGGTAGTTGTTGCCCAGTAAAAGCGTGGAGGAATGCTTCGCACAGCAAGTCGCTGTTTGTCGCATGCCTGAGATTGTTTACTTGCCGACGCGTACGTTCGTCGGAGAGAAGTCGAAGTACGTGAAGCGGTATCGATACCGTCACTTTTTTTACGGCCTCGGCCTTTTCGCCGTGCTCGATATAAGGTTGAACGAACTTCGCTGCCGCCATGGATTCCGTTACGCGCCTGTTACGCTGGGACAAAATTTAATTCCCGATTTTTTTTCGTGTCAACATGTTTGTGCGTACGGGAGCGCACATGCGGCCGGGCTGCGGCGGCGGCGCGGAACACCGAAAACCTGCCCGACAACCTCGGCAGGCAATCCACAATTTCCACAAATGGATGTATATACTTCTATAAGCAAAAACGGCGATTAGCGCCGTCGATCAGGCAGCGTCGCTGACGGAGATCGCGCAACGCAAGCAACTACGCGGCTTGCAGCCATGCCGCGCTTCGCGGCGCAAGCGATGCGCAGAACACATTCTTTAAATCTATACTTTGCCGCATCGATCGGCGACGCGAACGATTTTCATCGCCGCGAAAGCATGGCCGGCTTCCGAAACGGCTTCCGAAACGGCGAATTGACGGTCGAAAAATATTTTCGCGAAAGCATCGAATTTCATGCGTTGCGTGTGCGAAATGCGCGAAATTGCGCAAAAAATTTCGTCTGCGAAGACTGTCCGGCGCGGGCGAAATTACTTCAATGCACCCGCAAGAGCGGTCGCGAAGCGACGCAAATCGGCATCGGTTTTCGTTTCCGTCGCGCACACGAGAAGCGCGTTTTCGAGTTCGGAATATTCTTCGCCGAGCGCAAAACCGGCGACGATTTTTTCCTTCGCGAGACGTTCGACGACATCATGCGCCGGTCGCGGAAGCTCGACCGCAACCTCGTGAAAAAACGGACGCGCGAAGACTTGCTTCACGCCGGGAATCGCGCACAACAAATCGCGCAATTTGCGCGTGTTGTGCATGCTCGCTTTCGCGGCGCGTTCGACGCCGTTCGGTCCGAGCATCGCCATCGCAATCGTCGCCGCCGTGACGAGCAATCCTTGATTCGTGCAGATGTTCGATGTCGCCTTCGCGCGGCGAATGTGTTGCTCGCGCGCCTGCAGCGTGAGGGCAAACCCCTGCTTGCCGTCGAGATCGGTGGTGCGGCCGACGATGCGACCCGGCATCTGCCGCACGAATTCCTGCTTGCAGGCGAGGATGCCGAAGTACGGTCCGCCCGACGAGAGCGGCACGCCGAACGGTTGGCCGTCGCCGCACACGATGTCCGCGCCGTGCGACTTTGATTTGCCGCTGCCCCATCGGCCGGGCGGTTTCAGCACCGACAACGCCAACGGATTGACGATGCCGATCGTCAACGCGCCTTTTTCGTGCGCCCAATCGGTGAGTGCGTCCACATCTTCCAGCACACCGAAGAAATTCGTTTGCGGAATCACCAGCGCGGTGAACGCGCCGAAATCCTGTTTCGCCAGCCATGCCGGTGAAACGCCGCCGCCTGTCTCGCCTTCGTGGCAGAAATCGAATTCGACGATCTCGATGCCCTGCAGCGTGACGATGGTGTGTAGCGTCTTGCGATACGCCGGATGCACCGACTTCGGCACGAGAACTCTGCGCGGACCTTTCTTCGCACAGCGCTCGGCCATCAGCACGGCTTCGGCGAGCGAGGTCGCGCCGTCGTAAAGCGACGCATTGCTCACGTCCATACCCGTGAGGCGCGTCATCATCGTCTGATATTCGTAGATGAGTTGCAGCGTGCCCTGGCTGGCCTCGGCTTGATACGGCGTGTACGCCGAATAGAATTCGCCGCGCGACACGATCGCCCACACGGCCGCCGGAATGTGATGCTCGTACGCTCCCGCGCCGCAGAAATTCAGCGGCGTGCCGTCCTGCGCGGCGCGCTCTTTCATCAAGCGCGTCACGTCCATTTCGCTCAGTCCAGCCGGCACCTGCTTGAGTTGCTCGATCTTCAGCGAGGCCGGAATTTCGTCGAACAAATCCTCGATCCGCGACACGCCGATCGTTTTCAGCATTTCGCGGACATCGGATTCGGAGTGCGGAATGAACGGCATGTCGATCTCAGGAGATGAAGCGGCGGCGCGTGTCGCGTGCGTCGCGCGGGGTCGTGAAGAAAGTGGTTATGCGGAGCGGATGTTCGGCCGGACTCAGTGCTCTTCGCTTTCGATCAACTCCGCATACGCATCCGGATCGAGCAGTTCTTCCTGCTCTTCGGCGAGATTAGTCGGCTTGACGACGAAGATCCAGCCTTCTCCGTACGCGTCTTCGTTGATCGTCTCGGGTTTGTCGGCCAGCGCGCTGTTCACGGCTGTCACTTTTCCCGACACCGGCGAGTACACGTCGGACGCGGCTTTCACCGATTCGACGACGGCGCACGCGTTTCCCGCCTGCACTTCGTCGCCGACGCTGGGCAGCTCGACATAAACGAGATCGCCGAGCAATCCTTGTGCGTGATCCGAAATCCCCACCGTGACGGAGCCGTTATCCTCGACTCGCGCCCACTCGTGGGACTTCATGAATTTCAGATCGCCGGGAATTTCATTCATGGCTGCTTCCTTGTTTCGATCGGACGGGCGGGACGCGACATAATTCTACACTGAGCACGACGCCTGCAAAGTCACATTCCGTCGCGCGGCTTGCCGTCGCGAACGAAAGGATATTTCACGATCCGCACACTCACCAGCTTGCCGCGGATGTCGACCTGCGCCTGCTCCGCGCCCGTGGGCACGCGCGCGAACGCCACGGATTTGCCGAGCGTGGGTGAAAACGTGCCGGACAGGATTTCGCCATCGCCTTTCGGCGTCGCGACGCGCTGGCCATGACGCAGGACACCTTTCTCGTCCATGACCAGACCGACCATCTCGCGCTTCACGCCCGCGGTCTGCTGTTTTTCCAGCGCGGCGCGGCCGATGAAGTCGCGGCCGGCGTCGAGCGACACCGTCCATGCGAGACCCGCTTCCCACGGCGTGATCGATTCGTCCATGTCCTGGCCGTACAGATTCATGCCGGCTTCCAGACGCAGCGTGTCGCGCGCACCGAGCCCGGCCGGTTTCACGCCCGCAACGGCGAGCCGCTTCCAAAGTTCGACCGCATGCGATGACGGCACGATGATTTCGTAGCCGTCTTCGCCGGTGTAGCCAGTGCGGGCGATGAACAGGCCATCGCCCTCGACGGCAACGAATTTGCCGATCTTCGCGGCTTTCTCGCGCGTCGCGTCGGTGAGGATCGCTTGCACTTTCGCGCGAGCCTCGGGACCTTGCACGGCGATCATCGAAAGATCGCCGCGTTCCGTGACGTTGACGCCAAACGCCTTGGCTTGTTTCTGAATCCAGGCCAGATCTTTCTCGCGCGTCGATGCGTTCACGACAACACGGAAAAAATCCTCGCGGAGGAAATAGACGATCAAATCGTCGATCACGCCGCCCTGCTCGTTCAGCATGGCCGAATACAGCGCCTTGCCGGACACTTTCAGCTTGTCGACATTGTTTGCCAGCAGACGGCGCAGGAATTCGCGCGCGCGGTCGCCGTGCAGGTCGACCACCGTCATATGCGAGACGTCGAACATTCCGGCGTGCTTGCGCACGGCGTGGTGTTCCTCGATTTGCGAACCGTAATTGAGCGGCATGTCCCAGCCGCCGAAATCCACCATTTTGGCGCCGAGCGCGCGGTGCGTTGCGTTGAGAATCGTCTGTTGAGTCATGGCGGCGGCCGAAAACGGGCGCGCATTATCGCATGCGGCCCGCGGACGGGAATAAAACGGCCCGCTCGTCGATCTAGCACGGTATCCCAACCGCGGAGTGCGCCATGAAAACGCCGAAAGACAAGGAACAAACGCCTATCGTTCTAGAAAACGCCAACCGCCGCCAGGCGCTGGGCTGCATTGCCGGATGGGCCGGAGCGGCGGTGGTCTGGACGATGGTCGGCGGCGTACCGCGCGCGCTCGGCAGTACGCGCAGCGGTGTGGAAGCGGCTGGAAAGAACGCATTCACGTTCGTGCAAATCAGCGACACGCACATCGGATTCCATAAAGAGGCCAATCCCGACGTGGTGGGCAGCTATCGCAAAGCGGCGGCCGAGATCAACGCGCTGCCGCATAAGCCGGCGCTGGTGCTGCACACGGGCGATGTAACGCATCTTTCGAAGCCGGAAGAATTCGGACAGGCAAGAGAATTGTTCACGGAAATCCACATCGATCGCGTGCATACGATTCCCGGCGAGCACGACGCGATCGACGACGGCCTCACCGGTTATCTCAAATTCTTCGACCACGACGGAAAAAATCGCGGCTGGTACAGCTTCAATCAAAACGGCGTGCACTTTATCGGGCTGTCGAACGTACTGAACTTCAAGATGGGAACGATGACCTCGATCGGCGACGAACAGCTCGCATGGGTGAAGCAGGATCTGGCCGGCGTTTCGAAGTCGACGCCGATCGTGGTGATGGGACACATTCCGCTGTGGACGATCTATGCGCCGTGGGGCTGGGGAACGGCCGACTCCGACCAATTGATGGCGATACTGAAACCCTACGGCTCGGTGACCGTGCTGAACGGCCACATCCATCAGGTGCTGCAAAAAGTGGAAGGCAACGTTGCGCTGCACACGGCGATGTCGCTCGCCTATCCGCTGCCGACGCCGGGACAAGAAGGTGTCGGCGAACCCGGCCCGGTGAAAGTGCCGGCAGAACAGCTCGGCAAGATGATCGGCACGCGCGAAATAACAGTCGTGCGCGGCAAGCACGAGCTGGCGATGATCGACACACCGATCGATCACGCGTGAGACGACCCATGAAAATATCAACGTTATTTTTTATTGCGGTTTTTCTCGGCGGACAAGCGTCCGCCAATGAGACATCAACGATCACCATCCAGAAATTCGCGTTCGCGCCAAAGGAAATTACCGTGGCGCCGGGCACGAAAGTCACGTGGGTCAACAAGGACGAAACGCCGCATGCGTTGGGCACAAGTGACAAGAGTTTCGCATCGAAAGCCATCGATACCGACGACACCTACGAATACACGTTCGTAAAGGAAGGCGATTTCAGCTACTTTTGCACTTTGCATCCTTTCATGACCGGCGTGATTCACGTGCACGCCGGCAAATAACGGACGCGGCGCGCGAATGACGGCGGCGACGAACTCCTGGATCGGCGACCTGGTGCAGCAGCATCTCGATGCCGCGTACAACCTCAGCCGCTGGCTGCTGGGCAACGAACAGGATGCCGCCGATGCGGTGCACGACGCGTATGTGCGTGCCGCGCGCGCGGCGCACACGTACGCGGGCGGCAACGCGCGCGCGTGGTGGCTCGCGATCGTACGCAACTGCTGCCTTGCGAATCTGGCAACGCGCAAGCGTGAAACGCATTTGCGAAGTGTCGAAGCGACGCTGGAGCCGCCTACTCCGCGCGACGCGGAAAGCGGCGTGCACGCGGATCAATGCCGGTCGCTGATCGCCGATCACTTGCGCTCGTTGCCGGCCGAGTTCCGCGAAGTGCTCGTCCTGCGCGAACTGGAAGATCTTTCGTATCGCGAAATCGCCGATGTGCTCGACGTGCCGATCGGCACCGTGATGTCGCGCTTGTCGCGCGGCCGCGCGATGTTGCAACGCGCGCTCGCGGATATCGGCGACGCCGCACAGGAGAAACCGCATGGACTGTAAAACCGCAGCCGCCTTGCTCGAGGCATATCTCGACAACGAACTCGATCGTGACACGGCACGTGAGGTCGAAAAACATCTGGACGCGTGTGCAGATTGTCGCGAAGCGTTGAGCAAGCTCGATGAGGTTCGCATCGCCCTGCGCGATACGAAGCTGCGCTATGTCGCGCCAAACGATTTGCGCGAGCGCTTGTTCAAGGAATCGCACGCGACGACGCGAGCGGCACGTGGACGATGGCTCGCGCTGGCCGCATCTTTGGTCGTCGCGTTCGCGGCGGGCGGCCTGTTCGTTTCAATCGGACATGATCGCGCGACCGTCATCGGCGATCAGACAATTCGCGATGCCTTCGCCAGCCATTGGCGCGCACTGGCGGCGACGTCGCCCGTCGATGTCGTCTCGACGGATCGACATACGGTCAAGCCATGGTTCGAAGGCAAAGTGTCGCAGGCACCGCAGGTTCGCGATTTTGCCGATCAGGGATTTCCGTTGGTCGGCGGCCGCATCGACTATCTCGGCGATCTTCGCGTGCCGGCACTCGTGTACCGGCACGGGCAGCATCTCATCGACGTGTTCGTGGTGCCCGCCGATGCAGTGACGAAAAACGAATCGGTTGACGATCGCGGCTATGCATTGCGTACGTTCGCGATGGGCGATCAGCACGCCATCGTCGTGTCGGACCTGGACGAACACGAATTCGGCGCATTTGCCGCGTTATTGTCGCAACGCTAGCCTGCAACCGCCTTTTCGAGCGCGGTGAATGTGAAATAGCCCGCGTTCATCGCAAGCCAGATCACGCTCAGAACCTCGTGCACGCGACGATTTTTCGTTAGCGCCGAAATGATGGCGATCGCAAGCAATCCCGGCAGGAAATAAACGTACTGCACCGGCACGTCGCGCACATGCATCACTTGTTTCCAGAGCGTCTCAGGCACGTCGATGAGCAGCGCGAGTATCAGCATCCCGAAAATCCACCGGTTGTTCGCGTAGTAGTACTTCGGGAAATCCATGTCCGCCGGAAAGTCCGCGGGAAAGAACTGCGACGTCAGCATGAAAATGACGATGGAATAGAACGACAGAAAGAAAAACAGCTCGGTCGTCCACGTCTGCAATTTGTTCCAATTGGTCATGCCCCACCAGACGGCGAGGACGTAAACGATGAGATTGATCGTCCAGACGACGTGCACCCAGCAAATCTTTACCGTCGCGCGATGCTGGATCAGCTTGCTCAGTCCGCGCAGCAGATGCGCCAGTGCAAGACCGAGGATGACGGAAATCAGTACGCTTAAGTGAGCGAACATCCGCTAGTGCGCCGCGCGCACCTTCAACGTTGTGCCATCCACGGAGACGACTTCGATCGGCGACCCCGCCGGCAACTCCGGCCCTTCGACAAGCCACAGCGAATCGCCCACGCGCGCCTTGCCGTGGCCGTTGACGATGGCGCTATCGAGAACATAGCGGCGTCCCACGTAATGCTCGGCGCGACGATTCAGCAACGGCTGATCGGTAATCGCATCGCGTGCATGTCGGATGAATTTCCAATACAGAAAACAACTGGCCAGCGACAGCACGACGAACAAAACGACCTGCGCCGGAAACGACAAGTCCGGTAACACGATCAGGATTACGCCCATCGCCGCGGCGGCAACGCCGATCCACAACATGAAAAATCCGGGCGCGAGGATTTCCGCGCCGATCAACAATAGCGCCAGGAGCCACCAGCCGTAATGCGTTGCGAGATTCGTCAACATATCCACATTTCCACAAAGTTATGAGGTGGCCGGCGTAAATGGACGCGGCGGTGGCGGCGGCGCTTGCGGCCGCGCCAGCACCGATTGCGATTGCTGATCCGCCAGACTGTTCTTCGCCAGTTCCGCGATGCCCGCCAACGAACCGAGAATGCCCGTCGCTTCCATCGGCAACAGCATGATCTTTTGATTCGGTGCGCCGACCATCGCTTTCAGCGCATCCACGTACTTCGTCGCAACGAAATAGTTGATGGCGTTGATGTCGCCCGCGCGAATGGCTTGCGACACCATTTCCGTCGCCTTCGCTTCCGCTTGCGCCTGACGCTCGCGGGCTTCGGCTTCGCGGAACGCGGCTTCGCGTTTGCCTTCGGCGGAGAGAATCACGGATTGCTTCTCGCCCTCGGCCTTGAGAATCGCAGCCTGCCGAAAGCCTTCGGCTTCCAGAATGTTCGCGCGCTTTTCACGCTCGGCTTTCATCTGACGCGCCATCGAATCGATCAAATCGCGCGGCGGCTGAATGTCTTTGATCTCGATACGATTGCATTTCAAACCCCACGGATGCGTCGCTTCATCCACCACGCGCAACAGGCGCGCATTGATGTCGTCGCGTTTCGACAGCGATTCGTCAAGGTCCATCGAACCCAGCACCGTGCGGATGTTGGTCATTACGAGATTCAGGATCGCCTGCTGCAGGTTCGATACTTCGTACGCGGCTTTTGCCGCATCGAGCACCTGATAGAACACCACGCCATCGACGCGCACCACGGCGTTGTCCTTAGTGATGACGTCCTGCGACGGCACGTCGAGCACCTGTTCCATCATGTTCATTTTGCGGCCGACCGTCTGATAGATCGGAACAAGGATGTGCAGGCCGGGCTCCATGGTGCTTGTGTAGCGGCCGAACGTCTCTTTCGTCCATTCGTAGCCCTGGGGCACGACCCGAAGGGTCTTCGCCATGAAAATGACGGCCACCACCAGCAAAACCAGTGCAACGAGTCCGCCGCCACTCATGACAATCTCCCCAGCCATTTTTCGTAGGCATAGTATATCGACGTCCGGCTACGACATTGGGAGCGCCGGTGTTAAGATTCAGTTTGTTTCCGCCCGCTCTCGCCGCTTCCGCGGGCCTTTCAATCGGTTATGGGGAGATTTCTGATGAAACGTCAACTCACGCTCGCGATCAGTGTTGCGCTGCTCGGTGTCAGCGGTTCGGCATTTGCGATCACGGATACGGAAACCAATGCGAGTATCCCGTTCAACCTCGCCGCGCCGGGCGCGCGCAGCATGGGCATGGGCGGAGCATTTCTCGGCCTGGCCGACGACGCAACCGCCGCGTACACCAATCCCGCGGGATTGACGCAGCTGGTCACGCCGGAAATTTCCGTTGAGGGCCGCCACACGGATTACAGTATTCCCTACGTCAACGGCGGCACGGCATCGCTCGATCCATTCAACGGATCAGGCATCAACACCAGCGACGCGAATAGCTCGAACAACAATATTTCTTTCATATCGTTCGTACTGCCGCATGATCGCTGGTCGTTTGCGGTTTATCGCGACGAACTCGTGCGGTTCAACACAGATTTCGCCACCACCGGCGCGAACGGAACCATAGTAGGTGGCCAATTCGAGACGCTGCCGGTCGACGCGCACTCGGATTTGAGGATCGTCAACTACGGCGTGAGCGCGGCCTATAAGGTGTCCGACAATGTCTCGCTCGGTCTGGGACTGTCTTATTACGACTTCAATATCAACACGCTAATCACGCGCTTCGAATTTCCGAACAATACGGCGGGCATCGCAGCCGGCACGCCGACCAATCAGCAAATCCAGAATGGCAGCGACAATGATGTGGGCGTCAATCTCGGTGCGCGCTTCGTGCTGAACGAGCACTTCAGTGCCGGTCTCGTCTATCGCAAAGGACCCACGTTTGATTACGCCGCCAGCAACACCGTATTGGTGACCAATCCAGTCACCGTGACGACAGATCTGGCCAACGTGAAATTCAAAGTCCCCGACGAATACGGCGCCGGATTGAGCTGGCATCCGAACGACGCGCTCGTGGTGAACTTCGACGCGGATTACATCGAGTATTCGCAGCTGACACGCGGCGTGCAGTCGCTGTTCGGCAACGATCCCGCGCAAGTGTCGCGGCTGACGATCCCGAACGGCACCGAGTACCATCTCGGCGGTGAGTATACTTTTACGCAAATGTCGCATCCGTTCAGCCTGCGCGCCGGCGTGTGGCACGATCCGCGTCATTCGATCGAATACAAGGGCGATCCGGGCGACAGCGACGTCAACGCCGTCGCGCTGGCGACATTGTTCAGTGGCGGCAAGGGATCGCAGACACACGCCTCCATCGGCGCGGGCTTCGTATTCAACAAATTCGAGATCGACGCGGCTGCGGACTTTTCGGACTTAACCGATATGTACTCGGTCTCGGCCGTCTATCACTTCTGACGCGAAGTTGAATGTTTCGGTGCCGCACGCACGGCACCGAATCGCGTCAATTGATCAGCGATTGTCCTGATAGAAACTGCGGAACGCCGGTGAGAACAACGCGGCGTCCGGCGCGGCGCCCGCCTCCAGTGCACGCGCGGCGCGAACATCCGCACGCGCGCCGTTGAGCAGCTGATCGTCGGCGGAAATCTTTGACAGCGTAAATTTCGACGCCGCGCGCACGAGGTACGCGTGATAGCGCGCATGCGTGTCGGCGTACGCGTCGGGATTGATGCGCGCCACGTCGCTATATTGGCCGGCAAGATAGTCGTCGAACGCCTGCACGAGCGGCGCCGGCGGTTCGCCTTTGGCCACAACCGGCGCTTTTTCCGGCGGCGGCTTGGGTGACGGAACGATCGGCGGCGGATTGTTTTTTGCGACGGTTTTCGCGGGCGATTCGACCGGCTGCTTGGTGGTCGGCGGTACAACAGGCTCGGGCGGTTTTTCTTCCTTCTTCGCCACGGCGACTTTCGACGCGCAACTCGAAATGTCGCGCTGCTGCTCTCCGGCGATGTCCGGAATTTGCGCCGCGATACTGCGGTTCGGCTCGGAATTCCACTGCGCAAGAGCACCAGCGCAATCGCCTTGCTTGAATGCAATCAGGCCCAGATAGTGTTGTGGCACATACGGCTCAAACACCTGACCGTACAGACGCATCTTCGTGGCGGGTTCCGCATGTTCGCTTTCTGCCTGCTGCATGAGCGTGCGCGCTTCGGCGAGATTGCCGTCGCGAAACGCTATTTCAGTTGTGGGAATCCACGCTGTGCTCAGAACGTCGCCGTCGCCCCTCGATGTGTCGAGCCCGGCTTGACCGAACACCCGCGTCATCTCCCGTTGCATTCGTCTCATCAATGAAAATGGGTCGTCGTCGAAGAAGCCGAGT
>Ga0209006_10002805_pt1 | contig 15822 bp, 16 predicted proteins | sample JacPin_JW_Ref_O2_FD_188567 | JGI IMG/M metagenome (GOLD analysis project Ga0209006, IMG submission 188567) | Forest soil microbial communities from Algoma, Ontario, Canada - Jack Pine, Ontario site 1_JW_Ref_O2 (SPAdes) (version 2) | ecosystem: Environmental > Terrestrial > Soil > Boreal... | reverse complement strand
ACGACGGCGGCCTCGGCCGCGGCCACCGTATCGGCCATGCCGGGATCCTTCTGCAGCCCCCACACGTCGTTGATCAAGACGGCCCCGAGCTCGACCGCGCGCGCCGCGACGCTCGCCTTGTAGGTATCGACCGACACCGGCACCGCGAGCTCGTTCGCGAGCCGCTCGACGACAGAGCCGATCCGCTCGAGCTCGTGAGCCTCCGGCACCGGAGTCGCGCCTGGACGCGTCGACTCGCCGCCGATGTCGATGATCGCGCATCCTTGCGCAGCCATCGCCTTGGCATGTGCGACGGCCGCGTCGGCGACGAGGAAGCGGCCGCCGTCGGAAAACGAGTCCGGCGTCACGTTGAGAATCCCCATGACGACCGGATGAGCCCCGAGCTTGTTCAGGAAATCGTCACGCCTGGCGCGCTGTTCCGCGCGCATCGGCCTTCTCCCGTGTGTGCGGCACCTCGCAGTGCCAGCGCACGATGGTCCATTTCGGATGCATATTGATCCATTCGGCGAGGTAGGGCTGCGCGTTCATGGCGCATTGGCGCAGCGACCCCTGCAGGGCATACTGCAAGTGCTGATCTTCGCACTGGCTCGGCTGCGCCAGCGCGCAGACCGTCACGATCACTTGTATCATGTTCATAAGACCTCTGAGGCTACTCCGCGCCCCTGCGGCGAATCATCAATCATAGATACGTAATTAATCAGTTCCGGTTTCCAACGAAAATCTCGCCTTTGCCAAGCACCGCCATGTCACCGGCATACCGCCGCAGCGGACCGCGCATGCCGGCGGCGGCCCGGCGGCTGTAGCTTCGGACAAAATCCGAGAGCAGACGCATCGCGACCAGCTCGTGGGCGCCGCAATCGATGAAGGTCGGCGACAGCTCCTCGCTGCCGGCGCCGAGCACGATGGTTCCGCGCTTCATCAGATAGCCCGGAAGCGCTCCGGCGCGCCGCAGCACCACGAGTGTCCCGGCGATCATCCGGCTGCCCGCATAGGCGCCGCACGGCCCTTCGACCACGATCGTCCCGCGCCGCATGCGGTCGGCGACGCATTCGCCGGCACCGCCACGCACCACGATCACGCCGCCGCGCATGCCGACGGTCTCCCCGCCGAACGGTCCGCCGAGGCGATCGCCGGCGGTGCGAAAGATCTCGATCACCCCGCCCCTCATCGCGGATCCGGCCCATGGACCGGCATGGCCTCGAATGGTCAAGCGACCACCGGTCATCAGCCGGCCGGCCTGGGCGCCGACGTCGCCTTCGACCACGAGCTCGCCGTCCGTCAAGCCGGCCCCGACCTGATCGAGCCGATCGCAGGAGCCTTCGATGCGCACGTGCGTCGGATTGCCCATGCGCAAATCGAAAATGTCGGCGACCGCGAGCGGCGCGCGCGTGGTCTGCAGCGCGATCCGGCCGATCTCGGCAGCGCTTTTTCCGGCGAGCCGATGCGGCACCAGCGGCGACATGTCGAGCCGCTGGTCGGGCCGCCGGCGCAATGACAGCACGAGCGGCCTCATGGCAGCAGGTCCCGCAGGCGATAGTGATGCGGCCCGAGCTTGCCACCGTAATTGCCCGCGCCGATACGCAGCGCGCCGCGTTTCGGTCCGAGCCGCACGAGCGCCGCAAGGCCGGCACGCATCGCGTCGGCGACCGCCGCCGAGGTGAGCCCGTCGATCACGATCTCCAGCACCGCGTCGATATCGTCGTCGAGCGCGGTCTTCACCGCGCCACGCAGCGTCGGGCAGTAGGCGTCGTTGGTCGAGGCGGCGACGCCCTTGTACTTCGAGCCGACCTTCGAGCCCGAACGCGCGATCCCGCCCGGAAACGGCGCGATGACATCGGGCACCGCCGCGATCGCCGCCGCCGCCGTCTCGGCGGCGAGCCGCGTCGCACGCGCGGTGCGGCCCATGATCAGCAGGTTGCCGCCGCCGACCGCCGCCTTGGTCAGGCCGGTCGTCGCCTCGCAGACGAACTCGCCGTCCATCACGGGAAGGCGCCAATAGCGCCTGCCGCCGAGTTGCTTGGAAATCTGCCAGCCGTCGCCAAAATAACGCAGCGCATCGCCGAGCCGCAGCGTCTCCGCGGCGGAAATCCCCGAATAACAGGCCGACCCCGGGCTGGGGAGCACGCATTGCCCGACCCGCGCCTGCAGTTGCTTCTGCAGCTCCGCGGTCGAGACCGCGAACAAGAGGACACGCACTCCCGGCCGCCCGTCGGGCGTCTCCTTCGGCGCAAGCTCGCGATCGATGCCGGCCTCGCATCCGCAGCCGATGACCGAGGTTGCAAAGCCCGTCATGGTCGTCGCCGCTTGTCGCGCCCAGCGGATGCTGTCAGCCGTGATGATGAGCGCCGTCGCCCGCATCCCGAAGGCTTCCGCGAACGTATCGTCGATTCGAATGCCCCTGATGGCTAGCGCGCGCATCGAACGAGCTCGAACGGTTCCGGCCGACCGACCGCGTGGTCAGGGACCTTGAGGAATGCATCGGAGAGACCGTAGCGATCTTCGTAGTAGCGCGTCATGCATCGATCGATGGCGCGGTCGCGCTCCGGCCGCACCGCCAAGGCGCGACCCCAGCGATACCGGGTGACCACGCCGTCGCGCACCACCAGCTCGCCGTCCTTGAACACCAGCGCGGCCGCGCGAAACATCTTTGCCCGGTCGCGCTCGTCGGCATAGACCGCAACGTCAGCGATCGCCCCCGCGCCGAGATGGCCGCGATCGGCAAGGCCGAGCAGGCGGGCGGGCGCGGCCCGCGTCATGGTGGCGATCTCGGTCAGCGAGTATTCGCGCGTGATCGCCGGCAGCGTGGTCACCGCCATTGCGTCCGCCGGCAGCGCCGCGATCTGTTGGGCGCGCAGGTCGCGATCCATCAGCAGCGCGAAGATTTCCGGGTAAGTCGTGAACGGCGCCCCGTTCGGATGATCGGTGGTGAAGAACACGCGCCACGGGTCGTCGATCAGCAAAAAAAGCTCCAGGCCGACTGCCCACTGCACCGCATTGTGGAAATCGCTGGCCCGATAGTCATACGGGACGATGCCGGCGCCGTTCGCATCGTCCTCGCGGATCACCCATTTGCGCGGGCGCGCCTGGCCGCGCGCATTGAACTGGCGCAAGGTATCGAGCGAGATCGTCACCGTCTGGCCGAACATCACCTGGCCGACATCGATCGTGACGCACTTGGCGCCGTTCACGGCCTCGGCAAGCCTTGGGGCGGCGGACGAGAAGCCGCGCGCGCCCTCCTTGCCGTAGCCGTAGAACTGCAGGTGGGCGAGGTGAAGCGGAAGCCCTTCGGCGGCCGCAATGGTCATGAGCGCCGTCGCGTCGCTTCCCGCCATCCCGAGATTGTTGCAGTGGACATGGAGCGGATGCGGCACCCCGAGCCCATGCGTTGCGCGCTGAAGTGTCTTGACGATCTCGCGCGAGGTCACGCCATATTGCGACACGACATCGTCGAACGAAAACTGGCGCGCGTTTGCCTTGAGGGCGAGCGAGCCGCCCGCATTGACGACCTTGATGCCGAGCGAGCGGGTCGCATCGAGAGTCCACGCCACGTAGTCTTCGATCGCCGAGGCGCTCTCGCGCCCGCGCATGAGGCCGAGCAGGAAATCGTCATTGCCGAGCACCGCAAGCGTCGCCTTGTCGATGATCGGAGTGTCGGCAAGCTCGAGATGGGCGTGCAGCGCGTAGTGCGGCGCGACCGCGGGCTCGACCACGGTGGTGAAGCCCATCTGCGCGTAGAGACATCCGGTCGCAAACGTCGACCAGCCGGCATTCGAGAGCGGCGTTGCGGCCGGACGCATGGCGGCGGCGCGATGGAACTCGGGCAGCAGCAGGCGCGCCGTGTTCACGTTCCAGCCCGCGATATGCGAATGGATATCGATCGCGCCCGCCATCACGATCTTGCCGTCTGCCTCATAGGTCGCGTCTGCGGTCGTTCCGGGCGGCGGCGCCTCGATGATGCGCCCGTCGCTGATCCAGACGTCGCCGATGCCGTCGCGGCCGTGCGCCGGATCGATCACGCGTCCGCCGGCGATGCGCGTCTTCATGCCGCGACCTGCGTGCCGGGCATCGCCGCCATGATGGCCGCGATCGCGTCGGCCACCGAGATGGTCTCGCTTCGCCGCGTGGCGGCGACCGCGACGAGCGTTCCGAGCGCCGGGCACTGCTCGACGCCGTCATGATCGACGCCGGGTTGGCCAACCTCGATCTGGACGGCGGGACCGCGGCCGAGCGTCGCCTCGCCGGTCGCGAGCGCGATCACGGACAGTCCGTCGGGCCAACGCGGCGCTGCCGCGCGGTAGGCCGAGATCCACACCACGCAATCGGCTTCGCCCGCCGCGATCATGCGGGCGCCATCGTGGCGCCACGGGTCGTGCTCGGGGTGACCGCGGCCAAAGCCGGTGCGCATCGGAAAACCCGTCATCCACCCGCAGGCTTGCAGCACCCCGGTCGCATTGTTGCCGGGCGGAATCGCCAATCCGGAAAAACGCGTCGCCACATTGAGATCGGCGACGATGCCGCACAGCATCTCGATGGCAAGCGCGTCGAGGTCGACCGCCGACCACACCGCCACGCCGAAGCGCGCCGCCTTGAGAAGCGTCGCGACTTCCTCGATCGCCTTCGCGGGGATTCCGCTCTTTCCGACTGGTCGGCCCGCGAGGCGCGCACGCAACGCGGCAAGCACCACAAGCAATTGATTCACGTCGCATGCGACGATCCTTTCGCCGGGGATCGTCGCGCCGCCGCCAGGGCATAACCGGACAAGCGAACGGTTGGTCGCCCCACCGCCATTGCCCGACGATCCGAGACCGAGCCACCGGCGCAGATCAGGTGCTTCCTTCTCCAGGCTTGGCCCAACGAGCAGCAGCGTATCGGCACGCAACCGCGCTTCGTTCGGCGTGATCGCCATCATTCCGGCCTCGCGCAGCACCGCGAGGTCGCGCAACAGCGCATCCGAATTCATATGGTCGATGACCCCGCCGATCCGTTCGGCCAGACCGATCGCGGCGCGGGCGCCGGCGACATCGGTCCCGAGGCCCGCGATGAGCGGGCAACGACTCGCGGCCAGCAAGCCGGCGGCTGCGGCCAGCGCACGCTCGAGTGCGGCGGGTTTGCCGCCGATCCAGGCCCTGCCCATACCAACTCCCCGTCGACGAAAACGGGCCGCGATGCTAGAGCACGCTCCGTTCCGTCGGAATCGGAACGTGCTCTAGTTTCTTTATTTGGCGCATGTTCTTGTCGGCGAACCGGCGTCCACTTCGCCGGAACATGCGCTAACCGTCGTATTTCAGGTAGGCGAAGCGTTGATCCTTTTCCGGCGTGCCCTCGAGCGCCCCGCCCGCCTTGCCGGGCTGCCAGTGCACGACGTCTTCGATCTTCTTGGCGAGCTCGAAATCCTTGTCGGTGATCCCCTTGGCGGCGTGGTTCTGCAGGCGGACCTCGACCCACGCGTAGGACGCCGTGATGTCCGGATGATGCCAGGCTGCCTCGGCGAGATGGCCGACCGTATTGATCACCATCAGTGTCCCCTTCCAGCCATGCGTGCGGTACTTGCGGCGAATCCAACCGTTTTCCAAGTACCAATGCGGCAGCTCGCTTTTGAGCCGCGCTTGAACTTCGTCATCGGAATACGTGCGCTCTTTCTGCTCGGCCATGGGCGACCTCCGCGCGTCGACTGCAATTGCCAATCTCGCCTCGATAACGCAGTCTAGCGCATGTTCCGGCGAAGTGGCCACCGGTTCGGCGACATAGGCGAGCGAAGCGACGCCGTTCTTCGAACGGCTATGAACATGCGCCAAATGAAAAAAGTCCGGTCGTGAAAAACCCGCATTGGAAAAAAACCTCGGGAGCCGACGTTTGCAAATGATTGCTTCCCGGAACCCGATCAAGGTGACGGTCTCCGTGCCGGCAAGATTGCACCTTGGTTTCCTCGATCTCGACGGCGGGCTCGGCCGTCGCTTCGGCGGCATCGGGGTTGCGATCAGCGATCTCCGGACTCGCATTGCAATCGAAAGCGCGGACGTGATGCGGATCAGCGGCCCGGAAAGCGATCGCGTCGCGCATTATATCGAGGTCATGCGGCGCGATCTCGGCCTCGGCGGCGCCTACCAGGTCGACATCCTGGACGCGGTGCCATCCCACACCGGACTTGGCTCCGGCACCCAGCTCGCGCTTGCTGTCGCGGCTGCGGTGCGCAAGCTGCACGGCCTTCCGCTCGATGTCGCGGCCGATGCCATCCGGCTCGATCGCGGCGCACGCTCCGGCGTCGGCGTCGGGCTCTTTCACCACGGCGGACTCGTTGTCGACGGTGGGCGCGGCCCCACGCTGCGACCGGCGCCGATGATCGCCCGCATGCCTGTCCCGGATTCCTGGTGCATTCTGGTCGTTCTCGATCCTTCCCGGCAGGGCAAGCACGGTGCCGACGAAAGCGCGGCGTTCAAGAACCTTTCGCCGTTTTCCGCCGAGCTGGCCGCTCATCTCTGCCGGCTGATCGTCATGAAAGCCTTGCCGAGCCTTGCCGAGCACGATCTTGCGGGTTTCGGCGCCGCCATCACGGAACTGCAGCAACGGCTCGGCGACTACTATGCGCCGACGCAGGGCGGTTCGCGCTTCATGAGCCCGGATGTCGGCGCGGTGGTCGACGCGATCGCGGGCGCAGGTGCGACTGGAATCGGGCAAAGCTCATGGGGGCCAACCGCGTTCGCGTTCGTACCGTCGCGCGCGGAAGCCGAGCGGATCGCGGAGCTTGCCCGTCGGCACCCCCGCGCGCGCTCTCTCGACATTCGGATTTGCGTAGGGCTCAATCGCGGCGCCGAGCTGGTCGCGCATGGGCTGGCTATCGGCGCCGAGAGGTATCCATGAGGTTTAGATGAGGTCTCCATGACCGACAAGCATATCCTTCACATGGTGACGCCGCTCAAGCACATGAGCCCGTTCGACGCGAACATGGCTCTCGATGCCGGTTTCGATGCGGCCCTGACCTACACCAACGTGACGCTCGACGAGGTGACCGGTCTGGTGCAGGACGCGATCTTCTCGCGGCCGCCCAAGGTCGGGGTGAAGACCGGAATGTTCGTCGGCGGCAAGAACGCGATACTCGCGCTCGACATGCTGGCGAAAGCCAGGAAGGCGCTGGTGCCGCCGTTCGGCATTTCGTTCTTCGCCGACCCGAACGGGTCGTTCACGACCGCGGCCGCGATGGTCGCCTGCGTCGAGAAGACTTTGCGGACCGCGAAAGATCTCACCCTGAAAGGGCGCAAGGTCGCGGTGTTCGGTGCGACCGGCGTGGTCGGATTTGCCGCCGCCGTGATCGCCGCGCTCGAAGGCGCGGACGTCACGCTGGTCGGCTATGACGGCATCAAGCGCGTGAGCGATGCGGCGGCGGAGATGAAGGCCCGGTTCGAGCTCGACGTGCGCAGCGCCGACGGCAGCGACGATGCCAAGAAGGCCGCGATCCTCGCCGACACCGAGATCGCGCTGTGCGCTGGGCGCGCTGGCGTTGCCATCCTGTCGCGCGCGCAACTCGCCGCGGCTGCGCGGCTCGTGGTCGTCGCCGACGTGAACGCCGTGCCGCCCACCGGCGTCGAGGGCCTCGAGATGACCGCGACTGGCGCCGAGCTCACCCCGAACGGGGTGTTGGGCATCGGGCCGCTCGCAATCGGAAACATCAAGTACAAGACCGAGTTCGGCCTGTTTCGCAAGATGATCGAGGCCAACAAGCCGGTCCGTTTCGACTTTCGTGACGCCTTCGCGCTTGCGCGCGAGCTCAATGCCTGACCCGCCTGCCGTCCTGATCGCCGCCGCCTCGGGCCGCGCTCTCGCCCAATCGGCGCGGCACGGCGGATATCTGCCGCTGGTGGCGGATTTCTTCGCCGATCAGGACACCGCCGCGCTGGCGCATGACCATGTGCTTATCGAGGGCGGCCTGGCGCGCGGCATGAATGAGGACGGACTCCTCACCGCTTTCGCAGCGCTCGCCCGATCACGGCGACCGATCGGCGCTGTCTGCGGGACCGGGTTCGAGGACCGACCCGAGCTTCTTGCCCGCATCGGCGAGCGATGGCGATTGCTGGGCAACGATCCGCAAATCGTCGGCAGGGTCAAGGATCCGCGCGCGTTCGCGACGCTATGCCGTGACTGCGCCATCCCGCATCCCGAGACGGTCCCCTCCCTCCCCCTCGAGGCGGCCGGCTGGCTCGCAAAGCGCAAGGGCGGCGCGGGCGGAAGCCACATCGCGCGCGCGGTCGGGCAAAGCACCGCGAACGACGAATTCTATTTTCAGCGCACGACTCCCGGCGTGCCGGTTTCGGCGCTCTTCCTCGCCGATGGCCGGCGCGCAATGACGCTCGGCTTTAGCACGCAGTGGGCATCGCCCACCACGCGCCGGCCTTTCCGCTATGGCGGAGCCGTGCGGCCCGCCGCGCTCGCTCCCGCACTGGCGAGCGCGCTCGCCGCGGCGGTCGACCGTTTGCTGCAAGCGATACCGCTGGTCGGATTGAACAGCGCGGATTTTCTTGTCCACGGGGATGAATTCCGGCTATTGGAAATCAACCCGCGCCCGGGAGCGACGCTCGACGTTTTCGAGCCGGTCGAGGGATCGCTCTTTGCGCTGCACGTAGCGGCGTGCGAGGGCAAGCTGGATTTCGCGCCGCCACGTTTCGCGGGCGCACGCGCCGCGGCGATCGTCTACGCCGAACGCGATATCGCCGCGGTTCCGGCCGTGCGATGGCCCGACTGGGCTGCGGACCGGCCCCATTCCGGTACCGCGATCAAGGCGGGCGAGCCGCTGTGCAGCGTCAAGGCGGCCGCGGCGACCGCGGCGGCCGCGAGGGCCGGCGTGGACGAGCGGCTCGCAGTGGTTCTCGCAATGGTTCTCGATTGGACACACGCGGGGATGTCATGAGCGTGCGACCGGCCATCAGCGTGAACGAGCGTGCGGCGGTGCTCGTCGAGCATTTGCTCGCCGACGCGGCCGAGCTCAAGATCGGGGTCGCGCGCGGCGAGCTCGGCGAGACATGCATCGATGCCGGCAGCCGGCATCCGGGAAGCATCGCGGCCGGCCGGCGCATCGCCGCCATCTGCATGGGCGGGCTCGGCGAGGTCGATCTCGTTCCCTCGCCGCTGACGCCGCGCTGGCCATGGACGCTGGTGACGCGCTCGGCCAATCCGGTGATCGCCTGCCTCGCCAGCCAGTATGCGGGCTGGAAGCTCGCCCACGGCGAAGGCAAGGACGCCTTCTTCGCGCTCGGCTCCGGGCCGGCGCGCGCACTGGCGCGCCGCGAGCCGCTGTTCGAGAAGCTCGACTATGCCGACAAGGCCGACAGCGCGACGCTGGTGCTGGAAAGCGCCCGCCCGGCGCCTCCGCCGATCGTCGCGAAGGTCGCCAACGACTGCGGCGTCGACCGGAAGCGATTGACGATCATCTTCGCGCCGACGCAAAGTCTCGCCGGCGGCACCCAGGTGGTCGCGCGCGTGCTCGAGGTGGCGTTGCACAAGGCCTTGGAGCTCGGCTTCCCGCTCGACCGGGTCGTCGAGGGCATGGGCGCCGCGCCGCTGCCGCCGCCGCACCCGGATTTCGTCACCGCCATGGGACGCACCAACGACGCGATCATCTACGCCGGAAGCGTGCACCTGTTCGTGACCGGCCCGGCGGACGACGCCCGTTCGCTGGCGGATCGGCTGCCGAGCGAAGGCTCGCGCGACTATGGCCGGCCATTCGCGGACATCTTCAAGCGCGTCAAGGGCGATTTCTACGCGATCGATCCGATGCTGTTCAGCCCGGCGCACGTCATCGTCACCGCGATCGAGAGCGGCGAGACTTTCCGGCGCGGCGAGGTGAATGCGGACATGCTCGATGCCTCGTTCGGCTGATCCGCGCGCCTGCGAGGCCGGTGTCCCCCGCGTCGGCCTCGTGATCGATCGCAACGACTGGCATTCCCGCGAATTCGCCAAGGCGCTGCGCGCCCTGGGCGTGTCGGCGGTGGCGATGCGGCTCGAGGCCTGCGCGTTCGCTACCGGCAGCGCGTCGGGTCTCGCTCTCGACGGTTTCGGCGACCGGCTTCCCGACGCCGTGTTCGTGCGCACGATCGCGGGCGGCAGCTTCGAATCGGTCACCATGCGGCTCGGCATCCTTCATGCCCTGCGCGAGCTCGGCGTCATGGTGTGGAACGACGCGCGCGCGATCGAGCGCTGCGTCGACAAGTCGATGACGAGCTTCTTGCTCGCGCGATCCGCCATTGCGACGCCTGACACCTGGGCGGTGCAAAGCCTCGAGGCGGCGCGTGCGATCGTCTTGCGCGAAGCGCCGCGCACACCGCTGGTGCTCAAGCCGCTGTTCGGCTCGCAAGGTCGCGGCCTGCGGCTGATCCGCACGCCGGACGAGCTGCCGGAATCCGGCGCCGTCGCCGGCGTCTACTATCTCCAGCGGTTCGTCGGCGTCGAGCGCGACGGCTTCCATGATTTTCGACTCCTGGTGTCGCGCGGCCGCGTCGTTGCCGCGATGATGCGCCACTCCGCCGAATGGATCACCAACATCAAGCGCGGCGGCCGGCCCGTGCCGGTCGTCGCCAACGACGACACCAAGGCGCTGGCGGTGCGCGCCGCAGCGGCGGTCGGCGCGGATTTCGCCGGCGTCGACATCCTTTACGACCGCGACCAGCGGCCATCAGTGCTCGAGGTCAACAGCATGCCGGCCTGGTCCGGCCTGCAGAAGGTCACCTCCGCCGGCATCGCCGGCATCCTGGCGGCGGATCTGGTCGCCGCGCTCGACGCCCGCGCACGGCGCGAGGCGACCGCGTGAGCAGGGCCGCGCGGATCGCCGACGCGTTCCGCAGCGCCTGCCGTGCCGAGCTCACGGCGCTCAAGCCCGGAAACGTCCATGTGTTCGCCGACGGCCACCGGCTCACGACCGGACAGTTCGTGCGCAGCGCCGATGCGGCGGCGGGCCCGCTGTCGGCGCACGGCGCGCGTGTCGGACGGCGCGTCCTCGAGGCCGTCGAGGCGACCTACGGTGCCGTCGGCACGAACACCAACCTCGGTATTATCCTCCTCTGCGCCCCTCTCGCAGCCGCCGCAGAGGCCGACCACGCGGAGCTGCGCTCCGCGCTCGTCGCCGTGCTTGACGGTCTCGATATCGCCGATGCCGGCTTGGCGTTTCGTGCCATCGTGCGGGCCGCGCCGGCTGGCCTCGGGCAGGTGGCGAAGAACGACGTCACCCAGCCGGCCCTCGTCACGCTCCGGGAGGCCATGGCGGATGCGGCGGACCGCGATCGCGTTGCGCGGCAATACGTTACCGCATACGCGGACATCTTCGACCTCGGCCTTTCCGGTCTCGCTGCCGCCGCGGCGCGAAAGTGGGCCGAGGAATGGACCATTCTGGCGATATACCTCGGCTTTCTTGCCAGCTTTCTCGACAGCCACATCGTGCGGAAATACGGCACCGCCGTTGCGGAGGATGTGCGAAAAATCGCGAAGAAGCTTCACGCCAAGCTGCAATCGTCGTGGGACCCGTCCCTTCTTGCCGATGAGCTGCTTGCGTGGGACACGGCGCTGAAAGCCCGCAACATCAATCCCGGAACCAGTGCAGATCTTACAGTCGCAACTCTGTTCGCGCATCGTTTGACGGCCATCTTGCCGTCGGCACGCAACAGTGGTTGACTTCGAAATTGCGGGACGCGGCTCCGCTTGCAATGCGGGACGAAGTCTCGCCGCTATCTGGCTAACCGGTCCGGTCCGCAAACGCCGGGCGCTGACAACAAGGATAGATGCCGTGTGAACGTCGCAGGCCACCCGGCCTGCGGGGAGGAATGCTTTCCTTGAAGGGAGATGACCATGGCAAAAATCAATGGACTCTGCGTCGGTGAATCGCTGGTCGGCGAAGGCAACGAGGTTGCCCATATCGATTTGATCATTGGGCCGCGCGGCAGCGCCGCCGAGTCAGCCTTTGCCCACGCACTGACCAACAACAAGGACGGCTTCACGTCGCTGCTCGCGGTGATCGCTCCGAACCTGCTGTGCAAGCCCGCGACCATCCTGTTCAACAAGGTCACCATCAAGGGCGCCAAGCAGGCGGTGCAGATGTTCGGCCCGGCTCAGCACGCGGTCGCCAAGGCGGTTGCCGACAGCCTCGCCGAAGGCGTCATCCCGCAGGACGAGGCCGACAACCTGTTCATTTGCGTCGGCGTTTTCATTCACTGGGAAGCGGCCGACGACAAGAAGATCCAGGACTACAATTATCGCGCCACCAAGGAAGCCCTCGCGCGCGCCATCGCGGGCGAGCCGAAAGTCGCCGAGGTCATCGCCAAGCGCGATCAGGTCAAGCATCCGTTCCAGGCTTAGACTCCGGGATCATGCTCTAGAGCGCCTCGATCTCGGCGCGTCCCAGACGCCCGTCGTGCAGCGCGGTGGCGACCAATGCCCCCGCGATGCCGGCGTGCGCGAGCGCGGCAAGGTCGGCGGCATCGCGCACGCCTCCCGCCGCATAGATGCGGCGGCCCGGCGCGATCCGGCGAATGGCGGCGAGTCGATCGAGGTCCGGTCCCGCCCCGCTGCCGACGCGGGCGAGCGTCATGGCGATCACCTTCGCGGGCCACGAAGACGGCGCGTCGAGAATGTCCGAGGGGCCCTGGAACGCGGCTCCGCGGAAATCGAGCGACAGGATGATGCGATCGTCGCCGCCGAGGCTGCGCACGAGCGACGCGTCCGATTGCGTTTCGCTGCCGAGGACAAGCGACCCGATCCCGGCATTGAGCCAGCGCGCGGCCGCGCCGGCATCGGCGATGCCGTTGTCGACCCAGAGCGACACGCCGGGGCATCCGAGCCTGATTTGACGGAGCGCCGCGCCGTTATCGCCTCTCCCCTCGATAGCGTCGAGGTCGGCGACGTAGAGCGTCGCGAACGGATGGACCGCGAGCAATCCGCGCGCGACGTCGAGCGGGTCGCTGGTGGCGGCGAGCGGCGTCGCGAGCGGCGCATAGCGGTGGCGCTCACCCATGCGGGCGCGCACCACCACGCCGCCCTTGAGATCGAGAACCGGAATGATCTCCATCGCGCTCCGCCGCATGCCAACACAGGCAGCAGGGGTATAGGTTGGGTGATATGAGGGCTGCAACGTGACCGTCGTCGTCGGCTGGGATGTGGGGGGCGTGCACCTCAAGGCCGCGCGCGCAGAGGACGGGCGGATCGTGCGGGTCGTCCAGCTTGCCTCACCGTTGCGCGGCGGGCTCGATCGTCTCGTGCAGGCGTTCGGCGAGGCCAAGACGCTCCTGGGTCCCGCCGACCAGCACGTCGTGACCATGACCGGGGAGCTCGCCGACACGTTCGCGTCGCGCCCCGAGGGCGTCGAGCGTCTCGCCGCACTCGCCGCGTGCGAGCTCGACGATGCACCGATGCTGCTCTATGCCGGACCAGCCGGCCTGGTGCGCCCGCAGGACGCCCGCAGGCATGCGGCCGAGATCGCATCCGCCAACTGGCACGTCTGCGCCGGCCTGGTAGCCCAGACCCGCACGAGCGCGCTCTTCATCGACATGGGATCGACCACGACGGACGTGGTCCCGATCGTGGGCGGCAAGGTCGCGGCGCGCGGCTATACGGACGCACAGCGCCTCGCGGCCGGTGAGCTGGTCTACACCGGGCTGGTGCGCGGGTTCGTGATGGCGACCGCGGACCGCGCGCCCGTCGGCGGCGCCTGGACGACATTGGTCAACGAGAATTTCGCGACCATGGCGGACGTGCATCGCATCCTGGAAAGCCTGCCGGACGGCGCCGACCTGATGGCCACGGCCGACGGCCGCGACAAGACCGTCGCGGCCTCGCGCGCTCGCCTCGCCCGCATGGTGGGAGCCGACGACGCCGACCTCGACGATGTCGCGATGCTCGCCCTCGCGCGCTGGTTCGCCGAAGCGCAGCTGCGCGCCATCGTCGATGCCGCCATGCTGGTGGCGTCGGCGACCGCACTGCCGACTGACGCACCGGTCGTCGCAGCGGGCATCGGCAGCAGCGTCGTCGCGGAGGTGTCGCGCCGGTTGCGGCGCTCGTGCGTGGCGTTCGACCATCTGATCGACGTCGCACCCGAGGCCTGCGTGGGCGCCGTGCATTGCGCGCCGGCCGCCGCTCTTGCACTGCTCGCGCCGCGTCTCATCGCCGACTTTAATAACCCGCTGCAAGCGACCAGGATTCAGTAGCGGCTTCGGTAGATTGGTCATTTCGACATTGCGGAGCAAATTCGGAGCAAAAATTTCGGGAGCAAAACTCTTAGTGGTTGATTTCGTGGCGGTCCCGCGTCAGCCCGCAACCCGCCCCCGCACCGCGTTCGCGAACGCTTCATACGCAATATATCCATCAAGCCCGATCGGCAGCTCCTCGCGCAGCGCCGCCTTAAGCTCTTCGATCTGCGCCGGCGACATCTTGCGGATCGCCAACCCGGATGGTCCCTCCGGGACGCTGAAAGACTGCCAGAAATCGTCGAAGTCGGTGTAGCGGACCGGGATGCGGATCACGCGCGTGTCGACCGACTGCAGGCCCGCCTTCTCCCATAGCGCCCGCATATTGTCCTGCCGCGACACCTCGGTGCCCGGCATCGAAACCGCAACGCCGAGCGATTTGAGCGCGCGATACATCGGCTCGACCGGAATGCCGCCGCCGGGCATATCCCACATGTAGGTCGCGACCCATCCGCCCGGCTGCACCACGCGCGCCATTTCGCACGCGGCCTTGACCGGGTCGGGCACGAAGCTGATCGCCAGCGCCATGGCGGCAGCGTCGAAGCTGTGGTCTGGATAGGGCAAGGCCTGGGCATCGCCGATGCGAAATTCCGCAAGCTTGGCGCCGGGCCGCGTGCGCGCGTAGCGCAGCTGGCCTTCGGAAGGATCGATGGCGCTCACCGCACTGGGCGCGCAGCGCGCGATCAGGACCTCGGTAAAGGCGCCATTGCCGCACCCGACGTCGAGCCAGCGCAGGCCGTTCGGCAGCGCGAGCCACGCGAGAAATACTTCACCCACGAGGCGGCTCCAGCGGCCCATCCGCCTTTCGTAGGCCTCGCCGTCGGTGAAAAGGCTTGCAGCTTCGCTCATGTCAGATGCGCCCCCGACGGCGTGCATCAAGCTCTTGGTTGCCGTCAGCCCAAGTCTCGGGCCCGAAGTCTCGGGTCCGAAGTCTTGGGTGCACGCCTGAAATGCTCATCGCGAGCGCCTCGAGTCCGCTTCACCGACCCCAGACAACCCAATGCGGACTTGAGCTATCGCCTCAACAATTCTCGCCGGGTCCGGAAAAAGAGCACTTCGTGCCATTCGGATAGCTGCAAATTCGATTTCCTCGGCCATCCAGCACGACGCATCGGCCCGCGCCGGCGCCGCAACGGCAAGGCGGTGGTATGCGGCTCGCCGTCACGACCAATCCAGGCGCGCTACTTTGTGCTACCGCCAGCGATCCCGCAAAGCATGCCGAAACCGCGACAACACCGATCGCAACCATGATGCTCGTGACGCTGCGCATGCGTTCGCCTCCTTGCACTGTCGTTGGCCGATTGATCATGAGAACGAAGCGAATCTATCGTCGTCTGCCAAATGACACAACGGCTTGTCGCCAGCCGGGCCTTGCCGGCGCGCGATAGTGGATGCCTGCGGCGGCGACGCCGCTACACACGGACGGCGTATTCGTGTAGGCTTCCTGCGGCTCGTTCCGAGGTTCCGCGAAGTCAAATCAAGCGGTTGTGCCCGCGGCGGGCGGGCGATCTTGAAATCACTTTACTTTTTTTCGCAATCCCTCGGTGCTGGCGCAGCGTCCTCGAGCTCGTGGGGTAACGCCATGAGGCTTCCGCGTCGCCGATTC
>Ga0209006_10002804_pt1 | contig 15827 bp, 14 predicted proteins | sample JacPin_JW_Ref_O2_FD_188567 | JGI IMG/M metagenome (GOLD analysis project Ga0209006, IMG submission 188567) | Forest soil microbial communities from Algoma, Ontario, Canada - Jack Pine, Ontario site 1_JW_Ref_O2 (SPAdes) (version 2) | ecosystem: Environmental > Terrestrial > Soil > Boreal... | reverse complement strand
AAGAAACTGCCCGAGTTCCTCCTCTTCTCGATTCACCGCTGTCCGCAGCGCCAGAAACGTTTTTGTCGCGGGATGCAGTCTCTGCCTTCCCCTTGCTTTTCGTCCCCCTGCCACAATCGTTGCCAGGTGTTCGGTGTCGCGTATGGGCCGCGCCCGTACGATCGCCCTGGCGATTCTGCGTGAATCTTTCTCCTCGGCGTTGTTGTAGAGGAGATCGGCCAGCTGTTTCTCCGGCCACTGATTCACAATTTCGTCCGCTGTTAGCGGGTTATCGGGATTCATGCGCATGTCGAGAGGTCCGGCCCAGCGGAAAGAAAATCCGCGTTCAGGGCTGTCCAGCTCGAGGCTTGAAATCCCCAGATCGGCAAGCACCCCGTCGAACGGCGGCAAATGATTCGCTGCCGCCACTTCGCCGATCTTCGCAAATTCCGCGTGCACCAGAATCACCTGCCGCTCGTGCGGCCCCAACCGCTCCCGCGCGATTTCCAGCGCTCGCGGGTCGCGATCCAACCCCAAAACTTTTCCCGTGGTCAGCTGCTTGGCGATCTCCAGCGTGTGACCGCCCGTGCCGACCGTCGCATCCGCATACGTCCCTTCGGGCCGAATTCGCAACCACTCCAGAATCTCAGCCAACAGAACCGGCGTATGCAGTACGCTCAAAACTTAAATGCCCAGATCGTCCAGTGCCTTTTCGTCTTCCGTCGTCATCGGATTACGGTTCATTTGATCCAGGAACCGGCTGTGATTCCAGACTTCCAGGTACGTCAACTGCCCCTGAACGTCCACTTCCCCCTTCATTTCCGCCGATTCCCGCAGTACGGGTGGAATCAGAATGCGCCCCGAGCCATCCACCTCGACCACCTGACCGTAATAATTCGTGCGCGATAGAAATTTTTGCTTCGCCGCGTTGTGCGTGGAAAGCTTCGCCAGCTTCTTTTCGATTTCTTCCCAGGCTTTCAGAGGATAGATGGCGGCGCGATCGCCCTTCGTGGATGTTACGTAGAACTTCGTGCCGCTCTTGCGCAGGTCGGCCAGAAAGTCGGCGGGAATCTTCAGCCGGCCTTTCTCGTCCACCGTCGCTAGATAGTTGCCCCGCAGCATGAAAGCCCTCGAACAGCCCGCCCGGCGTGTGCGTCTTTAAAATCACTCGCTGGTTCGCCCCTGCTGTCGTGTTCCGATATGGCACTTCTTGATTCTGGGTTCGCCACTACTCGCCGCTGGGTATGCCGCCGCTTGCTTCTAGGATCGCTACTGCCCTACACTCTCTACCAAGTTCCACCACTCTGCGCCACTTCTTCCCACTTTGTGCCCTGATTGTAGATAGCTTCACAAACATGTCAAGCGGAATTGTTCTGAAAATGGAAAATATTTGTGGAAATTCGGAGCGGCAGAGCGTTTCTTGTGGTGGTTGCAGCGCAAACCACAATTACTAGGGGCGGCGGAAGAAACGACTCATAGCGCTAGTCTCTGCGTTGCAGAAAAAATTCCAAAATGTTTTGTAACAGTTAACATCGTCGCGATTTTTTTTAACGCGAGGCGCCGCACGCTCTTCTTCCCTGCTCGATCCGTTCGCGGGTGTGCTGAGGCGCGCTTCAAAATCCTTCTCGGAGACCTGCACGCCGATTTCGCGAGGCTGTACGACGAACCCCTGCAACCCAGCTTGGCGTGAGCCGTCGAAGCTCAGGGCAACCGAGCCCCGTTCAGGATAGCTGGAGGGCCTTGTTGACGTCGGTCATGATCGCGGCGGCGGTTGGCTCAGTCAAGCCGCCGGCAAGCGTCGTTGGCACGCCGCGGGCTTCCGCATCCACGCGATAGGAGATGGGCCCGAGTTTTTGCACGGCCCAATTCATCCCGGCGACCACGTTTTGCTGGCCGCTGTTGGGGTTAGGGTTGGCGACGATAATCACGTCGCCGGCAGCCTGCAGCACATGGTTGCGCACGATGACGCGATGAATAGCGTCCTTGGGGATGGTGTTGCCGTTTACGTCGATGCCGTTCTTCGAGACGCGAAACTTCGCCGGCGTGCGGTATTGCGTGGCTTGTTTCGAGTGCATCAAGAGGTACATCGCGCCGTAAACGAAGCCTGCGGCGAGCAGCCCGTAGATGAAGCCCGTCGAAAGCGCAATCAGCACCAGCAGGCTACCGGGAATAGCCACCAGCAACCACGGAGCCGGCACCGCCTCCGGAGTCGTCGAAATTTCCGTCGCGTCGCCCATTTGTTGCGTTTCGTATCCTGGCATGTCTTTCCTCCCCTTTCCCGCGTAAGCGGTCCACCCTTCGAATGTGCGCTGTGGCCGTGTGGTTCCCCGTAAGACGTTGTCGCCGCCCGTTGCCAACGCATGGAGCCCCGGCGTCAGGAAGGCGAGGCACGCGGTCCCCCACCGCTCGCCGCACCTTCCGGACGCAGACATTCACTACGCTATGCGCGAAAGTACAATGAAAACCGTCATGTCGTGTCATTCGCGAGAAAGGTTGCGGCGCTCTAGCGGCTTCGCGTCTTTTGCCGCGCCAGGAATCTCGAATTGGAGGGGAAACAGGAGTGACTAGCCAGGGCCGAAAACAAAAGTCCCCGGCCGGTATGGGGGTACCGGCCGGGGTAATCGTTTGGTGTGTCAGGGTGGGCTGCCACCGGCGACTGCCAGGACGCCCGGTGACTGCCATGCGGGCCCAATCTAAAGAATCGGCCAAAACAACGCAATAATGTAAAAGCATTACAGCCGGAACTCGGTAGCGCCGGCTCGTCCTCGGGAGCGTGCCACCGACGGGACGAAGGGCGTCCCACGGGCTCTTTTCCTGTTCGTGGTTCCATCGAAGGCTGTTGATTTCAGGAAGGATCGAGGGATTACGGATTTTAAGGATTGCGCACTGAATCCAAGCCCCGCAGCACGGATTGTTCGTCCGGGCTTAGCCCCTGCATGAATCGCGGATCGTTCAGCGCGGCTTGGCGGTCTGCGGGACTCATTTGCTGCAGCGTGTGCAGGCGGCCGGTTACTACCTGCTTGCGGTCCGGCGACATCTGCTGCCATTTCGGCAGCAGCGATCTCTGCACGTACTGCCGCTGCTCGGGAGACATGCGCTGCCACGCTTCGGCACGGTCTTTCATCGCGCCCCGTTCCGTGGGCGAAAGATTGTTGTACCGCTGCAAATTCTGGCGGATCTGCTGCTGGCGGTCCGGCGGCAAACTTCGGAAGCGCTCATTATTTTGCAGGAAATGTTCCTGCTCTTGCGGAGACATCTGCCCGAGCCGCTGCGCCCATGGACCCGGCAACCTCGCAGCGCCCTGGCCATTTACGCCGGCGCGTCCGTTCGCACCCGCGCCGCCCTCATTCGCCGGTGGACGAAAATTATTGCCGTTAGGATGCTGTCCGCCCTGATTCCCGGCCGGACCACCCACACCGCCATTCGGGTGATTCGCATTTCCGCCCCGATTAGCGCCCTGATTGCCGCCCTGATTACCGTAGGGACGCGCGCCAGATCCTTGCGGATGGTTCTGCGGATGATTCTGCGGAGGACGCGCCGCTTGCACGCGCTGCTGCCGGAATTGCTTGGCCGTGTACATGGGCCGACCGCCGTAAGGCCTTTGCGCCGACGCAGGCTGCGCGCTCAGCAACATCAGGGGCGTGAGTAGCAGCCCCATCGCCAACGCGAAAAATGTCCTGCGGCAACGCATTTTCATTCCACCATTATTCAGCTGTTATTCTTCGGCCTATGCTTCAAACTACTCTTCAGTCGTGGGCTGCTGCTCGCTGCCCGGAGCCACAGGCTGCACTTGCTGGTCCGCGGGCGCCGCTTCTTCCACCGGCACTTCCGACAACGCATCGAACTTGCTCAACACGTCGTAATTTTCGAGCACGCCCAGATCCTTGATCGCTTCGAAGTCCTGCTGCTCGGTGCCCGCCGCCGTTCCTTCGTGCGGCAGCCGCGCCATCCACACGCTCAGCGCCAGCAGCAGCGCCATCGCAAATGCCAGCCGGGGCTGCGGCACAAACCAGCCGAGCCATCCGCGCCGCGGCTCTTCCGCAATGCGCGCGCGAATCCGCGCATCGAAACCGAGCGAAGGCTCGACCAGCGGCACTTCCTCCAGCACGCCCCACAGCTTGCGGAAATCTTCCGCGCGCTGGTGGCAAGCGCTGCAAGCGGCCAGGTGCTCTTCCACATCGTGCCGGTCCGCGGAATTTGCGCGCCGATCCAGATAGGCAATCAGTTGCTTGGAAACCTCTTCACACTTCTTCATGATGGCTGTCCTTCCCCTGCGCGATGGTCCACTGGCTGGGACACAAGTGGGGCCAGTTGCACTCGCAAGGTCTCGTAAGCGCGAAATAAGAGTGATTTCAACGCGCTTTCCGAGCATTCCAAAATTTTGGCGATTTCGCCGTAGTCCATTTCTTCGTACTTATGCAGCAGCACCGCGACGCGCTGCTTTTCCGGCAGCGCCTCAATCGCGCGGCGGATAAATTCGGAGCGGTCGCGCTCGATCATCTTTTCGTCAATGCGCATTTCGCGCGCCGGCAATTGCAGCGGCGCGGCGTCTTCTTCCACCGGCGCGTCAATCGACACATCCATCTGGTGATAGCGATTATCGCGCAACGAATTCAGCGCCAGGTTCGTCGCGATACGAAATAGCCAGGTGGTAAATTTCGCGCTGGGAGAATACTGCTTCCGCGCGCGATACACGCGCAGAAAAACTTCCTGCGCCAGGTCTTCCGCCGTCGCCGTATTGCGCACCATGCGGTAAAGAAAATTCACCAGCGGCGTGCGGTATTTCTGGAGAAGGAGGTTGAAGGACGCTTCGTCCCCTGCCTTCACGTCCAGCATCAATTGGACGTCAGACCTGGTCATGGCCCCCACATTGTATCTAACACCTGCCGTGCCATAAAGTTGCAGCGTGCGGGCGTGTTCCATAGGTGCGCTACGGCCTCTGTCTATGGAACCCGGCGGGAGGCAAAAAGTTGCCTTGTGCCGAAGGTTATGCGGCCAGGCCGGGGACTCCTATGCGTTCGTTATCCGCTTCCATATCTTGGCGATACGGCTGGCCGGGCAGTCGACAGGAGCGAACTGAGATGATCTAGGACCGGTCGAAACACTGGTGTGGGGACTCGTAGGAATTACGGGGTAGTCACAATATTCGGCCGAAATGCGCTTCAGAATCTCCGGGTCCCTGCCGGCGTACCTGTGGCAGCCCAGCTCTTGCGTTTCCAAAACAGCGATTGCACGCTTGATTTGTTCCGGAGTTTCGGGCTGTCTCATCCAAAAACAATGCTTTGCGTCTGTCCAACCTACCAGTTCCGGCGCCACAACCTGTGGAACGCCGCAGGAACCGCACGCGCCGTATGCGGCATAGAAATCACCTGGGGCCGATTGAGGATGGGGTGTGAATCGAGGTCGTTGCTTCATTTCAGATCCCCCGACAGCGAGGTCGCAGCCACTCTAGAGATGAAATAATACCTTCAATCCCAGCATGATCGCTACTCCGAGGAATACCAGCACGGCCATGCCGAACGCCGGCTCGCGATTTACTTCGGGAATCAGGTCCGAGGCTGCTACATATAGAGTCACGCCCGCCGACAGCGGCAAGGCATCCTGCACCGTGCTGCGCAGCGCGAACATCAGCGCCATGCCCAGCAAAGTCGCGCCGCCCAGTATCACAGACGAAACGAACGCGGCGCGGCGGCTCTGCCCACTCGCCAGCATCAGCGACGCCACCGTAAATCCCTCCGGCAATTTATGCAGGAAGATTGCGAGGAAAATCAGCACGCCCAGCGATGTCGAGACTAACAGGCCGGAAGCGATCGCCACGCCGTCGAACAGCGTATGAATTCCCAGGCCGAGCAGCGCGGCGTAGCTGGCGTGCGCGTGAGAAATCTCTTCGTGGTGGGTTTCTTCGCCGAAATGAAAATGCGGCGCCAGCGTGTGTTCGAAAAAATGCACCAGGAAATATCCGGCCAATACGAGGAGAAAAACGGAACTTGTATCGCGGAAGAAAAATGACTCGTGGTCGCCGCGCAGTTTCAGCGATTCCGGAATCATCTCCAGCAGCGCGGTCGCCAGCATGAATCCCGCGCCCAGCGCGATAAAATATTTCAAATAACGCCGCGACCATTGCCCGTGCGCGATCAGCGACCCGCCCAGCACATTCGCGCCTGCCGCGGTAACTCCCAGCAGCAGCCCCAGAAAAATCCGATTTGTTTCAGGAGACGTCATGAACCCCACGGTTCCGGTCAACGGTGGGAGCGATTGTCATTCCGAACCAGCGGCAGCGGCAGCGGGTGAGGAATCTGCTTTTTCTTGTCACTCGCCACTCGTCACTGCACACCTACCCCGAATGCCGGAACAAAATCACATCGCCGTCTTGCACGATGTACTCTTTGCCTTCCAGCTTCACCTGCGCCTTCTCGCGCGCGGCCGCAAAACTCCCGGCCTTCACCAGATTTTCCCAATTCACCACTTCGGCCTTGATGAATCCGCGCTCGATGTCGCTGTGAATCGCGCCGGCGGCTTCCTGCGCGTTCATCCCCCGACGAATAGTCCACGCGCGGCATTCCGGTTCGCCCGCTGTGAGAAATGAAATCAGCCCCAGCAGCTGGTAGCTGGCCTGAATCAGCCGGTCGCGCCCGGACTCTTTCAGCCCGTACGCGCTCATCATTTCCTTGGCTTCCGCTTCGGGCAATTCCGCCAGCTCCGCTTCGATTTTTCCGCAGAAAGGCACGGCGGCGGTCTGCGGCTTGCTCGCCAATTTTTCCAGATGATGCTTTTCGATTACGCGGTCAATATCCGCCGCTTCGTCATCGCCCAGATTCAGCACGTAGAGCATCGGCTTGCGCGTGAGAAACTCGAAGCTGCTCAACATTTTCAGTTCTTCGGGCTTGAATTCCAGCTCGCGCAGCGGCTTTTCCGATTCCAGCGCGGCGCGGCAACGAGTCAGAAGCGCCAGTTCCGTTTCCAGGATCGTTTCCTTTTTCTTTTTCAGATCCTTCTCCAGGCGTTCCACGCGCTTGGAGGCTTGCTCCAGGTCGTAGAGCATCAATTCGATTTCCACGCTCTCGATATCGCGCAGCGCATCGAGCGACCCGCCTTCGTGCGGCACCGCGGGATTTTCAAACAGTCGCACCACTTGAGCCAGCGCGTCTGCTTCGCGCAAAGGCACCAGCGACGCTGAATTTTTCTCGCGGTCTTTCTGCAAGCCGCCCACGTCCACGTATTCGATCGTTGCGAACGTGTTTTTCTTCGGCTTGAATATTTCCGCCAGCTTCAGCACGCGCGCGTCCGGCACCTTGGCAATGCCGATGTGCGCCTGATTGGGCGTGCTGCGCCCTTCGACGCGCGCTCCGGTGAGAATGCGGAACAAGCTGGTCTTCCCTACTAGCGGCAGCCCAATTATTCCTGTTTTCATGAGCCCACGATACTAACACATGCCTGCGACCGCGCCGTCGCCGACGGATCTTCAGTAGCTTTAGCAACCCTTAAAGTAACGGCATCTGTAGCGGCGGCCCCGCAACGCGGGACCGGCGCCTTTGACTTTGCTTTTTCTTTTGAATTTGAATTTATCCGGGAATTTGTACGGGCGACACTCAGCCCACAACTTGTGCTAATCTCCCGCGAGGAGCGCCGCCATGTCGAATTTCATCCAGGTCACGCCATTCATGATCGTCGAAGACATCAATCGCGCGGAGAATTTCTTCAACGACATCTTGGGTTTCCAAACACTGGTGCGCTATCCCGATTACGCCTACGTGCATCGCGAGACCGCCGGTTTTCGGATCTGGGAGCAGACAGGCGAAAACGCCGCGCCACCCGGCACCCGCCGCTTCGCTTATTACATTGAAGTTCGCGACGTCGATCAACTTTACGCGGAACTGAAACCCAAGCTCGACACCCTGCCAAAAGGCGACGTTCACGGGCCGGCGAACAAGTGGTACGGCCAACGCGAACTGCTGGTCCTCGCGCCGGACGGCAACTTGCTCGCGTTTGGACAAGCCATCGGTGAAAATCCACCGGCAGCCCACGCCCATGACTGAAAATATTCCGCTTCCCTTCGATCACGTAAAAGCGCACGAACATATCACGCGCACGGACAAGCGCATGGCACGCATCGTCGCTAAGACCGGCGCGTTTCGTTTTCAGCTGGATCAGTGCGACAGCGTGTATGAATCGCTGCTCGAAGCCATCGCTTACCAAAGCATCTCCGGCAAAGCCGCCGCCACGATTTACGGGCGCATTAAGGCGCTCGGCTCGAACGGCATTTGTCCGACGCCCGCGGAGATTCTAGCGCTTCCGGATCAGCGACTTCGCGAGGCGGGACTTTCCGGCGCCAAAGCCGCAGCGATGAAAGACCTCGCGCAGAAAAGCATCGAAGGCGTGGTGCCCACGCTCGAAGCCGCCGGCCAATTGTCAGACGAAGAATTGGTCGAGCGCCTCGTCTCCGTGCGCGGCATTGGCGCGTGGACCGTCGAAATGTTTTTGATCTTCCGCCTGGGCCGCCCCGACGTCCTGCCCATCCACGATTACGGCGTGCAAAAAGGTTTCGCGCTCACTTACGGCAAAAAAGAAATCCCCAAGCCGCGCGAACTAGCGGCCTTCGGAGAACGCTGGCGCCCCTACCGCACGGTCGCGAGCTGGTACATGTGGCGCGCCGTAGAGCACTACGGCAAAACGCGCAAAATCGCGAAGAGCACGAAAGCGAAGAAGCGCGTCAAGCCCGCGAAGAAATCAAGCAAGAAGTCCGCCGCAAAGCGGCACGTCGTAAAGAAGAAAACGTCGCGCACAAAAAAACGGTCCTAGGACGCGTGACGCCGCACCTTTCTCACGTGTCGTCACCCTGAACCCGCGACAGCGGGTGAAGGATCTCTCTTGCAGTGACCGCTACTTCGGAGTGCCCCGCACCGTGAAAAACAGCGCCGCAATCCCCAGCAGCAACACTACGACCTCAATTCGCACCGACGTCTGATGCAACCGATCGAACTCCACGCGCAAAGGATTATCTTTCGGCGTGGCGTCCACCGAAACCATCTCCGTCCGCAATTCCGCGAGCCGAGGGGTGACCTGCGTCTGCGAGACCAAGGTAAGCGTCAGCATCAAGACCACGCCAAGCATCGCCGGCTGCACGAACCCCTTCACCGATTGCGCCAGCGCCAAACCTGCCACCAGATACAGCACCGCCGCAACCATCCCGATGTAGTGCAAACGCGCCAGCGAGTACCCCACCATCAACCCAGCCTGATCGCGGGTCTGCAAAACCCCAAACGCCCCCGGCGCCACCACAAAACTCAAATAAATGATGGAACCCACCCAAGTGCCCAACGCAAACACCTGCACGAATCGCAAAACGCTGTTCATCATCTGCTCCCCAAGCCCGTGCATTGTACTGGCCAGCCACACTCACCCAAAGCCTATCACGGCATCGCAACCCCAAAACTTTTTGAACACACCTGTCCCTTCGGCGTTTCGCATCATCTAAGGATTGGTGGTAGAACTGAAGGGTGGAGTGAGTGGTGGGCGACCAAGGACTTGAACCTTGGACCTCTCCCGTGTGAGGGGAGCGCTCTAACCACTGAGCTAGTCGCCCACGCTGTGCGGCAGTTCCGGGGCCGAACTGAAATCCCCGAAAAATTACTGAAGGCCGGCGCGGTTGCAGGCGCAACCTGCGTGGTCTTTCCCTGAAGCAGCGGCAACCTATTTTTGTAGCAGAAGGCCACGCGAATTGCAAACAACCACGACGAACGCCAGCACGCGCCTCGCCGAGCTTTTGCGCTCGATCACCCGTGTCGTGAAGGGCAAGGAAGAGGTCATCCAGCTCGCCCTCACCACGCTGCTCGCGCGCGGCCATTTGCTGATTGAAGACGTTCCGGGAGTCGGCAAGACCACGCTTGCGCAAGCTCTCGCGCGTTCTTTCCGCTGCTCGTTCCAGCGCATTCAATTTACTTCGGACCTGCTGCCCAGCGACGTGATCGGCGTCAGCGTCTTCAATCCCGCGACGCAGGAATTCGAATTCAAGCCCGGGCCGATTTTCGCCAACATCATCGTGGCCGACGAAATCAATCGCACCACGCCCAAGACGCAATCCTCGCTGCTGGAAGCCATGAACGAAGCGCAAATTACCGTGGACAATCACACGCACCCGCTGCCCAATCCGTTTCTGGTGCTGGCCACACAGAATCCCATCGAACATCACGGCACCTATCCGCTGCCCGAATCGCAGCTCGATCGATTTCTGATGCGCATTCGCATGGGCTACCCTTCGCGCGAAAGCGAAAAAGAAATCATCCGCAATAATGCCGGCCACGCCCCGGTGGAAAAAATTACGCCGGTGATGGATGCCGCCGACGTAGTCGCGATGCAGGAATCCGTCGCGCAAGTGAAAGTGGAAGAAAGCCTGCTCGACTACGCGCTGGAAATTGTGGAGCGCACGCGCCAGACCGAGCAATTGAGCCTGGGCGTCAGCCCGCGCGGCGCCGTGATGCTGCATCGCGCGGCACAAGCGCGCGCCTTCCTACTCGGCCGCGATTATTGCCTGCCCGACGATTTCAAGCGCCTCATCGTGCCGGTGTTCGCGCATCGCGTGGTGGTCAGCTCACGTTACGTTTCCACGCAGAAAAAATCCGAGCAGGCGGAAGCGATCCTCGGCGAAATCCTCGACACCACCCGCGTCCCTGTGTAACCACGATGGCCGACTCGCTCGTCCTTCGGCTGTGGCGCGACCGCGATAAACACGGCTGGCGCAACTTCGCCGTCGCCATGCTGGTTCTCTCCGTGGCTTTGCTGGTCGCGCTGTTCTCCGCCGCCGTCGCGCAACAAGGCCGCGTCGCCCTTGCGGCCATCAGCACCGCCATCGCTCTTGCCCTCGCCGGATGGGTGGGCATCACCATCGTGCCCAAACTCGCGCGGCGCACCAGCCTGCGCTGGATCATCTATCAGGTGGACTACCGCCTCACGCGCGTAGGCATAGTTTACATCGGCGTCGTCTTCGCTCTCGCCCTCGCCGCCGTGAACACCGGGAACAACCTGCTCTGGATGTTGCTGTCTTGTGCGATGGCTGGCTTGCTGATTTCCGGCGCGCTTTCGCGCGCGGTGCTCAGGGGCATCGAGCTGAAATTCGACATGCCCGAGCACATCTTTGCCGAGCAGCCGGTGGTTGCCGAACTCGAATTGCGCAACGAGAAGCAGGCGTGGCCGTCTTTTTCCCTGCGCGTGGTGGGCGAAAATAAAAAGGGCGCGGGCCAGATTCTCACGCGCCCCGTATTTTTTCCTTACATCCCGCGGCAATCCTCCGCGCGGCAGAAAGTCGAGCTCACGTTCCCGCATCGTGGCAATTATCGCCAGGATGCCTTCGGCATCCGCACGCGCTTCCCCTTCGGCTTCTTCGAAAAAACGCGGCAGGTGGATTCGCAGCTGGAAATCATTGTGTATCCCAAGGTCGCGCCCACCGATCATTTTTACGAAGTTCTTCCGCTGCTGAGCGGAGAAATGGCCAGCAATTTTCGCGGCCGCGGACACGAGTTGCATTCCTTGCGCGATTATTTGTCAAGCGACAGCGCCCGCTTCGTGGATTGGAAAGTCACCGCGCGCGCCGGCCGCCTGATGGTCCGCGAATTCGCGCGCGAGGACGAGCGCCGCGTGATGCTGGTGCTCGATCCCTTTATCGGTCCGCCGCCCGCCGGAGCGGGCGAATCTGAAGCTGAGACGCAGCAAGGCGCCGCGGAACATGCCGCGCGTTTCGAGCGCGCCGTTTCCATGGCCGCGTGCATCGCCTGGCACTTCAACGAAATCAATGCGGCACTGCAATTCCGTACGCACCGTTTCGCGACGCCCATGGCCCCCTCCGCAGATATTATCTATGACGCGCTGCGCGAGTTAGCCACCATCCAGCCCGATGTTTCCGCGTTAGGCGGCCAATTCCTAGACGACTTGGCCTCCGAGCGCGAAATCTTCAAGATCATCCTCACCGCGCGCCCGCAAAACACCATCCCCACAGCGCTGTGGTCGTCCTCGTATTTTCTGTTCCTCGACTCGCTGTAAAGTAGCGCCGGCATTTTTTTGCCTTTGTAGCGGCCGTCCCGCGAAGCCGGACGGGCGAATTTGCTTTGGTTCTTCTCTACGCTCAGTCTTCGTAGCACAGTTTCAGGCTGTGCTCTTCGGTATTCGCTTCTCCCTGGGAACGCCAATCTCCCGATTGGCGATCCGCGCCGCGATTTCGGAAGGCCCATCAACTGCTCGCTGAAATTTTGAAATTTCTTTGACTCCGCCGGCAGCGCCGTTGCTTTCTCGGATTCTTCTCCGCAGTTCCTCTGTGCGCTGTGTGCTGAGTCTCTTGACTTTCCTGCAACGCGCCGCAACGCACAAAAAAGTGCGAGAATACCCGCCGCATGATTGCACCGCTCACCGGCCGCGCGCTGAAAACTTTTCAAACCCGCATGCTCGAATGGTTTCGCGCGCATCAACGCGACCTCCCTTGGCGCCGCAGTCGCGACCCCTATCGCATCTGGGTCGCCGAAGTAATGCTGCAGCAAACTCGCATCGCTGCCGTGATGCCCTACTACCAGCGTTTCCTCGCGCGTTTCCCCACGGCACAAACACTCGCACGCGCGCCCGAAAGCGAAGTCCTGAAACTGTGGTCCGGCCTCGGCTACTACAGTCGCGCGCGCAATCTGCACCGCGCCACAAAAATGATCGTCACTCAGCACAACGGACAATTCCCGCGCAATCTGGACACCGCACTCGCACTCCCCGGCATTGGCACGTACACCGCCGCCGCCGTCCTGAGCATTGCCTACGATGTCCCGCTCGCGGTTGTCGACGGCAACGTCGCGCGCGTCCTTGCGCGCATCAAAGCCATTCGCGGCGATCTGCGTAATCCGAAAAACTGGCGCGCTCTCACCGCTGCTGCGGAAAGTTTCCTCGTATCGCAGGCCCCGGGTAATTGGAATCAATCGCTGATGGAACTAGGCGAAGTTGTCTGCACGCCGCAATCGCCGCGTTGCACAGAATGCCCAGCGGCACGCCACTGCCGCGCCTACGCCCAAGACCTCACAAGCGTAATCCCCGCGCCGCGCCGCAAACGCGCCCCAGTCCACATGAAAATCGCCGCCGCAATCCTGCGCGACCCACGCGGCCGCACGCTGCTGGTGCAAGACCCCGGCGCGCACGACACCGTACTCTTCTCCCGCATGTGGCAGTTCCCCGCCGTCGAAGTTACAAGCCATCCGAAAGCGGAATTAGAAGCACATCTTCGCAAAACACTCTCCGTTACAAAAATTTCACTGGAAGCATTGGCAGCAGCGCGCCACGGCGTAACCTTCCGCAACATCACCCTGCTCCCATTTCTTGCCAACGTCCTCGCCTTGCCCAAACTACCGCGCACCCGAATCCTGCAACTAAAGAATCTCAGCAAACTCCCCATCTCCAGCGCCACCCGCAAAATCGCCGCCGCTGCCGTCCACCCCATGACACGATAGACACCCCGCAATCCACCGCGCAATCCGCCTCACCTCCCCCGCTGCTATCATAGAAACGTCCATGGCCTCCACCGCGCGCCTCAGCGCTCCGCCCCTCCCGGCGGTGCAACGATATTTCGAAGTGTCGCTGTTCCTGCTCGTCTCGACGGGCGTCTTCGCCGTCGTCAGCACCGGCAAACTCGACATTTTCTCGACGTTCATCCCCGTCGCCGTGCTCGTTTACAAAGCCGGCCGCCTCTGGCGCGGACGCGGCCCTGAACTTTCCGTGCGCACGGCCACCGGCCTGGTCCTCGCCTATTTCCTGTTTTTTCCGATTGACCTCTGGGTGCTGTCGCGCACGATTTCGCAAGGCGCGCCGAACCCCGCGCTCTATTCCGCGCTGCTGGCCGCGATCCACCTGATGCTTTTCGCCACGCTGGTGCGCTTGCTCTCCTCGCGCAGCAATCGCGATTACGCATTTCTGGCGATGCTGGCGGTCACCTGCATGTTGGCTTCGGCGATTCTCACCGTCGAAACCGGCTTTCTGATCGCGCTGGCAATTTTTCTGGTCCTGGCGGTTTCCACGTTCGTCGCGCTGGAAATTCGCCGCGGCGCCAACGACGCCGTGTCACCCGCGCTCGAATCCGGCTCGCCGCTCGCGCATCGTTTGAATCGCGCGCTGGGCTTGACCTCCGCGCTGGTCGCCATCGGCACGCTGGTCATCGGCGCCGCGATTTTTTTCATGCTGCCGCGCTTCACCACCGGCTACCTGAGCGCGCTGAATCTACAGCCAAAATTGATGACCGGCTTCAGCAACGACGTCACCCTCGGCGAAATCGGCGAAATCCAGAAGAGCAGCGCGGTGGTGATGCGCATCCATATTGACGGCGATCCCACTCTGGCCGAAGGCGTCCATTGGCGCGGCATCGTCCTCACGAATTTCGATGGCCGCCGCTGGTTCACGCCGCCGCGCGAACAAACCGTTGTTGCGGCGGATTCCGCCGGGGAATATCGTCCCGATCCAACCGACGATACTCGCGCTGAGTACCCGCTGCTCCCCGGCGGCTATTCCATCCCGCTGCATTACATCGTGCTGATGGAGCCGATAGCCACCGACGCCATCTTCGTCGCGCCTCGTATCGAATCTCTCCAAGGCCGTTTTTCCAACGACACCGAACGCCTGGGCGGTGAGAAACATGGCGGATCCTTGATTCTCGATCAGACCGGCTCGCTCTCGAATCCTTACCACAACAATTCGAAAATCCGCTACGAAGCCACCTCCAATCTTCCGATCGTCCCCGCGCCGCAGCTGCGCCTAGCTTCCCCGGATTTTCCGAACTCCGTCACGAGTACGTATCTGCAGGTTCCGCACCTTGATCCGCGCATCAAGCAACTGGCCGAACAAATCACCGCCGGCTCGGCCAACGAGTACGACAAAGCCGCGAAAATCGAGTTGCACCTAAAAACCCATTACCGCTACACATTGGACCTCACCGGCCCGCGCTCGGCCGACCCCCTCGCGTATTTCCTTTTCACGCGCCGCGCCGGCCACTGCGAATATTTTGCCGCGGCCATGACCGTAATGCTGCGCGACCTGGGCGTTCCGGCGCGCTACGTTGGCGGATTTCTTCCCGGCGAGTACAACGACGTCGGCGGCGACTGGATCGTGCGCGCCAGCGACGCACACGTGTGGGTGGAAGTTTTTTTTCCCAGCTACGGCTGGATCACTTTCGATCCCACTCCGCCAGGAAACGAACAGCGCGGCGGCCTGCTCGAGCGCATGAGCATGTACTGGGATTGGTTTCAATACGCCTGGGGCGAATGGATCATCAACTACGACTTCGGGCACCAGATCACTCTGGCGCAAAACGTGCAGAAGACTTCGCGCGATTGGGGCCAGGGCGCGCGCAAGTATTACCAGGAGAAACAGCGCCAGGTTCTGCGGCTGATCGTCAAGCTCGACAAGCGAACGGAAGCCTCGCCGTATTTCCTGCCCAGCATCCTGGTATTTCTGGTGGCGCTGCTGATTTATCTGCGCGGCCGCAGCATGTTCGGTTACCTGATGGCTCGTTGGAGCTTGCGCGCGCGCTCGACCGGCAACGTCACCGCTTCGCTTGCCACGCTTGAGTACCGCGAGATGCTGCGCCTGCTGGAACGTCGCGGCTGGAAAAAATCGCCGTCGCAAACTGCGCTGGAATTCGCCGCCGCCATCCCCGCGGCCGAAATCGCCGCACCCGTCGCACAGTTAACCGCACTCTACCAATCCGCCCGCTTCGGCGATCGGCCGGCGCCAGCGCAACAAATGTCTGCGCTCCTAACCTCCATCCGCGAATTCACCCGCGCCGGTAAACTTTCCACCAGATGAACTGGCGCGTGCTGGTGTTGTGGCTTGCCGTCGCG